>OLNP01000873.1_pt1 | contig 28585 bp, 25 predicted proteins | sample 1671951 | NCBI WGS metagenome assembly OLNP01 (sample SAMEA3136629, study PRJEB25190) | human gut metagenome | biome: human gut; feature: human-associated habitat; material: faeces | place: Austria | collected 2013
ACAAAAATACGAAGAATCAAGGCTGGAATTTGACGGGGTTTACTGAATGCTTACTTTGTAGGTACACGTACAATATAATAATATTTCTCTGGCGCACGGTAAACGTTTTCTTGTATTTTATTTTTCTCAATACAACTTTTTGATATATGTATTTTTGTTGCGGGTAAAATAGATCTTATATAATTTACATCTTTAGCCTGAGTTATGACAGCTGAAAGCCCCTCTTTACTAAATTGTCTATATATTTCCTGATGAGTAAAATTGCGGGCAATCCAATTATCTTTAGCGACACAACAACGACAATATTCAGGTGCTATCACTATATGGTCTTTGGTAACATATGCTTTTCTGACTAATTCTTTGTGCCCACGGTCTATTTCATATCTGTATTGATAGATAGGTATATAAAGTATAACTAAAATTATTGAACATATTATTGTAATCCATCTATTATACTTTATCATAAAATTATTACAGAATGTGTATAACCATTTCATTAATAATATAATAGAAAACAGTCGTATACTCGTTAATTGATGAGGACCTGTATATGCTATAAGAATGACAAAAGCTATATTGAAAATAACACTAAGTATCCAAATAACATTATGTCTCATGAATGAAACTGTTTTATCTTTATTTTGCAAAAATGAAAATATTAAAACTACGACCAGTAGTATTAATACTTCTGAATTTAATATTAAATTATATGTACGAACGAAATAAGCTATTAAATCAAAATTTCCCTCTCCGGTTTTACTTAATCGTAAAAAATTTGCAGGACTAAATATACAAACAATTGTTCCAATCCAAAATCCTGATGTTAACCATCTATTAGCCCCATAAAAGGATTTTCTATTACAGCAATAATAAAAGAATAAAGCTATTGACAGGCCAAACGAAAAACTTTCTTGTAAAGAACCTGATATAATTCCTTCAATGAATATTAGGATATGATAAAAAGTGTGATGAGTTGTATTTTTATTATAGTTATATATTACAAAGAAATAAAGAATAATGCAAGAAGTCCATAGATAATTGATTGCTCCAGATATATTCCCTAAATAAATATGTGCTGTTCCAGAACTAAATAATAGAAGAACAAATAAAATAGGTATATTTATTTTGCTCATTTTATGAAATTCTGATTGTAATAATAGTGTTACAGCTATACATAAAAAAACAAAACATATAGAATTTAATACTTGAAAAAAGTTTATTCCTAAGACACCACAAAAATATTGAACAATTACATGTATAATGAAACGTCCATTGTAATGAAAATAATCATATATTTGTGATTTGATAGCATCGCTTAATGATTCGACTGGAATTTTAGTCCCTTTAATGAAAGTATAAAAATAATCATCACTGATAAATGGGCTAAATTGATTTAACAAGTAAAAACAAATGCCGATTATGAAAAATATGATATAATGTTTTCTAGAAAAAATAGAAATGTATTTCATTATTTATTACTTAAAAATAGAGGGTTAATTTTATTTTTAGGAAGGGATGACTTCCTTTAATAGACATGTATTTCCACTGGCAAAGTTAATAATTTTTATTGTGTTTTTTTAGAATGATTTTGGTAATTCCTTTTTCAATTCTCTAAATAAAGATATCTATTTGCTTGTTGGTTTCGATGAATGTATTATAGATTACTTTGTTATATATTTTCATCATGCTTTCAAAGAACAAATAGTTTTTTATAGTTTAAGCCTGACCAAATTTTCAGGAAGCAATATTTCCACGAAGTAATCCTTGTCATTATAGAAAAAATCTGATTCTAAAATTCTTTAGATGGTTAAGTGTCTTGTTTGTGAGGTGGAGATTATTGATGGCTTACAGCACGATCTATATTTCATTTTATGTAGAGTTTATATAGAATTTATCTACTGTATTTCTCTTTGTATGTAGCCTTATTTGCTTAAAAATATTTATTTATAAAAACAATTATTTTTTGATAAAAGTTATAGATTTTATTTTCAATTCCTAATATGAGAAATATTCTATTGCGAAAGAATTCACAAAAGGCACTTATGATAAAAACTAATATTGTGAAACCAATTAAACTAAGAAATATTCCAAATTTGCTGTTATCTGCCAATTCTTTAATTGGAAATACTACTTTATAAATCCAAGACGTAGTTGCTGGGTTTATATGGATCAAATAAATGCCAAAAGTTAATGGGGAAAAAAATTGAATTAACGTCTTACCTTTTGTTATATTAAATGATTTGAATAACAAAAAACAACATAGAGTATTAATAAAAACAAAAATAGAATTATAGCTTAGCAAGACACTGTTGGAGTTTACAGAAAGCCTATCCAATAAATAAGCCATAGTTACTTGTAACAACAATATAAATAACCATATAAAAGATAATCTCTTTATATTAAAAGATGTGTTATATTTCCGTATAAAAGAAGCAACGATATATAAGTATGAGAACCAATATAGGCTATATCCATTTTTCATACCAACCGGATCCCATAATATAGGGGTTATGATAAAAAATAAGCCCAAAAAAAGAATCAGCAAAAAGTGTTCACGTTTATTTAATACTTGGAGTACTTTATTGTAGTAATCAGATAAGAAGTATATCAAGACGTAATTTGTTACGAACCAATATCTCCCAGACAATATAGGAAAAATTCCATTATAAATAAAATCATTAATATTTGCCCTTAAAAAGACACATGCTGACCCTCCAATAAACCAAGACCAGAATGTTGTGATTAAAATTATATGAAGCAATTTCTTAATTTTAAAAGGATGTATACTTACTGATAGAAAATATCCTGAAATCATAACATATAAATTTACTGCAATAATACATAAACTCTCAAAAAAATGGCTGATTAAAAAGCTATATGGATTTTCTTGAGAATCATATCCTGCTAAAAGTCCTCCAAATAAGTTTACATGCAACATGACTACCATGAACATGGCAACAATGCGTAATAATTCAAAATTTAGACTTCTTTCCATTGTTCGTTTTCAATTCTAAAATATATTTTCTTTTGATATATCACTACTGTTCCGTAAAAGTGAATAAATCGTTCTTTGAAATTATTGAAATATAGTCAATTATACGGTTTCTTGAAATGAAACGGACTTGATTTTGCGACTTTGCAGTCTAATACAAATGGCTGCTATGTTCCAAGACAAATACATATTCTCTCAATTAACCGCTTTTCTGAACAGAACTCAGTTCAACAACTATGTTCGCAAGTATGATGGCAACCGATATGTGAAACATTTCACTTGATGGAATCAGATGCTCGCAATGATGTTTGGGCAACTGAGTAACCGTGAGAGCCTACAAAACCTGATAGTTGCTTTTGAGGCACATAGGGCTAAGCAATATCATTTGGGATTAGGTCGAGAACCCATAGCCAAGACAACTCTTGCCATAGCCAACTAGAACCGTGATTACAGAATTTTCGAAAAACTTTGCATTCTATATGATGAAAGAAGCCTGCGAGAAGCCGACAACCAACATCCTTGACATTTCCAGAAAGAAATATGCGTTTGATTCAACAACGATTCCGTTATGTCTTGCAACATTCCCATGGGCAAAGTTCCGAAGTAAGAAAGGAGGAGTGAAAGTTCATGTCTTATATGACATCAAAGCACAAGTTCCTGCTTTTTATACTGTAACTACCGCACCAAAGCACGATTCTACAGCAATGTCTTCAATACATTATGAGTCTGCTTATTATATATTTGACAGGGCTTATGACTCCTTTAAAGAACTCTATAGGATACATTTCACAGACTCTTTCTTTGTTGTCAGAGCCAAGACGAACTTAAAGTATAAGACAGTCAAATGGAAACGAAGAGTGTCAAAGAATATAACGACAGATGCAGAAGTGAAACTGACCGGATATCTTTCCGAGAAGAAATATCCAGAATCATTCAGACTCGTTCGATATTACGACGAAGAAGATGACCGTGAGTTCACCTTTCTGACGAATGCGAAGTAACTTTCTTCATTGGATATCGCCAATTTTTACAAGAAAAGATGGTTGATTGAACTATTCTTTAAATGGTTCAAGTAGTACCTCAAGATAAAAAAATTTTGGGGACAACGGAGAAGGCTATTCGCATACAAATCAGTGTGGCAATTATTACATACTATCTTGTGGCTATTGTCCAACATAACATGAAGTTTATGAAGTCTTGCAAATTCTCAACATATCATTGACAGAAAAAACTCACTTGCGTGACCTGTTCGACAAGACTAATTATAGTAACTGATGCCAACTGTAACTTATCCCATTTTAGTAATTTGACTTCTGGCTATTTCACTTTCATCTTCATGGTTAAATTATTGCAGGGCTTACTGGTTATCTAGACTTAAGGTTACCTTGGACTACTCAATCTGGGTAGTATTGCCTAATTTCTCACTCCACAACTGATGATATTGTCAGTTCATGAACTTGGCGTAATTGACTCCATAATCTGCACGGAACTCTCAAAGATCCTTAGTCTTACTGCATAACTGGTAGAGGTTATACACCTCTTGGTTGTCTACTTTTTCTTTTTCCATAATCATTGTTGTTAAAGGTTATGGCACAAAGCCTGGTTAGGTTACGATGTGTGTCAAAACAAAAAATAGAATGATTGTTTTTATATAGGATAAAAATTAGTTGATAAATAATTATTCTCTTAAATGAGCAAGTTTACGTACCATGTTTGCTATGTATTTATTAGGTTCATAATATCCATCTACAATAGCTATATTACCAAATTTATTATATGTATGAAGTCCTGCATTATATTTTTTATCATTAGGATAGACTCTATTTACTTCTTTAAAATAAATATTATTGCCATTAAACTGTATTTCTTGGAATACTAATCCAGCTCCGTATCTTTTATTGCAATTCTGAGCAGGGCGAATTAATTTTCCACTACCAGTTAAGAATGTATTTCCTGCCCCTCTTGCTGTGTTCTTAGCTGTGTAAATAATTCCTGCATCAGAATATTTACTGCCATTTTTTGAGAGTATATGACATTCGCTACCATTACCGTTGGGAGATATTGTAGCTGTCATCAACTTTCTATCTTGTGTAATAAAGGCTGCATCAATTAAAGGTAAATCACATAAAATAGATTCAGGCTCCAAAACTTCTGTTTTATAATTAAATTTATAAAGCCTACAATATCCACTAGCAGAATTTTCAGGATACACATAAAGGTTTTTGTTTCCATCATAATAATAATTAGGAAATGAAAGATGGGTTTTTAAGTCTAATATTGTTTTGTAATATTTGAGCTTAAAACTTTTTTTATCAGCAATTATTAAACCAATTACTCCTTTTCTTGTATTGTAAAAGTATGTTTCGACTAAAATTTTATATGAATTTAGATCTTCATCAATGATAAACGGATCTGCAAACCATCGGTCTTTGTAATGGTGGGTTAACCATTTTATTTTAGGCATGTTTCCTGTTTTTAAAATTTCATCACTGTGAGGTATAATGCCAATATGATATTTTGTATCCGTTAAATATGAATAAATATAGGTTACAATTTTAACAATAATAGATGCTAATTTCATAATATAGAAAGATTGACTATTAAAGTTTTTGTTTATTTTTTAAGTTCAGTTCCGCTTGAAATAAATTCATCCATTTATCTATGATTTTATCTATACTGAAATCATTAACTTTAGATACAGCCTGGTCTGCCATTTCTTTTCTTCTATTTTCATTATTGATTAGATATAATATTTTTTCACTTAAAATATGTACATCTCGATTTTCAACCAAAAAGCCATTTTTATTATCATTGATTACATCTCCTGGTCCGAAATGAAATGAAAAGGTTATAGGGACAAGTCCACAAGACATAGCTTCTAAGAGAACTAAAGGGAATCCTTCAAAGATAGATGTCATTACAAAAATAGAGGATTTAAGCATTTCTTGTTCTACATTATCAGAATATCCTGTTAATATGACACTATCATTTAGATTGTATTCATTAATTTTTTTTTCTATATTTATTCTTTCTGGGCCTTCTCCTACTATTTTTAATTTCCATCCATTGCATTCTTTATTTATGATGTTCCATGCTTTAATAAGTGATAGAAAATCTTTTTCTTTACTTAATCGTCCTACACTTATAATAGTATTATCTTTTTTGAAGTTTAAGTTTTTAGGTTTGAAAGTAACAGGATTATGTATATAAATAAATTTATTATTAAAAGGAAAGTAAGAAGTTTTATTCTCTTTTGTCAATAAAACTATTTTATTGTATAAGTGAGATATTATTTTGAAATCTATAAAATTAAGTAGCGTGGCAAATATTTTAGATCTATAAGTAAATGTTCGATAGTTAGAATTAAAATGTATTTCTCTGATTTTTATTGCATTTGTTTTAAGTAAAGGTACTATATATTTTTCACTTTGTCCTACACTAATAATTATATCTGGTTTTATTTGTGAAATAGTTCTTTGTAACTTAAAGTAATGATTTATAATTTTAAAATTAGATATTATTTGATGAAGTTTAGATTTATAATCATCTTTGTAATAATTGATTTGGAGATTAATAAAGTGTATTTTAGGGGATAAATCATGGATTAAAGGATGATTCATCCAATTATCTGTTACAATAATATACACCTCATTTTGAGGAATTTCTACTAAAGCATTGGCTTTTAGCAATGTAACTCTTTGTATTCCTCCTAGCCCTCGAATGCTGTTTATGCTATAAACAATCTTCATAATATTATTTTTTTAATTTATATGTTAATTCGTTTAGGTATATAAAAAAACTATATGTGTAGGGGATATAAAGGAATAACAGTAATCCTATTTTTTTGATTAAGAAAATATATTTATTCAGAATAAATTCTTTTATTGTTTCTTGTTTTAATATTAAAGTTTGGCTGATAGCATAGTTATACCATTCTGTATTTTTAGATCTATATCGGACATTTATTATTGTTTTATATAATTTTTCCAGACAAAAAGCTCTACACAAACTTTCTTCTGCTGGAATTTCATGTAAACACAATAAATATGAATATGCACGATTAATGAAATTTTGATTCACAGGCTGGTGTGTTATAGAAGAAGGTCTTTGTACCCAATAATATAAAGGCATGTTTATCAAAATTGCCGAATTTGTTTTAATATACACTTTATTATTGAACTCGGTATCTTCTGTCCCTGTTTGTTTAAACTTTAAATCGTTTATAAGACTCTTTTTATATAATTTATTCCAGACAACTTGGAAATTAATCTCAGACCATTTTAATATTGGGTCATTAATATTATATAATCGTCTCATTAAGTTTAAACTTGTAACAATAAAAGTATTGTTATTATTGATAGATGCTATGAAATCTTCTTTTTTATATTGTTCTACTTGTTTAAATGTCACCATTGAAAAATCATAATCTCCTTTTTGTAATGCTTCATACAGAGTTTCAAACATCTGTGGGTGAATATAGTCGTCACCATCAATAAATGAGATATATTTTCCAGTTGCATATTTAAAACCGGAATTTCTAGCTTCCGACAATCCTTTGTTTTGCTGATGGATGACGATACATCTGTTATCACGTTTAGCATATTCATCACAAATTTTTCCTGAATTATCTGTAGAACCATCATCTACTAATATTATTTCAAGGTTTTTGTAGGTTTGGTTAAGAATACTTTCTATGCAGGTCGGTAAGTATTCTTCTACGTTGTAAATTGGAACTATTACACTTATCATAAGGTTAATATCTTATATTATTTTTTTAATGCATAGAACTAATAACATCAGCACTCTTTTCATGTTGTGCTTGGCTGCAAAGAAGAAGACTTTCCAATGTATTGGGAAGTAGGTTAAATCAAGCTCTTTATATCCTTCTCTATAGTGTGGCTGATTGATAATTTCAGCTATTTTTGCTGTTTTCGCTCTCAAGGTATCAGGGGATAAACATTCGTTTAGTCCCAGTCCGATAATGCTGAGCGCAATGCGGTTGTGCAGGGCTTTCTGACTGATTTCATCAGTCGCAGTAGCTTTCATGTAGTCAAACAGTCTGTTCCATTGCTGAGATAATTGGGGTTTGTATTTTTTTGTTTCTGCACTGGAGTTGAATTTACGGTAATGGTAAAATGTTTTGTTTATATAGACGGCTTTCTGTACTTTTCTAAATACATTGCAATTATAGAGTGAATCTTCCGCTGTACCGATTACTTTTAAATCTATAAATTCTGTACCGTTAAGAATCTCTTTTCTGTAAAGTTTTCCCCAAATAGTTCCCAACGAATCCAACATACCCGGATTAGCAAGTTCTTTACCTATGGGTCCTATCATTCTTCGCTGAAGACGCTTACATGCTTCTGCTGTGAAGATTTGTGTTTGTGGAAATAGAGGCTTGGGCAGCGAATGATTGGTAAATTCCCGTATGTATGCAAAAAAACAGACATCCGCATCTCCTATTTTTTGCAGGCACTCTTCGATTGTATGTGGATCAATCCAGTCGTCTGCGTCTACAAACATGATATATTCTCCAGTTGCTTTACTCAGTGCCAGATTTCTGGCGGCTGATACTCCTTGATTGGGCTGAATGAATACTTTCAGTCGGTTGTCTTTTGCTGAGATATCATTTAATATCTTCAGACTGTTGTCTGTGCTACCATCATCAACGGCTATGATCTCTATATGTGAATAGCTTTGCTGCGTCACTGAATGCAAACATTCGCTGATATATTTTTCTGTGTTATATACCGGTACGATAATGGAAACCAAAGGATTGTTCATGATAACTTGTTTAGATAAAAATTCGTCAGCCATTCCACATTACTATAAATATCAAATTTTGCTTTTTTGATGTTTACTATTGTATTTTCTCTTTTATCATGCAAATGCTTTTCCATTTCATTTACCCAAATTTCAGGTGAATCTTTTAATGATAAAATTGAGTAATTAGATAATATTTTGGCTTGTGTAGAAATTGTATCAGAAACAATACAGGAAAGACCGGCAGACTGAGCTTCGACTAATGATACGGGTAATCCTTCATATAAAGAGGGAAAAACGAATATATCGAATGCTTTATATAAGTTTGCTGTATCTGAACGAAAGCCTAATAATATGATACTATCTTCTAGGTTTAATTTTTTTATTTTGTTACATATATTCTCTCTTTGATCACCATCTCCAACTAAAACTAGAATGCTTTGTGGATGTTTTACATGGAACTGCTGGAAGATATCTATCAGGAAAGTATGATTCTTAGGTATGATGAGTCTCCCTACATGACCTACAACTATTTTATTCTTCCATTTCATTTCAGATTTTATTTTGTCTGCTGTTTTTTTGTCGTAGGCGAAGCTGGAAGCATTTACAGCATTATTCATCATGATGAATTTATTTTCGTTTTTCTTTCCAAACAACCAATCTCCGGCGATTTTACTACATACAAAAAAATCAGTAGAAAGTTTTCTCATCCCTCTTGCTAAAATCTCCCTAGGTAGAACTTTTAATTTTTCTTTGAAGCTTTCTATTTTGAAATTTGGAGAACTATGCGCATGGCAAATTCGCACTGGTACATTGTGCTTAATTGCTTCCTTGAAAGCGAAATAACCCAATTCAGACATATGCGAGTGAAGAATCTGATATTCCGAATGGTTATCGAAAAACTTTTTCAGCATTTGTTGATATCTGAACAGATTCTGTGGATAAATGGGACACATCCTGAATATTCTACCCCCCATGGCTTCTATTTCATCGTCATAAGCTCCCCGCTCCTGACGGTGTACCATGAAGTCGAATTGTATCTTGTTTTTATCTATCGTGCGATAGTAATTCATGACCATGGTTTCCGCTCCTCCCCGGTTCATGATAGTGAAGAGGTTTAGTATTCTGATAGGTTCACTCATTTTACGTTGAATTTTTGATTGGATTGCACTTTGTATTTTGTCAGCAGGTATAATAAACAGCCTGGAACGATAGCAAGTATGGTCAAACCCGGTAGTGGAGATTCTGCAATGAAGTGTGTATTCTTAGCTCTGATGGAGCTTGATACATAATGTATACACGACTCGAATTTCCGTTTCAGACTGCCGCACAGTTTCATGTCTACTTTTCGGATGAAAGCAAATCCTTTGGGATTGTTCCAGTATTGCCGATACATGTTCATGCTAGACCCATCTTGCTGGTATTCTACAACTACAAGCGGTTTGTTCAGGGTAAGTAAGGTATAATCCTGGTCAATGAGCAGGTACTTGTAACCGAGGCTGACATACTTCTCTCCTTCAAATATCGGATATTCCGGATATTGCTTGATTACTTCGGTTCTGTATACTAGCTTTTTATCGCCTTTTCCACCTTTGGCATAAAAACCGATTAATGTGGTTTCTTTCATCTCTTTTGGGAAAGAAGTTCCGATAATGTTTCCATTTTCAATACAATCTAATCCGATAATACCTGCGTATTTCTCCGAACCGTTGGCTTTCCAAAAGTTGATAATGGTTTCCACAGCATCATCGGGCATGTAATCATCCGAATCGATACAAGTATTCAGTTCGGTATCTATATTCCGGTATGCGGTGTTGTGAGCACCGTGCATGCCCTGATTTTGCTGATAGATGTACCGGATGCTTATTTTACCCTCTTGCATCCATCCTTCTACAAGTTCTTTGGTAGAATCTTTGGATCCGTCATCCACTATCAGCCATTCAAAATCATCACAAGTCTGACGGAGCAGGCTTTCGTACGTTCTGTCTAAAGTGTGAGCCCGGTTGTATGCAGGGGTAAATATGGTAAGTGTCTTCATTTATTTATTCTGTTTTATTTCATTTTTGTTCCTATCAACCGATGGAATAGTTGTGATAATTTAGTGCGCCATTTGGCGTTGCCTATCCACGACTGGCTGAACCAGTGTATGGTGTAAGTCTGTGGTGTTCGGGTAATTTTTCCATTCAGGTAATCGTAGGGAGTGAAATACTCCGAAGGATATACTGTGAAATTGCAGATTTGCTGTTTCTCTCCATTCAGGATAAGTCCATATGAACGGGTAAGCATGCGGGTCCATTCTTCCACGTTGGTTGTTTGGTCCAGACTTCCGTCTGCTTTGATGAACTCCCTCTGTTGGTATGAATTCAGGAATTTCCCGATCAGTTCATTTTCCGGTTCTGCTCCCATGATGTTGGTTGCTATCCATTGCGTACCTTCAAATCCCAAAAAAGCCTTGTGCCTCAGTAAATCATCCAGCGGACGTAGCACTTCCACATCCGTATCCATATAGATACCTCCTTCGTGATAAAGTGCCCATAGTCTTGCAACATCGCTTACAAACGCCCATTTCTTATGCTGATAGGCATCTCGGCAATATGCGCATTGGTTGATGTCGAAATTGCTTTCGTTCCATTCTTTGATGACATATCCTTGGCAATATTTCCTCCATGTACCTATCAGGCGTTTTACCTCTTCCGGCTTCTCTTTTCCGCCAAACCAGCAATAATGTATTATTTTAGGTATCATATTATAGAATATTTTCACACATTTCCGTAGAAGCCTTTTGCAGGCTTGTATATCGGATTGTGTCGTGTATTGACATTTACTAGTTTACTTTCATCCACTAGTCTTTGTAAATGCCGTTGAGCTGTTGTTTTTGTAAAACCACAGAGTTTTTCAAATTTAATTCTTGTAAGAAACTCATTTTTATGAAAGTAGTCCAGCAGCAGGGTATCTATTTCGTAGCTTTCTAATCTGGATGAATGTACTTTGATGTCGCTTCTTTCGAATTGGGCATGACTTTCCAGACTGTTCTTCAGGATGCTGTCTGCCCTGAATTCTACAGCTTTTATTCCGATGTTCTGTGAACGGGTAGTCTTGGGATTTGCGTCCTTGGGAGCTGAGAGCGAAAGGTAGAAATAACCTATCCCTGGCAAGCATACACGGTCTCCTTCACATAAGTTATAAACTAGTTCATCTCCCAGTTCGTCTAGTACTGCCCGAATATCCCCTTTTGAGAGTGTACAGCGCTTGCTGATGTTGTTTACTATATCATCTATTCGTACGGTATGGCTTCTTACCACCCGTGCGTGGTATTTCTCTTTTTCTCCTTTTCCCGAATTGGATGGGGAAACATAAAAATCAAATAGAATTGGCATGTTTCATATAGTTTTATAGGTATCTTTTTACCCTTGTGAAACTTTCGCCTGACTGATATGAAGCATTCGTTTCACCTAAGTGGGGCGATATGTTCACCTTTGTGAGGCGATTATAGCGTAGGTATATTTCCTTTTATCTTCAGTCTGTCGTGAGATTTTGCTCGACGGCTATGCAGGCTGTTGGAGATATGTAATACGTTATATCTACCAAAGATATAAATTAAAAACTAGATGAAGACATGTATAAAAAATATTTTAATTCATCAAACTATATAGTTTTTGCACTTCCTTTTCATTTCCGTAATCGTGTTCCTTCAAGTAACTGACTATATTCTGTTGCAGCTCTTTGTTTTTGATAAATTGAGCTATTTCATGGGCACAGCCAGCGTTATCTTGTGGAACGATTATTCCGTCGATACCTTGTTTGATTTGGCTGTGCGCCGTGGGATAGTTGGCCACGATAACTGGTTTGCATAATATCTGTGCTTCGCGTACGGTAACCGCATTTCCTTCAAATCGGGAAGGTTGTACATAAATGTCGCATCCTTTGATAAATGGATAAGGATTTTCCTGTTTCCCAAGCAGGATAACGCGGCTTTCCATTCTTGCTTCCTTTATTTTCTCTTTTATCAGATTTTCATCCCCACCATAACCTACAATATACCAGTACACATCACATCCTTCCTTCATTATCTGGCTGCATATATCGGGTACATTATCAAAATTCTTGGCAAAGGTAAAACGTCCTACAGAAAGGAGATTGATCCGTCCATTTTGAGTGGGAAAATCAACCTTACCAGCCAGTGCTTTTTGTCTGACCATTTGTGGGGAAAGAATATTGGCTATTCCGATAATCTTTCCTGCCAAAGTTGGAAATACCTTCAGGAACGCACGTGTCACATCTTCCGATATCGAAACAATGTGATCGAACTGACTCCACACCTTTATCTCCTTTTCCACATTCACACTGATTTTCGTATAATCCGTATGAATCCATGCCAGCTTTTTCTTGGCTTTTACCTTATTTAGTACAATGTTGTGCGGTGTCAGGAAGCTGATGGCAAGGTCATATTCTGTGTTCGGATTGATATCTGGCAACAGTGGAGTGACCGCATCGAATACATATTGCAGGATTGCCGATCCTTCTTTCAGTTGATTCTTTTTGGCATATCGGGCAAACTGATACTTTGCCCATAGTCTGGCGAGGGCAATATCAGGGAATCCTTTCTGTATCGCTTCCTTAATCGGCTTTTCGATGACATCATACTTCTTGATTTCCGGTAATAAGTTGATCTTATTTGGAACTTGTTTCAATAGTTCTCCCCGATGGCTGTAAAGAAACAAATCAACATTGTATAGTTCTGTATCGATTGCATTGAGCAGACCGATTAGGCTTATTTCTGCTCCTCCAATTTCTAAATAATGTATGGCTATGAAAATGCGTTTTTTCATACTGTCAGTTTTATTTTGCTTTCTATCTTTTGAACTATTGGAATTTGCATTATTCGATTATTAATTTTATTCTCAATACTATTGAAAAAGTATAATCGAATTTTTTCAACTAAAGCAAAAGTAAAGTACATTATTATTGAAGCTAAAAGTGAATAGGGGATAAACCATATAGGAGGTATGTGAGTAATTTGTAAAAAATCATATATCAGATTTTTGAATATTGGATGCTCATGAATAATGTATACAGCCAAACAATATTTTGCCCATTTATTTATAAATGAGTTATATCCAATATTTAATTTCGTAAAGAATAGAAACAAAGCTACTGATCCAAGGAATACAAATATTGTATTATACGAAAATAAAGCGGTAAATGAAAATCCTAATATTATTGAATATGTTAGTTGAAAAATAAAAAGTGATATACCTATAATAAAGAATAAGAATAAGAAATTTTGTTTTATTGTATATACATTACCATGGAGTTTTATATATCTGCCAAGCAGATACAAATAAATAAAATTGGGTATACCATATCCTGCATCATCTATAGGACGACTAAAATTAAGAATAAAACTTAATGTATGCCATACATATATGATAAAGAAACCTATAATTAATACTGATTTAAAATTATTTTTTGAAATGGATAAAGCTAGTTTATTTAAACACGGAGACAGAATGTATAAAATTATATATATGGTTATGAACCAGTATTTCTTACTAAAAATGGGGACGAAGAAAGTGAAATCGTAATAATTAATTGAATGCCATCCATAACTTATTGTTAAGATTAACAGAGTTACAGAATAGAACCATGTTAATTGTCCTAGTTTTAATATTTTTGGTAATTTGAATGAAATGGAAAAGTAACCAGATATTAATATAAAAACATTTACGGCAACAATTGTAAAACTTTTAAGGAGACGAGTTTCTATATAGGTTAGCCCTAATATAGGTTCATTCACAGAATATATATTTGTAAGATGTCCCCATATTATTAGTAACATACATATGATTCTTAGAAGTTCAAAGTTCGATTTTCTTTGGAGAATACTATTCATTGTTGTGTTATTCTTTTAATTTTACGTAAGGTCTTAAATAATGTATTATAAAAAATGATACCAAAGAAAGATTTTCGTTTGTATGCTTGATAGAATAATTTCTGTTCTATTCCCATTGGAAATTTTTCCATAAAATCAAGACATTGAATTACTTCTTTTCTATTTAAGATATTTAGTATTTCTTGCTTCTGCTCAGAGCGATTCTTATGAGCATCGGGATGAAAGGTATTAAATAAGATAGAAGCTTCTATTCCAGCATATAATCTTCTATAGGTATACTCTTCTAATCGTTTGTCTTGTATTCCCCAAACTGTGATGAAAGACTGGAATTGATTATATACAGAAATATAGATGTTTATTCTGTCTGGTATATATCTGGAACGATTGTTACCGCTGTTGTAAATGTAATAAGTGTATAATAGCTCAGAGGATATATAGATATTATTCAATAATGGATAAAATTGCAAGTTGAATCCTTCATCTTGCTGGATTCGCTGGCTTCCGAAACGAAATCCATGTTTCTCAATGAAAGAACGTCGGTAAAATTTATTCCAGGCAAAACCATTGCCGTTTGGAACAAAAAGTAGTTCGTTTACAAAGATGGATTTTAGTGTTTCGTTGTCATGAATTTCTCGTTCTTCAAATCGTACCTCTTCGGACAAGTGTAAATATGGTGTGATGCAATGGTAGCCGAATATATTTACATCGCTTCCGTATGTTTCCATCCAATAGATGTTTTTTTCAACTAGTCGAGTATCAGCATCATCGTCTACATCGTAAAACCAAACATAATCTCCTTGTGCTTCATCGAGTCCGGCATTTCGGGCACTTCCTAATCCTCCATTGGCTTTTCTTACTAGTCGGATACGCTGGTCACTTTTTTTCAATTCCTCACATAGCAGATAGGTATTGTCCGTTGAACCGTCATCTACAAGTATAACTTCCAGATTCCGATAGGTTTGCTGAAGGATACATGCCAGTTTTTTCTTTTGAAGGAAAGAGGCTACATTATACAGACAGATAATAATGCTTACCAGAGGTGTATTATTTTTCATATCCGTAATAAATTTTAAACCAGTCAATGAATTTACGTACACCTTCTTCTACGGAAGTTTTTGGCAGATATCCAAAATCGTTGATCATTTCCGTCATGTCCGAATAGGTTTCTTGTACATCGCCTGCTTGCATCGGAAGATATTCTTTTTGCGCTTCTTTTCCGATAGCCGTTTCAAACGCATTGATATACTCCATCAGAGTCACTGGATGCTGGTTGCCGATATTGTATAAGGCGTAAGGAGCCGAAGAAGAAGCCGGGTCCATTCTCTGATTATCCCACTCTGGATTTTTAGTCGGTATTTTATCGATAACTTTCATAACGCCGTTTACAATGTCATCTATATAAGTGAAATCACGGCGCATTTTACCGTAATTGAAAATCTTAAGAGGCTCGTTTTTGAAAATGGCATGTGCAAATAGGGAGGGTGACATATCCGGCCTTCCGTAAGGACCGTAGACAGTGAAGAATCTTAATCCTGTTACCGGTATGTTATACAGATAACTGTATGTGTGTGCCATCAGTTCATTCGATTTTTTGGTTGCCGCATAGAGGCTTACCGGATGAGAAATGTCGTCATGAACTGAAAAAGGAGTTTTACCATTTAGTCCGTAAACACTGCTTGAACTTGCATATACCAAATGCTTGACCGGATAATGTCTACAAGCTTCAAGCAGATTAAGAAAAGCGGAGATGTTACTGTGGATATAAGCTTCCGGATTGATCAATGAGTATCTTACTCCAGCTTGTGCCGCAAGGTTGATAACGATATCAAACTTTTCTCCTTGGAAGAGATTCTGTAAAATCTCTTTGTTGGCAAGATCGGTATAGATGAATTGATATCCTGGAAACGTTCGGCTGTTACAAAGTTTGTTGTCTGCGATATCATTGGAGTTGATTCCCAATAATTCCAGTCTGTCTTTTTTCAGTTGAACGTCGTAATAATCGTTGAGGTTATCTAAACCTATAATGTGATTGTCTTTTATAGTTAATAAAGCTTGGGACAGGTGATAGCCGATAAAGCCTGCTCCTCCCGTGATTAATATTTTCATAGATATAATTTACTGTTTGAATATAGGTAATTCGTCAATTAAACTTAAGCCTGCTATATAGTTATTCAGGCGTTGTGAATAGTGATTACGTATGTTTTCTTCATGTTTCATAAGCCAGTCAAAAGCTTCTGAAAGTTCTTCTTTTCTGGATAGTGCATTTACCGGTAATACGTAATTTTTTGCTGTGCCAAACAAATCAGAAGCGATGCCGACTGCTTTAACGGAATATCCGACAACAAGTGTAGGTACTCCGGTAGAGTAGCCCGCTATGGAGGCATGAGTACGTGCTGCTATCAGGAAACGACAGCGACTGATATATCCTTTCAGTTCCATGGCATTGCAATCTTCTAGTAGAATGACTCTATCAGAGTTTATATATTTCTGATAGAGCATATTCAATGTTGATCTGTCATCATTGTGACTCCATACAACATGAGGAATAAGAGCAATATGAAGGTCGGTATGCTGTAGAATAAATGCTATCAGATTCTCATAGTTGGCATATGTAATGCCTTTGTTGCTTTCATAGCCTGAAATAAGGGGGCTTAGATTGATGCCGACTGTGTTGGTTGGGCTGAATCCTTCCGGTAACTCGCTTTCTATCTTTTTGAGTTTGAATGCCGTATCGGGAATAAGATAAAGATTCTTGATACCACTTTCTTTAAGGGCTTTGTAAGTGATACTTTCACGGGCTGTAATCAGCTGGTATTTGTTTAGATGCTCTATTAAGCGTTTATTAATCCGGTGGGGATCAATGGAGCATCCCCACAAAATGCAAGGAATCTTATGAGAGATAAACATATCATTTAATACCCCGAATTGTTCCGCAAAACCTTTATAGCAATAGTTATCACCTCCTATGGCTATGGCTATATCTGTATCACCTGATTTCCTGATGGCATTCCGATAAATGCTTTTGTAATAAATGTGTTCATCGTGCGTGAACTTCATCTTCAGTTTATACAAGAATCCTTGTAGACCTACCGGTAAAGTATCTTGGGAAGATTCTATCCGAGAGATTTCATTCAAGCCATATTTTAAGTCTTCTTCAGGCCGTTCGGATAGAAGAGTGAACTTATTTCCTTTTTTCAGTGATTGGATGGTAGAACGCGCTAAAGCTTCACAACCGTGATTGGCACTTCCTCCATGAGCATAAAGTGATAGGTTCATATTCGTTTTCTAATGGATAAATAACTTTTCCAAATGTGTATATATAGATATAGCAATAATATTTGCTTTTTGAGAATCAGTGATTTCAGTTGTCTGAATTTAGTCTGATAAGTTTGTAAACTTGTCAGTATATCAGGGTGCTCTTCCAATAAACTAATGGAATGATGGATACCCGATAAGCTAATCGTTGGCATTTCCAGAAACATAGCCAAAGCAAGCCCGTTTATTGCCTGCTCAATGAGTTGCCGGTTTTCTGTAGTAAGGCAGTTATGTTGTTGGAGTATCCTTTGGCATTTTAAATGTATTTCAATCATTCCGATGAAATTTACATGTTTTATCATACTGCCGGAAGAATAAGCTGTCCCTGTTACATAATGATATCCGGTTTCAGAAAACAGACAGACAGTTTGGGCATGATTATAATAACTTAAAAAGAAATCATAATCTTCCAGCTGCTTGATTGTTTGATTAAAACATATATTGTTTTTCCGGATGATTTCCCGCCGTAAGAGTTTGTTGGATATATAGCCATATAACCCTCTTTGGGTTTTGTATTGTTCTTTAACAAAAGCTTTTAAAAATTCTTCTTGTGTCAGGATGCCATTGAGTGAAGGCGTCAGAGAATATTGCCCATTTTCAGTTTCTTTGGTAATTCCCCATATATAAATATCTGCATTTTCTTGCTCTGTATGATGCATGACACGTTGCAAATAATTTGCTTCAATCCAATCGTCAGCATCGATAAATAGGATGAATTCTCCTTGTGCCATGGTGATTCCTCGATTGCGTGCAGCCGAAACACCGCTATTAGGAAATGTATATACCTTAATGCGTTGGTCAATAATCTGGTATCTTTGCGCTATTTCCTCGGAGTTATCTGTCGATCCGTCATTGATCAGTATCACTTCCAGATTTTTATAACTTTGGTCGATGACGGAAGTCAGGCATTTTGCCAGATAGTTGCCTTTGTTATAAACCGGTATGATGATAGAGAGTGCTGGATTCTTCATCTTTTCATCTTTTGAATTATTGAATAGAGACGGAAAGTAAGCTTAAAACATAAAGGACTTATACGTGCTGATGTAAGCATTATTTTCTGTTTAAACAGAATATATGGATTATGTATGGCTGATGAATAATAGCATTTGATAAGATTGAATATCTCTTGTTTTTTAGGTATATATTGTTTCTCTGTATTTTCAATAGACATACCAAGAAGCTTGAGTAATGTGGTTATAAATACAAATTCAGCAGCTGGTTTCCAGACAGGATGGTTTTGCTCCATATATTGCATGACTTCCAATGTATTGTCTATTTGGTCGAACTTTCTTAAATTTAGTGGTGAAGTACATATACTGTTTTCTCTTATACAATAATTGTATAATTTGTTATAATTAATGGCAATCTTGTCACACATGTCGTATATGTACATGGTTATTGCATAATCTTCATTTGTCTTTCCCTCAGGATATCGTATTGTTTCGAATAAAGAACGTTCATATAGTTTGGTCCATGCAGACCACCAGATGTTTTCGGTCATGCTTTTTAAAATAACGAACTCTTTATCTTTACATTCTGTGGATAGCTTGTCATCAATTTCTGGTATGCTGTTGTAACACATATTTGGATGACAAAAAGCAAGTCGAGTATGATAGGTGCAAATGTCCTTATAGAGTCTTTCGTACATTTCCGGATGGATACAGTCATCACTGTCTACGAAGCCGATGTAGGCTCCTGAGCATTGATCAAGCCCACTATTACGGGCTGCGGACAATCCTCCGTTCTCCTGATGAATGACAAAGATACGTTTGTCTTTTTGGGCATATTCATCGCAGATACGTCCACAGTTATCAGGAGAACCGTCGTCTACAAGTATGATCTCCAGATTGGTATAAGTCTGGTTGCGGATACTGTCAATGCATCGGTGCAGATAGGGTTCTACTTTATATACAGGAACGATAACGGAAATCAGTGGTAAAGTTTGTTCCATTTATAATCTGTATTTTATTTGCTGAAGTTTTTTAAAGAAAAGATACATCCATTTGAGAGGTTTTATTCGCATGACGAATTGGAATTCATCCTCAATACTTAAAAGGTGTTCAATGTCTTTAGTAACCTGATCGGAAAAGAATTCTCTTTTGATGCGGTAGAACTGTTCTCTTCTTTCGTTTATGGTTTTACTAACAGAACCAATTCCCTCACTGTCAAAATAAACAACGGGCTGTGATAGATGATGGAATGAATGGTTATTGCAATACAATTCCAGAAAGAAAGCCCTGTCAGCCGAAATCTTATATTGTGTGCGATACAAATTTTTTTTTGCGGCTTCTGTTTTCACAAATGTTGCTTGATGCCCTAATGGACTTTTGAATAAGAAGGACAATGTTATTTTCTCTGGATAAGTTCTTTTTTCAATGACTTTATTGTCTTTGATAAACCATACATCTCCGTAATTTACGTCTGCTTGAAGGGGGCGGTTGAATATTTTCGCCAGTGTATCTGGAGCTATCAGGTAATCACCTGAATTCAGAAACTGACAATATTCTCCTTGGGCTAATACTGTGCCTTTATTCATGGCATCGTATATTCCTTTATCTGGTTCGCTGACCCAATAAGAAAAATATTCTTTATTCTCTTCTATGAGTTCTTTACTTCCGTCTGTAGATCCTCCATCTATCACAATCCATTCATAATCTTGAAATGTTTGTGATTTAACACTTTCGATTGTCTTTTTTAGGCCGGATGAATTATTGTAGTTTATGGTTATGATTGATAACTTGATCACTTGTTTAAATAGTTTAAAAGTTTTGATTTGAGAAACGATAAGGTGCGCTTACGGTTTTTTAAATAAATAATGAGTAACTGGTTTAATTTATAATGGGAATGTTGGCAGGAAACTACCTTCAATTGAGATAATGTTTTACCCTGCATTATTCCAATATGAGTTCTCTTATCATTGAATGCACTAAAATAGCATGCATAAGTATTTTCTGTTTTCAGAAGTATGCTTCTATATAATCCATCCGAATAAAAATTACCATATTTTAAAGAAGGCTTGAGTACAGTCTGCTTATATTGGAACAGGATTCCATCAGGACTATCCCATAGTGTCAGTTCATACAAATCATAGACCGTAAGCCTGTATAAACCGTCTATATATGTTACATCAATATGCCAGGGATTGATTAGTTTACCGGTTAACTGGCATGTTATTCTTTTTTTCCATTTTTTCCCGTCTGTTGATGAAGCATAACAAAGATTTCGTTGACCTATATTGTATTTATTATCTACATACCACATGTGATAGGTTCTGTTTATATACAATATAGCCGGACTTCTGACCATATCTCCCAATTTGTCTACGTTTTCAGGTACTCGAGGATTATATAATATTTCCCTTTCAGACCAGTGTATTCCATCTACACTGCATTTTCTTATGAGGTAAGTATCTCTATCGTTATGACAATGATGTGATATTCTATACCAACATTCCAATATGTTATCTCTTTGCACCAAATGTGGATCGGAAAAGAAATCTTTATGTTCAATTTCTTTATCTGTAAGGTCGTCAAGTGGATTCTGAAAGTTTGCAGGAGGATTCCAGTTGATTCCATCAGTTGAACAATAGATGCATGGACACTCCCAACGGTCTTTATATGGAGCTTTCTGCATGGGATAAGGAGTAAGCGCCATCCAATATTGGAATCCGTTCCATCCGTTTGCTGAATACATTACCGAGGGGTGATAGGGTTGGTCTGAACCATCGAACGTTTTAATTTGAAGTGGGGCTTGTGAGTAATTTTTTTTGAATATAATGGTTTGAATCAAAAAATCGAGTATGAATATTGTAATTAGAATGACTATTATTTCTTGCATAGTATTTTACTTATCCGATTCTTAATAATGGCAAAAGCTTTATCACGTACTTCCTTAGAAAAACCATAATAGTAAGCAAACAGGCACAAAGACAAAGTTGAAACAAGCGTTACTGTACAGAGTCGTATAAAACCAGAAGGCATAAAACAATGGATTGTAAAGGGAGCAGGAAATGACAGTACAGATACCAATATACATCTTCCGTAAACCTGTAAAAGATAGTCTTTAATGGAGTAATCTAAATATCTCTTCAGGACGAAGCAGGCTACGAGTTCGGCTAATAGTGTCATGATGATAGTAATAACAAATACAGATATTGGTGAGTAACCTAGTTTAAGAAAGAGGTAAGATATTGGTAAAGTAAGGCATAAAATAACCCCAACCGTAAGGTTTGATAATTTAATCTGTCCGGTTGCATGTAGTGCTGTTACACGCGATGATTTGATACTCCATGTGAGGCTATTAGCTATAATCAAGATTGCGAAGGTAACAGTGTACTCTGGATATTCACCTAACCATAGAGTCAGGACATAATCCAGTTCTATACATAGTGGTAAGGCAAATAAATATAAGAGAAAATAAGAAAGGTTGCTGGTCTGATAAACAAGGCGCATCATTTCTTGAATATTTCCTCCTGCGTATAATTTGATAATTTGTGGTTTGGATGCTATGACAAAATTACTGGAGAACTGTACGATAGCTCCTTGTATGGTCATTGCAATTCCTCGGGCGGCATTTACTATCGGACCAAAGAACATATTTAGTAGCATATTCAATCCTTGCCCTTGTGCCAGGGAAGAAAGACTTCCTAGAAAATCCCAAAAAGAATAACTGAACATCTGCAAGTACAGTTTCTTGTCTTTATGGAATTCAAAATGTGCTTCCACGAAGTTTTTACGGCAATATAAGATGTTGAATGCCTGATAAAGCATACTTGTAAACAGTCCTCCAGCAGCCCAAAAAATCAGTTTATCATAATCGATATATTGAAGTATAATGACCAAAGTTAGTTTAAGTAATACATCGAAAATGGATAAATATGCATAAACACCCATTCTTTCGTGTGCCATAATTAAGGAATTAAAAGGGACTAAAATAATTCCTAAACAGGTTCCGATGATGGAAAACTGGTACACGGCAATAGCCGCTGACATTCTGATTTCAGGTATAACCAATTTATGATAAAGAAACCATAAACCGATTGTTTCACATAAGATCAAAATGATAAAAGAAAGTATCAGATGATTAATAAATGCTGCATTGAAGGTTTTTTTTAATGAAGTCAGATGGTTTTTACCCAATTCAAAAGTAATAAAGCGTGAAGTAGATTCACTTAAAGCTCCATTCATAAACGTGAAAAGAGAAGTAATACCACCTACGACTGCCATGATACCATAATCTTCTTCTCCCAGAACTTGTAGTACAATGCGTGAGGTGTATAGGGATATCAGCATGGATATTCCCATACGAATATATAGTAATAGTGTATTTTTATAAATTCGTTGATTGTCAGCTTGTGACATAAGGGCTATTTTAAAATATTATAATAAAATGCAAATGCATAGAATACTAATAAAGCTGCTCCCAAAATTTTTTCATGGTTTTGCCAGAAGCGTTGTTTCATAAAAGGATAGATTAAAACAAGTGGCATGATGAACCAGGAAATTTGAGCGAAACGATTACTAAAAATAGCGCGAATTACCAGTACCCAAAAAGCATTGGTGATGAGAAAGGTATTGTATAGCCAGTGATAGTATTCGTCACGGAAATTACGACGGAAAATAAAATAATAGCCTACAAATACCCCCATGACGCTATAGATTAGAAAGTCCCAACGGAAAGTCATACTCATCTGAACAAGTTCACCTACCATATTACTGCCTGTTAAATAAGCAGAAAAACGTTCATCTTCTCCGAAAAGCCCAATGGTCGCTAAATAGCTTTGGATACGTTCTCCTACAGCATATGAAGCTCCCACACATCCAATCCAGACTAAAAGATAGAGGTAACTGCTTTTGACAAACCAGGCAAGGATAGCTGCGCCTGCCATAAGCAGACAGGAATTATGAAAACCGATAGCGATGGTACATAAAGCAATAGCTATAGGCAGACGATTGATATAGGTCATTGCTAGAATAAAGACAGATGCACCCAATCCGTTACGAATGCCATTTACCCCATAGTTCCAGAAAGTAAACATACTGAAGATAACCAGTAAGGGTATGTAGTAGTAAGATTTGAAAATACGCTGCATGGCGAGCCATAAACTACCTACATAAATGAAAGCACACAGTAGAAAAAAGGTATGGATATCACTGTATTTGGCAAACCACTCCATCAGATTATAGAAAAGCCATTCTGTATTCCAATTCCAAGTAAAAGGTGTAGAAGAACGTTGTATTTCAAAAAAACCTTTGGCATAGTTTACTGTATCTCCAAAAGCGGAGGAAATAGGGCGTAATCCCATGTAAAATATTAATAATAGGGTAAAAAGTACTCCCCATACCGCATTCATACTGACGATATTTTTGTGTAATGCAATACCGGTATTACATTGCCAAAAGGCAATCAGTATCAGTATGAGAATGCTATAATGGAAAAAGGGCGTATAATCTACTAAAGGAATAAAATCTATCATAATGGGGTTACAATTGTATATTGGATTCGATGATCGCTCCAACAGTTACTATATAAATGATAAGCTGATGTTTTTAGTTCTGGAGAACAAAATGTATAATCAATACGGAACAGGTTGTTGGAGGGTTGATACGTTCCTCCCCAACTATTTCCGGCTTCGAGAAAGCAGTCGTCTAGTTGGGCTGTCAGCTTCCGATAGGCATATGATATGGGTGTATCGTTCAGATCACCGCATAAGATAACGGGATACGGGCTGGAGGAAATAGCCTCTGCTAACAACTGTGCCTGACGATTACGTTCCTTGGCATTCAGCTGGTAGGTATGCAAAAGGTTGTTTTCTTGAAATGCCGGTGTCATGCCTGTAGTTTGCAGGTGTATGTTGAATAAACGAATTGTTCTTTCCTCATATTGCAGGTCTATTTGCAACACTTTATTATAACTGTTTGGAAAGTAATATTCTTTCATGTTCGATAACGGAAAACGACTGTATATTGCTAAATTCAAGACTTCGTCTTCCCGGCTGTTGAATACCCGATAGAGATATCTGAAAACTGCCGAAATGCTGTCACGATGCAAAAGGTTATCGTGTGGTCGTTCTTGCAGACAAATAACATCAGGATGAAGGTTTCGGATGAAAGCAGCACTTGCCTGTAAGGTGTCTTTATTCAACTGAAAGCCTTCTGCATTCCAGCTGACGAGGCGTAATGAATGGGAAGTCAATTCATCTGTTTCAAAAGATACAGCCCAGGATTTTCCGCAAAGAAACAGAGTGATAAAGCAAGCTGTACCAAATAGCAGGCTAATGCCTTTGCTTCGGTAAAGAACTGCGATGATTGTTGCTAGTGTGCTGAATATAGCCAGCGGTATAACCAACAGCCCTAATGGAGCAAGGTAGCCGGCAACTACCGGAGAGAACCAGGGCATAGCAGCGGTTATCAAAGCTAGAAAGACTGTAAAACCAGCCAGGATGTAACTAAATCGCTTCATTGTTTGCTATCAGTATGCTGAGGGCATCCAGCTGTTCGCTGGTGAGTTTCATGCTTTCCAACATGGGAGCATATCGTTCCAGATGGTGTAAATCGCTTCCTACATAGCTGTACATGCCTTCCGCGAGGATAGCTTCTGACGCATGGCGTGCACCGGGACCGTAGTAGCCGGATAAGGACATCAGGTTCAGCTGTAAGCGATAACCGTCTGTACTATATAGTCGGCGGTAATCGTCCATATTCATGTAAGTATAGCGCTCCGGATGGGCGATAACGGGAAAATAGCCGTTTTGTTTGACACTGGCAAGTATCTCTTTCATGCCGACAGGCGGAAGCATGTAGGAGGTTTCTACGAGCAGGTGATTCTTACCTAGCGGAAGTACCTCAGCAGGCAACTTGGAAGTGAACTGTGCATCCATCATGTATTCGCCTGCCTGATGCAACTGGATAGGCCCCTTGTAATAATTCCGGAAGGCTTCGAAACGTTCGGTCAGGTAGGCTGTGGTATTGCGTTGCATATCGGACATAACGTGGGGAGTCAACCATACGGAGGTAATTCCCAGACTTTCCAGAAACTGAAGCAGTTCCAAAGAGGTTGCTCTATCGGGAGAACCGTCATCCACTCCCGGAAGAATGTGGGAGTGGATATCGGTCATGCCTTTCAGAATACCCGACTTAACCAGATTGTGTTTTTTCTTAAAGCTGAAAAACATATACTTTCGTTGGTTTATGGGTTATTTTTTCCAGAACTGGTACCATTTGCGTGACTTGTTCTCGTATCCGTAACCGTATCCGTAACCGTATCCATAACCATAGCCGTTGTTCTTGGTATGGGCACCATTCAGGATAACGGACATATTCTTAAGCTGACCGGTACGGTAAATCTTTTCCAGATCGGGCAGCATACGGCGGTCGAAGCGGTCGGCACGGATGACGAAGATTGTCAGGTCGGCAATGCGGTTGGTGATGGCCGCATCGGCAATGATACCTACCGGTACGTTGTCGACAATGATATAGTCGTACTGCTTGCGCAACGTTTCGATCATGGTTTCCAGACGTTCGCTAAGCAGCAGTTCTGCCGGGTTGGGAGCTACAGGTCCTGCCGGAATGATATCCAGGTTTTCTACCAGCTCATCGTGCTTGATGATTTCCGACAACTCGGCACTGCCAGACAGGTAAGAAGTCATACCCTTGTCGTGGTGATGGATGTGTGAACTGAGAGTTCCTTTACGGATATCGAGGTCGATCAGGATCACTTTTTTCTCCGTCTGTGCCATACTTGCCGCGAGGTTGCTGCACACAAAGGTCTTACCGGCTCCAGGACCGAAGGAACTGAAGGTTACTACCTGCAAGTCCTTGCTCTTGACACGCATGAACTCCATGTTGGTTCGCACGATACGGAAGGCCTCGGAAGCGATGTCACGTCCCTGACTGCGGACAATAATGCCTTTTTTGCCCTTTGCACTGGGCTCTTTGGGGCTTTTTGATAAAGGTATTTCTCCCAGGAACGGTACGCTAAGGTTGTCTTCAATGTCCTTTCGGGTATGTACCTTGGTATCGAAGAACATAAAGGCAAGCAGGATGACAGCCGGTAAAGCGATTCCTTTCATGACTCCTCCCATGATAATACTTTTTCCATTAGGAGTATAAGGCATGTCGCTGCCTCCTGCGGGGTCGAGTACACGAACATCGGTTTCGGTAGTTGCCTGGCTGAGTGCGTTCTCCTCACGTTTGTTAAGCAGGTAGAGGTACAGTTCTTCCTTGATGCGCTGCTGACGTTCGATGGACAGCATCTGGCGCTGTTGGGTCGGAATGCTGGCGATGCGGCGTTGTGCTTCGGAGGTACGGTTCCGGGCTTCCTTCAGCTTGGCATTGATACTGACAATCAGGTTATCAATATCACGTATAATGTTTTGACGGATGGCAAGCAGGGTATTGTTCAGTTCCTGTACTACCGGGTTCTTGTTGCTGCTGTTTTTGACAAGCTTGTCACGTTTCAGCTTGTTGGCGTTGTATTGTACAATCTGTGCCTCGATATTGGCATCGGCGATTCCAGTGTTTGACGGAATCAAACCGGTAATCTTGGATGGATCTACAAGGAACTGCTTGATGTAGTTTGCCATTTCAATCTGAAGTTCCATTTCGGTAGCCTGTGTGCCGTATTGTTGCTTGTCGGAAACAGACATGCTAGCCGAAGAGGATACATCAATCATTTCGTGTTGGCGTTTATAAGTTTCAATTTCCGATTCTACTCCACCCAGTTCCTTTTCGATGATAATCAGACGTTCGTTGATGAACTGGGAAGTATTGATGGCTATCTGGTTCTTGTCTTTGATGGTTTCTTCGTTGTAGACTGTTATCAGCATGTTCAATACATCCTCGGCACGAACCGTAGAGTAGTCGTTAAGACTGAGATACAGGATGGAAGCATCATTTTCTGCCTGATTAATACTCAGATTAGAACCAAACAGGCTCGCCATGTTGTCGATGCTGTTCTTCTTTACACTGACGGTGGTACCGAACCATTTGTTGCTGTAATATAATGTCGGACTGACCACCAGTTTACCTATAGGAGTTGGGATAGTATCATTGAGTTTGGCTGTCAGAGTCTTTCCTGCATCCGGTATCATATCACCCCCAAAGGCAGTCAGTCGGACCTCATGGTCGTTGACCGGAGTCGCATCTACTGATAAGGTCTGGTAATCTTCCGATTCGACGAACGAAATTCGTATGGGAGCCTGTGTATACAGTTCCTTTTCACGTAGTCCGTCTGAAATTGTATAACTGATGTTGGCATTCAGGCGGCTGACTACCTCTCGCATCAGGTTGTGTGACTGGAACTGGAGGATTTCATTGGAAACGTTGGTCGATGAAAAAGTCTGAAAACGTTCCAGCCCGTCATATCTCCGCTGATTAGCATTTTTAATCATGACCGTTGCCGAACGGGAATATTTAAACGGAGTCTTGGCATACTGGTACCAGGCATATCCTCCGAATAAAGCTACTGACAGGACAAACCAGTACCAGCGGTTAACCAGGTACATCACCATGTCCATCGGGTTGATATTGAAACCGCTTCCGCTGATGTTCTTATCAGGGGAAAGGTCTTTCTGTTCACTCATGGGGACTTCTATAAATTAAATCCCTGATTATAAGTTGCAT
>OLNP01000896.1_pt1 | contig 28037 bp, 24 predicted proteins | sample 1671951 | NCBI WGS metagenome assembly OLNP01 (sample SAMEA3136629, study PRJEB25190) | human gut metagenome | biome: human gut; feature: human-associated habitat; material: faeces | place: Austria | collected 2013
AAACCTTCTGGAAGCCATTGAACAGGGCATCCTGACCCCGACCACCAAGCAGCGGTTGGACGAGCTGGAAGCCCGGAAAGAAGCCCTGAACACCAGCATTCTGGAAGAAGAGCTGAAAAAGCCAGTCCTGACCCGTGAGTGGATTCGGTTCTGGCTTGAAAAATTCCGCAAGGGTGACGTGGGCAGCACGGAACACCAGCGGCAGATCATTGATACCTTTGTCAACTCGGTCTACGTCTTTGATGACCGGGTCGTACTCAACTTCAACTTCACGGACGATGCCAAAACGGTCACCCGTGAGGAAGTGTTGGGTTCGAGTGCTGTGGACAATGCTCCACCAAATGCAAGCCACTAACGAAAGTTAGTGGCTTTTCTTTTTATGTAATGCAGCTGATGCTAGAGTATGGAGAATTAGGGACTCGAACAGCAGCGGAGCCGACTGCAACGACGACGAGCGCCGCTAGCGGCGGAAGCAGCGAGGAGTTGTTGGGGCCGCGGCCAGCGATACGCAAGCAAGGCGCAGCGGATGCTGGGTGCCGCAACCCGTCTGCCTGCGGCGGAAACAGGGAGGCGAGGCTGGGGCCGCGTTCTGATTTTTCAAGGCCCCGCCAAGGGGCTGTGGAAAAATCAGTAAACGCAACCCGTCAAGGCGGCACACCTCAGATTCAGCTTCTGGGGGAATGTCTACCGGGGAAGCTGAATCCGGATTCTTTACAAAGAGGACTCGCATATTTTATCTGCATCTTGCCTCCCGGCAGAAAAGACGGTACAATAAAACAAAGCACAGCGGGGGGCGGGCGAGATGGAGAAACTGGAAGCGAAGCTGAAAGCAGTAGACTGGGCCGTGCGGGATGTACTGGTGGGTACCATGCGCAGCCTGCAGCAGCTGGATATTTGCCGGAAGGACTGCTTTTATTACATCCCCGCAGAGCGCCTGCAGGACAGTGATCTTCCTGTCCGCTATGTGGCCCTTTACCAGTCACAGTATGTGTTCGGCGCACAGGCAGGTGTCCGGTACTACGGCGAAGTCACGAAATGCAGCGCCGTCCGCCGGAGCGCAATCACAGAGATCAGCCCCCGGAAAGGGACGGAAGGAAACTTTTATTACCGCTTCGACATCCGGGAATGGAAGCAGCTGAACCGGCCCATCGAGGCCAAAGAAACGGGCTTTGTAAGGGATTTTACCAACCTGTTCCTGCTGGAGCACAGTGTCCAGACGCCGGAACTCTGGCTCCGCACGGAAGAGGAATACCGCCTTTGTTCGGCCCTGAAGCGGGCCGTCTGGGGCGACACCATCAACGAACCGGACAACGGTCTTGCATTTGAATTCCGGGGCTTCACCGTGAGCTTTGCGGAGGGGAAAATTTTCGTTTCAGACGAAGGCCGCACTTTTGCGCGGTATGAGATCTCGCATTTTTTGCAGGATCCCGGCGCTGTGGTCCGGGGCATCCGAAGAGAATGCCTCCAGAGGGATTCCATGAGGGAACTCTCGAAGATCTGAAGCGTTCCTATTATTTACTTCTGCACTCCTGCGGCGCACTGCTCGATGAACTGCTTGGCGACGCGGGGGCTGCGGCCTCCGGCACGGATGGCGAAGGCTTCGGCCTTGGTCAGCAGCTCGTCGTGGGGCATCTCGATGCCGTGCTGTTTGGCCAGCTCGGCGAGGATGACCTCGAAGCGGGCTTTCTCGGGCCGCTGGAAGGTGACGGTGAGGCCGAACCGGGCCGAAAGGCTCATCAGCTCCTGACGGGTGTCGGCCTCGTGGATGTCATCGCCGGTGCGATCGGAGAGGGTCTCCTTGATGAGGTGGCGGCGGTTGGAGGTAGCGTAAACGGCGATGTTCCGGGCTCTGCCGCCCACGCTGCCCTCGAGGATGGCTTTCAGGGCCGCAAAGTTGTCGTCGTTGGCCGTAAAGCTCAAATCGTCGATGAAGAGGATGAACTTCAGTGGGTTCGCCGCCAGCTTGTCCATCAAATCGGGGATCTGATAGAGCTGGTTCTTCTTGACTTCCACGAGGCGCAGGCCGTCGGCGGCGAACTCGTTGGCGATGGCCTTGACGGTGCTGGACTTGCCCGTACCGGCGTCGCCGTAGAGCAGAACATTGTTGGCAGGCATCCCGGCCAGCAGGGCGCGGGTGTTGGCGATGACCTTCTCCCGCTCCTGCTCGTAGCCCGGCAGCTCGTCGAGGCGCTGGGGGTCGGGGTAGCGCACCGGCACCAGCTGGCCGTTCTCGACCGTGAAGACGTGGTGCTTGGCGAACATGCCGTAGCCCTTTTTGCCCACCTCGCTCATCCGCTGGGCGTAGGCGGCGTGGAGGTCGATGGCCTTCGTCTCCCACCGGGGCAGGAAAGGCAGCTTGTCGGCGGCACCGGCGGCGTCCAGAAGCTCGTCCAGCGTCAGGCTGCACAGCTGCTGCAAGAAGTCCAGCTCATTGTCCAGTGCAGTCTGCAAGACGGGCGGCACTTCGCTGACAGCTGCCTGCCGGACACAGACCGTCTCGGCTTCGAGGACGGCAGCGGAAAGGTATTCGCCGAAATTGGTGGTGTGCTCGAAGAGAGCTGCTTCGAAGGAAGCGGCAGCGTCGCACACGGCTCCCGTGCTCTGGGGGGCAGCGGCCATCCGGTCGGTGAGGTCAACCAATTTTGCAATGACGTCATCGTCCAGCAGGGCGCGGAAGATGACCAGCCCGTGGAGCCGGGCGTTCCATTCTGTGAGGTTCATAATATCCCTTTCTATTATATAACTGGCTCTCCCTTTGGGAGAGCTGGCGCGGGAGCGCCTGAGAGGGCAAGCACTGTGCGATAAAGCTGACCGCACAGCGATAGGCAGGCTCTTTGTCAGAGTGATACGACCGCTGAGCTTGTGTGGCTTTGCCAGCGGCCTTGCCCTCTCCGTCATCGCAAGCGATGACACCTCTCCCAAAGGGAGAGGCTATGCTTTAAGTAAAGTCGGTTACTCAGAATTATACAGCGATGTAAGGCCCTGCGCAAGATGGTGTTTAATTATCTTCATGTTTGCCATGATTCACGTTACAAATCGTCGATTGACAACGGCCCGATTTATAGTATAATTGACCCAACAAATGCACAGATGGGAAAAAGTAACGCAGGATACCCGCTTTTCAGAGAGCTGCCGGACGATGCAAGGCAGCAGGCGGCCCGGCGCGGAATCCTCCCGGAGCAGCCTGCTGAAGGACGATATATGGGACGTCTGCTAAGCAGCGCCGGTGGCGGCCGTTAGAGCGCAGGGCTTTGTTGGAAGCCCGTGAGAGGGCGCGGAAAGCGTCAACGAGAGTGGTACCGCAGAGAGTTTTGGATTGATTCCAGGTCTTTGTCTCTTGGATAAGGAGACAGAGACCTTTTGTTTATCAGGTATCAGGTACTGTCTCTGAGAGTGTTTGGGAAAAAAGTATATAAAGTGGAAAATGGAAACGGAAACAGGAGAAACTCACCATGCAGTTGAACGGTTCTCAAATCTTTGTGGAGGTGCTCTGTGAGCAGGGGGTGGACACCCTCTTCGGCTACCCCGGCGGCGCAGTGCTGAACCTCTACGACGAGCTGTACAAAAACGCCGACCGCATCACCCATGTGCTGACCGCCCACGAGCAGGGCGCATCCCACGCGGCGGACGGCTACGCCCGTGCAACGGGCCGCACCGGCGTGGTGCTGGCTACCAGCGGCCCGGGCGCAACGAACCTCGTCACCGGCATCGCCACCGCCTATATGGACTCTGTGCCGATGGTGGCCTTCACCGGCAATGTGACCACGGCAGGTCTGGGTAAGGACAGCTTCCAGGAAGCCTACATCGAGGGCATCACGATGCCCATCACCAAGCACAACTTTACGGTGCGCCGGGTCGAAGACCTGGCCGACACCATGCGTGCGGCGTTCCGTATCGCCCAGAGCGGCCGCAAAGGCCCGGTGCTGGTGGACATCCCGAAGGATGTCACCGCTGCGGTGTGTGAGTTCACCCCGAAAAAGCCGGAGCCCATCCGCACCGTGACCACCTTCAACGAAGAGCAGGTCAAGTGGGCGGCAGAGATCATCAACGGCGCACAGCGCCCGCTGGTCTACTTCGGCGGCGGCGTCCGCTCGGCGGCCAGCTGCCAGCCCCTGCGTGACCTTCTGAAAAAGGCTGAGATCCCGGCCACCTATACTCTGATGGCCGCAGGCGTCGTGCCTTACGGCGACCCGATGAACATCGGCATGGTGGGTATGCACGGCTGCTACACCTCGAACCGGGCGGTGGCCGACTGCGATGTCCTTATTGCGGTGGGTGCCCGCTTCTCCGACCGCGTGGCCCTGAACCCCAAGACCTTCGCCAAGAATGCGACCATCATCCAGATCGACATCGACGCCAGCGAGCTGGGCAAAAACGTGGATGTTGACCTTGCCATCGTGGGCGACGCCGCCTATGTGCTGAACGCCATGCTCCCGATGATCGAGGACAAGAAGCATCCCGACTGGATGAAGATGATCCACGAGTGGCAGGCACAGGATTACCACCCGGTATCCGACGCCTCCCGCCTGAGGCCCCATCAGGTCATCGGCGAGGTCTGCAACCAGTGCGGCCCCGAGGCGGTCTACGTCACCGATGTGGGCCAGCACCAGATGTGGGCGGCACAGTACATCCGCCACACCAAGAGCCGCGGCTTCATTACCAGCGGCGGCCTCGGCACCATGGGCTTCGGCTACGGCGCAGCCATCGGCGCACAGATGGCGCTGGGCCGCGACCAGCGGGTGGTCATGTTCACCGGCGACGGCTCCTTCCACATGAACCTCAACGAAGCCTGCACTGCTGTCAGCTACGAGCTGCCCATCATCACGGTCATCTTCAACAATCAGGTGCTTGGCATGGTGCGCCAGTGGCAGACCGCTTTCTATGGCAAGCGCTTCTCCCAGACCGACCCCCACCGCAAGACCAACTTCGTCAAGCTGGCCGAGGGCTTCGGCCTCAAGGGCTACCACTGCGAGAACCTTGCTCAGTTCCAGGAGGCATTCGCCGACGCTCTGAAGCAGAAAGGCCCCACCTGGATCGAATGCATGATCGACAAGGACGAAAAGGTCCTGCCCATGATTCCCGGCGGCGGCGACATCAACGACATCATCATGAAATAAGGAGGACACAGCGACATGGAATCCAATCAGCGCAGGGTCATCAGCCTGCTGGTAGACAACCAGAGCGGCGTTCTGGCCCGGGTGTCCAACCTGTTCTGCCGCAGAGGCTTCAATATCGACAGTCTGACCGTTTCGGCCACCAACGACCCCACAGTCAGCCGCATCACCGTTTCCGTCTCGGGTACCGAAAAGGAGCTCCAGCAGCTCATCCTCCAGACTGAGCGTCTGGAAGTCACCCGTCAGGTCTTCGTACTCAACGAGTCCACGGCCCTCGAGCGGGAGCTGCTCCTGCTCAAGGTGATGGCAAATGTCACCAATCGCGCAGAGCTGCGGGAGATCGCCGGCATCTACAAGGCAAAGATCATCGACCTGTCGCCCGACAGCATGGTCTTTGAGCTGACGGGCCGTCCCGAGAAGATCGACGCCTTCTTGAAGCTCATGGCGGACTATCAGATCCTGGAGCAGTGCCGCACCGGCGTCACCGCCCTCGAGCGCGGCGGGATGCATCAGCATATGCAGAAGCCCGCGCAGGAGGTAAGAGAGGCACAGTTCCCGCTGCCCGGCACGAGATGCCGCTAAAGCCCTCTCAGTCTGCTTCGCAGACAGCTCCCCCAGAGGGGGAGCCATTGGCAGGCCGGGCCGCTTGAAGCTGGACGCTGAAAGCGCGATATGGCGCAAAAGCGCAGGCCCTGCTACAGAGGCAAATTTGCTTTTCCGCTCCCCAGTGAGCGAAAAATATACGATGCTTATCATTCATTCTTATACTGAAATAAGTAAAAAACAAAAGGAGAACAACTACCATGGCTATCAAGAAATACTACGATTCCGACTGCAACCTCGGCGTGCTGGACGGCAAGACCGTCGCTGTCATCGGCTTCGGCAGCCAGGGCCACGCACATTCCGAGAACCTCGCTGAGAGCGGCGTCAATGTCGTCGTCGGCCTGCGCAAGGGTTCTGCTCACTGGGAAAAGGCTTCTGAGTTTGCTGCAACTCATCCCAACTTCAAGGTCATGGAGGTCGAGGAGGCTGCCAAGGCCGGCGACGTCGTCATGATGCTGGTCCCCGATGAGCTGTGCGCTGACATCTACAATAAGCAGGTCGCTCCCTACATGACCGAGGGCAAGGCTCTGGCTTTCGCACACGGCTTCAACATCCACTTCAAGACCATCACCGCCCCCAAGAATGTTGACGTCATCATGATCGCTCCCAAGGGCCCCGGCCACATCGTCCGCCGCCTGTACACCGAGGGCGAGGGCTGCCCCTCTCTGATCTGTGTCGAGCAGGACTTCACCGGCAAGGCTAAGGACATCGCTCTGGCATACGCTTCCGGCATCGGTGCCGGCCGTGCCGGCATCCTCGAGACCACCTTCAAGGAGGAGACCGAGACCGACCTGTTCGGCGAGCAGGCTGTCCTGTGCGGCGGCGTCTGCGAGCTCATCCACGCTGGTTTCGACACTCTGGTCGAGGCTGGCTACGAGCCCGAGATGGCCTACTTCGAGACCTGCCACGAGATGAAGCTCATCGTTGACCTCATCAACGAGGGCGGCTTCTCCAAGATGCGTTACTCCATCTCCAACACCGCTGAGTACGGCGACTACCGCACCGGCAAGCGCCTGATCACCGCCGAGACCCGCAAGGAAATGAAGAAGGTTCTGACCGAGATCCAGGACGGCACCTTCGCTTCCGAGTTCCTGACCGAGATGAGCCCCAACGGCGGCCGCAAGGTCCACTTCCTCGCTCAGCGCCGCATGGAGGCCGAGCACCCCATCGAGAAGGTGGGCGCAGAGCTGCGCAGCATGATGAGCTGGCTGAAGAAGTAAGAAAATCAGAAAAACCTCTCCGTCAGCGCTGACGCGCTGCCACCTCCCCTAACGAGGGGAGGCCTTGGCATATCGTAAAGCCTCGTCTCTTCGCCAGAGGCTCCCCTCGGTAGGGGCAACAATGGCGACCGCCGCCAGTGGCGGAAACAGGGAGCCATTGTTGGGGCCGCGGCCAGCAATACGCAAGCAAAGAGCTGCGGATGCTGGGTGCCGCAACCCGGCCTTGTCTGCGAAGCAGACTGAGAGGTTGAATCCCAGAGCGTCGGTTTTAGCAGAAAAACTGCTGATTCCGGTGCTTTTTTGTATCAGGAGGATAAAATGAGAAGTGACAATGTGACAAAAGGCTCGGAGCGCGCGCCCAACCGAAGCCTGTTTTACGCCCTGGGCTACACCCCGGAAGAGCTGGACCGCCCCCTCATCGGTGTGGTGAGCGCCTACAGCGAGATCGTCCCCGGCCACATGAATCTGGATAAGATCGCCGACGCCGTCAAGGCAGGCGTCCAGATGGCAGGCGGCACCCCCATCCTCATCCCGGCCATCGGCGTCTGCGACGGCATCGCCATGGGCCATGTGGGCATGAAGTACAGCCTCGCTTCCCGCGAGCTCATCTGCGACAGCGTGGAGACCATGCTGATGGCTCATCAGCTGGACGGTCTGGTGCTGGTGCCTAACTGCGATAAGATCGTTCCCGGCATGGTCATGGCCGCTGTCCGCATGGATGTGCCTGCCGTGGTCTGCTCCGGCGGCCCCATGCTGGCCGGCACCTACGGCGGCGAGGAAGTCAGCCTTTCCAAGATGTTCGAGGCCGTGGGCGCCTATAAGGCCGGCATGATCACCGACGAGCAGCTGGAAGACTGCACCTGCAACTGCTGCCCCAGCTGCGGCAGCTGCTCCGGCATGTACACCGCCAACAGCATGAACTGCCTGTGCGAGGCCATCGGCATCGCACTGCCCGGCAACGGCACCATCCCCGCCGTCTACTCCAAGCGCCTGCTGCTGGCAAAGCACGCCGGTATGGCCGTCATGGATATGGTGAAGAAGGGAATCACCGCCCGCCAGATCATCAACGAGCGCTCCATCCGCAATGCGCTGACCTGCGATATGGCGCTGGGCTGTTCCACCAATACCGTTCTCCACCTGCTGGCCATCGCCTACGAGGCCGGTGTGCCCATCGACCTGAAGCTTTTCAATGAGATCAGCGCCAAGACCCCGAACCTCTGCCATCTGGCCCCCGCAGGCCCCACCCACATGCCCGACCTCTACGCCGCCGGCGGCATCCCTGCCGTGCAGGCAGAGCTGGCCAAGAAGGGTCTGCTGGACCTCGATGTCCCCACCGTCACCGGCAAGACCCTCGGCGAGAACATCAAGGGCGCTCACATCCTGAACGACAAGGCCATCCGTCCCATCGATGATCCCTATTCTCAGACCGGCGGCCTGCAGATCTTGTGGGGCAACATCGCCCCCGATGGCTGCGTCGTCAAGCGCAGCGCCGTGGCCCCCGAGATGCAGGAGCACTCCGGCCCGGCCCGCGTCTTCAACAGCGAGGAAACGGCCATCGCCGCCATCTATGCGGGCAAGATCGTCCCGGGCGACGTGGTGGTCATCCGCTACGAAGGCCCCAAGGGAGGCCCCGGTATGCGTGAGATGCTCAACCCCACCTCCGCTCTGGCCGGCATGAAGCTGGATAAGACCGTGGCCCTCATCACCGATGGCCGCTTCTCCGGCGCTTCCCGCGGCGCTGCCATTGGCCACGTCAGCCCGGAGGCTGCTTCCGGCGGCCCCATCGGCCTTGTTGAGGAAGGCGATACCATCCACATCGACATCCCCAACGCCAGCATCACGCTGGAAGTGCCCGATGAGGTGCTGGCCCGGCGCAAGGCAAAGTATGTCGCTCCCGAGCCCAACATCAAGACCGGCTGGCTGAGCCGCTACGCCCGCATGGTCACCAGCGCAAACCTCGGCGCAGTGCTGAAGTAAGGCGCATTTTCTGCAACACCAAAGCATCCCCTGCAGGGCCCGGCCGGGCAATGGCCGGAAAGGCTGCAGGGGATGCTTTTTTGTTTTGACCGGGGGTGCAAAAAAGCCCCGGGCCGCAGGGCTCCGGGGCAGGGGGTTACTCCTCAATGTACACAGCAAGGGCGTAGGTGCGGCCATTGACGGTTTTGTGAGTGACTGCGATTTTCAGGCTGGTGATGGAGGCGCCGTCAAAAGTAGACAGATTCCTGATGCGAAAATTTATCGACGAGCCGAACAAAACATTGGTTTTCAAAAATGTGGTTTTGACATCTGTGACATCCGCTGCAACGAAGACGATTTCCTTGGCGGACTGGTAGGGGCTCAGGATGGCCGTCAGGGTCGCTTCGACGGTCTTACCGTTGACCATGTGGTTTTTGTTAAGGTCATCCACCATATGGTCCTTATTATAGGTGATCCAGTTTTCATCAAACAGGGGAGCAATATCACGGCTGAGCTCGGGGACCTGATAGCTGACGGAGATGCTATTGGTGTTCTTATCTTCATAAGCAAGCCTCCACTTCTCGTATTCGGCAAAACCTTCAGCCATAGTACGGTTCAGAGACGTTGCTTTGCCGCATCCGGTGAGCAGGGCCAGAGCCATGACGCCTGCAAGGATGAGGGCGAGAATTTTTTTGGCGGATTTCATATAAAAGACCTCCTAATCCGGTGTTGAATAAAATGTTCCGCCGCCCGCAGGCAGAGGTTTGAAACATTATACCCCCCCCCCCTACTATTATTTCAAGGGCTTTTTACAAAATCGTCGTTTTGCCTAAGATAATTGGATAAAACCGGGGAATTTGACGGGGTTATACGCCGGAAGTTGGAAAAAAAGCCCCCTCCCGGAGAAGACCGGGAGGGGGTTTTCTTTTTGGTGAGTCCAAATGGAATCTTTGCATTTCCACTTTCAGTATATGCGAAATTCCAAAAAAGTCAAGCTTACCGCAAGAAAATTACATTTTACGCCCCAAGCTGAAACTCAAATGTATACCCATCCTCGCCGTAGTGCTCATTGCCGACCCAGAGAACAGACGGATCGGTCAAATCGTAGACCACGCTGTGGATGGTGTTGGTGTTGGAGTCGTCGTTGTTCCAGGTGCGGCGGCCCACCGAGGCCAGCAGGTCCATGGCAGCGTTCTTGTCAGCCACGACGCCGTTGGTCTGGCGCAGGGCAGCCGCAAGGTGCTCGTAGCGGTCGAGGCCCTTCATCTCGACGGTAGTGCCGTCGTAGTAGCCGGGGGTCTTGATAAAGTTGGTCACCACCTGCCAGTCGGAGGAATCGGAGAGGGCGTCGGTGTCGTTCCAGAGGACGTTCAGCTGACGCTGAGAGCCGTCGGTGTCGTGGTCGGCATCAGCACCCACCCACTCGAGGACGGCGCTGCGGCCGGTGGAGTCGGCCACCATGTAGTGGAAGCAGCTGCTTGCCGAGTCGTGGAGGTCGTACTGCTCAGCCAGCGCCACGGCGTCCTCCACCGAGTCGGCGTAGTCGAGGATGAGCCGGAGCAGGGTGGTGGAGGTGAGGTCGGGCCTGTCGGTCTGGGTGTCGGTGGGGGTGCCTTTGCCCTCGCCCTGATAGGACATGAAGATGCCGCAGGCCACACCGGCGTCGTTGACGCCGTCCAGCGGCACATAGGGGGCCGCGAGGGTCAGGATCTTCTGGCCGAGGCTCTCTACGTCCTTGTCCTTGTCGAGGCCGAGGAAGCTCAGGTCGATGGTGGAGTAGGAGGCGTGACGACCCTTACCGGGGTTCGTGTAGACGATGGCGGTGTTGGTGGCCGAGAAGTCATAGTTGCGGCCAAAGACCCGGTCGCCGCTCTGGGTGTCTGCGGTAAAGGCCGAGCAGGCGATGGTGCTGGTCTTGATGTTCATGGGGATGATGCCCTTGGTGATGCTCTGGGTGATGAAGGAGATGAGCTCAGAGTCAGTGGATGCGCCGCCCTGGGCCAGGAAATCGTCGAAGTAGTAGTCGCCCGAGACGTTGAGCTGATAAACAGCACCGTCGCGGTGGGCTTCGTCGCGGTCGGAGAGCTTTTTGAGGGACGAGAGGGTGGCCAGCTCGTTGTGCCAGAGGGCGAACACGGCAGCGGCCAGTGCGATGACCAGCGCCGCCAGTACGCAGGCGAGGCGCTTGAGGACTTTGGAGAGAGAATGATGCTTCATGGGACCTCCTGAAAAAGTAAAAAGAATATAGATAAAATACTTGAATATTCTATCACGACTTCTGTCGTGTTACAAGACTTTTGGAGATTTGGCCGGAAAACAAAAACAGGCGCTGAAGGACAGCGCCTGTTCTGAGAGAGACTTAACCAAACAGTTTTTTCGTATTGTGCATATACACCGACAGCACCAGACCCACGCAGATATACAGCATGAGCACCGAGCTGCCGCCCGCCGAGTAGAAGGGCAGGGTGACGCCGATGACCGGCAGGAGGCGGAGGTTCATGCCGACGTTGACGAATATCTGGGCCATGAACGCGCCGCCGATGCCGGCGCAGATGAAGGAGCCCAGCATATCCTCGCTGCACGCTCCGGTGGCGAAGGTCTTGATGATGATGGCCAGCAGCACGCCCAGCACCACGCAGCAGCCCACGAAGCCTGCCGCGTTGCCGATCCAGCTGAAGATAAAGTCATTGTGGGCGTTGGGGACGCTGTAGTAGCGGCCGCCGAAGAAGCCGTTGCCGAAGATGCCGCCCGAGCCGATGGCGATCTCGCCCCGCTGCTGCTGGTAGACAATGTTCTTCCAGATCGTCTCGCTGGGCGCCCAGCCCGTCTCGTTGTTGGGGTCAATGACCGCAAGGATGCGGTACCACTGGTAGCCCTTGCCGATCTTGTCGCTGAAGAAGGCGAAGACCACTGCTGCCGCCGCTGCGAGGGCAGCGAAGGCCCCGATGATATACTTCCAGCTCAGCCCGGCGGCAAAGAGCATACAGCAGCCGATGATGCCGTAGATGATGGCCGTGCCGTCGTCACCCTGGATATGGATGATGCCGATCGGCACGAAGAGATGGAGCAGCAGCTTGCCCAGCTCTTTCGGCTCGTTGAGGCGGCTGCGGACATTGTTCAGATGCATGGCGAAGGTAAGGATGAAGCTTATCTTTGCCAGCTCGGTAGGCTGGAAGGTGAAACCGCCCAGTTTGTACCAGGAATAGTTGTCGGTGTCGCCCGCGTTGTAGCCGATGGTCAGCGGGCCGAGGGTCACGTTGCGGATGACCAGCGTGGGCAGCACGAGGCCCCATGTGAGCACCACATGGACGGGCCAGACATTGACGAGGCTGCGGTAGTCGATGTTGGACAGAAGGATGGCCGCCAGGATGCCGATGGCCGCTGCGCCCGCCTGCACCACGGCCCGGCGGTAGTCGCCGATGCCGGTGATCTGGCCGGTGAGCTCATCCACGGCAAAGCCGCTGCCCTGTTTCGCCGCCCACGACGACAGCGCCAGCACCGCCATCGCGCTGCTGAACAGGCAGAGCAGCAGGTACATCTTGTCTGTCCGTTTCCAATATCGCTGAATGCTTTCCAAAAAAGCACCACCTTTCTGTATCCTTGGAAAGCCGTTTTCTGAGCGCTGCACTCCGCTTACGAAAACAGCTTCCTCGAAACCCCGCCTCACAGCCGGGCATGATCCCCCAATATACCTTATTATACAGCAGGGGAGAGAGGCGCGCAAGATGGCCGGTTGTGACAGCTTTGCAAAATCGGCGCAGAACGCTTGACAAAGGCCGACATGCCCTCTAAAATGAAACGTACCGGGGCGGTAAATGGCCGGTCTCCGGCGTTCTTGGAGGAACAGTTTTTACATGAAGGAACAACGCCATCGAATTTTGTGCGCGGTCTGCGCACTGGCACTGGTGCTGACGGCTGTGCTGGCTCCCGCCGCATGGGCGGCAGACGGAGCGGGCGAGGTGCAGGATACGGCAAAGTCTACCCTCACCACCGACGATGCCGCCGAGATGCAGCAGGCAGACGCCGCTGTGACGGCCCTGACCGGCAGCGACGAATACGAGCAGATGTCCCGGGAAGAACGGCTCGCCTCAGCCCTTGCGGAGCTGGATGAGCTGGCCCGGAAGGGGCTGGTGCGCCGGGACTCCATCCGCACCGACGAGGAGAACGGGATGGTCAGCTTTACCTACCGCTGCGGCGTGCTGGGCGGCATCCTGCTCACTCTGCCCGACGAGCTGGACGAGATGACCTTTGACGCCGGAGACAACGGCCTGCGCGCCCCGAGGGACATTGCTCAACGCACTCCCCGCACCGCCGAGATGCCCCTGACCGACGATGTCCGGCAGGCTGCGGAGGCCCGGCAGTACCGGGAGAACGCTCTGCCTGAGACGATCGGCCGTGCCGCTATTTATTATGCCTTCGATAATACGGTGAACAGCTCCCGCTTTCCGTATTATTCCTATATGCAGGGCTTCTGGGAAGGCATGGGCCTGCGCACGACGATGAACACCCGGGTGACCCTGTCGGACCTGCGCCGGATGAACAAATACGATCTGTGCATCCTGAGCGCCCACGGTGCCTACTATACTTACAGCTACGGTACGTTCCGGAAGCACACCCGGACCGAGCCCATCATCCTGCTGACAGAAGCGTCCACGCTGTACAAAGACATCATCTACGGCTTTGACCTGCTGGCTCACCGCATCATCAAGCTCAACGGCCTTTACTGCGTCACGGCGGATTTCTTCCGCAATGCGTACCGCTCGGGCCAGCTCAGCAATACCATCATCTACTCCGAGACCTGTGAGTTCCTGGGCGTCACGAACAGCGTGGATGAGTCGATGGCCGAAGCGCTGCTGGCGGGCGGCGCACGGACTGTGCTGGGCTATGTGAACAACGTCTACACGGTCTACTCCCGCAGTATGCTCTGGGATACCGTCAACCATCTTGCGATGGGACAGACCATCGGCAGGGCGCTGGCCCATGCGAAGGATACCTACGGCGAGAACGACATCATCTGGTATACGGAGCAGGGAGGACGCCGCCCCCACGCCGCCGCAGCGTATCTGGTGCTCTACGGTGACGAGAACGCCCGGCTGAATGTGCCGGAAAACTTCTCGCTCGAGGAACGCGCGGAGGCCGCGGAAGATATGCTGGCCGATGTGCTCGAAAGCGCGGCCTGAGCGTTGCACTTTTGACAGAAATAGTTTATACTAAGGGACGGCAGAACAGGACGGCAGGACTCTGCCGTCCCTTTTTTATAGAAATGCGTATGAGGTAGGATACCCATGTCTGAATTTATCACCCACTCCCGCGAGGAGACGGTGGCGCTGGGGGCGCAGGTGGCGCAGCATCTTGCGCCCGGGGCGCTCATCGCCTTTACCGGCGGGCTTGGCGCGGGCAAGACGGCCTTCTGCGAGGGCATTGCCAGAGGTCTCGGCTGCACCGACCCGGTCAGCAGCCCGACCTTCGCCATCGTGAACTATTACCGCGGGCCGCGGCCCTTCGCGCACTTTGATCTATACCGCATCTCCACGGAGAACGATTTGTGCGCGGCAGGGTTCTACGACTATCTGGATGAGGGCGCTGTGGTGGCGGCAGAGTGGAGCGAGAACTTCGCCGACCTGCTGGCGCTGGAAGACCCCATCCACATCAACATCGAGCGGGTGGACGACACCACCCGCCGCATCACCATCGAGGGGGTGGAAGTATGAATATCTTAGCCGTGGATACGGCGGGCAAGACCGTGGGCGTGGCCCTTCTGCAGGACGACCGCCTGCTCTACGAGTGCTATCTCGACGCGGGCATGACCCACAGCGAGACCCTGATGCCCCTCATCGACAACTGTCTCAAGCTCTGCGGCATGGGCTGCAAGGACATCGACCTCTACGGCGTCAATGCCGGCCCCGGCAGCTTTACCGGCCTGCGCATCGGGCTGGCAGCGGTGAAGGGTCTGGCTTTCCCCCGGGAGACGCTCTGCGCCCCGGTGTCCACGCTGGAAGCGCTGGCGGCGGCCCACACCGGCTGCGGCACCGTGCTCTGTGCGCTGGATGCCCGCCGTGCGCAGGTGTACAGCGCGGCTTTCGACCTTGAGACCCACGAGCGTCTGATGGACGACGATGCCCGTGCCGTGGCTGACCTGGCCGAGTTTGTAGAAAATTGCAAAAAGCCTCTGTTTTTTGTTGGTGATGGCGCAGCTCTGTGCTATAATAAATATGGCAATGTCCCGGGCGTGCTCTGTGTACCGCCGGCTCTCCGCAATGGCCGTGCCGCTGCGGTGGCCTATGTGGCAGAGCAGATGGCTCAGCGGGGCGAAGCCGTCCTGCCCGAGGCTCTGCTGCCGGATTATCACCGGCTGAGCCAGGCCGAGCGGGAGCGGGCCGAGCGTCTGGCCGCAGAAGCTGCCCGTACCGAAATACCGGAAGATACTGCAAAGGGAAAGGATCAACACCAATGACGAAACCCATCGCACTTGCCGCCGACCACGGCGGATTTGAACTGAAAGAGGCCGTTAAGGCCCATCTGGACGAGCTGGGGTTGGAGTACATCGACTTCGGCACCCACAGCACCGCCAGCGTGGACTACCCTGACATGGCTCTGCCTGCCTGTGACGCCGTGGTGAGCGGCCAGTGCAGCAAGGCGCTGCTGTTCTGCGGCACCGGTGTGGGCATCAGCATGGCCGCAAACAAGGTCAAGGGCATCCGTGCCTGCTGCTGCTCGGACAGCTTCAGCTGCGAGTATACCCGCCGCCACAACGATGCCAACGCCCTGTGCATGGGCGGCCGTGTCGTCGGCCCCGGCCTCGCCTGCCAGCTGGTGGACCTCTTCCTCAACACCGAGTTCGAGGGCGGCCGCCACGAGAAGCGCATCGCAAAGCTGATGGCGATCGAGAATCGGTAAACCTTAGTATTCCAATATCTATTTACAATATAAGGAGCGTGTATTATGACCCCTATGATCGTTGAGCATCCGCTGCTGCAGCACAAACTGAGCATTCTGCGCAACAAGCAGACCGGCACCAAGGAGTTCCGTGACCTCGTGGGCGAGATCGCCACTCTGCTGTGCTATGAGGCTACCCGTGACCTGCCTCTGGAAGAGGTGGAGATCGAGACGCCCATCACCATGGCAAAGACCAAGGTGCTGGCAGGCCGCAAGCTGGCTCTGGTGCCGATCCTCCGCGCCGGCATGGGTATGCTGGATGGTATGCTGACCCTGCTGCCCGCCGCTAAAGTCGGCTTCATCGGCCTGTACCGCGACGAGGAGACCCTGCAGCCCGTGGAGTATTTCTGCAAGCTGCCGAAGGACATCGCCGAGCGCGACGTTCTGGTGCTTGACCCGATGCTGGCTACCGGCGGCAGCGCCATCGACGCCATCACCCAGATCAAGAAGCACGGCGCAAAGCACATCAAGTTCATCGGCCTCATCGCTGCTCCGGAAGGCATCAAGGCCCTGCACGAGGCACACCCCGATGTGGACATCTACCTCGGCGCACAGGACGACCACCTGAACGAGAACGGCTACATCGTCCCCGGCTTGGGCGACGCAGGCGACCGTATCTACGGCACCAAGTAAATCTCTGTATAATGGAAAAGTGCTCTGCCGACCGGCAGAGCACTTTTTGCGTCTTGAAGCTTATTTTCTGCGTTTCAGGATCTCATCCAGAATGGCATCCGCTACATCATCCTTGCTCATCAGGGGCAGCTCGCGGGCGCCGTCCGGCGTGATGAAGGTGACAACATTGGTATCCACGCCAAACCCGGCACCGGCGACCTTCAGATTGTTGGCCACCACCATGTCGAGGTTCTTTTTCTCGAGCTTGGCCGAGGAGTTGGCCAGCATGTCCCGCGTTTCCATCGAGAAGCCGCAGAGGAACTGCCCCTTCTTTTTGGGGCCGATGGTGCCGAGGATGTCGGGCGTCCGCTCCACGGCGATGGAGAGGTCGCCGTCCTTCTTCTTGATCTTGTCGTCGGCCACGGCGGCGGGGCGGTAATCGGCCACGGCAGCGGCCATGACCAGAACGTCCATCTCGTCGAAGCGGCTGGTCACGGCCTCGTACATCTGCTGGGCTGTCGTGATGGGGACATCCTCGGTGAACCGCACCGGCTGCAGGGCCGTCGGGCCGTGGATGAGGGTGACTTCGGCACCCCGCATCACGGCGGCACGGGCCACGGCATAGCCCATCTTGCCGGTGGAGTGGTTGGTCAGGTAGCGCACAGGGTCCAGCGGCTCCTGAGTGGGGCCGGCCGTGACGGCAATGCGCAGGCCGGCGAGGTCTTTCGGCTTTGCGATGGCGCGGAAGATGTAGTCCAGCAGGACATCCTCTTTCGGCAGGCGTCCGCTGCCCACGTCCTTGCAGGCCAGCACGCCGCTCTCGGAGGGGATGACCGTGAAGCCGTACTTTTCCAGTGTGGCGATGTTGTCCTGGGTGATGGGGTTCTCCAGCATCCCGGTGTTCATGGCAGGGGAGACGAGCTTGGGACACTTGGCCGCGAGAACGACGGTGGTGAGCATATCGTCGGCGATGCCGTGGGCCATCTTGGCAATGACGTTGGCGGTGGCCGGGGCCACGAGGATGACGTCGGCCTTCTTTGCCAGCGAGATATGGGTGACTTCGAACTTGAAATCCCGGTCGAAGGTGTCCACCATGCACTTGTGGCCCGTCAGGGTCTCGAACGTGATAGGGGTGATGAACTGGGTGGCGTTTTTGGTCATGATGACCTCCACGTCGGCCCCCAGCTTGCGCAGTGCGCTGGCCACGTTGGCCATTTTATAGGCGGCAATGCCGCCGCTGACGCCCAGAAGGACGCATTTTCCCTTCAGATCCATCCAAAATACCTCCTATAAATAGGGATAATATAACTACAGTATAATGCAAAACGGCCCAGAGCACAACAAAATCTTTGATGGGGGTTGTATCTTGGCCCAAAATGCGGTAAAATACAGCTTGACTTATACAAAAAAGCTCTCCGTCAGCGCTGGCGCACACAGGCCTCTCCCTTTGGGAGAGGTGTCACCGAAGGTGACGGAGAGGGCAAGGACGCTGACAGGAAACCGCAGACACGGCGACAGCATCGCTCTGACAAAGAGGCTGCTTATCGCTGGGTAAGAGTCCTGTCGTACTGGCCTTGCCCTCTCAGGCGCTTCGCGCCAGCTCCCCCAGAGGGGGGAGCCTTTTGCGGAGAGGTTCGACCCTGCGAGGAACTGAATTATGATTTTAGCCATTGACATAGGCAACACCACCGTCGCCCTCGGGGGCATCCGGGACGGACGTGTATGCTTTGTGGCCCACATGGACACGGTGCGCACCCGCACAGCGGCGGAGTACCGTGCCGAGATGGAAAAGGTGTTCTCTCATCGGAGACACCCGGAAAAGCCCATCCGCTTCGAGGGCGCTGTCCTCACCAGCGTCGTCCCCCAGATCACGGGGGCGCTGGCCGAGTGCGCCCGCCACTACACCGGAAAAAAGCCGGTCATCGTCTCGCCCGACATCCGCACCGGCCTCACGATGGGGGTGCCTGACCCCCACGCTGTCGGCAAAGACCGCCTTGTGGATGCGGCCTACGCGGCGGCGAATTTCCCCCTGCCGGTGGTCACGGTAGACCTCGGCACCGCCACCACGTTCAACGTGATAGATGAGAATAAGGTCTTCCGGGGCGGCGTCATCTGCCCCGGACTTTCCACTGGTCTGCGGGCGCTGGGGGAGCGGTGCGCCCAGCTGCCGCAGGTACATCTTTCTTCGCCCAAAAGCGCGATCGGCGTCGATACCGAGAAGTGTATGCTCTCCGGCTCTGTGCTGGGGACGGCTGTCCTGCTGGACGGCATCACGCAGCGTATCGAGGAAGAACTGGGCCGTCCGGCCACGCTGGTGGTCACGGGCGGTCTGGCAAAGTATGTCATCCCGCTCTGCCGTCACCCGCTCACCTATGACCCCGAGCTGCTGCTGAAGGGACTGGCTCTCCTTTACCAGCTCAATGCGCCGCAGCATGAGCGTCACCACGAGCCGCGCAGCGACGGTGAGCGCCGCCGTCCCCGCCCGGCAGGCAGACACCCTTACAACAACGGCAGCAGCCCCCGCCGCCGCAGCCACAATAACCGCCGTCCCCGCCGGGACGATGAGGCCAAAGCGGGCTGAGCCCTGAAAGGAGAGACCTTATGATGAAATTAGGCATTCTCGGCGCAGGCATGATCGTCCGGGAGTTCCTGCCCTGGCTCACCGGGCCGGAAAGCCCCTTCAAGGTCGAGGCTCTTTGCAGCACGGAGCGGAGCGCCGGTGCAGCACAGGCCCTCTGCGACCAGTATGGTGTGCCGCGCCACACCACCAGCTACGACGAACTGCTGAGCTGGGTGGACGTTGTGTATATCGCCGTACCGAATATCCTGCACGTAAAATATACCCGTGCCGCTCTGGAAGCGGGCCGCCACGTCATCGTCGAAAAGCCGATGGCCCCCACGGCGGCGCTGGCCGAAGAGCTGGCCGATCTGGCCCGGAGCAAAAAGCTCTTCCTCTTCGAGGCTGTCACCACGCAGTATCAGGACAACTATGCCAAGATCCGTGAAGTGCTGCCCAAGGTGGGCGCCGTCACGATGGTGCAGTGTAATTTCAGCCAGTATTCCAGCCGGTATCATGATTTCTGCGCCGGCAAGGTCTGGCCGTCCTTTGACCCGGCCTGCGCCGGCGGCGCGCTGATGGACCTGGGCGTCTACAATGTCAGCTATGTGGTGGGCCTCTTCGGCTCGCCCAACAAGGTCCACTATGCGGCCAACATCACCCGGGGCATCGACACCAGCGGCGTGCTGACGATGGAGTATCGCAGCTTCAAGGCCGTGAGCATCAATGCCAAGGACAGCAGTTCCCCGGCCCGGTACATCATTCAGGGTACCAAGGGGTATCTGCTCCAGAAATCCACCGCCAACTTCTGCGGCGGCGTCACCTTCCACCCCTATAAGGGCAAGGAAGAGCACTTCAACCTCAGCGCAGGCCGTCCCCGGCAGGCGGCGGAGTTCCACGCCTTTGCCCGCGCCATCGAGAGCGAGGATATGGAGCTTTGCAGCCGGATGCTGGACACCTCGGTGGCCGTCAGCCGTGTGCTGGAAACGGCCCGCCGCGATGCGGGCATCCGATTCACTACGGATCTATAATGCTATCCCCGGGAGTTCCCTGACAAAACATCCCGTATATTTCAGACCGTATTCTACAAAAGACCCCGTGTATTTCACGGGCAGGTTTGCGCCGTATCCGACGATTCAGGGCGGAACGGCAGCAAGGAGGAAAACTGAATTATGAAAAAGAATGACATTCGCACCCTCACCCGGCTGGCACTGCTGGTCGCCATTGAGCTGGTCATGAAGGCCGTCGGCCTGGGCAGTGTCCCTGTAGGCCCGCTTTACATGAGCTTTTTGACCCTGCCGATCGCCGTGGGTGCCATCACCATGGGTCCCGCCGCAGGCGCTATCCTCGGCGGCGTGTTCGGTGCCGTGAGCTTCTATGACGCCGTCACCGGCGCTTCCGCCATGACCGGTGCGCTGTTCCAGGTCAGCCCCGTCAACACCTTCATCCTCTGTGTGGGTATGCGTGTGCTGATGGGCGTGTGCGTCGGCCTTATCTTCAACGCTGTCAAGAATTTTGATAAGCCCGGCACCTGGAGCTACCTTGTCAGCGCCATGTGCGCCCCGGCCCTCAACACCCTGTTCTTCATGGGCTACATCGTGCTGGCCTTCTACGGCTGCGATTACGTCCAGAACCTCGTGTCCGTCAAGGGCGCAGCCAACCCCCTGATGTTCGTCGTCCTGCTGGTCGGCGTGCAGGGCGTGGCCGAGTTCCTTGTCTCCGGCATCCTGGGCGGCATCGTCGCCCGCGCTGTCCACAAGTTTTTGAAGTAACAGGCGGTGTCGGTCAGGGACATCCGCTGATAAACCTCTCCGTCACGGCTGACGCCGTGCCGCTGCCCGGGTTGCGGCACCCAGCATCCGCAGCGCTTTGCTTGCGTCTTGCTGGCCGCGGCCCCAACAGCGACTCCCTGTTTCCGCCACTGGCGGCGGTCGTCGTTGTTGCTCCTATCAAGGGGAGGCTGAAAGGAAAGATCATATCATAGGCCCCTCCCCCGGCAAAAATGCTGAGGGAGGGGCTTTTGTGTTGATTTTAGCCTACCGGTGCGGTATACTTATCATACTTTATTCAAAAGAAGGAGGCGGCGGAAAATGCCCATCGGCCCCAGCAGACCCCTGAATTTAGCAAAGCCGGAGTCCATCGACATCCGGCAGGCCGCGCGGTATTTCGGCGCGCGGGGCGAGGCGGACAGCGCCACCCTCACCCTTCTGGAAAAGTGCGCTGCGCCCCTTCTCGCCGCCGCCACGCCCCGGGCCGTCTGGCTCGAGGCCGACGTGGAGAGCCTCACGCAGGCCGGTATTTTGAAGGGGGAGGACATCTTCCGGCATCTGGAAGGGTGCAGCGAGGCCCTGCTTCTGGCCGTGACGGTCGGCCCCGGCGTGGACGGACAGATACGCCGGGCCGGTGTGGGCGACATCGCCGCCGGTGTGGCGTCGGACGCCATCGGCTCTGTGCTGGCCGAACAGGCTGCGGAGGCCGCTGAGGCTGAACTGCGCCAGTGGGCTGCCCGGCAGGGCAAGTATCTGACGGGGCGCTATTCCCCGGGCTACGGGGACTGGCCCCTTGCCGTGCAGCCGCTGTTGGCGGCAGCGCTGGACACCGCCCGCCGCGCCGGGCTCTGTGTCACGGAAAACAACCTGATGACCCCCCGCAAGAGCATCACAGCCATTCTGGGGGTCAGCGATCACCCGGTCCGGGGGCATCTGGCGGGGTGCGGGCACTGCGTGCTCCGCACCCGGTGCGAATATAGAAAGAGGGGGATCACCTGTGCAAGCGAATGAACTGTTTGACCGGCCCAATACCATCCTGCTGGATGGCGGCATGGGCACCATGCTGCAGGCTGCGGGCCTGAAACTGGGGGCCCGCCCCGAGGAGCTGAACATCACCGACCCGGCACTCATCGAGAGCATCCATGCCCGGTATGCCGCCGCAGGCAGCCGCATCATCAATGCCAATACCTTTGGCGCTTCCGCCCACAAGCTGGCGGGCAGCGAGTACACGCTGGAGGAGATCATTGCGGCGGGCATTGCCAACTGCAAGCGGGCCTGTGCCCCTTACGGTGTACTGGCCGCGCTGGATGTGGGCCCGCTGGGGGAGCTGCTGGAACCCAACGGCACCCTTGCGTTTGAGGATGCCGTGGCAGAGTATGGACGCATCGTCCGGGCGGGCGTGGCCGCCGGGGCTGACCTCGTGTTCCTTGAGACCTTTACCGATCTGTATGAGCTGAAGGCCGCCCTGCTGGCCGTCAAGGAGAACAGCAGCCTGCCCGTGCTGGCCAGCATGAGCTTTGAAGCAGGCGGCCGCACCTTTACCGGCTGCACGGTCGAGAGCTTTGCCGCCACCGCCCGGGGTTTGGGGGCCGATGCCGTGGGCATCAACTGCTCTCTTGGCCCCAAGGAGATCTTCCCCATGGCAAAGCGGCTGACCGAGGCCCTGCCCGGCAGCTTCCCGGTGTTCGTCAAGCCCAACGCGGGCCTGCCCCGCGCTGATGGCTCGGGCTACGATATCACCCCGCAGCTCTACGCCATGCAGATGAAGCCCTACCGGGAACTGGGCCTGTTTGCTGCAGGCGGCTGCTGCGGCACCACCCCGGAGTTTATCCAGCTGCTGAACGGCGTGTTTGCCGATTGCAGGCCGGGCCGCCCTGACCACCCCGTGAAGTCGGTGGTGTGCAGTCCCATGGACTGCGTGGATGTGGACGGCATCACGGTGGTGGGTGAGCGCATCAATCCCACCGGCAAAAAGCGGTTCCAGCAGGCCCTGCGGGAAGGGGATATGAACTATGTGCTGGAACAGGCCGTGAGCCAGACCGAGGCCGGGGCCCAGATCCTGGATGTGAACGTAGGTGCGCCCGGTGTGGATGAGCCTGCCCTGATGGAGCAGGTGGTCAAGGCTCTGCAGAGCGTGGTCAGCCTGCCGCTGCAGCTGGATTCCTCCCATGCCGAGGCGCTGGAACGGGGCCTGCGGGTCTACAACGGCAAGCCCATCGTCAACTCGGTGAACGGCGAGGAAGAAAAGCTGAACACCATCCTGCCCCTGTGCAAAAAGTACGGCGCGGCGGTGGTCGGCCTTGCCATTGATGAGCGGGGCATCCTGCCCAAAGCCGAGGACCGCGTGGCCATTGCCCGCCGCATCCGGGACGCGGCACTGGCGGCAGGCATCCCGCAGGAGGACATCTATATCGACTGCCTGACCCTGACGGCCAGCGCCCAGCAGGAGGATGTGCTTGCCACGGTGCAAGCCCTTCACGCCTGCAAGGAGGAGCTGGGGGTGCGCACCATTCTGGGCGTGTCCAACATCAGCTTTGGCCTGCCCTGCCGCTCCTACCTGAACACCACCTTCCTCACCATGGCCATGTATGCCGGGCTTGACCTTGCCATTATGAACCCCTCCAGCGAGGAGATGATGGCGGCGGTCTACGCTTACAACGTCCTGACCAACCGGGACAAGCAGAGCACGAAGTACATTGAGCGGTATGCCAACCGGGTGCCAGCTTCTGCCGCACTGGTGCAGGCCGTGCAGAATGCCCAGACCGCCCCGGCAGCAGGCGAAACGCCGGAGGCCGCCGGCCCCTATGCCCCCTTGATGAAAGCGGTGGAAAAGGGTCTGAAGGGCGAGGCAGCTGCCCGCACCCGGGCGCTGCTGGAGGAAAAGGAGCCGCTGGAGCTGGTGGACGAAGCCCTCATTCCGGCGCTGGATATCGTGGGTGCAAAGTATGAAAAGGGCACCCTCTTCCTGCCGCAGCTGCTGCAGGCAGCCACCGCCGCGCAGGGGGCTTTTGAGGAGATCAAGACCGCCATTGCAAAAAAGGGCGAGGGCAGCGCCAGCAAGGGACGCATCGTCATTGCCACCGTCAAGGGCGATGTCCACGACATCGGCAAGAACATCGTCCGGGTCATCCTGGAGAATTATGGCTTTGAGGTCATCGACCTGGGCCGTGACGTGCCGGTGGAAACGGTCGTGAATACCGTCCGGGAGAAGGATGTGCATCTGGTGGGGCTTTCCGCCCTGATGACCACCACCCTCAAGAGCATGGAGGAGACCATCCGGGCCCTGCACGATGCCAAACTGGACTGTAAGATCATGGTGGGCGGCGCTGTGCTGACCCCCGAATATGCAAAAAAGATCGGTGCCGACTGGTACGCCAAGGATGCCAAGCAGAGTGCCGATATTGCCAAGGAGTTCTTTGGCGTATAAGTTGGAATATTAAGAGAAAACGACCCTCTCCGCATTGCAATTCCCGGAGAGGGTCGTTTTTTTGCTTACTTTTTGATCCAGTTGTCCACTGTGCTCACCAGAGCCCTGCCCCGGCGGCCCAGGAGCTTGGGCAGGAGCATCCGGGCCATGGCCCAGACACCTGCAAAGTTGAACAGGATGATGGCGGCGGTCAGGAGGCCTGTCCACAGGCCGTAGAGCGGAGGCTCGGCCAGCAGGAGCAGGGCCTCGCCCGCCAGCACGCCGAAGTTCAGCGCCACCCGGCCCGGGTGGATGGACATACCGATCATGTTGTGGGCATCCAGCGCGCGCAGCACGAACACGATGCCCAGACCGAAGAAGGAAGCCACCGTTGCGCCGATGGGCCCCCACCACTTGATGAAGAAGTAGTTCATGATGCAGTTGCTCACAGCACCGGCCAGCATGGTCCACAGGCTGTGGGTGGACTTTTTGTTGACAACGTATGCGCTGTTGAGGAACTGGTTAAAGCAGCTGCAGGTGGAAGCCAGCGTCAGGAAGGGCACAAAGTGCCAGGCGTAGTAGTAGTTGGCCTTCATCACGTGCATGACCGGGCGGCAGAGCCAGATGATGCCCGCCGCACAGCAGAACAGCACCGAAGAATAGGTGCGGAAGATCTTGGTAAAGAACCGGGCACGGCCCTCCTCCTCGGTCACGGCGGAGAGCTGCCAGGCATCGTAGAAGATCAGGCCCAGCGTGGTCAGGATGGTGGGCAGGAAGTAGCCGGTGGAAAGCAGGCCGCTCCAAGCGTCGCCGCTGTGGCCGTCCAGCCCACCGCACATCTCGCGCACGAAGAACAGGTCCGATGCGTTGATGACCCAGAAGCTGATCTGGGCCGGGATCATGGGCAGGGAAAAGCGGAGCATCTGTTGCCAGAGATCCCGGTTCAGGCCCTTGAGCTCCACATAGTTCCACAGCCTGCCGGTGATGCAGAGGAAGAGCACGCTGACCAGGTCACCGCTGATGATGGCAAGCAGATAACCGTTGGCCCCCCAGTGGAAGCCCACAAGGTAGAGCACATAGAACATCAGGGTGGCAAAGGTGCACAGGATGCCGTCCACGGCCACCAGCTTGTTCCACTGGCGGCTGCGCACGAACTGGGTGCAGAGGGTGCGCAGGCAGCTCATCAGGACGTAGATGTAGATGAGGAAGCCGTACTGCGCCATATCGGGCAGAAACTGCGCCACAGGCCAGCAGAGGATCAGGATGCCGAAGCCCCCCAGAATGGTCAGCAGGCCGTTGGTGAACACCTGCTTTTCGCTGTTGCCCTTGTCCAGGCCAAAGCGGATGATGGCGTTGGACATGCCCATCGACACAAAGGGGATGAGCAGGTTTGCATACTGGCTCAGGATCTTCGCCAGACCCAGATCGGCGATCTCGGCCATGGCGTAGGTCAGGAACGGCTGCACCAAAAGGGTCAGCAGCTTAGACGAAAAGCTCGAAATGGCAAAGATAATGGTGTTTCCGGCCAGCTTTGAATATTTGTCGCCGCCGGAGGTCTTTTTTTCACTTTCCAAGGGTCGAACCCCTCCTGTTGATTTTTATCACGAGGTTTATTTCAATAAAGCCCGCCGTTCTTTCCAGTCCGGCAGCAGCTTTTCCACCTCGGCCCAGAAGGCCGGGCTGTGGTTGGGCTGCAGGAAGTGGCAGTACTCGTGCACCACCACATAGATCTGCGCGGCGGGCGGCATATTGTAGAGCTGCAATGCAAAGGTGATCTGCCGCCGTTTCATGTAGCATACGCCCCACCTGCTGGTCATGTCCCGCACCCTGATGGTGGGCTTCTGCCCGCCCAGCACCCCGGCAAAGGCCGGGTAGACCTTGTCGCTCATGGCGGTAAAACAGGCCAGGGCCTCCGCCTGGGAGGGCAGGGGCTGGTCATTCCGGGCGTTCCGCCGCAGCTGGCGGGAGACCGCCTCCCGGATCCACTGGGCCTGCTCTGTCACAAAGGCATCGGCAAAGCCCACCGTGTAGGACCACGGGATGCTCACGGCCACGGTGCCGTCCCGCCGGATGTGCAGGTTGAGCCGCTTGACCTTTTTGCGGGTCAGCTCATAGGGAATGCCTGCGGCGATGCGCCGGGTCACTTCCGGCTTGCGCCGCGGCATTTCAGCCAGTCCTCCACGGGCAGCTGGGCCAGGACCACCGCTGCAAAGATGAGGGTGCAGCCAAAGACCTCCCGCATGGAAAGGCTCTGGTGGAGCAGCAGCCAGCCGCCCAGCGCGCTGAACACGCTCTCCAGACACATAATAAGGCTTGCAATGGCGGGGTTCACGTCCCGCTGGCCCAGGATCTGCAGGGTGTAGGCCACGCCGCTGGACATCACGCCGCAGTAGGCCAGCGGGAGCCAGTTGGCCCCGAACTCGGCCAGGGTGGGGTTCTCGAACAGCAAGGCGGCAGCGGTGCTCTCCACAGCCACCACAAAGAACTGCAGCAGGCTCAGCCGGACACCGTCCACCTGCGGGGCAAAGTGGTCCACCGTCATGATCTGAAAGCTGAACAGCACGGCGCAGGAAAGCAGGATCCAATCGCTGGCCTCAATGCCGCCAAAGCCGTTTTTCATGCAGAGCAGATAGAGCCCGCCCACGGCGATGACCATGCTCAGCCAGAGCCGGGCACTGCCCCGCCGCCCCAGAAACAGCCCGAATACCGGCACCAGCACCACATACATGGCGGTCAGGAAACCAGCCTTGGCCGTAGAAGGGTTGAGCGTGATGCCAATCTGCTGGGCAGCGGAGGCCGCAAACAGCAGGGTGCCGCAGCAAAGCCCCGCCGTCAGCAGATGTCTGCGGTCGGCAGGGGCTTTGGGCCAGCCATAGGCTGCGCCGTGCCTGCGGTGGAGGGCATCGAAGGCGCGGACAGTGGGCAGCAGCACCAGCACCGCCAGCCAGCTGCGCCCGGCCAGAAAAGAATAAGCCCCCATGCCGGAGCCTGCGCTCTGGGCCACGAACGCCGTGCCCCAGATAAAGGCGCAGAGCATCAGCATGAGAGAGTGTTTTGCTTGTGTGTTCATTTTAGCCGATGCCCTCCACTTTCATCAGACCGTAGAGGTAGTAACGGCTGGAATCGTAGGAAATGGTAACGCGGTAGCTTGCGTTGGTGTCAAGGTTGTCGATGTCGCAGTGGTAGTTCTGGCCGTCGGCGGTGAAATAGAAGGTGGTGTTGTCCACATACTGCGCGCCGCCGTCCACCTTTTTCCAGAGGGAGACCTTGAACTTCTGGGCACCGCCGTCGGTGGTGCCGCAGCCGTAAATGCTCAGCAGGCCGCTGGGCACGGTGAAGTATTCGGTCTTGCGGCTCCAGATGCCGTTGAACACGATGTTCAGCGCCCCGTTGGCCCGGGCTGTGGCGTATTTGGCCGTGCTATCGGCAATGCCATCGAGCATCAGCGGGTCAGAGCTGAGCACGGCCCACTGGGTGGTGTCATCCTCCTGCACCTCGTTGGAAGATCCGAACACCTTTTGGGCAATGCTCTTGCAGCCGCTCAGGACGACAACGGCCAGCACAGCTGCCAGCGCAAAGGCAAGGATTCGTTTTGTTTTACTCATGTTTTTCTATCCTCAAAAACAGCAGGTGAAAAATGCGATATTTTTGCATGATACCATAGTATACCGCATTTTTTTCCTGCTTACAAGGGATTTTCTGTGTCTTAGCCGTCCAATGCCGTCAGAGCGGCACGTTCGGCGGCGGCAAGGCCGCTTTCGTCGGAGCGGAACAGGGAGCCATAGCGGTAGAGCGCCCAGCCCCCGGCCCCGGCGCTGCGCAGGTCGGTCACCTGCCGCGGGTCATCATGCCAACGCCGATCTT
>OLNP01000911.1_pt1 | contig 27804 bp, 19 predicted proteins | sample 1671951 | NCBI WGS metagenome assembly OLNP01 (sample SAMEA3136629, study PRJEB25190) | human gut metagenome | biome: human gut; feature: human-associated habitat; material: faeces | place: Austria | collected 2013
TTGCGATCTGAATGAAGTCTTTGCCGCACTCGAAGAGATCCTTGCTCCTGAAGTTGAATCGAAGCAGCTGGAGTTCGATGTCAGCACAGAGCTCACCCACAGTGAAGTGCTCTGCGACAAGGTGAAGCTCAACCAGATACTCATGAACCTTTTGAGCAATTCGGTGAAGTTCACTCCTGCTGGCGGCATGGTGCGTCTGAGCCTCACGGAGCTACCCGCGAACGACATCGAAAGCGGCTGCTATCGCGTGATCGTCTCCGATACGGGCATCGGCATGGCACCCGAATTCCTCGAGCAGATCTACGACCCATTCGAGCGCGAACGCACGCAAACGATCAGCGGCATCCAGGGAAGCGGACTGGGCATGGCCATCGTGAAGAACCTCGTCAACATGATGGGTGGCACGATCCAGGTCGAGAGTGAAGTGGGAGTAGGCACCACCTTCACGGTCATCTTCACCTTCAAGCTCGTCTCTGCGCGCGACGCTGCCGCAGCGGAGAGCGATGAGCGATCGGCGCTCTTCCAGGCTGAGCGCGCCCAGAATTATCACATCCTCTTGGTCGATGACAACATGCTTAATCGCGAGATCGCAGTGGAGCTGCTCAGCGATACAGGCTTCGCTATAACGACCGCGATCGATGGCAAGGACGCCCTTGAACAGGTAGCTTCATCTGAACCAGGAACCTTCGATCTCGTGCTCATGGATATCCAAATGCCCATCATGAACGGCTATGAAGCTGCGCGCGCGATCCGCGCCCTCCCTAACAAGGAAGTTGCTTCAGTGCCGATCCTTGCCGTTACCGCCGATGCATTCGATGAAGACCGTCAACGCGCGCTCGAAGCGGGCATGAACGGACATCTCCCCAAACCGATCGAAGTCGACAAGCTCTTCGGCGTACTCGATACCTTGCTCGATTGATCCGCTAGCTTGGAGCAACCTCAAGATGACGACGACCGGGTAGTTTGTCATCTCACAACGTGGTATAAAGAAAGAGAACAACGAATGACAGCCCGTACGAGCTAGTTCGCATCAGGGATCACGTAGTGAGGAGACGATTATGACAGCGCTCGAGATCAAAGGTATGAAGATCGGTGAAGGCCTCCCGAAGACCATCATCTCGCTCATGGATCCCACGGTCGATGAGACCATCGAGACGATCAAGACCGGCATCGAAGTAGGTGTTGATGCCTTTGAATGGCGCGGTGATTTCGCAGCCGACCTGCACGATCCCGCACAGATGGCAGCAAACAGCAAACTGATCGCTGCTGCCACGCCGAACAATCCGCTGCTCTTCACCATGCGCACCATAGAAGCTGGTGGACAAGCTACCCTTCCCGTCGATGAATATGTAGCGCTAAACAAAGCGATCATTGAGGCTGGTGCGATCGATATGGTCGACATCGATATCGAATTGGGCGAAGAATCCACCATGGAACTGGTCGCCTTCGCAAAGGAACACCAGGTAGCCACTGTTATCTCCTACCATAACTTCAGGGGCACCCCTTCGGCCGAATGGATGGTCGACCTCATGTGCCGCATGCATAACCTCGGCGCAGACATTCCCAAGATCGCCACCATGGCGCTCTGCCCCGAAGACACCCTGCGCCTGTTGCAGGCAACCTACGAAGTGTCGAAGCTCCATCATGATGGCCCGCTGCTTACCATGGCCATGGGTCGCGACGGCTCCCTTTCGCGCTTGACCGGCGAGATGTATGGCTCTTCACTCACCTTCTGCGCACTCAAAGCAGCTTCCGCTCCTGGTCAGGTTGATGTGCGCCAGGCCAAACGCATCATGCAAGAATTGCACGAGGTTATCTCTTAGTGAACCCTATTGCACAAGCAGCCGTAAAGGCTATCACAAAACTACGACCGAACATCCAAGATGGCTACTTGCGCCAGCGTGCTGCTGAAGATGCGAGTGCGCGACTCACTATCGCAAGTCCGCGCTGCCGCATCGACGATAAAGTTGCTATAACCTCCGAAGGCGCAGAGATCCCCATCCGTGTGTTCACGCCACTCGATATCGACTTTTCCCTGCGCAACGGACTGCATGTGAACGAAGACTTCGAGGGCACGATCCTCTTCTTCCATGGCGGAGGATTCGCCAATGGCGATATCGATTTCTACACCGATACGTGCATGAAGATGGCGCTCAAGCTCAATAGGCGCGTGGTGTCGGTCGATTACCGCCGCTCACCCGAGTACAAGTTCCCTGCTGCACTCGTGGATTGCTATGAAGTTGCGCGCCAGCTCTTCGCTCGTGAGCTCCTGGATGATGTCGACCCAGAGCATATCGTGCTCTTCGGCGATTCTGCTGGAGGCAATCTTGCTGCCTCCGTCTCGCTACTTGCGCGCGAGCTGGGAGAATTCACCCCACGAACGCAGATCCTGCTCTATCCACTCGTCTATAACGATCACACACTCACGAGCATGTTCGATTCAGTGCGCGAAAACGGCGAAGACTACATCCTCACGCGTGAAGACATCAATGGGTATGTCGATCTCTATCTGAGCTCGCCAGAAGATTTCTTCAACCCCTATTTCGCTCCGCTGTTAGAAGAGGATCTTTCCCACCAACCGCGCACGCTCGTGGTAACCGCCGAATACTGTCCCCTGCGCGATGAAGGCGAGACCTATGCCGCCCGACTTGAACTTGAAGGTAACAAGGTCGAATGCGTACGCATGCTCAATGCGATCCACGGCTACTTCCTCTATCCGAGCGTGTTCGGCTTCGTGCACGATACCTACAAGATCATCGAGAGCTTCCTCGACCACCAGCCCCTTCCGCAAGAAGATGATGCCACATGGCTCGCACTCCTTGGTACCGACTAGACAACGTGGGGAAATACTATTCTTCCCAAGCAGGGCATGCAGGCCAGACGGTCTTTCGCTTCGCAGCGACCTTCGTGGATTCCATCAGCCCTGAAGCGCTCCAGCGCGCGCTCGACCGAAGCATCGCGCTCTTCCCTGGTTTCAACGTGAAACTGCGCAGTGGATTGTTCTGGCACTACCTCGAACCAGCCGATGAAGTCCCACAGGTAGAACCCGAGCGCTTGCCGATCTGCGCTGGACTCCACGCCGATCTCAATAGCGTGCTCATGCGCGTGACCTATTTCCGCCACCGCATCAACTTGGAAGTCTCGCACATGATCTCAGATGGGCGCGGCACGCTCGAATTCTTCAAAACGCTGCTCAATGCCTATGTCGTAGAGCGCTACCATGCCACACCCGCCCTCCCAAGTGAACCAGCATCCACGCCTGAGCGGCGCAACGAAGACAGCTACACAACCAACTACGAGCGCTCGAAAGCAGGCGCGACCGAATCGGAGAAGGTCTATCACTTGTTCGGTTGGAAGAACACCGCTGAACCCACGTTCATGGAATACCATCTTTCAGCAAGCGCGGTTCACAGCGCTGCGAAGAATATGGGCGTGAGCGTGACATCGCTCGTGATCGCAGCGGTCATCGTTGCTATCCGCGCCACGATGCCTCCTGCAAAGCGCGATCGTGCGATCCGCATGGATGTCCCGGTCGATCTGCGCGCGATCTTCGGGTCGGAAACGCTACGCAACTTCTTCGGGCTTGCGTTCATCAGCTACACTCCCGGCAGTTCGGATGCTCCGCTCGAAGACATCGCGCACCTCGTGCAAACGCAGCTCAAGACCGGCACCGAGCCAGAGGTGCTGAAGCGCCGCATGAACCGCATGCTCAAGATCGAGAAGAACCCCTTCATCTCGCATGCTCCGCTCTTCTTGAAAGACGGTGCACTCATGTTCGCGAACTGGATGGCAGCGCAAGAGGTCACCACCACAGTATCGAGCATCGGACGCATCACGCTCGATCCTGCGACCGAGCCTTACGTATCCGATATCAATGTCTCAACTTCGACCCACGGAATGAACTTCCTTTTTTGCACGTTCAAGGATGTGTTGAGCATCGTGGTCTCGAGCGTCTACGTGCGCCACGATGTGATGCGCAACTTCTGCCGCGTTTTCACCGACTTAGGGATCGAAGGGGTGATCAGCGTGAACAAGACCTCTGGTCAGGTGGATAGCGAACTCACCCAAGCTCACTTCGAACAGCTTTCCCGCCGCATCGCTGAAGAACGCAGACAAGGGAGCAAACGATGAAGAACACGCGCACAAGAAACAAAAGGAGAAGGCTATGAGATACTGCCCCTCCTGCCGTATCGATTTCACGGGCGTGCTCGATCGCTGCCCTCTGTGTGGAAGCAAGCTCGAAGGCACCCCTGAGGGCATGATATTCCCGGAAAACGAGTTCGCGCGCACCAAGAAGCTTGCAAAGCGCTCCATGATCGCACTCACGTTCGCCGCACTCGCCTTCGTGGCGTTTCTCTGCGTGCGCACGCATGCATCAGCCGTAACAGGGATCGCTTCCTTTGCTGCAGTGATCGTGAACTACATCTTCATCCGCAACGTGGTCGTGCACTCCCCCAGCTTTCTCCGTATCATCGAGCGCTACTTCCTCGTGGTGATGGCGCTCGCGCTCTTGTTGCTGCTCGCAACGGGCGATAGCCGTCTTGCCACCTATGTCGTTCCTGCGCTCACGCTCGTGGCGCTTTTCTTCAACGGCGTGCTCGTGGCGGTATTCCGTAATGGATTCGTGCAGGGTTACGCAAAGTATCTGCTGTTCAATTTCGTGCTCGGCATGGTGCCACTCGTTCTGCTCGTAACAGGACTGGTGAGCCAGCCGGCGCTCTCGATCGCGAGTGGCGTGGTTTCGGGATTGCTCTTGGTATTGCTGCTCGTGCTCACGCGCAAGCAGCTCTTCTCCGAGATGCAGAAGCTCTTCCATCGTTGATGCAGCGGGCAAGCACGCAAGCGAAAAACTGCGCGCTCTTATGAAGCCCTCCTAGGAGCACGCGCTGTTTGCATCAGCGCGTCTTCACGCAAGGGCTCTTCTTGCGCTTCTTGCGCTTCGGATGCACGATCGCGTGGACGTGGAGCGCGATCTTGCCTGTTCAAGCTTGAACGAATGCGCAAGTACTCCCAAACCAACAGGACGAAGAGCAGTGTCATCACGATCAAGTACCCGATCACCGCGCCTGGCAACCCCGTGAAGATGACGAGCAGCGTAGGCACGAACAGCGAGAAACCGAGCGTGATGACGTAGAGCTTCGTCACGTCTTTCTGACGACGCATGATCGTGATGGTCTGGTAGAGAAAATCGATCGCAGCGGTTACGCCACCAGCTGCCAACATGATGTAGCTCAGCCCCCTGAACTGTTCGAAATCGATGCCATAGAGGAAGCTCATGATAGGGATGCCGATCCAGGCCATGATCCCCACATTCACCACAGTGAGCACGATGATGAGCACGAAGATGCCCAGGATGATCAGATCGAAGCGGCGGCGTTTCGCAGGATCGTTCCATACGTTCGCCATGCGCACAAGAAGCGGCTTGTAGACCAGCTGCACGGTGAGCAGGATGCCCTGCGCAGGGAAATAGAGCGCATTGAAATAGAGCTGATTGTCGTAGGAGAGCGTGCCTTCCATCACGAACTTCGGCATGTTATCGATGACCGCATAGAGGAAGAGCGCCACGAAGAGCGGTGCGCAATTCTTGAAGAGCTGCCCGATAGAGGCCGCACTCCATGAGCGCTCCTTCGGCGTCTCCAAGAGCGTGAGCGGGAAGGTGACCACCACAAAGGTTGCCGCCGCAGCGATAGCCATACCGATACAAGCGACGATCATGTTGCGCGTGATGAGCAGCAGTATCGAGAACACGACAAGTGCCGCCACCGAACGAAGAGCTTGCGAGACACCCGCCAAGTAGAGCTTATCGACCTGCTGGAGACGGCCTTCATACACATCTGCTAGCCCGTCGACCATGCGGTAGAGATACACGCCGATCGAGATATAGAACATGGTGCTATCGTAGCCACGGATCTGGCAATAGATCGCCCCGACCGCCACCATGACCACGCAGGTGATCCAGCGGTTGATCTGGTAATCCATGAACGTATGCTTCTCGTTCACATCCGAGACCTGATAGGTGCGCACACCGAAATTCGCCAGGATCATGAGCAGCGTGCCGGTAACGAAGGCCATCGAGAACATGCCTGCTTGTTCGGCACCGACCAACTGCGTGGCGATGATGGTAAGTATAGGGAAGACCATGCCCCATGCGCCCACGCCAACCGTGTTCCAGATGAAGTCTCGCGTGGTGCGATGCGCGGCGTATTCTTCCTTCTGATCGGAAAGCGAGCCTTCGGAGAGCGCTCCCATCACGCGATCGAACCACTGATTCACCAAGCGCGCGATGAAATTCTGCTTATGCATGCGCGGTTCCTTGCGCTGTCGCGGAGCTTCTTGCAGGCGTGGTTGCGGGGCGTGTTGCGAATGGTCTGTCGTTCGGCGGTCCTTCATAGTCATCTTTTAGATAATCTCACTACTTGAGCCGCTTGTGAAATACGATCGCGTGTTCTTTCAAATTCTTCAATATATCTTTACTGAGACGTAAAAAATACGCACAAGATCACCCTGAGCTTCGCAATGAGTATAATTCCTTCGAAACACAGAGAGCTTGTCGATCTATTCAAACAAAGAAGGAACGAACGAAAGTTCCTGATTGAATCATATTGAAGACATCGAGCTAGAGCACCGCTTCGGCGCCGCGGTTACCCCCTGCTTCAGCGGTTTGCGTGCGCTTCTTCGCAGCCACGAGTCCCACGCAGAAGAAGGCAAGGGCGAAGAGCACCATCACGCCGAGCGCGATGAAGAGCACACTGGGCTGTGCGCCTGCCGCACCCGTGCAAAGATCGGCAACCGCCTGGCATGCCTGCGTGTACCAAAGACCTGGTAGCCAATGGGCGATATCGCGCACCACCGGCTCCATGAGGCTGATCGAGAACCACGCACCGCCGAAGAACGATATCGCAAGACCGACGATATTCCCTACCGAATTCGCTACCGCTGTATTGGCGCCGAGCATACCGAGCATGAATCCGATGGATGCGGGAATGAGCGAAAAGACAAGCACCACGAGCGCAATCGCTGCCATACCGCCTACCCCGAGCAGCGCGACTCCTTCAGGGAAGAAGAGCGCGCCGAGCACGAGCACCCATGCAACCGAAGCGAGCGCAATGGCAAGACAACTGAGCACCAGTTGCGCATTGAGCGATCGAAGCGGCAGCGGAGAAGCAAGGTTACGCTTGCGCACATCGCTGCGGCCCATGCGGTAGAGCAGCACACCAATGCATACGGTGATGCCAGTGAAGAGCGGATACATACCCCACGTAAGGTAGAAGATGAGCTGGTCAAGAGGAGAAGTGGACTGTTCGCCCTCAAGCACGGTGCCGTGCGCTTGCTTTGACGCGAAGGTAAGCGCGTCTTGCGTGAGAGCACCAACATCCCCCGTTCCTTCGGAAAGCGCCAGCGTGTGAAGCAGCGAAGTGTATTCGTTCACGACCTCATCCACGTATGCTCCCGAAAGAGAAGAGTAGCTGATTATCGCTTCCATTGCAGGGATCTCTTCGGCATTCTCTGCTGCGAGGAAACGCTCTTCATAGCCTTCGGGGATGATGAGCAAGTAATCCACGTGGCCCTTTGCGATCGCATCTTGAATAGCAACGCGGTCATCCGTTACCTCGATCGCCTCTCCACCTTCTGCGAGCGCTTCGGCAAGCGAATGCGAAATGGTGCTGTTGTCGCGGTCGATGATCGAATAAACATATTCAGCGCGCTCGAAATCGTCGCTTTGCCTATCGTCGAGCGGAACGGCAGAAAACGCCAACACGACGCTCATGAAGCTCAAGCCCACTACGTAGATAAGGGGAAAGACGAACGATGCGCGCATGATGCGCAGGGCGCACTTAAAGACTTGCATAGCGTTTCCTCCTCAGTGAACGAGCGGAGAGCGCGAAGAAGATGAGCGCCATCACGAGCAAGATCGCAAGATGCCCGAACGTTTGAGCATAGGTGTCGTAATACATGGTCGCGTAGAAGGCTTGACATACTTGCACGACCGGGTTGATCACATCCAGCCAAGGAGCAGTTTGCGACACAGCATCGGCGAAGTCCATCGCGAAGGTGCCATAGAGCCCCGCAAAGAGAGAGGCCACGCACACGATTCCGGTCACAATGCCGCCCTTCGCCTGATCGGGCACTTTCGGAATAGCGGCGCGCGCGCATCCGAGCGCTGTGGCGCAGAGCGAGGCAACGAGGCAGATGAGGATGCAGATGCCCACCCGATCCCCAAAGTCAACGCCACCGATCACCACGAGGAACGCGAAGAGCACGAGCAGGCTCGCAAACGAGAGCAACCAGCTCGCAAGCAGCGTAACGAAAGCAGTCTTGCCATGCGAAAGCGCACCGAGCGAACGACGTGCCGCAAGAGCAGACGCATTCGCGCGGATCTGTTGGAACCCGATGAGCCCGATGCTGGCACCGAAGAACGCCGCCATGCCGAAGAGGGCGAAGTAGTAGCGCAGCGATTCACGCGGAGCATTGTCGGTGACGCTTGCACGCACAGTGGCTTCAACAGGGGCCATGAGCGTCTCGATGAACTCAGGGTTGGCAAGCGCTGCTGGATTCTTCTGCAAGGTCTCCTTGATCAGCGCCTCTTCGGCCACATAGCGATCCATGATCATCATGAGGATGGAAGGCTCCACCTCATACGCTTCAGAAGCGCTGGTGGCTTTTGCGAGCACGGTTTGCACCTCGCCATCGGCATACTGCACATAGCCTGCGTATTCATCGTCGGCTCCCAAGCTCTCGCGCACGAGCGCGGCGGCTTCTTCAGGCGAAGACACGTAGGTGATATTGAAGAGCGCATCGTCGCCTTCGCCGAGCGCTTCCATGAAGGTAGCGAACGCCTGCTCGCCGAACGCCTCTTCGTCGAAGACGCTTCCAACCTGAGCGCCTGCTTGCGCTGCTCGCGCAATGTTCTCGAAGGAGAGAGCGCTACGCTCTTCGCCCTTCGCTTGCTCTTCATCGACCACGACCACATTCACCGAAACCGCTTCCGCACGCTCATCGAGTGCGCCGAGCATCATCACGAACAGTGAACCGAGCACGATCGGAAAGACGAGCGTCCAGATGAGCACGCCGGGTACCCGTACGAGCTGAAGCAATGAGTATTTGAAACTAGCCCACATAACCGCCCTCAATCACGTAGCTCGCGACCGGTGATCTCCAAGAACACATCGTTGAGCGTAGGCGGTTCAGCCCAAATGCGCCCAGGCTTGATGCGTGCTGCCGAAAGGGCATCGAGCACATCGGCCACATTGTGCTCAGCGTTCTCGCACACCACTTCCAGTCGGCCGCTTTCATACTCCACGCGTAGCGCATGCGGAAGTGAACGCAGCTTGATGAGCGCCGCTTCGGAAACGTCTGCTTCGATGATGATCTTCTCGCCTGCTGCAACGAGCGCTTTGAGCTCCTCGTTCGTGCCGCACGCGAGCGTGTGCCCTTTGTCCATGATCATGATGCGCGTGCAGATCTCTTCGACCTCTTCCATGTAGTGACTGGTGTAGACGATGGTCGACCCCTCGGCATTCATCTGTTTGATGCCATCGAGAATCGACGCGCGGCTCTGCGGATCGACCGCCACGGTAGGTTCATCGAGGAAGATGAGCTCAGGACGATGCGCGATGCCGCAAGCTATATTGAGGCGCCGCAAAAGACCCCCGGAAAGCTTCTTAGGACGCGCGCGGGTGTAATCTTCAAGCCCGACGAATTCGATGGCACGCTTCACCAACTGCTTGCGCTCTGCCGCATCTGAAACATACAAGCTGCAGAAGTAATCGATGTTCTGCTGCACGCTCAGCTCTTCGAACACCGCGATATTCTGCGGCACGATGCCGATGCGCCGTTTCAGGTCGTAGCGCGTCTGCGTCATAGGCTGGCCGAACAGGCAGATCTCGCCGCGATCGTAGGTGAGCAACTGCAAGATGCAATTGATCGCGGTCGTCTTTCCACTGCCGTTCGGTCCGAGCAAGCCGAAGATCTCGCCCGGTGCGATCTCGAGCGTGAAGTGATCGAGCGCCACCGCGCTTCCGTAACGTTTGACAAGGTCCTTGACGGATACGATCGGTTCCACGGGATTCCTCTTTCTTCCTACAAAAACGATAGCGCCTTCCTCACGCGAATAAGGCGCGAGGGCGCGGGACGTGCGAAGGAATGCTCATCTTGTGTATAAAAGCCACGTTCATCATATTCTCAAGCCGCAGCCCTTGAGAATATGACATTTGTCATCCATAGGAAGAATCCAAAGATGACCTGGCATTTTTTACAAAACTGAGAAGAACGCCACAAACGCTACAATAAGGGCATGAGAAATTTCGTCGATGAAATAGTGCTGGCTCTTCTCTGTTGTTTGTTCTCGCTTCTTGCAAGCAAGAGCGAGATCGCCATCGTGGGATTGCTCGCCACCGTAGTACTGATCTGCATCTGCGCCTACGCGAACAAGCTCGTGCGGATAAGTGCTCAAATCCTTTTCTGTCTCTGTGCGGCCGTGATCGGCGATGTCTTCTTCTACCTGCCCGCAGTGGTCTATCTTGCCTTGCACGAACGCTCGTGGCTCGTTCGCCTGATCTGGATCGCACCGCTTGTGGGCGTGATGGCCTTGAATGCTTCTGGCGTAACGGGGTCGTACGGCATCGGCCTGCAAGTGCAGGGGTCTCTTATTGCAGAAGGGCTTGCTGCGGCAGGGATAGCGGACGCTTTTGAAGTGGTGGTGGGCGTCGAAGTGCTCTTGTGCGCGATCGCAGTCGTTCTTGCGGTGCGCAACTTGCGCGAGACGAGCGAGCGCGAAGCATACCGTTTCGCTTATGACGATCTGCGCGAAGGCTATCTTTCGCTCATGCAGGCTGCTGGGCAAAATACCGAAGAGGACAATGAGACCGCGCGGCTGATCGCACATGAGGCAGAACGCTTCGCCGACTTGACTGAGCGCGAACTCAGCGTTGTTCGCCTCGTGGCGCAAGGGATGGACAATCGCGAGATCGCAAGCACGCTCTTTCTTTCCGAAGGGACCGTGCGCAATCACATCAGTTCGATCCTTTCCAAAAAGGCGCTCTCCAACCGCACGCAGATCGCGGTGCTCTACTACCGCGGCTAACAGGCGCGAACAGGGAGCGTCCTCTCGCTTCATAAGGCGCAGGCTTCGCCGATTCGTCGTTCCCACCAACCTGATTGAGCTAGTATAGCGAGCATGGAAAAAACGACTCGAACAGACCACCACGCGAACATCATGCAAGCGCAAGGGAGCACCGAAGCGGCAGTGCTTGCGAAGAAGACCACGAAAAGGAGCATGCTCTGCTTCGTACTGTTCGTTCTTCTTGGGTTTTCGCTCGGTTGTTCGGAGTTCGTGGTCATCGGCATCGAACCTGAGCTCGCCGAGAATTACCGCTGCTCGATCGCGCGCATTGGGGAGCTGATCAGCCTCTTTGCGCTCGCTTACGCTATCGCGACCCCGCTGCTCTCGATCTTCACTGGATCGTTTCGGCGCTCGACCATTCTGGTTGTCTACCTTGCGATCTTCGTGGTGAGCAACTTCGTTTCCGCCACCGCACCCACCTATGAAGTACTGCTCATCTCGCGTATCGTGATGGGCGCGGTCTCTGGTCCGCTGCTTGCCGTTGCCACCACCTACGTGCCTGACTTGCTGGGCGCACATCGTTCGTCGATCGGCATCTCGATCATCTATGCAGCCTTTTCGATCGCGCTCGTGCTCGCAACGAGCGCGGGACGCTTCATCGTCGAATACCTCACCTGGCAGGTGGCAATGGATGCCGCCTTCGTCTTCGCGCTCGTATCCGCCGTGCTGCTCACGATCTTCGTGCCACACGAAGCATCTCCGCACAAAGAAGGCTCCGCGCAAAAGCACTCCGCTCTCGCCTCTTTGCGCGAACAAGTGATTCTCTTCAAGGAACCGCCCATCATCTTCGGCGTGCTCCTCTTCACCTTCGGCGTAGGAGCGGTCTACACCTTCTATGGCTACGTAGCCCCCTACCTCGAAACCTACCTCGGATTCCCGCCAGCGCAATCAGGCCTTATCCTGCTCGTCTTCGGCATCATCTGCATCGTGTCCGATCTGATCTCGGGCGTGGTGGATGTACGCGCGGGCATGAAGCCCATTCCTGCGATGCTGTTCGCACTCGCGCTCGCCCTTTTTGCGCTCTGGCTCTGCAAGACGAATAGCGCACTTGCGCTCGTGCCCATCTTCCTTATTGCGCTGCTCATGTATAGCTTCTCGATCTCGTGCATCACGATGTTCATGGGCGTCGCACGCAAGCGCCATCCACGCGCGCTCGTACTTGCTGCCTCCATCGAGCCCACCTCGTTCAACATCGGCATCGCCTTCGGCACGCTCGTGGGAGGTCTTGTCGTGACCCACGCAGGACTTGGGGAAGTCGGTCTTGTTGGCGGCATATTAGGAGTGCTCTCTTGCATCTGCGCAGCGATCGCACGGCGCTTCTGGCAGCGCATGCAGGATTCTTCGCCTGATCGCTCCTAACCTTCTGTCGGTTCCGTTACAGAACAGCGAACGCTTGGCATCGGATCGAGCTGTATGGCCCCACGCCCCCTCTGCGCCCTCTATGATGTGTTCACCGATCACGGTGACAGAAACAGCGTGCACGGTAAGCCCGCGATCTGCAAAGGCTCCTTTCCTGAAGCAACCTTTGCAGAAGCGAGCAAGAAACGGATGGACTTTAGAGTAAGGAGGTCATCATGGATTTCAAAGAGAAGATCAAAGAAGCAGCTGAAGACGTAAAAGAAGGTCTGGAGAAGGGTGCCGACAAGATCGGCGGCGCAGCGGAAACCCTCAAGGATAAAGTGGGCGAAGGCGCGCATGCTGCGGCTGATCGCGCCAAAGAGGCTGGTCAGGCCACTGCGGATAAGGCGAAAGAGGCGGCAACGGCCGTCGGAGATCGCGCTAGCGAAGCGAAGGATGCTGTTGTCGACAAGATCAACGAAGCGAAGAAGTAGCATCCTTGCGCAGACGCAGACGAGGCACAGAAACACAACTTCATACAGCATGATTTGAACAGGCGGTCCAAGGGGCTGCCTGTTCGTATGAGGAGCTTTAAGGGGAGCAGCTTGCAGTGCGCATTTTAGAGAGGAGCATGCTCTGCGGCGCGCATGGCCCCAAGCAGGCTCAAGACAGGTCTTTGCTATAATGTTCCCCAATCTTTTCTTGGACATTTTGTTCACAACCCTAAAAAAGGAGATGCCCATGCGCGTGCTCGTAGTGAATGCAGGAAGCTCTTCGCTCAAAAGCCAACTGATCGAAACTGATGGCAAGGTAACGCTGATGAAATGCCTTGCTGAAAAGGTTGGCACGCCAGGCGCATTCATGAACGTTTCGTTCGCCCCCGATTTCCAAAAGACCACCTATAACGTGGCTGATATGCCCGTGCAAGAATGCCTTGCCAAGCTGCTCGATATCCTGGTGGACGACCCCGAGTCTCCCATCAGCAGCCTTTCGCAGATCGATGCGATCGGCAACCGCGTGGTGGCCGGTGGCGAATACTTCACACGTTCGGTCATCATCGATGAGGCCGTGCGCGAAAAGCTTGCCATCTGCGAAGAGCTCGCCCCGCTCCACAACCCTCCCGCCGATGCCTGCATCGACCTCATGCGCGAAGCGATGCCCAACACCCCGCAGGTCGCGGTCTTCGACACCGCTTTCCATGCGACCATGCCAGCGAAAGCCTACATGTACCCCCTGCCGCGTGAATACTACGAGAAGTACCGCATTCGCCGCTATGGCGCGCACGGAACGAGCCATCGTTATGCCGCACAGCAAGCCGCGAACTTGCTTGGACGACCCCTGCGCGACCTGGGCCTTATCACTTGCCATCTGGGCAACGGCGGCTCGATCACAGCAGTGAACCACGGCAAATCGATCGACACCTCCATGGGGTTCACCCCGCTCGAAGGATTGATGATGGGCACGCGCTCAGGTTCCATCGATCCGGCTATCGTTACGTACCTCATGCGCCGCGAGCACAAATCCTTCGACGAGATGGATGCGATCCTGAACAAGGAGAGCGGCATCTTGGGTGTATCGGGCGTATCGGCTGACATGCGCGATGTGCTTGCAGCTGCGGCAGCGGGCAACGAGCTTGCCGATCTTGCGATCGATATGTATGTCTACCGCATTCAGAAGGCCATCGGCGGCTACTACGCCGCCATGACGCGCACTGATGCGGTGGTCATGACCGCAGGCATTGGCGAGAACTCCGCTGAACTGCGCGAACGCATCTTCGCGGGCCTTGCTCACATGGGCATGATCCTCGACCACGAACGCAACGACGTTACTGGTCAGATCGGCGTGAACCGTATCATCTCGATCGACGATAGCCCGATCAAGATCTGCGTGGTCACCACCGATGAAGAGGTGCGTATCGCACGCGAGACCGACAATCTCGTCGGACAACTGAACGAATAGAGGCACTCCCCTGCTTCGCAGGAAAAGAGCGCTCGCGAGCTCCGTGCGTCCTTTCAAATACCGAATAAGAACCTCCACCCATCTATCGCGCTAAAGTCAAAAGTGCGCGCGATAATAAAACGAGCATAAGAGCGCGAGGAAGGAACCTAATGAACGACACCGCATCCCTTTTCGACACCGAAGCACTGCTTTCCGACGGGATCAAATCGACTCCTCCTTCCTTCGTTCGTAGCATCCTCAAAGCAGCATCCGACCCGAACGTGACCTCGTTCGCAGGTGGATTGCCCAATCCCATTTCGTTTCCCGAAGACGAACTTTTGAAATCGATGGAGCGCGTGGTGGCTGAGCAAGGCCCGAACGCCTTCCAGTATTCCTCGACCGCAGGCATCGATGAGCTCCGCCAATGGGTCGCCGATCGTTACAACAAGCGCTTCGGCACCGACTACGTGCTCGATGACGTGCTCATCACCACGGGCTCGCAGCAGATCCTTGACCTGCTCGGCAAGGTGCTGCTCGACAAGGGCGATGGCGTGATCGTGGAGAACCCCACCTACCTTGCTGCCATCCAGGCTTTCGCGCTTCAGCAACCGGTATTCCGCGGGGTCGAGCTCACGAGCGAAGGGCTCAACATCGACGAGCTGAACGCAGCACTCGATGCGGGTGCGAAGATGATCTACCTTATCCCGAACTTCCAGAATCCTACGGGCCTTACCTATACAGCCGAGAACCGCGAGCAGGTGCGCGAGGCCCTCTCGAAGCACAACATCGTGGTAGTTGAAGACGATCCTTATGGCGAATTGCGCTTCGAAGGTGAATCTCTGCCTTATATCGGTGCGAACCACCCGCATGGCGTGGCCATGGGGTCATTCTCCAAGACCGTTACGCCCGGTTTCCGCATGGGATATCTGCTCACGAAAGACCACGACCTCCTGCGCAACATCTCAACAGCAAAAGAGGCAGCTGACCTGCACACCAACGTGTTTGCGCAGTACGTCATCCATGACTACCTCATGCACAATGAGCTCGACGAGCACCTCACCAAGATCCGCGAACTCTATCGTAGCCAGGCACGTGCCATGGTCGATGCCATGAAGGAGTTCTTCCCCTATGGGGTCGAATTCACCATCCCGGAAGGCGGCATGTTCCTCTGGGTAACGCTTCCTGAAGGGATCTTCGCGATGGATCTGTTCGACAAAGCACTCGAGCAAAACGTCGCCTTCGTTCCTGGCGATCCGTTCTACGCGGAAGGCGGCAAGCGCTCCACGCTGCGCTTGAACTTCACGAACGCCGACGAGGAGACCATCCGCTCAGGCATCAAGCGCCTTGCTGAAGTGATCGAAGCCGAGCTCGCCTAGCTGCTCCTCCATCGTGCTCGCCCCCATGAGCCTACTTGAAACTAGAACATATGTTCGTTTGTGTGTTATACTGGGCGCGTGGACGAAACACCAAGAACATACTGCTGCATCGATTTGAAGAGCTTCTACGCCAGCGTAGAATGCGTTGACCGCAAGTGGGATCCGTTCGAGAAAAACCTCGTGGTCGCCGATCCTGAACGCACCGAAAAGACCATCTGCCTGGCCGTCTCCCCCGCCATGAAAGCGCTCGGAGTACCGGGGCGTTGTCGCGTGTTCGAGATCCCTGAAGGCATCGAGTACTTCATGGCGAAGCCGCGCATGCGCCTCTACATGGAGGTTTCGGCAAAGATCGTTTCGATCTACTTGCGCTTCGTGAGCGCTGCTGATCTGCATGTCTATTCGATCGACGAATGCTTCATCGACCTCACACCCTATCTTTCCCTCTACAAGACCAGCGCGAAAGCCCTCGTTGATCGCATGCGCGCTGCGGTCTATGAGGAAACGGGCATCACGGCCACTGCCGGCATCGGTCCGAACCTCTTCTTGGCAAAAGTGGCGCTCGATATTACTGCGAAGCACTGCAAAGACGGCATCGGCGTGCTGGACGAAGAGAGCTTCAAGCAGCACATCTGGCATCACCGTCCCATCACCGATATCTGGCAGATCGGACGCGGTATCGCTACGCGGCTCGCGCGCTTTGGCATTCGCGATCTTGAAGGGGTGGCCCACGCTGATATCGATCTGCTCTACCGAGAGTTCGGCGTGAATGCCGAATACTTGATCGACCACGCCTGGGGACTTGAACCCTGCACGATCGCCGAGATCAAAGCCTACGAACCTGAGAGCACCTCATTCGGCAATGGCCAGGTGCTCCCGTGCGACTACACCTTCGATGAGGCACGCATGGTGCTGCGCGAGATGGTCGACGAAACTGCACTGGAGCTCGTAGACAAGCAGGTGGTCGCAAGTTCCGTGCACCTCTATATTGGCTATAAGAAGGATGATGGAAAGAAGCGCTCCCAAGAAAGCAGCAGTCTGACTTCGAAAGAGCGCACTGAGGCGAGCGAAGGCATACGTGGCGGATCGCACACGAGCGTAAGCCACAAGCTTGGCTTTTCGACCAATTCCTTCAAAGAACTCCTGCACATATTCGACGAGCTGTACTGCCAGCGCGTGCGGCACGATTTGCCCATTCGGCGCATCAACATCAGCTGCGGAAACCTCGAGCCCGAAGAATACGCCACGCACACGCTCTTCAGCAACATCGAAGCCGAGGAAGAAGAACGCGCACAACAGGACGCGCTGCTTGCGATAAAGCAGAGATTCGGCAAGGGCGCGGTCATGCGCGGTACTTCGTACAAGGAAAAAGCACGCGGACTTGAGCGCACGCATCTCGTAGGAGGACATAATGCCTAACGAACTGCCCTATAGCGCGCGCAACAGCGCCCATCCAGAACGCTACATCTTAGGCAAGCCCCACCCCGATCGCGCGCGTCAATTCAAACCCTTTGCCGCCCTGCGTGGGTATGAAGAATTGATCGAACACGTTATGGCAGAAGCAAACGAGCCCCACGATTTCGCGGAGCTCGAAGAATCTTGCTAAAGGCGACAAACTGCCCGGTAGTTTGTCATCAATCGTGCTTGCGCGAACGCATGAGGTAGAAGCCTAACAGCACCAGTGCAACAAGCGCGGTAGCTCCTGAGACCCAAGCGATGATCGGCACACCATCACCTGTCTCTGCGAGATTATCTGCCTCATAGAGGCTATCCCGATAGTCTGCAAGCGCTTGGTTAGCCTGCTCCTTGCTCACGGGGTTCGCAAGCATCTCGTCGGTAACATCAAGCTCACCGCGATCGACCTCGTTGCCCAAGAAATCATCCTTGGATTCATCGTCGTCGGTCACGCCATCGGGCAAGGTGGAACTGATGTCATCCTTGTCAAAGGTGCCATCGGAAGGCAGATCGGGTGCAGGCGTGCCGGCGCCAGAATCGCCGCTGCCATTGTCTCCTGAATCAGTGCCGTTATCTCCACTGCCGGTATCTCCGCTACCTGTGTCGCCCTCATCTGCTGGTGGGATGATATCGTCAGGCACCTCAAGATCGTCAGGAAGCGTTGATGAAGTAGGGGTATAGAGCACGTTGATCACGTTGTTATCCGGATCAGTGCCCAGGCGAATCTCAGCCGGATAGGTATCGATCACATACATATCATCGAGCTTGTATTCGTAGGCATCGCCTTCAACGAGCTTGTCGAAACGCTGATTATCGAACGTCTCTGAACCCATCTTGATGAATTCAACATCATCGGGTGCCAATGCTTCCGACCACGTATCAGCACTAAGATCAGCGCCGGTCATCACATAGTAGTTGACCGTGTATTCGCTGTTCCACTTCTTGATATAGATCAAATCGAAGGTGTTCTTGTTCGGGTCAGTCGTAACCGTAAGGTTCAGCGGCCAACCATCAAAGAAGAAATGTCCGGGAATATCGACAACATAATTCCAGGCATTGAGCACCTCGCCCTCTTTCAGGCCCGTGAGGACGCGCGTTCCCAGCACGCGGCGGCCCATTTCGTCAATGACCGCATCTGGCTCGTCATCGTAGTTCATGTATTCAAGATAACGAATGGTAACCGTGCAATCATCGCTGGGCGTGGTAGCTGCGGGGTTATCCTGTGCATTCTGCTCGTTTTCCTTTTCGAGCGTTGCAATGTTGGCATCGCTCAAATTGCCCGTAGCCGTGAGGTCTTGTTCACCTTGCTGCTCGTTCGCAGCGCGCTCTTCGATGGTCGCTTCGACCTCTTCGATCGCTTGGTCACGCTGAGCAGCAACTTCTTCGATCACCTCGAGCGTTTCCGCGGATTCGGTATTTTCCGCCGAAGCCAAGAGCGGGCTTGAAAAAGCAAAGCAGACCGAAAGAGCGACGGCGCTGATCGCAAGAAGCGATGCGACGATGAACGAATGCTTATAGGTTCCTATTGCTTTACGAATCATATCTCATACTCCTTTCGGAGCTCTTACACACCAATAATGATGTGACAAACAGTACTATCTTTGCTTTGCGTTCGTTGCATGAATCGCAAAACGTGGCGAACATGTTATAGAGCGGACATAAAGAGTACAAGTGCCGTAAGAAAACTCGCAATCTCTCCATGTTTTGCACGCAAGATGCAGACAAAACCAAAAAAGCATTGCGCGTTCACCTACAACAAACGATGAAGCACACGAGATATGACGAAGCGCTGCGTTTAGCCGAGCCCGAACCACAGCGCGAACTTCGGCGCATAGCCCATCACGAAGATGATCCCGATCAGGATCGGCACGCCGAACGTGAGCCAATAGCGAGACCAGCGCGGGAATTTGATGCCTTCACCGACATCGGCAGCTTTGAGGAAATTATCCCAGCCCCATCCACTGCGCGTAACGCAGAAGATCACATAGAGCAAACTACCCAGTGGCAACAGGTTGTTGGATACGATGAAATCTTCGATCGACTGGATATCGCCGATGCCAGGGATCCCCACACCTGACCACACATTGAAGCCAAGCGCACACGGAATGCTCAAAACCGTCACAAGCAAGGCGGTGCGGGCGATCGCTTGCGAGCGCGATACGTTCCAGCGCTCCATCGTGAACGTGATGAGGCACTCGAACACCGCAATGATGGTCGAGAGCGCAGCGAAGCTCATGAACACGAAGAACAGCGTTCCCCAAACCTGACCGAAGGGCATCTGCTCGAATACATTTGGCAAGGTAACGAACACGAGCGCTGGCCCCTGATCAGGAGCAACAGCGAACGCGAAGCACGCAGGAAAGATGATGAGGCCCGCCACGATCGCCACGAACGTATCGAGACCGCAGATGCGCAGCGCTTCGCCCGTGAGCGCGCGATCGTTGCCAATGCGCGAACCGAACACTTCCATGGCGCCAATGCCGAGCGAGAGCGTGAAGAACGCCTGGCCCATAGCCGCATACACGACTTCACCGAAGTGCCCGATGCCACCACCGAACATCTTCTCGAAATCGGGAATGAGATAGAATTCGAGGCCTGCCCCTGCCCCTGGCAGCGTAACCGAGCGAAACACGAGCGCCACCATCACGAACAACAGGCAGATCATCATGATCTTCGTGATGCGCTCGACGCCCTTCTGCAGACCGAGGCTGCACACGAGAAAGCCAATCACGATGACCGCGAGCATCCAACCGAGCATTTCGGTAGGGCTGCCGAGCATCGCAGAGAACACGCCTGCGACCCCTTCGACGCTTTGACCGACGAACTCGCCGGTGGCCATCTTCGCCATGTAAGCGAGCATCCAGCCACACACAACGGTGTAGAACATCATCAGGATCATGCAGCCGATATACGCCCACCAACTGAACCAGTTCCATTTACCTGAAGGCTGCAAGCGTTCGAAGGCACGCGCGCAACTGCGCTGGCTCGCACGGCCGATCGCGAATTCCATGATCATGACAGGAAGGCCAAGGATCACAAGGAAGATCAAATAGAGCAGGATAAAAGCTGCGCCACCATATTCGCCAGCAATATAAGGAAAACGCCAAACGTTGCCGAGCCCGATCGCACACCCTGCGCTGATGAGAATGAAGCCAAGACGCGAAGCGAAGTGCTCACGTCCGCCGTTTGAGGGAACGGTGCCTTGAGATTCTTTGATTGCCATGAACATCCTTTGACGCGAAAAACCGACGCGCAAGATTACGCAGTACGATTGTGCGCGAAAATGCGCTCACCTGCCCGAAGAATTCGCTCGTTGGCTAGCTAACCCATTTCTTCAGCATACGAACGAGCGTTTCGATCTCGAGCGGCTTCGACATATGATCGTTCATGCCAGCACTGCGCGCATGACGCACATCTTCAGCGAAGGCATCGGCTGAAAGCGCAACGATCGGGATCTGACCCATATCGGGGCGCTTATCAGCTTGAGCGCGAATGGCCGAAGCTGCTTCATGGCCGTTCATGACCGGCATCTGGATATCCATGAGCACGATGTCGTAATAGCCCGGTTCATGCTCGAGCAACATATCGAGCGCGAGCTTGCCGTTCTCGGCATGCTCGACGGCCGCGCCCGTCATCTCGACCAGCTCACGGGCGATCTCGGCTGCCATGGGGTTATCTTCGGTGAGCAGAACGCGCTTGCCTTGGAACGCAAGCTCTTCGAGCATCGCCTTCTCATCGATCACGCTCTTCATCTCGCCCACGAGCAGCTCTTTCATCACTTGCACCAAACGAGAACGGAACAGCGGCTTGGAGATGAAGGCATCAACGCCTACCTGGCGTGCTTCTTGTTCGATCATCGACCAATCGTAAGCGGAAAGGATGATGATCGGCACTGCCTCATTCGTTGCCTCGCGAATATGCTTGGCAGCTTCAAGACCGCTCATGCCCGGCATGCGCCAATCAAGGATGACCACGCGATACGGATCGTTATCGAGCCTGCTCTTGACCGCTTCGATGCCTGCCGGACCCGAGAGGCGGAATTCAGACTTCATGCCAATATCGTCGAGCAGGATGCAGGCACCTTCGCAGGCAACTTCATCGTCGTCGACGACCAGGACAGGGATTCCTTCAAGATCGCTCAGGTCTTCCTGCTCGGCATCGCGCAATTTCATGTGAACCATAACGGTGAAGGTGGTGCCTTCGCCCTCTTTCGATTCGACATCGATCGTGCCGCTCATAAGGCTGACCACGCTCTTTACGATAGCCATGCCAAGGCCCGTACCTTCGACCTTCGTGGTACGCGAATCGTTCGCGCGAGAGAAAGGCTCGAAGAGGCGCTTCATGAATTCTTCGCTCATGCCGCATCCGGTGTCGCTGAACTCGAACTCGTAGCACGCACTGGATTGGATCGAGCTCGGAAGCTCGGTGATACGCAGCCCGATGGTGCCCCCTTCTGGCGTGAACTTGACCGAGTTGCCCATGATGTTCACGAACACCTGCTGCAAACGGGTGGGATCGCCCAGAACATGCTCGTGCTTGATATCGACAAGCTCAACTTTGAGCTCCTGGTGCTTGGCTGCGATCTGGGGGTTCATCATAGTGATGAGGTTCTCGATCGACTCGGAGAGGTCGAAGGGCTCTTCTGCCAGATCGATCGAGCCTGATTCGATCTTAGCCATATCGAGCACTTCGTTGATCAAGCCAAGCAGATGGCGCGAAGCCGACGTGATGTTCGTAAGGCATTCACGCACGCGCTCAGGATCATTGACATGCATACCTGCGATAGCGGTAAGACCCATGATGGAGTTCATAGGGGTACGGATGTCATGCGACATTGAATTGAGGAAGTCGCTCTTAGCCTGCGAAGCATGCTCAGCTGCTTTGAATGCATCTTCGAGTGCGATATGCGCACGCAGTTCTTCCGCCTTCGCATCCGTAACGTCTTGGATGGCTACGAGCACACTGGTCGGCTTGCCTTGTGCATCGCGTGCAAGACAGAGGATCGAGGCCTGATACCAGCACGGATTCTCTCGATCGTTCGTACGCCATTCCTCTTGGATGAAGCGTACACCTGGAGTGAGAATGCTGGCGATATTGTCCTTGTCGAATTTCTCGTGAGCATCAGTTGAGAGCGAATTCTTATCGATGATCTTGTCGAAGAACTGACGCAGGTCAGACGCATTGCCCCGCGGCGGAATGCTCTTCTGCTGACTATCGTTCTTCAAGAATTCGTAGGTGTGTTTCTCAAGATCGACCGTGAAAAGGCTATCGAACAGATTGGTCGAGGCGTCGATGATGCGCGTAGCTTCCTGGCGCTCGAGCAGCAGCTCTTGGTTCTCACGACGAGCTTGCATGGTAAGCACCACGATCACCACGATCGCCGCAAGGAGCACGCCTCCTACTAGGATGAAGCCCGACGTGTTTGCACGAAGGAGCATTTCATTGGTGATGCTTGCGGGGAACGAACGCACGAGCATCCAATCGAAATCGGGAAGTTTCGTGACGAACGTATTGCCCGTGCCTTCGGAAGTGTCATACGTGAAGCTGACCGTGTTGCCTTCTGCGATATCAACATCGAGCACTGCAAGCTGTTCTTCGTTAAGCCCGCGCGCGATGAATATCTCATCGATATCGCGCGCATCTGGCTTCACCGAGCCCGCCATCGCTACCATCGTGCCATCGCGCTCGCAAAGATAGGTAGGGGTGGACTGTCCGTAGAACTCGGTGGTCATAACCTCCGTGAGCGATTCTTCGCGGAGCACCGAAGCCATGATGCCGATCACTTCATTATCCAAAACAACCGGTGCATAGAAGACGACGGCGTTTTGACCATCGAAGATCGTACTATCGACATAGCACATACCGCTCTTACCCTGCACACCTTCGATATAGTATTCACGGTCGGTCGCATCGGCAGTGGAGCCATCGTTGTTATATGCCGTACCCTGCGCATCGATGAAGAAAGTATGGTCGAACTGGGCATTATCGAGGATGGTTGCCGCAGTACGCGGATTGAAGCCCTCGTCGCTGATCGCATCTCCATACACCACCGCTGCCGTCTGCACGCTCTGCAGTGAAGAGGAGAACGTGTCGTTCACGCGACGCACCGTTTGATTGGTGGAGGTTTCGAGGTACTGCGTATTCTGGTCGATGATGCGCTGAGTGTTCACGTTCATGAAAACAACGAGCGCAACGACCACGACCACGACAGCGGCACAGACGGTGATGATAAGATTGCGCGTCTTATTCTTTGGTTTTGTGCTTTCCATGGGAACCCTATCTTATGAAAATATATGGTATATATGCAGCTCAACGGTTACTTTTCACCCCTGAACCGCACTGCTTTGGTGCAGGTATGAAGATGCTCGTAATTATACACTAAGCCGCTTTGAACTACCGCTTTCAACTCCACTTTCATGCCCGCATGCAAGAAAGTTCACGAACCCTTCAACTTAAAAGATGACAAACTACCCACAGCTTCGAGCGATGAGGGATGGCAGCTCGTCGGGCGCCCTACAATGGATTTGCAAACAACCAAAGTGGCCTTGGGTTCAGGCGCTTTGAAGACGGAACATAGCGTGAACAGTATGAGTGAAACGCCGAAACATATCGCGATCATTACGGGCGCTTCGAGCGGACTCGGGCTCGAATTCGTGCGCCAGCTCGATGTGCGCTCGAGCGTGACCCACGCCGATGTTGGCGTGCATCACATCGATGAATTCTGGCTGGTGGCGCGCAACACTGCGAAGCTCGAAGCGATTGCCGCTGATCTGCGCACTCCTGCGCGCGCGGTTTCAGCTGACCTTTCGAAACAGGAAGACATCGATCGCATCGAAGCGGATCTGGGTGAAGCGAACGGCGTGGTTACCTATCTGGTAAATTGTGCGGGCTTTGGCAGGTTCGGATCGTGGAAAGATATCGCCAACGACGATGCAACCGCGATGATCAATCTTGACGCCCGCGCGGTGGTGGCGCTCACGCGCGCCTGCTTGCCACACATGGAGCGCGGCTCACGCATCATCGAAGTTGCCTCAGCTGCTGCATTCTACCCGCTGCCTTATATGAATGTCTATGCAGCATCGAAGGCATTCGTGTTGCGCTACACCCGCGCACTACGCTGGGAGCTGCACGGCAGCGGCATCACCGTAACGGCACTCTGCCCCACCTGGGTGAAGACCGGCTTCGAGGCGCAAGCACGCAAGAGTAAAGATGCGCACGCCGTGAACCACTTGCTCTTCGCCCAAAACGCCTCGACCGTAGTGTCGCGGGCGCTGTTCATGAACCGCATGCATGCTGCCGTTGCCTGCTGCAGCATTCCCTCATTTTGTCTGCGCATCATCGGCAAGATCGTGCCGAATTGCATCACCATGTGGGGCTGGAACCTCATCCGCCGTCTCTAAAGATGACGAACTGCCCAGTCGTTCGTCATCTTTTTTTGGTTCGCTCAGCGCCGAGCGCGAGACACGAGGTTCCCCGCTTCCCTGCTCAAGAACCTGCATTTTTGCAGGTTCTTTCGTGCGTCGCTGCTTTGCTCGGGTTTTATTACTAACGAATTTAGTCGGCAAAGAGTCACATCGTTGCCTTGCCCTCTCCGCTGATTGAACACAAAAGTGAGCAAGATAACGATTTAACGCACGCGAAACAATCGCGCAATATTGGCGACACAGAGCTTCCGTAAGGTAGTAGCACCTTAAAACATGCGAAAAGGGGTACTACATGAGAAGCGAAGCAACATGCGCACACGCGCATCCTTGCGAACCTACCTGCGCAGAACAAAGCGCGCAGCGATCCGCCCAACAGGCTCAAACGCACTTGTCTCAAGCAGCAACGCCACAGCCCAGCATGTATCGCAGCTCGTTCGAACACGATGCATGCGGCATTGGCGCGCTCGCCAACATCAAAGGCGTGCGTTCCCATCAGATGGTGGACGATGCGCTTTCTGTACTCGTAAACTTGGAGCATCGTGGCGGCGTTGGCCTGGAGCGCAACACGGGAGATGGCGCCGGCATCCTGCTGCAGATCCCGCACCGTTTCTTCCGTAAGGAAGCACAAAAGTGCGGCAGCCTGCTGCCTGACGAAGGCGATTATGGCGTGGCCATGCTCTTCCTCCCCACCGACGAACACGGCATAGCCGAAGCTATGCGCATCTTCGAAGATGGCTGCATCGAAGAGGGCATCCCGCTGCTCTTCTGGCGCGATGTGCCAATCGACCCCCACGACCTAGGCCAAGCCGCGCTCGATTGCATGCCCACCATCAAGCAGGCATTCCTCGGTCGTCCTGCCGATTGCGAAACGAATGAAGATTTCGAACGTCGCTTATATATAGGTAGGCGCACCATCGAAAAGCGCGCGAAGGAAACGCAGAGCCTAGACGACAAGACCTTCTACGTCTGCTCGATGAGCGCTCGCACGATCGTGTACAAGGGCATGCTCGTCTCCACGCAGATGCGCGGTTTCTTCAAGGACTTGGATGATGCCTCTTGCGAAACTGCCATCGCGCTCGTGCATTCGCGCTACTCCACCAACACCACGCCTTCGTGGGAGCGCGCGCACCCCAATCGTTACATGGTGCACAACGGCGAGATCAACACGCTGCGCTGCAACGTGAACTGGACGCTCGCCCGCGAGCCGCACCTCTATTCGCCGGTCATGGGCCCTTCGCTCGAGAAGGTGCTGCCCGTGTTCAACGGCGAAGGCTCCGACTCGGCCATGCTCGATAACATGCTCGAATTCATCACCATGAACGGCCGCAGCTTGCCGCGTGCCATCTCGATGCTGCTGCCCGAGCCATGGGACAAGAACCCCACGCTCTCAAAGAAGCGCAGCGCCTGGGGCGAATATCAATCCATGCTCACGGAAGCCTGGGAAGGCCCCGCAGCTATCGCGTTCACCGATGGGATCATCATGGGCGCCGTGCTCGACCGCAATGGCTTGCGCCCCGCGCGCTATTACGTGACCTCCGACGATCGGCTCATTCTCTCCAGTGAAGCCGGTACGCTTGATGTCGACCCAGCGAAGATCCTGATCGCAGGCAGTTTAGGGCCCGGTCAGATGCTTATCGTCGACCCGCGCGAAGGGCGCGTGATCTTCGATGACGAGATCAAGGATGACCTGGCGAACCAAGCACCCTATCTCGACTGGATCAACGCCGAGACCCACACGCTCGACTCTCTCATCGCCAAAGCGGCAGAACCGCTCGAGGCTACCCTCGATGAAGGCATGGCCTTGAGCACTCGACAGGCTATACATGGTTACTTCTTCGACGATATCGAGGAAGCGATCATCCCTATGGCGGAAAAGGCAAAGGCGCCGTTGGCGTCGATGGGCGCGGATACCCCTCTCGCATGTTTATCGGAACATCCGCGCCGCTTTTTCCATTACTTCAACCAACTCTTCGCGCAGGTCACGAATCCCCCAATCGACGCGCTGCGCGAATCGCACCTCACCTCCACGCTGCTCTATCTCGGCAACCACGGCAACCTGCTCGAAGACGCTCGCACGAACTGCCGCCTGGTGCGACTCGATACGCCGCTGCTTACCCGCGATGCCTTCGAAGCGCTTGCCTCCATGGATGAGAAGGGCTTCAAGGGGGCGAAGATCTATGCGTCCTACGAAGCTCGGACCGATAACGAACACGCGCTGGCAGATGCCGTGAATCGCCTGTGCGAACAGGCCGAAGAGCTGGTGCGCGATGGCGTGAGCATCCTTGCGATCTCTGATCGAGTAGGCGAAGGCGAGGTGCCGATGCCTTCGCTGCTAGCCGTTTCGAGCGTTCACAACCACCTGCTGCGTTGCGGCCTGCGCACGCAGGCGGACCTGATCGTGGAATGCGGCGACGCGATCACCGCGCACGATTTCGCCACGCTGGTGGGCTATTCCGCATCCGGCATCTATCCCTATCTTGCTCACGATACGATCGCTTCGCTGGCCGAGCGCAGCGTGCTTGCGCTCGATGCCGAAACAGGCATCGCGAACTACAATGCCGCCATCCTCTCTGGCATCGTTTCGATCATGTCGAAGATGGGTATCTCGACCATGCAGGGCTACCACGCCGCACAGATCTTCGAAGCGGTCGGTCTTGCGAGCGAACTCATCGATGCGCACTTCACCGGCACGGTCAGCCGCATTGGCGGTCTTTCGATCGATGATCTGCAGCATGAATGCGACCTGCACTACGCTCAGGCGCTCGAACAACGCACGTCTCCCGCGCCTGATCAGCTTCCTTCATCAGGTATTACCACCTGGCGTCCCCGCGGCGAAGAACACCTGATCACACCTCAGGTCATCACGCTCTTGCAACGTGCGGTGCGCGCAAACGACCCCGAACTCTTCGCTGCCTACAGCGAAGCGGTCCACCAGCCGGGGCGCGCCATCGTGCTGCGCGATTTGCTCGAGTTCGTCTCCACCCGCCCCTCCATTCCGCTTTCGGAAGTCGAGCCCGCAAGCGAGATCGTCAAGCGCTTCAACACCGGCGCCATGAGCTACGGCTCCATCTCGAAAGAAGCGCACGAATGCTTGGCTATCGCCATGAACCGCATCGGCGGCCGCTCGAATTCTGGCGAAGGCGGCGAGAACCCC
>OLNP01000922.1_pt1 | contig 27574 bp, 36 predicted proteins | sample 1671951 | NCBI WGS metagenome assembly OLNP01 (sample SAMEA3136629, study PRJEB25190) | human gut metagenome | biome: human gut; feature: human-associated habitat; material: faeces | place: Austria | collected 2013
TAATTCCTGCCTGATCTCTAAGGTCAACTTTCATCATATTTTCATCTATTAATTTTTTCCATAATCTGTTGTATCTGATTGCCATTGCTAATCCCTTTCGTATCATCACAACTATTTATTACTTCTTTAGTATATCATTTAAGTTGTTTTAATCCAATCTTAAATTGATTTTTTCAATCTATAATACATCTGACCATATCCAACCTATATTTATAGAATAAGCAGAGGAATTACCTTCCTCTTCCCCTATTCCGCATTTTATCTTCCACCTTACCTTTATCAACATCTCTGCTAGCTGCTTCATCATAAATCCTCTGAAACTCCTCATAAAGCCCATCTCCATCCAGCTTTATTCCAAGTTTTTTCATCACATCCGAGAACAACATTATGCTGCCACTTACATCAGCAATATCGAATCCATATATCAGCCTTAACAGAATCACTTTTACCTGTCACATCAGTTATACTTTCGTCGATTCTTGTCACATTCACATCAGACGAATTATGAATCTCTGAAATTTCTTTGCCATCTAAATCAGTCTGTTGTTTTCTCGCACTATCAGCTTGCTCTTTCTATCTGCCTATTTCATTCTGATTATTGTCTGGATTCACTACCTCAACATTCGTCTCCGACACCGCATAATAAACTGTATACAAATCTCCTTTTATAATGTCATCAGCAAGCTGTATTGATAGGTGTATTTCCAAAATACGGAAGCACCTTATCTTTCATCACATATTCTTTCTGCTTCATAGTGGTTTTCCGCAGTCGTTTCTCCATATCTGCCTTATATATCCCCCAGAAATCATTCAATGTCATAGTCGGATCAGACGTTTGCTGCAATATGAAATGCGCATACCATTCCTCTGCTTCCTTCTTTGTCTTAAACCCTCGCTTCTGGGATTTCTTCTTGGTCCCCGTCCAGTCTGTCCACCGATACTGGATATGCCATGTACCGTTTGGATCTCGCTTTGCACTACAGCTCATGCACTCACCTCCTTGGCTCCGCCATACCATTTCTCACGAAAATACTCCACCGGAATTTTGCCTGCGATTGTAAGGAAGCCTTTTCCAGCAAGTTCCTTGTTCATTTCTCGTAAAATCTTGTAAGATTTTCCCATGCTCACGCCGAGCATCTTTGCAATGTCTTCTGCACTGTAGTAAATTTTTTCGTTCATAGTGTTCTTTCCTTTCTTTGTTTCTGTATAGTATCATTTTGTTTCGTGTCAATATCTTTTTTCTTTTATTTTTTTTCTGGTGTGTTATTCTATATATAATGTTGAAACATTCATAGTTTTAGAGCAGGAGGAAATCACAATGACAGTTGATGAAAATATAAGGCGCATCCGTCAGGAACGTCACCTAACTCAAAGACAATTAGGAGAAATGGTTGGTGCAAGCGAAGCCTATATTCGTGCATACGAAAGCGGCAGAAGGAATCCTAAACCATCTTCCCTTGAAAAAATAGCAGAGGCACTTACGGTCAACCCTGAAGTACTTGCAAATTCAGATTTTGATGGTGTAAAAGCCATACACCGACTTTTTCAGATATTCCGCCAGTATGACGGTTCATTATTTGAATATCAGGATAAAGACGGAAATGATATGGCAGGAATCAGCTTTGGAACCTTATCGCTGATGCGATCATGGTTAGAACGATATGAAAAATATATGGATGAAGTCGAGAAATGCAATGGAATAAAAGATGTCAAAAACCGTGGAGAAGCTCTGCTGAAAGCGGAAGCTGATTTTAATCTTTGGATGGATATTTATCCAGAATCGGAGGCATGGCAGGATAGATTGAAAATTCAGAAGGCACATGATGAAGCGATGGATAAGATAGGATTAAATCCGAAAGATAATGACAAATAAATATTTATATAAGTGAGGAAACTATAATGCATGTCGAATCAAAATACAATTGTTTTTTTATATATAACATATATTATGATAAACTACGCTCCATTCCTACAAAATACATTCTAGATTCTAATATTATTGCTGATTTGGAATATTTTTATTACAAGCCTGAAAACCATAATGATACAAAAAAACAAAACATATCAGAATTAGTTAATTTCTTAAGAGGAAAATCCATTGACTATACCTATGCCCTTACTGAATTGTGTTTGAATTATGAAAAAGGTGGCGTTAATGAAGAAAAATACAAGTCTACTAAACAAGCGGTTTCCAAGATAATAAAAATGTCCCCTTCGAAACTAAGAGGTCATGCAAACTACGGGAAAAATAAGGATACCATTCCATTCTATGGGAAACAACTATCGTTTGGATTACCTTCTGAAGTAATTCCAAAAACACTTCCTGTATTGGCTTACTCATATGTACCATTATTAAAGTTATTCTATGAAATAAAGACAAATAGTCATAACAAACTCCAAATAATGAAAAATTTTATTGACTATTTAGATAATGAGATTAATGCGCTCCCTTTATATGAGGTATGTTTTGCAACATATTTATTTTTTACTAATGACAATGAATTTAACAATGTACAATCTCTTTTAAAAGTCAATAATAAAATGGATGTTATCAAAAAAATATGGAATGTAAGTTTGGATATTACTTTTCTTAGATACATCAATTCCTTAGCTGCACGTATTGTATCTGGCGAAGATATATCTCCCAAAGCTAATTTTGTTTTAATTACTCAAGATAAAGCACTTGGTCAAATATCCAGTCTTCTTCAAACAGATAGTGAAAATAAATTTGGCAACAAGGCTGTTTCTAATATTACTATAGATATACAAAAAATTAAGTCTCAATACAGAACCTCATATCAAGAAATATATAATTGTGCAATGAATTCAGAAGCATTTGCTAGACGCAAATCTCTTTTAGCAACCAGCGATCCAAATGAGCAAATTAATAAAATGCTTAATAAAGCGGATAACCTACAAGCACTTCTAATTCAAAGTTAATATTTTGTACCAAAATCGTACCCATCGCCATTAAAAAATCCCTACAAAGCCCATAATTACAGGCTTTATAGGGATTTACCTATTTATTCAAACTCCGCTTCGAGTTCTTTATTTCTTGTTATAAACCGACTTTTTTGATATAAAATACGACCTTTTTATCGCATTTATTGCGTCTCGTCTCCACCGTCGCATTTTTTCTGTCCCATAATTGACCCGTCTTGAATTGGTGTCCCGTCCTTAACCGGATTTCCTATGGACTCTAATAATTGCTTCAAATGTTCCTCTCTTTCTAAGACCGAACCTCTAAATGGTGGTTTCTTATCAAAAAGGTATGATGCACCATCTAAGATGTCTATAATTATACTACACAATGAAACATATCGCAACGACATTTCAGTAAATGTTTCCTCTGACAAAGGGAAATCCCCAGCAGATATACTACTGGAGATTTCAGTTAAACTATATTTCATTTCTTGTATTGTATCCAAGATTTTTTTAATATTTACCTTACTACCGACAACACAAATATTAGAATATATACAGCTCTTAGCAATAAAATCCTTCTTACTCATTCCGCTAAGTGCTGCTTTTTCTTCTATAATAATACGCTCCCATTCTTCTGGTCTAAAAGCAATAGTCTTATTCTTATGTACCCCTGGCATTGTTAGTCCTCCTCACCATTGTAAAGTTTATCCAACATATCTGCTGCCTCCTTAGCATCTTTATCAAACATATGGGCATAAATGTTTAATGTTGTTTTTATACTCTTATGTCCTAATCGTCTTGAAATAACAGCCACATTTACACCTTGAGAAATCAATAAAGATGCGTGACTATGTCGTAAATCATGTACCCTTATTGGAGTAAGTCCTGCAAGCTCTGCTCCTCTCTTAATTTCCTTTTCAAGATGGCTTTTGGTAACAACAAACAATCTATCCTTAGCACCTCTACCATATAACATTCCACAGTAATCTTTCATTTCATCCACCACAAATTGTGGCAAATAAATTATTCTGATACTAGACTTAGTCTTAGGTAAAGAAATTACATCTTTTCCATCTGTACGATTTAAAGACTTTGTTACACTCAGGGTCTTTTTTTCAAAATCAATATCCGCAATATTCAAGGCTAAAAGTTCTCCTAATCTGATACCTGTCCAGTACAATAAGAAAAAAGCATATTTAACTACAGGTTTATCTGAAACTGCATTTAAAAATCGTTCCATCTCTTCCTGCATCCAAATCCCCATATTTCCAGAATCTTTATTTCCCATCCCCCCTGCTACCTTACAAGGATTAAATGATAAATTGTAAATTCTGCACGCATGATTGAAAATGGCACTTAACTGACCATGTATTGTGTTAAGATAAGAGTCAGAAAACCCCTTCTTCTTAATCTTATTTTGCCATTTAATAATATCTTCCGCAGTAATACTTGCTAACTCCCTATCTTTGAAGTATGGCATAATATGTAAAGCAACAATGTGCTCTTTTGTTGCCAGAGTGCTGGCTCTTAAGTCGGCACTCTGATTTTCAAGATACTCCTGATAAAATGATTGAAATGTCATACAAACATCTGATTGCTCTTTTCTTATAAACTCATTCATCCAAGCAGTAGCTTCTTTTTTAGTCTTAAAATTGTACTTGTGTTTTCTACAATTCACACCTGCATAATTCTTATATCTGAATTGAATTGAGTAAGTATTGTTTTTTTCTTTTTTAATTGATGCCATTAGGCGATACCTCCTCTATTTTTACTTTGAGACTTTTCTATTATCTGTACATCTACATTGCACTTTCCAATATTGCAGATAGCGATGTTCAAATTAAATTTTTCCATCTCTACTGTAATTTTCTTTCCCGCTTGCATTTCAAATATGTATTTTTCCATCCAAGCCTCAGCATCTCTTTTCCTATCAAAACCACCTTTTTGCTTTCTACAGGTTGCCCCAGTGCAGTCTCTAAAGCGAAACTGCACAAACCATTTTCCATTAGGATTTCTTTTAAAATAAGCCATCTTACATCTCCTCCATAACTCCGCCATAATATCTCTCTGAAAAATATTTCTTTGGCACTTTACCGGCAACCACAATATATTTTTTCTTTTCAAGCTCCTCATTAAGTCTCTTAATAATCTTGTAAGCCTGACCTCTTGATACTCCAAGCATCTGTGATACATCATCTGCAGTAAAATATATTTTGTTCATATTAGTAATCTCCTGATATTTAATATTATCGAGAAAACTGTGCACTGATTTCTTTCGATGATGTTATGATATTCCTTACCGGAGCATATTTCGATTTGCCTAAGATAAACTTATTTTGCCTTATTATTTCTGCTACTCCTAACAAAAAATTGCTAACATCGCATAAATGTCTACCCTATAATTCTGCAATTCCACTATTTAACACACAAACACTCATTATTTCTATAATGTCTTTATCCAACTCGGCATAATAACATTGTTAACAATTTTCATAGCTCACCACCAAACCTTTCAAGAGCCTCCAACAGCTCATCATCTTCTAAGTTGAATAAATCCTTATCACCTGCACAATCAATCAAAAGCTGTCCCAAACGCAGATCTGGATGCTCTCTCCATACTTCTTCAAGTTTTCTAATTACTGGTGAAATACGACCACGTTTTCTTGTAGTTTTCCCTGAGCAATTCACATATAACATACAACCATCAAACTCAAAGAAATAACAATCCTGCTTTAAATCTGACTCATACTTATTAACTGCATCATCAAAAATATCGAGGAAAGTCTGTAGTTTTTCGTGTGTATTTTTATCATCTGTATAAAAACTTAAAATCTCCTCATCCACAAAGTCATCACCCATTTTTACTTTGACTGTTTCCAGCTTAATATAGGTAACTCCCTCTTTTTCTAAACCTTTTAAAAGCTCTGCTTTAAAATCTTTGTTAAAGCAGGCACATATACTACCCCCTGTTTTGGTAGAAACAAGGAACATGGTAACTCAGCCACATAAAATCATCTCCTCTCTAAGAATAAATGGAATCAAGTCCTCAAATATAGGTAAGGCTTCTTCCTTACCCAATACCTCGACAAACTCTTTATTTATCCAACCACCATAGATACAATAATCAACTATATCTCTTTCACTGCGGATAGTTTCATCAATATCAATAATTAAATAAAATGTCCTCTTTACATCATCTGCAACAGATGGCAGGTCATCAAAAAGAAGTCTAGTATCTGGGTTCTTTGTTGAATTTATTTTTGACAACCTGACTGACTTGTCTTTCATAAAGTCAATCAACATAATAGCAAGTCTTCTACTTCTCAGCCTTTCTTTTAAAAGTGTTTTTGCAAATATTTTCTTATCACAAATTACACCAGCCTCAAACCATTCTTTGTAAGTTAAGATAACTTCACAACCCTCTGGATATTTCATGTCTATTAATTGAGCTATATCTGGCAGGTCTCGTTTCCAGTCATACTCAAACTTACGACAGAAAGTAAATAAGTTTTCACCATAGTCAAAATTAACTGCTTCAAAATCTTTTACTGCAGATAAAATACCATAGACATCATCCTCATTCACACATACTGCAAGCAAGATATCAATATCTAATTTCTTTAAAGCATTGATAACTAAGCGGTCAAGATGCTTCGTATGCGTATAGATACCTCTTTGTGAATTGCTAATTAAAATAAGACCTTCCTGCTCACACCTATTGATATATGTGATAGGAAAAACTCTATCAATATCAGCTCCATTACGAATCGCATATCTATCACCTTCTATGAAACTGCAATTTCTCTTCTTAAGAAAAGCTATAGATGCCTCATCTCGAAAAGGAAATTCTTCATTCCCTACAAGCATTTCAAATCTAGCATACACATCTTCACATACATGGTATGTATCATCACTAAATACACCATATTGTCCTGGGTGGTAAAGAATAACTTTAATCAAGCAAATCAACTCCTTCCATAAAATCTCTAAGTAAACTCTTTCCATTGAATGCATCAGGACTAATCAGTCCTTCTGGATGGTTTTCTTCAGTTACAAGAGTAACAGTTACTCCATGCCTATAAACTACATTGCCTATAGTTACAGGTCTGCTGCCTATATTGTTTACAACCAATCTCTTAATTGAATCGCTCATATGGTAAGTGTTTACTGAACCGCCAATAAATTCATAATGACGAAAATCAACTATCCCTGAAAGCTGGTATAGATAAGAATCCTTAAACATTCCCATATGTATCTGATTACTTAAGCGATGAACTTTATCCTCATATTTGAAATGAACATTTAAAATGCCACCAGCTCCTATTTCAATGAATAAATCTCCATTAAAGATTTCCTTCTCTAACCAAGCAACAAAAGAACTTTCTTTTTCATGAGCTAATTTTATTGCTTCGTCTACAAAATGTGGAACAACCTTTAAACGCTCCAAATTGTCTTTGGAAAATTCGGCAAACCTATCAGTCCATCTAATGTCCTCGAATGGACAAAGGTATTCACTGCCAGACATTGTATGGAAAATAAAAGCCTTGTTAGGCTCATCAACCTCAACCGTATCAATCATAGATGTAAGAATAGATGAACAAGCTAAGAACCTATCATCATCCTTTACAGGAAAGCCTCCCAACACAAAATTTTCCAAAATTTCTTCAACATGCCATTTTGCTAACTTAGTCATACACAATCCCCCCTATATTTGGGAAATACACAATCGTGTCTAAGCCCAAGGCATCGTAGGATACCACCTCCAATGAGAAATCAACATCTTCAATACCATTGTCATCCAGATACTTTGTAAGCTTAATAATAAAATCCATGAATGAATCCTGCTGGCTAACTACTACACCTAAACAAGTTCTGCCAAACATTCCACGACCTGAGTAGTTTTCGTAAATATTATACTTAGGATTTTTTTCCACAAAATTTCTGATACCATCCTCGATACTCATGCAGTCACCTCCATCGGATATATTTTTTTCAGCTTATAAAAAGTAGTTTTCTTAATCCCCATCTCTCGCATTGCTTCAACAGCTTTCATATCCCCACTTGCAACCTTCTCCATAACAGCCTCATAATTTTCTGGTTTTCTCACAGTAGGTCTGCCAAACACAACACCCCTATTTTTAGCTGCCTGTATTCCTTCAGACTGGCGTTGATGATTTTTCAGTCTCTCTTCCTCTGCAATAGATGCCATAACCTCAATAAGAATATTGGATACCATTTCCAGTATCCAATCCTGACCATCACACTCCATCAGAGATGTTGGAACATTGAGGATTTTCACTCGGATCTCGTGAGCTTTGAGCCACTCCAGTTCTTCTTTTATCATCTGCTTGTTTCTGCCAAGCCTGTCCAGTTCCTTGATGACTAAGGTATCACCTGCTCGAAGCATTGTAGTCTTCAAAGCAAGATATCCCACCCTTTCAAAATCCTTACCAGACTGCTTGTCTACAATGATATTTCTCTCTGGAATGCCATACTCAAGCAAAGCTTCAATCTGCCTGTCAGTATTCTGATGTGAAGTGCTGACTCGTGCATAACCAAATTCCATAATAACAAGACTCCTTCCACTAAATGTTTATTTTCGTTCGTAAAAGTCCCTGTAACTGAGCGAACCTCCGCAAATAGCAAATACCACATTTCTGAACCATTTTTTACCCTGATATTTGATAGTGCGTAAAAGCATGGTTTAATGAACCCAGTACCTATACCAGTTCAGACCGACATATCCGCCTGTTCAAAATACCACCGCATAATTTAAGCTGTGTGCCACTTTTAAAAGCCTCATCGAAGTATTTGGCATTGAACCATAAAATCGGCTAAATAAGGCAAATACAAGCAAATGAACTTTTTAAGACCTTTCCGAACGGTTGCTGGTACTATAACTCTTTGTGCAAAGCTATTGAAGTGTCTAGTTCTGCCAAAAAGTACGCAGGGCATTTGGTGGTTATGTATGATTTCCAAAGGATGAGCCTTTCTCTAAAATAAAGAAGAAAGCCAACAATCACTTTTTGTAACAATTTGATTTTTCAGCCAATAACAGGAATGCCCATAATTCAAGGTTCAGCATTTCAAATTTGCCGTAAAGTGTTACAATTTGCGAAACATCCATCACTTTTTCCAATCAGTTTCATTTTCACAAGCAAGGACACCAATCACTCTTGTGTCAATATTTCAAAATCTTATGGATACTTTAGGATTTGCAATTAGATAAAGCAGATAAGCAATACAGAACTGGCTTATAGATAATATTGATTTATACACAGATACAACTATTTTTATCTCTGCATAGCAGTCTCTTGTTTTTGTATGACTGCTATATTTTCACATCTATGCATTTATACATCATTCAATTTTCTTGGGAATTTTGGAAATCACTAAAAGGATTTGTTGATTTGCGATTGCAATAATATTTTATATTGCTATAGAAGAACAGATTAAAACAAAAGCTATTATCAAGAACAATCACCAGCCCGACAGAACACAACAAAGACCAGCTCATTATAAAGTCAGAATATATTATTTCACGATAGAATCACTTAGTACATAATAAGCTGATATAAAATCATGGCAGTTCTGATTAAGACATTTTCAGAATAACTGTAACCAGCACAGTATAAATTATTTCAGATAAAATTATATTTATTCGTGATAAGAATGACTCTGTTCAGATATGATTAACTCCAAACCCTCATAAGCAGGAATTAAAACAAATTTATTTCATATTAAAACGCATAAAAAAAACAGCACTGCTAGGTATCTACCCCCCCTTATTTTGCGAGACCATCCAAGCATTCAGAACCAATCATAAACGCTTGCCCCTGTGAGCCTGCGTGTGCCATTTGTGGCGAGCGTACCATAATAGTCGAGGACGTGACCACAATGCCCGTAGAAAGCCTGTGTGGGCAGATGCCAAAGCCAAGCCACAAACAACAGTTCCGAGCAATCATACATACTTCATGAAATGCAAAAAGACCAGCAACTCCGAGGAATCACTGGTCTGACTATGCTCATAATATTCAATTAAGCTGTTTTGTGTCTCTTTACAAATACGATTACTCCCATAGCTGCAACTGCCATCACAACATATATTGCGATTGGTGTCATATCGCCAGTCTTTGGTGATGTAGCTGTTGTATTTGCAGATGAAGCGTTCTTATCTGTTGATACAGTAGTATTTCCAGATGATGTATTATTATCTGATGCAGAAGCATTTCCATTATTAGATGAACCACTATTGTTAGAAGTATTTCCATTATCAGATGAACCGCCATTGTTAGAGGTATTTCCATCATCAGTCTTTGTATCATTGTTGCTTGGTAACTTTGGCTCTGTCTTTGTTACAACATAGCTTGAACAATGGTCTTGCTTTACAGTCATATAACCATCAGCATCTACTACGACAGCCTGAACCTCTGCAAAGGTATTGTCAGCATTCATAAGTGAATAATAAAGGGTCTGACCTGCATACTCTGTTCCTGCATAGAAGCGGATGTTTGCTGTTGCTGGTAACTTGCCTGAGTAGTTGAAGTTAATCTGTGATACAAAATTATCCTTTGTAATATAGGATGGCATTGTATCTGCATAAGCACTGTTGATTGATGTAGAAAAATCATATTCTGTCTTTCCATCTACACTTGACATAGTTCCTTTTGCAAATGTGAATGTTACATTGTTATTTGACTTGATAATAACATCTTTAGTAGCATTCTCAGCCAAAATTGAAGCAAATGTATCAGCAGAAACTATCTGCGAATCACCTAAATCAACTGTGTAATTATCCTCGCTTGGAGATGGAGCTGGAGTCTCATCTTCAAAGTTTAATACTGTTGATACACCTTCTGGGAGGAACCAATAATCTACATAAGCACTGACTCTGTTTTCCAATGTGTAATATTTATCCCAATCAGCATCTGATATACTTGCACCATATGTATCTGTATTGTCGTCTCCCCAGGTTTCAAGTCCACTAGCCACCTGAAGATTTCCTAAATCATCTGTTGTATAATATACTCTAATGATATATGCATCGTCAGCCATAACACCATTATAACCAATTTCTCTAGAACCCATATTCTGGTTTATACAGCCTAAATTTGAATCTTCTGACCAATATTCCTTTGGAAGAATATTGAATCTTTTTCCAGTAACCTCTCCAAATTCCGAAGTGCTGTCATATATAATTGCAGGTCCACTTTTACTACCCTTCCAGCCTAATGCACCATTAATCTTTGTCTTTAATGAACCATCTTCATTTTTCTCTATTAAAAGATTGCCATTATCATCTCTTGATAAAACTGGAACTAATACAAATGAATCATATGCTTTCCAATATGGGATACTGCTGTTTTCCCAGTCAACATATGCTGTTGTATTACTACCGCATACGACAAAATCGCCTCCAAAATATTCATATCCCATCTGATTAGCAATTGCTTCCATATCAGCTTTTGAAAGCGACTTTTCTTCATAATCACCATCTACAGCAATATTTATTGCTGATTTGTCCGTTACATCAGCAGCTTTTACACTCGGTGTATTTCCAACTGAAAATACAGTTACTGCTGCCATAGCCAAAGCAACTGCTGTGGCTGCAAACTTTTTCTTTCTCATAAAATAAATCTCTCCTTCTTTTGAATAATTTGTAAAACCTCATAATTCTACATATTTTACGCTCATACTCACTATATAGTGAGTATCTATATAGTGAGTTATTGTATCAGCACTTATTATATACAATTTATGGTAAAAAGTAAAGGAGAATTTTCATGTGCAACTATGGTTCTTTACACTTACGCATAAATGAAATCCTTGCAGAAAAAGGTATCTCCAAAAACAAAATCTGTAAAGATTTGGACATTCCTCGCAGTAACTTCAACAGATACTGCCGAGATGAATTCCAGAGAATGGACACAAACCTAATCTGTAAGTTATGCGATTATCTTGATGTAGATATATCAGCTCTTATAGAATACAAAAAGCCCGATACTTCTCACCATGAATAGATTGTATAAGTAAAGCGACTGAATCAAAAACAGTCGCTTACTTTGTACCTTAGATTATTACTTTGAATTTATCCTGCTCTATAATGATAGCAATACTGCCTGATGCTGGTGGCAACCAGTGACCTTGTAATTGTAGAGCATCGTCTACATATTCCACTTTAAATCTGCTACCTACAGGTTTTGGACTGTACTCGTCATCAATAGGCTCTATAAGCTCCACAATAGTTCCTTTAGGATATCTTGCAGAGTAAACCTCTTTCTTATTGATAGGGTATGACATATTACTCTGCCTCCTCATAATCTATCATTTTATCTGGCATCAGAGGTATCAAATGACTTTCAATAACAGGAATATCTTCCTCTCTTATCGATGTGAATTCGCCATCACTGTTATGCCTTACACACATAATATTACCAACCAGCATATCAAGAACACCCCCATCATCACTAACCAAGAATCTATTGATTGGGAAATTTCTGATTTTGCCCTCATCATTGCAGATTACATCAATTTCATTGTTGATACTAACTACTGCAATAAGACCATTGGCTTCATTAAAATTAACATATCTCTGTTCAGCCTCTAAGGTGTTATCAACCTCAGCAAGATAACCTTTATAAACTACACCCGACAGCTTATCAACTCTCAGCAGATATGCTTTTATTTTAGACTGCTTCATCTGCAACCTCCTCAGCATCATCGCCTTCTGTGTCCATATCTTCAGTATCCATAGCTTCTTCCGTAGGCTCATTTATAAAACTATCCATAGCTGGCGTGTCCTCATCAGTACTTGCTGTATCATCATTAACCTCAGAGTTTTCAGAAGTTATTGCATCCCAAGTCCATGCTTCTTCACTTTCAAAAGGTTTGCCTACATTGTCAATGTCCCACCCAAAATAGTTACACATCGCAACAAACATAACCTTGAGTCTCTGATTTACATTTACAATTTTAATATTGCCAGAGCCACTTGCCTCCTCATATGCAGGATATAAAGCGTTGGCAAAATCATTGATAAATGCCTTGAAAAGCTCAGGCTTTATATTGTTCTCAAGAGCTATCTTTGACATCACGATTACAATAGGAACATTGTTTTTACGCAGGAATTTATTCTTGTTTTCAAATGCAGAATCAAGGTAATCTACGATTTCCATAATCATCTGCTGTTTTTCTTCATTGTAACTGTTCCTGATACTCTCGGCATATGAAAGCATAGATGCTGCGGAGATATTCTTAAACTCTCTCTGCTCGTGTCGCTGGTCAAGTAATGCCATGCCCTGCATTAGCATCAGCAAATCATCTTCTTTGAGAGCCTGTTTCTCTGTGATATTAATAGCCTGTGTAAAGAAATTTCCTGAGAGTAAGGTATTCACAAACTCCATCAGTTCATTGCCAAGCTTGGCTTTACCTTTCTGCATTGCTGAGAGTGCTACACCACTATTGATGTTGAAGTACAACTTTTCAGCTTCTTCCATCGTATAATTCTCAATAGCCTGTACTGTAAATCTGTAATTTTTGATAATATCCTGAAGCTCCTCTTCAAGCTCTGAATACTTCTTACCGGCAATATCATATGTAAAACCCTCAACTTCTACTGGCTCAACTGAACCATGTAAAGCCCATTCGTCATTTAAAAATGGAAACAAAGTGGTAATAAGTCTCTGTTGTCCTTCGAGAACTTGATAGCCAAAGATATCCTTGCCCTTAGAATCCTCGCCTCGCTTATCTTTTAACAAGACAATCGGTGGAATATAGGAATCTGCAAGCATACTCCATACAAGATTTGACTTGAGGATAGAACTCCACATACCACTATGTCTCTGAAATGGCAAGGTGCATTGAAGCACCTTGTCATCAGACTCAAACCATTTCTTCATCGTGTTTACAGATACTGGCAGACTTGATCTATTCATCCATATCCACCTCAATTCCATCGTATTCTTTTTCCAGCTCCTCTCGGCTCATCTGACCTAAGCGAAGCATAGTAGTATCCTCCAGTTCATAGATAGCCTGTCGAAGTTCCTCATCTGACATATCAGATAAATCATCTTTTTCATCTCCAAACTCAGCCTGAACTTCTGCTCTATTAATATTTAAAGGACAGTTGAAAACATCGTTTGGTGCATAAAACTGGATGAGTGAGCCTTGACAAAAATAAGGCTTGCTCTTACCTTCATCAAACTTATACTTTTCCACAAACATCATCGGCTGGAAATCACAATCAGAGAAATCATAATAACCATCAGATAATAACTGCTTCATGATTTCCTTGACCTTAGCTGTTGACAAATTTCCAATCGTGAACTCACCAATGGCAAAGACGTTGCACTCAGTATTTTTTACCTGAAAGTGTAATCCACTTACAGCTTGCTTACCATCCTTGGCAATCTGCACCAATCTTATATTTGTTCCATTGAAAGGCACTCTCTTTTCAACAATCTCTTCAACCTTGCTTATTTCAAATAAGCCTCCATTAACTAAAACCTTAACCATAATAAATCCTCCATTTCGTAAGTTTAATTTTTTTCGTGTGTTATCTATCACTCTGTTTGAAGTGAATTGCAAGTTGTTTTTGAAATTTTTCCATAGAAAAATTTATGGGATACCCCCAAGATTGGCTATTTTACAGGGAATTCCTCTGGATTTGCCCTCGCCCACTCACCCAGTCGATTGACTTCATTCAATACTTCAGACCAATCATCGGCATACAGCATTTGAATAGTAGACCAAAGGATTTGTAATAACTTTCTTTTATCCTTAGCTGGGAACTCGCTACTAGGACTAAGAACTATAAGCTTTGTAATATCTAACTGCAGGGAGTCATGGTCATAATCATACAGACTGATCAAAAATGTAGATAGAACATTGACCTTGTCTCTTTTAATCTTTTTATTGGTTTCTGCACGATAATCTTCAAGAATATCTGTTATGTCAGCATCAAAACCTTTCTGTTTCCAACGCTCTCTCGCCCTATCAAAATAGACATTCCTTGCTCTGTCGATTAGTGCCACTACTCACCACCTCCCAGTGGAATATGAAGAACCACCTTGGCAATCGTAAGCATTGAATAATACACTCTAACAAACTTTGCACTTTCATTTGGTGGAACAACAAGCTCATCACATGTGCTGCATATGACTGCATCATTCATACCTTCGGCACGATAATATTTTGCTACTTTTAGGATTTCATCATAATGCCTTGATGTGTTTAAGACCTGCCAGTCCCTCACATGATTTTGCTCATCTCTAGTTTTAGGGAGCAACAGCACGAAAGAATTAGGGTGCTTTTCAGCAATAGTGCTTAATAACATTTTTCAAGTCCTCCTTTCAGAAAAAGTCCCGACAATTCAGGGTTGTGTGGTATGTTAGCTCTTGCCTTAATTTCTGTAAAGATTGTCTTGAAATTATTCTTGAGAAGTTGCCTGAACTATACAGTTATTTGACTGACTACGAAAAAGGGCAAAAAATTAGAGCCAGTCTTTCGACTGACTCTGTGTTTTTTATTATGAACTTATAGCTTTATTAAATGTTGCTTCAATTAAAATAATCAACCGCTCATGACTTAGAACCACAAACAGGATTTTTTCTACCATTTTATTTCATTGATTTTACGAATAAAACCATCCCAATCGTCCATACAATTTTTTGTTATACAATCATAGACTATACAATCTTCCTCAGTTTCATTCTCTTTGTAATCTTCTATATCCTTACATATAATTTTGTGATTAGCTTCAAATTTCTTAAATTCTCTCCACCAATCATATTCGCTTTTTTGATATGTTTTATCCGCTTTACTTTTTTCAGAAGTAATTCTAGCATTGACTATTTTTAAAACTGTTTCTTTTAACTCTTGAGAATACTTATCAATATAAATATAGTTCCACTCTTTTCCATTTGTGTAAAGAACCTTTTTATACCATAAAATTTCACCAATAAGTTGACCTTCATCTCGAGTCACTTCTTTTTTTGATAGACATTCTTGAATTACATTTATATTAAATAACTTATTACCTAATGCTTTAATCTCAAGACTACCGATAAGTCCGTTCCAATCTTCTTCTTTAATTTCATCTCTGGCTATATCCTTAAAATCTTTATCAAGTATGGCAATATCAGGAAAACTACTTAGTCCGTAGTAGATATTTCCTTTCTTTGACTTTTTTCTATTAAAAACATATCTTTTGGATAGTTCTCCTGTCATAGGCTGAATTATCTCTGTTGCTAACAAATAAAGTTCAATTTCTGTATTGTTCTGTGCTTTTATAAGCTCTATTTCTTTTTGGTATTTCTCTTTAGTCATAAATTATCCTCTTTATAAAATCCTAATTTGTATTTAGTATAACAACCTTGCCAATTAAAAACAACTGGCGATATGCTCCTACCCCCCCTAGCTGATTGAGAATAAGAACTTAATGGAAATACTATTGGAAAATACAAAGACAATCGCATATTTTATTTCATCTGAAAAGTACCTGATTACTACAACTACATACAAAAACCACAGGCAATCAACAGTTGAGGTTTTAAAAATGCTATCTATGCTACATACCTACAAGAAATATTCATTAGCAGATAATAACCTTGAAGTTTTATATGCTGCGTATGGGCATAAGAAAAGGACTTGCCACACAGAAACAAGTCCCTTTCACATCTATATTAAATTTTATCAAGAAGCCCTTCTTCATCTATCCCTGCTGCCTTGAGCAATTCCTTTATGATGATATCTACATCTCGATTTATATAGAACTTTGAAATTTCCTTTGTATTAATCAGATAGTCACGATTAATCTCTTTGCTGAATCCGCTAAGATAATAGCTTACTTCAGCGACTATCGCATATAAGGCATGCAAATATGTTGCTCTCACCTTATACTTGTTGATGTACATTGGAACAGATACACGACTCATATCCATATCGTGATACCAAATTCTATACTCCCTGCCTGTTGTTAATTTGATGTCAATATAAAACTGCATCATCAGACAGAGATTTACTGACTGTACATCGAGCTTTTTCTCAATGTGCTGCCCCTTATATGTGATGCCATCAATGATAAAATCACCACTTACAAGAGGTCTGAGGTGTACTCTCTTCAGTTCCTCCACTTACATCACCCCCTCTGAATAAGCATCTGCCATAAAATTCATGACATTGCTCCAAAGGGCATCGTATCTAGATACCCCAAGGACATCCACAATACCCTCATCCTCAACAATATATTTATTGAGGATATCGTCCATGCCATCACAATGAATTGGCATGACTATTATATTGTGGATTTGATGAATCAAATCCTGAAAATATCTATACATCTCTTTTACTGGATTGATTGGTGTATCCAGTATTGCTCGGTACACCTGATATCCAAAATTACCGATAGGTGTATGCAGTTTTTCAACTACATCTCCATTACATCCACCGCCAAATGGATACTGTGCAGAATAGACTGCTACTTCTACCAGTCTATCTGGCATCAGCAGTTCTGCCTCTACACAGATATCATCTCTCCGATTAGCAATGACCTGTGTTCCTACGACAGCTCGAAGCCATACTCTGCATGCTTCTACTGCCTGTTCATAACGCTCCATTACCTGAGCGTCATTCTCTGGATCTCGTTCGTCTTCATAAACAGCAACTGCGTTGCCCTCAGTTAACTGTTTAACTGTTTCTGTTGTCTTGATACCTAATGCTATTAATGTTGTCTTTAAGTTTGCTTCTACTAACATAATTTGCCTCCTGATATAAAAAGTTATCTGTTACTGCTGGAGATGACTGGCTATATACGAATCATCTGTTACACCAAAATGGAATCTTTATCTAGGATTATCCCATCTTGATTTTCCAGCTTATATTGTCAGCCTTCTACTGACAATGTTTATGTTCCAACTTGAGTTGGATATTAAACATAAAAAAATCTTATGATGCCAGAAGCTGTCTTAAATTATGAGACCCCTGCGTTTTTATCTGTTATATATGAAATAGCAGGATAGAAAATCCTCTATCCTGCTATCCACTACAGTTACTTATGCATATAACTTTTTAATTTTACCTTCATCTGTTTCATTATCAATATCTGTTACATCCTGATACACTTCTTCCGGCATGTAAATCTGATAGCCGTTGCTAACCTTCTCATCTCCAATAACAAATGGATTTGCATCATTCCTAACATTATTACCACTTGACTTGGTACATAAAGCACCTTTCTTACGTAATGCTGTCATAACTGCTTTAACACTTGATAGATGTCCTTCTTTTACCAAAATTCTTTCAGCCTGTAACTTTGTAATGCCAAGACAACGTGATGTAGTAATCTCCTCATCTGATATAGAAAATGTTACTTCCTTGGATTTATTAATAATACTTCCTTTGTAATCAGATGCCTGTCCACCAAACATACCACGAGCTTCATCACAATCCAAATTTTTCTTATTATTTATATAAAATTCTCTAAGCAATGCATATCCCTTATCAGCAAGATTATCCTGCTCGCTCTCAAAAAATAAGTGCTCTAAAATAGTCTTGCATAAAATTCCATAAACAGATTTTGCATTAAGTTTCACATCAACAACTTTCTCTAACACTTCAAGACTAATCATCAATAAAGCCAGCACTCGTGATACTCTATCGGTAATCGGAGTATAGTAATTGTTCTTCTTCGCATATGATACAAATTTCTTATCCCACTTTTCAAATGAATTCTTTAGAGTCGTCTCTTCCTGAGTATCTATACTATCAAGCAACAACTCCGCTACTCTATGAGTGATATGACCATAATTTTCTCTTACTATAGCTTTGACCCTGTCTGACTCTTTATCATCTTTCGTCCAAAAAATGTCTGGAAATTCAAGAACTCTTACTGCTAATCCACCAATTTCCTTCGTATAAGTGAATATGCTTTTTTCTCCACTAATCAATATTGCAGTTTCAAATACATCCCTTTCTTGAAGCCCACATCCATATGCCCCTACTCTTTTTTTATCAGTACCATTTGCCAATGCGTATAATAATTTCTGCATAGCCTTTCTTACTGATTCATCTGCCAATTTTGTATCATCTACTGCTATAGGAAATCCAGTATTGTTACCCATATCTTTTATAACAGCATTCTCTGTTCCCTGAAAATCATGAAACATTGAGCCAATTTTTCTTCCATCTGGACAACCACCTTGAGAAACTGCCAGTTCAAGTGCTGTTGATTTTCCCATGGATGTATCACCTGCTAAACTATAAATTGGATTAGCAATTGCCATTCCCCATCTGCTATTAATAAATCCCAAAACAGTAGCAGATACCCCCATAGCTGAGGCTAATTGCAATTTAGGATTTTTCGATACAATATCAGCAAACAGGTTTTTTATCTTGTTAAAATCACCTACAGGTTCAATTTTTTTATTCCCAACATATGTAGATAAATTATCCTCACAATAACTTTTAGCCCCATGAAATGTCAATTTACCGTCTAGTTTTTTCCATCCCATATGTGTATGAACAAACTCTCTATTACCACAACTTTCAGTGATATTATATACATCATCCATCTTATTGCCATATAATTCCCTGAATACATCAAAAATTTTAAGATGTGAGTTTTCTCTTTCCAGCAATTTTTGGCACCTCAACAGACATGCCTCTTTTTCCAAGAAAAAATTATACATAGCATTTGCATCTAGAACTGTACAGAAATTTGCTTTCAATTTCTCTGCCAGTTGTTTTGCATTCACAGTTGCTCTGTCGACTTCAATATCAACCATCTTTCCTGCCATAATAGAGAATACTTGTAATTTGGTAGTAATCTGAGAAGTATCAGTATTTATCTTATATCCCACAATATTAAAATCATCCCCAATAAAGGTAGAGATTTCTCTTTTTCCCTTTTCCTTATTCCATGATACCTTGCCATCCTTAACGCTAAATTTTGTGTACATAATCTTTTCCTCCAATTTCTTAATTTGTTTTATAGTAAATTGTTTAGCCTGCCATTTTCCCATTCAAAATGTTCATCTGTTCTTTAACCCAAATGAGCATCTGCTCTTCTTCTGGTGTCTCACACTCAAAACCTCCTCCTATAAATAAGTCTGCCAATTCTTGAATCGTTTCTCTGTTGTTCATAATGAATGTCTCCTTTTCTTAAATGATAATTGTTATCTAACTGAACATGTGCACTTGTTCCCTTCGATGATTTGAATATACTATAAAGAGCATTTTTTTTAAGTCAGCTTAATTTAATGATTTTGTTGCTGGATTTATACTGTCTTACTAATATATTTTTTCAGCTATCGCATAACCAACTCATTTTTGATTTTCAAATCATTTACTCACAACCCTGTGAACCTTCAGTGTTGCTTTCAGCGTAAGTGTAATATAAAAAATTTCAGTTTTCTATCAGCCTATCTTTTACCTTTTTCTATTGAAACTATGCTGTCTTGCAAAAATATTTTTGTGGTAATCGCATAAAAATAAGAGCCTCTCGGCTCTTACTAAAATTATCATATACAATTTTTACGATGGAATCCATTTGGTCATTTCTTCGTAAAACTCTTTAAATGTACGTTTTCTCAAACGACCATTGTACTCAAAATCTAAATTGTATTTTGTTTGAAATTGTATATCATCTACTTTTTCAAAATCAATGTTCGTAATAAACACGATGCTCTGCGGTTTATTCTTATTCTTATCTCTATAATCAAACACAAACAGATTATGTCGCTCATCAATAATCTTCATCGTATCATATATATCTTTAATATTTATATCTTCTTCTACTGCTGATAAAATATCTGTACGATATGCACTGTCTGTCAATTCCCTTTTTTTCGTGTACATTCTATCTCTGACAGAACTTATTTCTGTATCTTTTTTATTACGTTTTTCTTCATTTAACCTTATGTCTTTTTCAACATAAGTTTTCCATGGTAGAATCCACTCGCCCTCATATTCGCTAAGCATTTCAAATACGTCTCCCATCTTTTTTGTGTCAAAATTAAAACGTTCATATTCTGTTATATATTTTGGCACATCAATATATAAAAATTCTTTAATATTTTTTAGATTATCAACCCTAAACTCAATTGCTGTATTCACTTCTTCAACAACATTTTCACAACAAAATTCAAGTTTTAAAAATCTATCCATAAATGTAAACAAATCACTTTTAGATAAATTTATAAATCCTTCAACTCTATCCTTATATCCTCTTCCCTCATCTATCCAATGAGATATCCATGTATCATACATGAACTTTTTATTATTAGTTAATTCATACTCTTGCTTACTAGAATTCTCTTTTTTGCTTTTCACATCATCTTTTTTTAGCCTTTCTGTTTTCCACACTTCCAAATTAGAATCAATCCAATATTCTGGCAAAAGACATTTATACATTATAAAATATGCCGATAAAAAATAGATATCATATTTTTCAATTTTCTTTTTGTCTATATATGAGCTAAACAATACACCAGCTAACCCTATAATTTCTGACACCTTTTCTTTCTGTTCATCTGGATAACTGCTCTTTAAAAACTTTTGTACCCCCTCTATATATTTGTATATACGCAGTTTTCTTTTAAATGCAGGCTGTATTTTAGTTAAAATCATATACTCTCTCTCATTAACACAAACTTTCTTATTCTTATATCCATTTGCACATAATGCAAGCACAAGTCCAAGTTTTCCAAACACATCTACAATAGTATCCGTAGGAACAACTGCACTACATATAATATGATGAATCATCGCCCTGTATATATGATTACACTCTACCTGTGCATAATTAAATGGCAAGAATAAATTATCATACTCTTCTTGTTGAAGTTTCATATCAGGTGAATACATATTCCAGTATTTTTTCCCAAAGACATCCTTCGGCAAATTAATATTATCCTCTATAAGTTCTGTCTGCCTAGCCTGTGGATTAGTTTTAAGCTCATTGTATATAATTCTCCATACTACAATCTTGAACCACTCTGGATAATCTATTATAGAACATTTACATGGACTAAAAACCTTATCTATCCACTCATTTATTTTAATAACTGCATCAGAAAAGCTCATGCTTTCTAACTGCTTACAATCATTTTTTATATTGTCTGCCACATCTGAAAATTCTTCATCAAATTTTACCTTGTCAATGGCATCTGTAAATTGATACATATACATATCCTCTTTTCTTTGGGTTTTTGGGTTTAACTTACAATTTCCATTTCTGAAATTAATTATATCAAAAATGACTCAATACATATATCAATTTTTATGGGTTTTTGGGTTTTAGAAATAATTATAATCAAGACCGAACTTTATGAGTTTATCATTTTCACATGTTCTTTTATAAGACCGTTCTTAAATAATTTGGCATGAAATCTTACTGCGATAGCGCTTCTAGTGTCCCATGAACGAATATTAAAAGAACGTGTCCCATATTTGTCCCGTAGAAAGCAAAAAAAATCCTCAGAAAGCCCATAAATACAGGCTTTCCGAGGATATATCCGTTATTCAAACTCCCCGCAGAGAAATTTATTATCCCTATAAAAGCTTGATTTCTAGAGCTTTTAATGGTGATTATTACACCTTTTATCACAATTATTTTATATTTTCAAAAATTTAGGTATCATATAGGTATCACATATTAATTCAAAAATAAATAGATTTATATGGTTTATGCCTTCATTTGCTTATCTATATTATCACATAAGGTTGTAATATCATTAAGCTTTTTTTCTGCCATATTTTTAAATTCATCTATTTCTGATAAATATACTAAAAAAGATTTATATTCTTTAAAATCTATTTCTGTATAATCACTATACTCTTTCCTTTTTCCAATTTTTGAATAAGTATATGTTACCTCTAATTTTGTATTTTCAAACTTAATAACATCAAATACATTTTTATCTAAAGAGAGTACCCAATATCTATTCGGAAATATTGTGACATTCATTTTATTTTTATTCTTTAATATTTCTGCCTTCTCAGGGGTTAACTGTTGTATAAAACAATCATTAAAAGTCATAGACTTTAACTCTGCTGGAACCCTACCTACATTTCTTATTACTAAGCATGCCATTGTGCTCCGCACAAGTTCAAATGACACTTCAACATATGGTCGTTTAGTTTCCCCACGCTCTATAAACAATACAACTATTGGTATAATAACCCCTATCCAAGGAATTATATTAATTAATATTTCCCATATTGGTATCCCATTCTGTTGCTCCAGAGCATTTGCTATTCGTTCTAATACATCTAGATAACTATTTTCCATATTATCTCCTCTTAATATACGAAAGCTTTATATTATTGTTTTTAATATTATCTGCAATGCGGATCATACTTAACACAATATTATACATTTTGACTTATCCAATTTTCTAATGAGTCTTTCCTATTTGAAATAACAGGAACATTCAAACTTATCAAATCCGAGGCTGTGCTATTTGTTATCTTTACCGCAACCACTGGTTTTCCTATCTCAATAGCAAATTTAATTTCCTCAATTGACATACCATTACTATTTGCAGGTCGATTAGAGCATACAATTACACTAGCATATCGTATCTGCCTTTTTATTTGTGGATCAACATTGTACCTACTATCAATGCTATCAAATGGTGATGTACTTGGTACCGAATAATCTCTCACATTATATTTGGTTCTATCTAATAAAGCACTTATCTCCTCATAATCATTATAATTCCATCTGTGTGGTATAAATACATTAATTCTCATAATAATCTCCTTTATTTATATAGTGTTTTTCTTTACAAGGTTCCAATAATGCTGTCCTTGTGTAGTCAGCTTACACGCCTTATGATGTATTGCAGCATAATACATATGTTCCTCTCCAACAGGTACAACTAAATTTAATTTTACATACTTCTGCAATGTTGAAAAAATCGCCTCATGATCCTTATTTACCTCTTTTATATCTGCCTCATGTTTATCCGGTTCATATGTAGGATCAAGATGATACTCATCATATTTCGATTTAAATATTTCTGTTATCTTCTGCAATTCGAATATTGAAATCGGAGGTATATTCTTTCTCAATGATACAAAACCATTGATATTTGCTTTAAATACTGGTCGTGGTTCCCATCCTCCCAAGGATCTGTCTATATACGAATAAATACTTCCCGGAGAGACTTCTCCCAACAAATTCATTGCACCTCCATATAACGCCTCAACTAATAATGATGTATATACTCCATGACCATCTTTCTCCGTAGAATACTCTGTCGTTCCACAGGCAGCCAATAATGTCGTTCCATTATGTATGACTGAAAAATTTGGCATTTCGGTCTTATTAGCAATATCTCCACTAAAGCAACTATCAAGAATTACTACCTTATTGTGAGCCCGCGAAGTTGCAACAAACCCCATAATGTCATTTAACGAAAGTCCGTCATCTGGTCTATTGACCTCACTGGTACATAAATACCCTCCAAGACTATCAATAGATCCATGTCCTGAAAAATAAAAAACTGCTATTTCCGAATCGCTCTTAAATAATTCCTCCACCGCATCACGTAATTCTCCCCTATTAATATATGAATTTTCACTTGTTGAACACATAATCTTTACATCAAAGTTTAATGTTCCATCACCATTACGCTCTAAAGCTGCTTTGACCGCATTAGCATCATTCACACATCCATGCAAATCATCTATATTTTGATAGCTATCAATTCCTACACATAATGCTTTTCTCATTTATTCTTCCTTTACTTCTTATCATTTTCTTTTTTAGGTTCCTTAACTGGTGGCATTGGTGGTTTTACAGATGTTGTTGGTAATGAAAATCCTCTCTTTTGTGTTTCTGGTGACTGATTTGTTTTATCTGCCATTCTATCTACCTCCTAAAAATTATTTTTAAAATATTCTTCTGTTTTTATGTCAGCTTTATTTTTATATTTAACATTTTCAACTAAGATTTCTTCTTTTAAATATTTACTTTCAATGCCTGAGTATTCCTTTTTATATGAATATAACAATCCATTAATTTCAGTTTCTGATAATTCACCTGCTGCAACCTTATACCAATCATACTCCATTTTTAAATAAAGCAACTTCATATCTTCAATAAATGGTTGCAGATATTTTAACCTTCTTCCAAATGGCAAATATTGTTTTATTGCAGTAAGCACTTGCGATATTGCTATAATTGCTGCCCATATAAATGACCAATTTCGCCATATTGTCCATGCCGCTATGCTCGATGATGACGCAATTGCTCCATATATATTAATTCTTCTATCCCATTTATACGAATCCTCTGCATATATATCCAAATAAAAAGTCCACGCTTTTATTTGAACCATATAATTCCAATATTTTTCTTGCATTTTATTTTTTATCACCTCGCACTTTTAACATCTTCTGATAATATGCAATCATTCTTTTTGTTTCTTCCTCGCATGTAATACCATTTGCACTAGCTTGACTAAACAATTCGTTATACAAATGCATATCTTTATCATTAAAAATCACATTAACTCTTTTCTCTAATTTTCCAGCAATATGACTGTAATTTTCCGGATATGCATAATAACACTTCTTACACATACTTATATCTTTCTTAATCCAGTTCTCACAATGCTCACATGCCCAAGATTTATCTCTATTTGCTGAAGGCGATAACAACATAAATCGATCTAAATCCATCATATTCTCTGGATCTCCACCTATTTCATATGGAATGCGATGATCTGGTTGAAGTAACCTTGCAGGATATTCTTCACCATATAAATTACACTTAGCACCATAATATTCCAATAATGCATTTTTTAACTTTTCTGTAAGCTGCGTTCTTCCGGATGTTTTAGATAACTGATTTTTTCTCTTTGCTTCTTCCCAATCTCCAAATCTATAAGCTGCAATACTTTTCCCTGTAGAATCTTTTATTTTATAAGTTTCCAATGGAATACCCAATTCTCTTACATCTCGTGCAGCTCTTGGAGCATGTTCATATCCTCCATTTTTTAAATCCTCCGTACTACAATATCCCTTTTCCAGAATCGTATCTATTACAAACCTTGCCCTCTTATTTGTTACTGCATTTAAAACATTTATAAAATCCTGTGGTAAATCCATATTGTTTTTCTCCTTTATGCAAAACACAATTTCATTTGTTCATATTTTTCTTGCCTTTTTATTAAATTTTTGCTAGCGTATAATGACTCATATGTAATTTCATTTTTGCCATTAAGTGTTGCCTGTGCTGATAACCCGGCATTTATATAAACATGTGTTAATTCTAATGATTTAGGTAAAGTTTTTCCAATAAATTTATCACCTGTTTTACCATCATAACTAACTATATAATCTATATCTCTATCATTCAATTCTCTTAGCTGTTCTACAAACTCATCAAATTCTACGCCCTGAATATATCTATTATCTCTAGTATTGTCTCTTTTTGAAGTTCCCTGATAAGGAGGATCCATATAAATCAAGTCTCCTTTTTGTGCTCTAGATAATACATCTTTATAATCTAAATTCGAAAATGATGCTTTATCTTTTAACAATCCAGATATTGCTAATGCATTATTGGCAATAACATTCGGTTTTGTTCCATAACGTCTTTTATCACACGACTGATTTAATTCTCCATTAGAATTGTATCTCACCGCACCCTTTACTACCCTTGCTAATAAAAAAAGCATCCTAGCTGAATCTTTCTTACCTTTATTAAATTCTTCTCTAATTTTATAGAAATAGTCTATATTATTTTCTCCTTCAGCAAATTGTCCATTCCATATATTTTCATATTCATCAATTAATTTTAAAGGATTGTTTATACATTCTTCCATAAGATTTACAAGAGGTTGATTAATATCATTAATCCAAAATTCATCGCATAGTCCTTGTGCAGCGGATAAAATTGTAATGGCGCATGTACCTGCGAATGGCTCAATGAGTCTATCAAATGTTGTTGGAAAAAATTTAACTATTTCTGGGGCTATAATTCTCTTACTTCCCTGATATTGTACTAAATGAGGTGTTTTCATGAGCATTCTCCTTTATTCATCAACAACAATTTCTAATATATCACTTATTTCACATTTTAAAGCAACACAAATGCGAAGCAAAATATCAGTGTTCACATTTTCATTTCTTCCTAATTTAGCAATTGAGGCTGTGCTTATCCCTGCCTCCTTTGCTAAATCTTTTTTCATCATATCCCGATCAATTAATAACTTCCATAATTTCTTATAGCTTATTTTCATCTCTGCTTATTCCTCGAACATATTTTCGTATTACATGATAATATTATCACACTTTTCTTCTTCTATCAAGCTTTTTTCTTAATTAATTATGAGTTCTCTTAATTTGCATCATATTATATCAAAGATTACCTTATCTTTCCAATCACCTTCCCCACACTCTCCAGAAATCTCTCCAGCAGATTAACCCCATCAATTACAAACTGCTTCATAAACTCATACGCCTTCTCCAACAGTTCCTTTAATGTAGTATTTTCCTCTCTAAGCTTCTGGTTCTCATACATTACATCAATAAGCTTCTCCCTGACATCATCAGTTCCACCCTGTCGGAACATATCATATACGTTCTCTGCAATTTTTGTTCTTTCAATCAGTTCACTTTCCTTAGAAGAAAGAAGTTC
>OLNP01000942.1_pt1 | contig 27148 bp, 29 predicted proteins | sample 1671951 | NCBI WGS metagenome assembly OLNP01 (sample SAMEA3136629, study PRJEB25190) | human gut metagenome | biome: human gut; feature: human-associated habitat; material: faeces | place: Austria | collected 2013
TTAGATCACTAAAAAGTGAATCTTTGAATCTGTCATTTTCCTGCTGGCGTCTAAAGGTTTTGGTTCCGTATTTTGCTGATGAAAAATGAGAAGAACCATCCAGTTCCATAAGTAAAACAGGGGTGTACAGATATTGTCTGTCTGCTTTGTGACAGTAGCAGATAACAAAATCAATGCTTTTCGCCCAGTAGTTTCGTGAAGCATACTCTGATTCGTCCTGCTCCAGGGAGGAATGCACTTTAATAAATGAATAAATGCTGACCTGAGGGAAAATGTAATAATTTGAGAACTCAGAAGCAGGGAGTATTTCCTTTAAAATATAATTGATATAATAATACATAAGAGATTCATTGGCGTTCATGCATGATTTGGTAAAATAATAGTATTTGGAAGGTGAATTATATACGTCACTTGATATTATGGAATGGCGATCAATATATTCCTGGCGTTGGATGTCCTGAAGTTTGAATTGATCCTCGTATTCCTGGATCTTAAGATCCATTTGGCGAATTTGGTTCTGATAATCATTAGCTTCTGAACGAAGCTGATCGCGTTCAGAGGCAAGAGTCTGCAGTTGTTCATTGAGTTTACGAATTTGCGAGTCATGTTCACTGAAAGCCTTTTTTTTCGTGTGGAATCGAATTACAGTACATAGGAAAAGTATTAAAAGAAACAGTGAAATGAGGAAGAGAAGACCTATTTCAGTATATAATTGATCCAGATATTCTGCAGGCATAGGGATTATCATAATAACGCTCCTTGAAAAAACTGTGCTTGTAATTGTAAATGGTAAGGAAAAACCGGACAAAATGGTTATTCTGTCCGGTTTTCTATCTATCATAAATAATACTATATGTACAGTTTTTTTACAATATTTTTTTTATGGATGTAATAAAAAATATGAAATGTGAAAATTGTCAACGTAAATCGCACCGCTGTAAGCGGGAGAATTTAAGAGTTGACAATTTTTTCCCCAGATGCTGTTCCATGGAGGGAGAAAGTGCTTTCTCCCTCTTGCCCTGCGGCGAGCAGATTGGTTTGGCGGGTTTGGCGTCGCTTTGCCACCTTTTTCTAAAGGGGGCAAAAGAGACCGCGAAAATGTCAGAGTCATCGTCCGAGGATCTTAACGATGTTAAGCTTTCTTCTCACGAGGGGAACTGGGTTCCCTCCATGGGAGAGAAAAGCCGGAGGTCAGATGAGGGGAACCGGGTTCCCCTGAGATGCCCGCTCCGGAAGAGCAAGGGAAGCGGAGCGGGACGGGGGACGACGTTCCCCCGAACCCCTTTGTCTACCGCGTCTTGGATGCAGCGCGCCCGGGGAAAAACATCCGTGGCTTGCAGCATCCGCAACTTGGTGAAGTTCTTGTAGATCTGAAAAAGCTCATCACACAGAATACAGGTTGCTTCGCGCCCTTGAAAACAAATGTCAGAGTCATCGTCCGAGGATCTTAACGGTATTAGGCTTTCTTTTCATAAGGGGAACCGGGTTCCCTCCATCTGATAATTCTATACTGCTCAGGGGAACCGAGTTCTCTCCATCCAGAAATTCCTCTTTGTTCAGGGGAACCGGGTTCCCCTGAGACGCCCGCTCCGGAAGAGCAAGGGAAGCGGAGCGGGACGGGGGACGACGTTCCCCCGAACCCCTTTGTCTACCGCGTCTTGGATGCAGCGCGCCCCGGGAAAAGCATCCGTGTCTTGCAGCATCCGCAACTTGGTGAAGCTCTTGTAAATCTGGAAAACCCATCACACAAAACACAGGTTGCTTCGCGCCCTTGGAAATAAATGTCAGAGTCATCGTCCGAGGATCTTATTGGTGTTAAGCTTTCTTTTCACGAGGGGAACCGGGTTCCCTTCATGAGAGAGAAAATCTACAGAGTGGATGAGGGGAACCGGGTTCCCCTGAAGGTACCGCTTCTGGAGGGACAAGCTCATCCAGAGCGGGACGGGGGACGACGTTCCCCCGAACCCCTTTGTCTACCGCGTCTTGGATGCAGCGCGCCCCGGGAAAAGCATCCGTGTCTTGCAGCATCCGCAACTTGGTGAAGCTCTTGTAAATCTGGAAAACCCATCACACAAAATACAGGTTGCTTCGCGCCCTTGAAAACAAATGTCAGAGTCATCGTCCGATGATCTTACCGGGGTATCGTATTTTATTTATCAAAAAGCCCTTTAAAATTTAAAAAGAAAAATTTTAAAGGCAGGAATAGGGCAAGGAACGCCAGCTATACAGATTGCCGGTAAACCGGCAACTATCAAGAAGTCGCAGTGTTAGGAACAAAGCATATAATGTTGAAAGAAGTTAGGAACTCAGGTAACAAAAGTAGAGCTTATCCGCTGACTGGGAAGATTGTACATTGAGGAACAAACCCTAAAATGCTATAAATTATAGTAGGGGAGGGATAGAAATGCCAAGAAAAAAGGATGGACGAAAAGTAATATCTGTTATTTTAACAGACAAGGAATATGAGCAGATAAAATTGTTAGCAGCAAAAAAGCATGTATCTATGGCAGAAATTGAACGTCAATTTACATTGCAAGGATTAAACGGAACACTCACTCAGGATAATATAGAATATATTGTACCAATTATCAGAGAACAATTAACTTCAATATTGAATCCAATGATGGAACGGATGATCGGGTTAGAGGCAAAATCATGTATACAGTCAGGCACGGCAGCATATTTGTGCGCGGAGGCAATTTTAAAATTTGTACCGCCAGCACAACGTGCGGAGGTTCATGAATCCTATGATGCTGCACGAAAAAAAGCAGTTGCAGCTATGCAGGGAAAATTAACATAGTGTGTTGAATGTAGAGGGGAACCGGGTTCCCCTCTATATATTTTTATATGAGAGGAAAAGATAATGTCATACAGACCGCTGATTTCAAAAATAAGAGTATATAATCCAAATAAGCAAGGCTCATCCAGCGCAAATCGAAATTATGTCCAATATATTGCTACGCGTGATGGCGTATCCCTGGAAAATGTAAATTCCATAAATGATTTATTAAATGTCACGAATCAAGTTGAAATAAATGAAGAATTGATATACAGGGAGACAAGTGACAGTGATTATGTTGAGTATATTGCGAGACGTCCGCGAAGTCATGGATTGTTTGGCAATATAGATACAGACGACTTGAAGGAGGTATCAAGTCAAATATATAAAAAGTCTCAGGAAGGGAAAATAATATATCGTGGAATCATATCATTAGGGGAAAAAGATGCTGAAGCATTGGGGTATCGAAATGTTGAAGCCTGGAATCAGTATTTACAAAAGGTAATGCCAGATGTAGCTGAAAAATTGGGAGTAAGTGTGGCGGATCATACGTGGGTAGCAGCTTTTCATGCCGAAGAGTCGCATCCACATGTGCATTATATGTTATGGGATAATAAGGATAGAATAAAAAGTCCATTTATACATACGGCAACGCAGCAAAATATAAGAACTTATCTTCAGGAGCAGATGTTTGATGATGCTTATGAATGTGCAGTCAAGCAGGCTTGCAAAGAAGAACTGGAGGCAATATATGCAGTCAGAAATGCGGAACGCAAATTTTTGCTATCAGAAACGGCGGATGTGTTAAAAGATATTCTATATGTACCTGGAGTAGAATACGAACGTTTGCCATCAAGACCATCGAAAGAATATTTGAGAAGTATCGCAGATGAAGTGCAGAAGCTGATAGCAGATCTGCCAGCACGAGGAAGCTTTAAGTATCAGTATATGACACCAGCGGTAAAAGAGCAGGTTGATCGAGTGCTTGATCGGATTTTGGATAAAAGTGACATAAAAGCATCTCTGCAATGTTATTTACAAAAAGTGGAGGAAGGACAAAGGCTACAGGGAAAAACAAAAAGCGAGATAAAGATAGAATGCATGAAAGCAGAAAGGGATGTTCGTAGAAGGTTAGGCAATAAAATTTTAGATGCAATTCATAATTCAATTCGTATGGAAGAAGGGAACCGGGTTCCCCTGGACAGTGAAGAATTATCAGATGGAGGGAACCGGGTTCCCCTGGACAGTGAAGAATTATCAGATGGAGGGAACCGAGTTCCCCTGGGCAGTGAAGAATTATTGGATGAAGGGAACCGGGTTCCCTTGGACAGTGAAGAATTATCAGATGGAGGGAACCGGGTTCCCCTGGATAGAGAAGAATTATCAGATGGAGGGAACCGGGTTCCCCTGGATAGAGAAGAATTATCAGATGGAGGGAACCGGGTTCCCTCCATGAAACAAAGTAATGATATAGTGAAAATGATCAAGGATTTTACAAAATTGGCTGATAGTCCGGATGGGAATGTCTATGCAGCGTATCGCCTGGGTTGCATTTATATGGATAAAGAGGATCCGGAACACTATGATGCAGAGAAAGCGATCGGATATTTAGAAAAAGCAACGGATAGTCCGGATGGAAATGTCTATGCAGCGTACCGTCTGGGCTGCATCTATATGGATAAAGAGGATCCGGAACACTATGATGCAGAGAAAGCGATCAGATATTTAGAAAAGGCAGTTGAGAATCCAGATGGAAATGTCTATGCAGCGTATCGCCTGGGTTGCATTTATATGGATAAAGAGGATCCGGAACACTATGATGCAGAGAAAGCGATCGGATATTTAGAAAAAGCAGCGGATAGTCCAGATGGAAATGTCTATGCAGCGTACCGTCTGGGCTGCATCTATATGGATAAAGAGGATCCGGAACACTATGATGCAGAGAAAGCGATCGGATATTTAGAAAAAGCAGCTGATAGTCCGGATGGAAATGTCTATGTAGCGTACCGCCTAGGCTGCATTTATATGGATAAAGAGGATCCGGAACACTATGATGTAGAGAAAGCGATTGCGTATTTAGAAAAAGCATCAGATAGTCCGGAAGGAAATAACTATGCAGCGTACCGTCTGGGCTGCATCTATATGGATAAAGAAGATCCGGAGCATTATGATGCAGAGAAAGCGATCGGATATTTAGAAAAAGCAGCGGATGGTCCGGATGGGAATGTCTATGCAGATTACCGCCTGGGCTGTATCTATATGGATAAAGAAGATTCGGAGCACTATGATACAGAGAAAGCGATTGCGTATTTAGAAAAAGCAGTTGAGAATCCAGATGGAAATGTCTATGCAGCGTACCGTTTGGGGTGTATTTATATGGATGAGACAATGCCGGAAAGCTGCAATCTGCAGAAAGGTATCCAGTTTTTGGAAAAGGCAGCATTGGAACATAATCCAGATGCAGAAATTAAATTAGGAATAGCTTATTATTTTGGAAAAGGCGTTTTAAAAGACAAAGAACGTGGAGAGCAATATTTACAGGCAGCGATAGCTGATGGAAGCGAGTATGCACAGAATATATTAGATGCAGGAGGGCTTAATGTTGCATATTGTCTTACAAAAAGTGTGTTGTCAGGATTAGAAACTATGAACCGACAGCAGACGTATTATAATAATCAACAGAGCCATTCCAGACAGGCGTTGAGAGAAAAACAACTGCATTCAGATCAGAATAGAGATATCTGATTGAACTGCATTATTAAATAGCAGGATATCACAGGTATATCCTGCTTTTTATAATGGAAAAAATTTATTTTTTTTCTAATTTACGATAAAGCGCTTCGTATTGGCTGGTTGTAAATTGATAATAAATTTCTGTGTTCTTAATGGATTTATGACCAAGCCAGTATTGGATTTCTTTGGTATCTGCGCCGGCTTCTGCCAGGGTAATTGCGCGGGTGTGCTTAAGAGCATGAAAATGAGCTTTCTCATCCGGAAGACCGGCGATCTGACAATATTTTTTCATTAGTTCGTCCAGTGTTTTGCGAGATATCGGAGTTCCTTTTTGAGAGGGAAAAAGTATCTGGTTTGGGTTTTGGGATGTCAGCTGCAGCATCTGAATATAATAGATTCGTAAAGCATCAAATACATTTGCGTCGATGATCCGCAGGGTGTTGCAATTACTCTTTTTTAGGCGATGCACATGTATCTCTTTAGCGGGAAGGTTGATATCAGAAAGCCTGACAAGACCTACTTCGCTGGCTCTCATGCCACAGTATTCTGCAAGATAAAATATGGCTCTGTTCCGTAGACAATGAGCAGATTGATCTGCCTCTAATGCACGGAACAGGGCTGTTTTTTCGTGCGGATAAAGGTATTTGATGGATTCGGTGTTGTTCATTTTTGATCTCCTTATCTGTAGTATATTTCTAACATACAACGAAACGCTGTATGTAGAAATAACTTCATATGTAAAACCGGACAGAATAACCATTTTGTCCGGTTTTGAAAGACGAAAGGAGATTGTATGAATAAACATGTATTAACAGGAAGACCGACTGCTGATCCGGAAATATCGTACTTCGATAAAGACGGAGAAAAAAAGATGGTGGCAAAATTTACGTTGGCAAGTAATCACATGCATGATAATGAAGCGGATTTTTTCCGGTGCGTGGCATTTGGAAAGAAAGCAGACTTTGTTGAGAAGTATGTGAAAAAGGGCATTCATTTGCTGATAACCGGATCGGAACGCAATAACAATTACAAAGATAAAGAGGGAAAAACTGTCTACGGAATGAATCTTGTCATCGAAACAATCGAGATGCTTGATAAAAAGAAAACGGGGCAGGAAGCAGATCAGAGTAAAGAAGAATTTATGCAGATGACAGAAGAGGAGCTGGCGGAATTGCCATTCAGATGATCGAAAGTCAGAAACGAAAAAGGTCAAAGGTAATCAAAATTGTTGCTGGGACATGCATATTGATCTGTGCTTCCCCACTGATCGGAGAATTAGTTATTGCAGCACTGAATAGCATCTTTGTAGATTTTGGACATTTTGCACCAGATATGAATTACGTGCATTGTGTAAAAAAATTGATGACGGATCATGACAGACAGATACTGACAATGCTTGCCCTGTTGCTGATCGGCTGTGGTTTGCTATCCTGGGCAACCCGGTTACACATTGAAATCACGGAGATAGACACAGTTGAAATTGCCAGAGGAATCCGTATCCCTGTAGTAGCTGGAAATGGACAATACGGGACGGCACATTTTATGGCAAAAGAGGAACAGGATACTTGTTTCCCGGTGCTCGCCTATAAAGGAACCGGACACCTAAAGGGATTAGCAGAGAGCGCAGGGCTGATTGTTGATTTCCAGACGGTGGGGAATACGGAATACATAAGATGCCTGGTAGATGCTGCAAATGCGATCATAATTGGTGCTACACGATCAGGAAAGACGCGGCGCCTGCTATTGACATCAACCTGGCTTGATTTACTGCTGGGAATAAACTTGTTTATTCCGGACGTTAAGGGCGAAATATATGCGTACACATCAGATTTTGCACGAGAAAAAGGCTATGAGATAAGAGTATTGGATTTCCGAAATCCGACCAGATCACAACATTTTAATAATCTGGATGAAATTGTGAGATTGCTTGCGGCGAAAAAAATATCTGAGGCAGTAAACAAGGCTTGGGATATAGTGACGGTACTTGTTGGAGAGCCGCAGGGGGAACGGATCTGGACGGATGGTCAGTGTGCTACGATTGCAGCTGCTATCCTGATTATTGCGCAGGATGCACCGGAAGGGTATAAGAATCTGACCAATGTATATTATTTTCTGGCATATATGTGTGAACCGGATCGCGAGACCGGAGAAATGCCAATAACAGGATATCTGAAAAATCTGCCAGAGAACCATCCGGCGCGAGGTGCGTTTCAGGTCGCACAAATTGCACCATTCCGGACTAGAAGCAGCTTTTTCACATCTGCTCTGGCAACATTACGGCTTTATACAGATTGGAATGTAGCAGATATAACCAGTCAGTCCGACTGGATGTTAGATGATATTGATGACAAGAAGGTCATTACTTATATTATTCTGCCGGATGAAAAGACGACATATCATCCGATCGGTGCGCTGCTGTTAAAGCAGCTTTACGAGAAACTCGTAGAAATAGCCATCCGAAAAGGCGGCGAGCTGGATCGGCGTTTTATATTCCGGACAGAAGAAATCGGGAATTTCCCTAAAATTCCGGATCTGGGTACGATGCTTTCTGCCGGAGCGGGTAGAAACATATTTTTTGAACTGGTAATACAGGACTATCAGCAGCTTGAGCATAAATATAAAGAGGAATGGCGGAATATCCGGACAAACTGTCAGCTGACAGTAGTGCTAAAGGTGACAGATCCGTCTACCGCATCAGAGTTGAGCAAGCAGCTTGGAAATTATACGGTGCATATGCCTGCAGCATCCGCAAATGTAAACGACGGTCGAACCGGCAGCTATTCTGCCGGAACCTCATCGTCATTAGGAGGACGCCCATTGATGTTTCCCGATGAAATATCAGCCATCGAAAAGCCGGATGCGCTGGTACTCTATGGAGGAAAGAAATTTATCGCAAACCTGCCGGATATATCTGAATATTATGCGAATGCAGAATTTGGTATGGGGGATAAAAATCATAATAAGAAATTGTATTTGAAGAGAATAGAAGACAGACCGGCACATGAGATCAATGCACCGAAGTTGTGGAGCATATGGGAAAAATATAAGACAGGTAAACAGCAGACAGCGGAGACACTGGAAGAGGAAAAGGTGTCATTTCTGACATAAAAATGAAAGAGAGGAAACGTAACATGAAAAGTAAGAAAAACGGTAAGAGAGAAAACAGATGGTTAAAATGTATCCAGCAGATCCGGCGGGCAGGCATATTGTTAATGGGAATGCTGCTTGTTAGTACATCTGCTTACGCGTCCGAGCCGGCTATTGTAACAGGGACGAGAACATTGCTTGCGTGGGCTGCAGGTATATGCACAAGTTTTGTGTCAGCATTTACCATATTTAAGGGATCGGTAGCAGTTTATAAGTATATGAATGCGCAGCCGGAAGAAAAGCCTAAATATAAAAAAGAAGCAACAGAAATTTTAATTGCTGCTGTGGTAATTGCTACTCTTGGCAGCACCATAACATTTATTCTTGCAAAATATGGCGCATAAGAATGGAGCATAAGATATGTCATCGATGGTAATGAATTGGCTTACAGAAAATTTCTGTGCGGTACTTGTGGATATTATAGGTGGCTTTCTGGATGTATTCGGAGATGTGGTAAATAACATCTTTTATTGGATTGTTCAGGTGGCAACAGAAAATGTTTATGTCATCAATGCGGAACGTTTTACCGTATCACTTGCAACGACACTCATCGGCGTATGTGTTGTAAAAAATATAATCGCCGGATACTTTCTGGAGACGGATTATGACGCGGAAGAGGATCCATTTAATCTACTCGTTCGCATTGCGCAGACAGAAGCGTTTATTCTAAATGGAAACTGGATATTCAACTTTTTGTTGAATTTTTCAAAACATTTTACAACCGATCTTGTTGGGAGTGCAAATGCGGCAGGATATAGTGATACAACAACCGGATTGCTGGGGATGGACAGTGCGGCAGCAGGAAGAAGTTATAGTGCTTATATGCTGTTAGTCGGGTTTATTACGATTGGAACGGTTATTTTTTCGGTGGTTGCAGGGATGCGTGGCGCAGAGCTTGTAGCCTTGATGCTGTTTTTTCCGTTTTTTTGCCTGGATATGCTGACAAATAGCAGGGAACGGTGGAATAACTTCAAAATGGCATATGTCTTTGCCGCGATTACTTATAGCTTCCAGATCCTGTTTTTTACGATTGCAATGAAAAGCTATGCTACTGCAGCAATGGGATCTTCGGGAGAGACATCTCTTTATTGGATTGGAACAATTGTCTTTTTGATAATGGCAATCAGGGGACCAAAAACCATAGAAAAGACAATTGTTCCAATCCAATAAACCATAGAAAAGTATTTGTATACCTCTGGTGTCAGCAATGCAGCACACAGTGGAATCCGGATGCTTGTGCAGACAGCCGCAATGAAAGGAATGGTGGCATAATGGGAGGTTATCAATCTGTTTACGATATTTACAGTATCGGCATGTGGCTGATCGGATTGGTTGCAGCTTTTTTAGTGGGGCGGACGGGAAGAGATATCTATGCAGCAATGTCGGATGAAGACCTTGGACTAAAGGGTGCGATAAAAAAGGTGAAAAAGAGAATAGTAGCAGCTGTGATCGCGGTAACGATTGAGGGGCTGGTTACATTTTTTCGGCAATTTTATCAGTAAGGAGATTGTATGGAGAAAAATGAGAAAGAACTTGTGATACCGGAAAACTGTTTGCCGGTAGAGTATCTGATTATGGGCTTTACCATGTATGACATATTGGCAATCGGGATATGTGTTGTGATTGGGTCTGTGGTGGCGTTATCGGTATATCATCGCACGCATAATTCGATGATTGCCGTTGCAGTCATTTTTGCTGTAGCCATTGTGGCTATAACGTTATGGCGCCGTGATCGGTTCACGGAAAATATATTTAATAAAATATGGATTGCTATACTTTATCAAAAGACACAGAAAAATTATCTATATGAATATGTAGATACCTGGGATAAGGAGATTACATATGATGTCAGATATAACACAAGAAAATAAGATGTCCGTAAGGGACTTTGTGGATGCAGCAGATGTAAAAGGAAATTTTTTGTACCGCAAAGACGGTGTGATTCTAGCGTACTTGCGCATTTATTTTTTTAACATAGAACTTATGAATCAGGCAGAGAGAAGGGCATTGAGCAATAAGCTGGCTGCTCAGTTTAAGGCAGATCGAAAGGACTTTGTTTATACTACACTTCCGCGGGAAGTTGATATGGACAAATACAGACAAAGTCTTAAGGAACGGCATGGATCAGAAATAGACCTCGGTCGGCGGCATCTGCTTACGATAATGATGAATCAGAGCCAGCGCCTGATATCTGCAGGGGAGAATTATGAGCATCAGCATTATATTAAAATCTGGGCACATAGCACAGCTGCAGGGAGAAAGAAAGTAGAAGAAAGATTGGCGGAACGAATATCGCAATTTGAGGCGATCTATAAATCTGTTGGAATTAAGTGTGAAATTATGGGAGAACAGGATATTGTGAAACTTTGTAATTTGTATGGAAACAGTCTGCACGCGTCAATGGAGCCGATGGATGAAACGGCACGTTTCTCATCCATTCTACAGCTTTGAATGAGGAAAAGATAAAAAGATGATAGGAAAGAAAAAAGAGAAAAACCAGGAAAAACAGGAAAATGTTGTTGAAGTCAATGACAATATTTTAAACATTATATCACCGCCAGGAATCGACTTTGACAAGATGCAGACGTCATTGGGGGAAAACGTAGGGAGAATATATATTATATCCAGATATCCGGATCGCAATGACTATGGATGGCTGGCGAAGCTTTGTAACCTGGAGGGAACGAGTACAACGGTAGAGTTTCATTACACAGATCCGGATCGTTTGATATCTATTTATGATAAGCGGATTGGTGAACTGAAAGGGAATGAAGGGACGCTTAAGAATGAAAGTGATATTGCCAGGAATAAGAAGGCACAGGAAGATCTGAAAAAGCTTGTGCATCGTCTGGCGGTGGAAGAGGAACCGGTTGGATATGTGACTATTATATTACATGTACAAGCGGGGACACAAAAGCAGTTGGAAGATCGTATCAAAAGAGTATCAAGCAAGGTTGCGGTACAGGGATGCAGCATCAGGCTTTTAAAGAGCAGACAGCAGCTTGGATTAAAGGCAATAGCACCTTATGGTATTCCGGTTGAGGAGGTATCACGGATCGGAATGCGCAATATGCCGATATCTTCATTCCTGGGTGGTTTTCCGATGGCGAATCCTGGACTGAATGATCCAGATGGATATTACCTCGGAAAAACTACGAATAACCGGCTTGTAATCCTCAATATGTGGCTTCGTGGCAAAGATCGCATTAACTCTAACTGGGCGATATTTGGACCGCCTGGTATGGGAAAATCTACTACCCTAAAAGATTTGCTTTTGCTTGAGTATGCTTTTTTTGGAACGAAGATCATCATATTTGATCCGGAAGTGGAGTATGTGGGGGTAGCTACACACTCGGATATCAAGGGTGATGTGATTGACTGTGGAGGAGGAGAGAAAGGAAGAATCAATCCGCTGCAGGCGCGAAAAACGGCTGTTGTCCGCCCGGAGGAACTGGAGGCAGGGGAAAACATGGAGGACTATCTTGCGTTTGATACCGGAACGGAAAACACAGAATCGGATCTTGCTCTGTATCTCCAGCAGCTGAAGGTTTTTTTTCGGTTGTATTTTGGTAAGGAAAATTTTTCAGTCGGAATTAGTGCATTGCTGGAGCAGTGTCTGATCGAGCTGTATCAAAAGTTTGGGATTACATGGGAGACGGATGTTAGTACGGTTCCTAATGACAAATGGCCGTTGCCAAAGGATCTGAGAGACTATGTGATTGCACGGCGAAAAAAAGATGAAGCTGGTGATTTGTCGAATTATCGCAAAGATAATTACGAGAAACTTGAGGATATGCTTTTTAGTATGGCAGAAGGAGCGGACAGTAAGCTGTGGAACGGATATACGACTTTGGAGGCAAAAGCAGATTTTGTAGATTTGCTTGTATCGTCATTATTGGATGCAGCGGAAAATACTAAGCGGGCACAGTTTTACAATATATTATCATGGGCGTGGACAGAACTGAGTAAAGATCGCAGTCAAAAGGTAATTTTCGCGGTAGACGAAGGGTATACAGTTATTGATCCGGAGTATCCGGATATCATGAAATACCTCAGAAATTACAGCAAGCGGTTAAGAAAATATGAAGGGGCACTATGGTTTATCACACATTCAGTGGTGGATCTGCTTGATCCGGCAGTAAAAAGATATGGACAGGCAATTATTGATAATGCTTGTTATAAATTTGTGATGGGTTGTGATGGAAAGAATCTGGAAGAGGCAGCAAAGATATTTAATCTGTCTGAGCAGGAAGTAAACATGTTGCAGGAGAAGAACCGCAGCCAGGGGATTTTTTTTGCGGGAAATACCAGATTACGTTTACGAGTGGATGTTTCGGATGAGTTCCTTTCGATGATGGGAAAAGCCGGAGGGCGATAAAATGGAAGCTGTGACAATGATCAAAGCGGCGGCGCTTGCGGCACAAAACAAGAATAACATTGGTAAGATTTTGACAATATTGTTAGGAATTTTGCTGGCACCACTCATTTTAATCTTGATGGTATACGTGCAGGTAATGAGCGCATTTTCGCCGGAGGGTCTTTTGCAATCGCCGGATACCTTTGATGGTGCAAATTCAGCAGTTTATCAATCTATACATGCAGTGACAGATCCGTTTTATGAGGAAATAGATACACAGCTTGATGCAGCAGAAAGTGATATTCAGAGGTATAACACGTATGTTTATGACATTATAGACGATCAGGGAAGAACACAGACCGTAAGAGATGAGCCGGGTATAACGAAAAAAAAGCATTATATATCTGAAAGTGTTATTATTGCCTATTTATTACAGACGGATGGTGCAATAGATACAGCAACAGGATATATCAATGAGGAAGTCACAGAGAATTTTCTACATAGTATCTGCACGGTAACATCATCAAACGTGGGAGACGATAACTGGATTGTAGAGAATAAGATTCTTACGATCAATCAGATTGCAGAATTATATTTTACGACAGAAACGGAGCAGACAAGATATAAATTTGCCTGCAACGCCTATAGCGAATATTTTGATGTTTCAGAAAGTGAAGTGGATGGAACGGACGGGATCGACCGTGTGTTTGATGCCAATCTTGCAGATGTACCATTGTATCTGCAATATGATCCCACATGGGGCGGGATATCCTACGGCAATGGAACCATCCGGAAAAATGGCTGCTGTCCGACGTGCCTGGCAATGGTTTTTTCGTACATGCGAGGGGAAACCATTTATCCATCGGACATCGTTGCATGGGCTGGAAACCGTTATTATGTAAATGGATCAGGAACATCCTGGAGCATTTTTGCACCGGCAGCTGCACAATGGGGTGTTTCCTGCAGGGGAATCGGAAAGGATGCAGAGCTGATGCAGGAAGCGTTGTCTCAGGGGAAGCTGGTTGTGGCAAGTATGGGACCGGGAACATTTACGCGTGGAGGACATTTTATAGTGCTTACCGGTATTACTGATGATGGAAAAATTAAGGTAAACGATCCGAATGATAACAGCAGTAAACAGCATATCAATCAAGCGTTTGCGGTCAGCCTCATTTTGAGAGAATCAAAAGCAATGTGGGTTTTTGAATAGGGAGTGAGCATGAACAGAAACAGTAAAAAAATGTTAAAACTTGCAGTGTCGATCGGAATGATTGTATTGGGCGTGTATATGACATTTTTTCGGGATGTCGGCACGAACACGGTAAGAAATACAGACCTGCAGACAGAACAACAAGCAGAACAGCAAGCAGAACAGCAAATGGAGGAACAGGCGATGATAAGAGACAAGCATGATTATTCCATGACGACAGAGCTTCCGGATGAGGAAAACCTATCCGAGAGCGATACGTTTAATGGGGAGAAAAAAGATGTCTATGTATATTTTGAAAATACTGCAGAACTGGATGCAGGGAACCTTCCACTGCAGGCACAGGCAGAACTGGCAGTAAATATACAGACATACCTGGAACGCAGTGGCTATGGAGATGTTACAGAATTATATATCAATAACTACACGGAAGACGGACAGAACATAACCATACAGTGTAACATGGACGGCTATGCAGATGAATTGTTAATTGAATACGATGGGGAAGAGAAGCACCTGTCCTATTGTATTGTGAAGAATTGAAACAGACAGAAAGGATAGAATGCTATGACGATCTATTTTACCGGGAGTACATTTAATCAGGTAATACATGACACGATTGAGTCGATGGATGAGATGATTGTTGATCCGCACGTGGAGGATCATCAGGATTTTTATAAATATATCAAACAGAATATAGCATCATTGCAGGGGATGGATCAACTCGTGATTGATTGCACCGCAGTGCTGAACACTGACGAGGAATTGCTCGCGGCGTTTGAAATGATCCGGACAATGTATGATGGCATCCGCATTATTATTTTTGCACCGGACTATAAGCCAGGTTCTCCGTTCCTTAAGAAATGCTTTGAGATGGGTATCTTGAATATCATTACAACGGATGATTATAAGATTTTGCAGGATGAACTTGTGTACTGCATAAAAAAAGGTATGTCATACCGGGATGCAGCAAAGTACAAGGACAGTGTGCCGGAAAAGATTAGCGTGAAACATACGCGAAAAACGGTAATGAAACGCATGATCGGGATAGCAGGGACTTGCGAAAATATCGGTGTAACACATAATGCCATTGTCCTGGCAAACTTTTTCAGACAAAAGGGATATATGGTGGCATTGGTTGAAAAAAACAATTCTGGAGCATTTGAAACGATATGCAGCGCTTTTGATGAGAAAACATATGAGGATGGTTATTATACGTTAAATGGTATCGATTACTATACGGACGCCAATGATGAAAAAATCCAGATGGTACAGGAACATCCTTATAACGTGATATTGATGGATTTTGGCTGCCTGACAGAAGAAAATAAGGACGCATTTGAGCGATGTGAGGATCGGCTGCTGATTGCAGGAGCACGTCCGTGGGAAATGGAGGATACAAACAGAATATTTCCCCTGGCATCCAGAGATGTCCTGGCAAAATATGTGTTTTGCTTTAATTTCGTGCCAACATCGGAGCAGGAAGCGATACGCGATGGAATGGGAACTCTTGATAATGTGCATTTTTTGACATACACAGAGCGACCATTTGAACAGGCAGTTTTTGCCGATGCAGAACATATTTTTGCAGAAATTCTTCCGGAAGAAGCGGAAGTCAATGAAAAAACTGGAATATTAAAAAAATTGCTGCACAAAAGGCAGGAGGATGAAGGGAACCGGGTTCCCCTCAAGATGTAATTGCGAGGACAGAAATGAAGAAAAAAAGAGAGCAACCGTTAATTTTATACAAAAAATATTTGTATGATAATCATTTTGACAAAGAGCAACCGGAAGAAATTGTACCTGTCAGGCGACGTCGAAGTCCATATCAGGTAGTCTCCAATTTTATATTGTCTGTGATTGTGGCAACTTTGATTGTGCTGGCGGTTGTTGGAGCGATTACACTTGCTACTCCGGTGATGCGTGAGCAGTTTAAAGACACGATCAGGTTAGAATGGAATCTAAACGGATAAGTGAGAACGGGAGGAGAATAGATGGGAGCAAGCGCACATGAGATTGTAATGGAAAGCCGTCAGGAGATAGTAGACAAACTGATTGCACAGATGGAAAAAGGTTATGCGAGTACAAGGGCTGCCTGGAATAGTATGAAAACAGGACGTCCATACAATCCAGAATCGGAGGCTGTCTATAACGGTATCAACAGATTTCGGCTTATGTTTGCAGCACTGGAGCATGGATATGAAGATCCACGTTGGATGACGTATAAACAGGCGAAGGATGCAGGATATCAAATTAAAGCCGGAGCAAAGAGCGTACTTCTGGAGAAGTGGATTTATTATAAAGAAGTTCCATGCCTTGACGAGAATGGAGAGCAGGTCATTGGTGCGGACGGACAGCCTCAGATGAAAAAGTTAATGTATAAAAAGCCGATTGTGAATTACTTCAGGGTTTTTAATGCAGAACAGATCATAGGAGTGCCGGAATATGTGAAGGAGCAGATTACAGAAGATCAATACTCTGACTATGCAGATAAGTTTGAAAAATCGAGTAAATGCCCTGTTTGCTATGAAAATCAGGATTCTGCCTATTATTCGGCTGTAGAGGATAAAATTCATTTGCCTCCGAAAGCGGCATTTAAAAATAATGAGACGAGACTGGGGGTGCTGTTGCATGAGATGGCACATTCAACGGGGCATGAGAGCCGCTTAAACCGTCCACTTTTGAACGCATTTGGAACACCGGAATATGCGAAGGAGGAACTGAATGCAGAGCTGACGTCACTATTTCTGGAGAATGACTTTAATATTTCTATCGAGCCAGAGAGTGAGATTATTAAAGATCATGCTAATTATGTAAAAAGCTGGCTGGCGGTACTAAAGAAGGAGCCGGACGCTTTGTTCGATTCTTGCAGAACAGCAGAGAAGATATCCGATTATCTGTTAGAAAACTACAGAGAACTTGAACACAGTAGGAATGTAGAAAATGTGCGTTCGGAAACTGTAGCAGAAGAGACAGGAATATCCAGGCAGGGAGAGAGTTTTGCAAGACAGGAAATGCTGCAGGAAATGCGGGCAGAAATGGGCTTTGGAAATATGATTTTGTAAATGAACAGCATGGAAGGGAGGTGAGACCCATGGAGCAGGTAATGAAACATTATGGAAACGCTATTCTGGCGATTATTGTTTTGCTGGCACTTGGCGCGATCATTATTGCAGCACTGTCATCTGATGGCTATGTTGCTACCGCATTTAAAGATGCACTTACAGGTTTTTTTGATCGTATGAATGCATTAGGCTCATGATCGTGGCAGGCATCTGTATGTCAGCTGCACTGTGCGGCTGATATACAGACGAATGGCAAGAAGCTAAGCGGTAAAATGCGGAGGTAATAACTATTACACCTGTTAGGAGGAATAAAATGAGTGAAGTATTATATGAGCCGACACCGGATCAGTTCGGGCTGCTCTGGAAATACATAGAGGATCAGGATGTGACGGACATTGACTTTAATGGTCAGGCACTATGGATCACAAATCTGCATTTAGGCAGATATAAAGCAGACGAGCCGCTTACAAAAGAATTTTTAGTGGCTTTTGCGCATAATATTGGAAATTGTGTTAATAAGCCGTTTAACAATGCAAATAAGATTCTGGAGGCTGATACAAAAGAATTACGAATCAGTATAATCCATGATTCTGCAGCCACCACCGGTATCAGTATTTGTATCCGTAAATCACCGCCAGTAATCCGCAATACAATATCTGGAATGATACAGGATAAATATTGTCCAACGGATATTTTAATGTTGTTGATTAACTGTGTAATGGCAGGCATGAATTTTGTGATCGGAGGAGAGCCAGGTTCTGGAAAAACAGAGTTTGTAAAGTTTTTGATGCAGTTTATACCGCCGGAGCAGCGTGTAATTACGATCGAGGATTCGTTGGAAATCCACTACCGAGACATCAATCCGGGGGCAGATGCGGTGGAACTTCGCGTCGGGGAAGATTTCTCCTACACGGATGCCATCAAGGCGAGCCTGCGGCAGAATCCGAAGTGGCTTGTTCTCTCGGAGGCAAGGTCGGTGGAGGTGACGTCACTGCTCGAACAGTGGAGCACCGGCGTGAGCGGCTTTACGACGATTCATCTGGATGATGTTAGAAAGCTTCCGGACCGCATTGAAAACATGATGTCCGATGTGGCGGATGCAAGTCGGTTGGAACGCCGGATTTATCGATATGTAAATGTTGGTGTGCTAATTCGCAGGGAAAAGGAGCCGGACGGAAATATCAGGCGCTACATCGATCAGATGTGTTTTTATGCACGGGAGGATCACAAAAACCGCATTTATATGCTAGTGGAGGATGGAGAGATTATCAGTCGGAAAATACCTGCAGATATCTCCAAACGCTTGAAATTAGCTGGAATTGACGAATTTTTCTGGTGTGATTTAGATCCCTTTATAAAGAGAGGAATGTGATATGAAACAGAAAAAGCATTTATGGAGACTTGGATTGATGGATCCTCGGAATCTGGCCAAAGAAGTGCATGTTTATGGTTACAATTTTGACTGGAAAACGCATTTGTCACTTATTGTGTGCTCTTTGCTTGGTATAGGCGCGATTGGCGTGGTATTCCGGCTGAATGCTGTATATTTTGCCGTAACAGTGATTGCAGTGGTTGCAATGCTGCCAGTTTTTGTTTTAACCATGTATAAGCGTATGTATGAGCAAAAACGTTTTGGAGATATTACAACATACTTAGAACAGATGCTGTATGCTTATCAGAAAGAGGGAAAGGTTCTGTCAGCATTAAAAGAAACAGCGATGATATTTGATTCGGGGCAGATGAGAGAACACATTGATCGCGCGATAACGTATATTGAAACTGGTGTCAGCCAGACAGAAAAGGGCTTTACGGCAGAAGGGCTTGCCATAATTGAGGAAGCTTATGAATGTATCAAAATACATACGGTACACGAGACACTGTTGAATATTGACCAGTATGGCGGGAATGTAGATGGATCGATTATGTTGCTGCTGGAGGATCTGGAGATATGGAAGCGGAGAGGGTACAAGCTTCAAGCGCGAAAAAAGCAGCAGCATACAGATAATATTATATCTATCATTGTGGCTACCGCGTTATGTGCTATTGCTTTATATGTAATAGATGGCATGAGAGATTTATTCCCAACGGTTGCTGTAAGCATGAGCATTATGTCTCTTCCACTGATCCAGTTAACATCATTTCTTTTACTTTTGTGGGAATTGTGGGTACTTGCCAAGAGTTTTCGGAGTATGTCATCTGACTGGCTGCAAAGTGGGGAGGTAAAAGATACGGAATATCTGCTGCACTGCTATGATAAGATCCGTGACTATGATGCTATGACCGAAAAGAAGAAAAGTCTCCTGTGGTCTTCCCCATTTTTGATAGCAGCCGTGATCGTTTTTCTCATGCACAGAAGAGGGATTGCCTTGTTGCTGCTGGTTGTGGGAATTATATGTTTGTTTCAACATCGAATGATTAGCAAACTGGCGAAAGAGGATGTAACAAATGCTTTGTACGCAGCAATGCCGCAGTGGATGATTCAGATGGCTTTGCTGTTGCAACATAATAACGTACAGGTATCGATTGCAAAATCAATGCAATCGGCACCGGAGATATTACGTCCGGAATTGCAGCTTTTACAGGAACGTTTGTCGGAACATCCGGAAAGCCTGGCTGCTTATACAGATTTCTGTAGAGATTACGATGTACCGGAGGTGCAGAGTCTCATGAAAATGCTGCATTCGATTGCAGAAGCAGGGACAGGAGATGCCAACTTGCAGATCACCAATATGTTGCAGAGAGTACAGGAAATGCAGCAGCTCTCAGATCAACGCCAGGATGAGAGCAGCCGGTTTAAAATGCAGATGGTATTTTTATATCCGGTATTTGGAGCAACGATTAAGCTGATGATTGACCTTACGCTTGGATCTGTGTACATGATGTCAATGCTGGGTAATATGGGAGGTGTCTGATATGAAGTATGTGATAGAAGCGTTTAGCATCCTGTTTACCCTTATGGTTGGATTATATGGCAGCGTGTCGGTTGTATCTGTCAGTGGTCAGATAGCGGCGGCAAAGGAATATAAAGCGGATGTAATCGCGGAAATTGAGAACAGTAATTTCAATCCATCAGTGATAGCAGCATGTACCTCACAGGCAGATGAAGTTGGGTATCAGCTGATGGTATCGGACTGTACTTATGATGCGCTGGGAGATATCAATACCGCAGAGGTTATTCTCACTTATGAGTACAATTTGCCATTTTTTGGAGTCTCTGGCACGAGGAGTACCCGCGGTATTGCGCGGTAGAGCGCGATAGAGCAAAGGAGAAAATCATGAAGATAGTAGTAGAAGAACTTGGACTTGGAATGCTGGCGATAGTGGGAGGCCTGGCAGTTTATAAGCTCGTGGCAAGTGTGTATCTGTTTATTACTGCTTTTTGACAGGAGGAAAGCAACTGTGGAAAAAATCGTGGAATATTTTGGCGGTGCCTTTTTGGCTATGACAGCACTGCCACTGGTGAAGCTGTTTGTATCCTGCATGCAGCCGGGAGGTGGTATTTATGATGTTGTAGTCAATTACATAACAACAATATGCGGATAAAGGAAGGAGAGTGCCATGGAAAAAATAATGGATGAGTACGGCAGATTTCTGTTGGATCTGCTTGCAATGGGACTTTTACTGGTATATCTGTTTGGCACAGTGACCGATGCGGAGGGACATCGTGGCATATTGGAGATCATGGGAGCGCAGATCGCTGTTTGGGATGTTGACTATACCGCGTATCAGGATTTCGACACGTTGGAAACGGAAGCACAGAAAGACAAGCCGGTGATCGAATATATTGCGGACAAGCCGATGACGCTGGGGGATAACAGAGCCGCGGACTATATAGCAGCATCCGCCTGGGACGGTGCAGAACTTCCTTTTTTAATTATAAGAGTGGAAGACTGGAGAGGGACAGAAGTGGATCTGAATGGAGTTTACAACGCGGCGGACAATAGCTTAAATTTTTCGAGTCCGGGAATTTATAAGGTACGTGTTGTAGCGAGCGATGCGGGAAACCGAAAGACGGAATGTGATATCGGCATACCGGTGAGCAGGTGATATTATGAAAAATATAGTTTTAGTGATTACGAGTGCGATTATTGGAGTATTGACACTTGCTATCGTAATGACAGTAGGCGGACGGGAGGTCCGGAGCATGGAAATTAACAGTAATTTGCCGGCGGCTGTAGAGCAGACGGTAGCAAATCTGGCTGAGAGTAAATATACGATAGCTGATAGAAATGAATATCTGGCAGATTTCATGGAAGATCTGACTGCTGGATTAGATACAGATTCAGACATTAAAGTAGAGATAACAAATGTTGATCTGGAGCGGAAGATGATGGGCGTGAAAGTAACGGAAACATTTGACCACCCCAACGGACGTCAGGGATCAGTGACATGCGAGCGTACTGTGATCCTGGATCCGTCAGAGGGTGCGGAAGATTCGGAATATAAGGTGCGATTTTATATAAATGGACACTTGTATAAGGCATGCATGGTAATGGCGGGTGAAACGGTCAATGAGCCGGTTAAGCCGGATGGTATATCCGGCTGGCAGGATGAGTCCGGGTATCTGGCAGATTTTAGCCAGCCTGTGACACAGGATCTTATTTATTATGCATATTAAAGAGGAGGCAACGATGGAAAATATGGAAGCAATGTCATTATGCGAAGAGGAAGTATATGTGGAACTTTGTCGGATGGAGGAGCCGCCGGCATTAGAAGAAATGCGTGCTGCTGTGAATATGCGGGGGCATGAATGGAAGCCACAGACGGTTTCTACATTTTTGATAAGACTGGTAAAAAAGGGATATGTCAGCACCTATCGAAAGGGACGATATTTTTATTATGTCCCGGTAGTACCGTTGGAAGAATATCAGAAGAGAGAATGTGAAAGGATGCTGCAAAGGCTGTTTTGTGGGGATAGCGGTAAAATGCGCAGCTGCCTGACACTGGTAGAGCAGGAAGCATTAAAAGCGTAATAGATAACATAAAAATATGGAAATAACGAACCATGTAGTGTATACTAATATGATAGAAAGATAGGTATACTTTTTTAGTGAAAATGAGATTAAGGCAAAAGTTTACATAGTAAGTGTCCAAAAAATTGGACACTTCATGTGAGATAATTACTTCAAAGGTATAGATACCTGCTTATAGACAGAAGGGAGGATACAGGAATGGATCCAAATGAAATGAGCCATGAGGAACTGATGGAAGCGTTCATGAACAAAATCGCGTATGTAGATGAGGGCGATATTGTAGATGATGACGACTACGAAACGCAACTTGAGTTCAGTGATGAAGAGATGCGGGCTTTTCTGAAGGGAAAGCTGTAAATTAGCCGTAAATCAGAAAAAGCGAATATTGAAGGAATTGCCGGTAATTGTTATAATACAGGCAGTGCTACCAGAAACGGTAGGCGGTTAGCCCTCGGCAGAGGGACTGAACCCTCTGATTACATAGAAACCTGCAAGGGAATCTTTTGAAAAGGAGGGGATGCGAATGATAAATCTGGAAGAACTGATCCAGTTCACAGAATTATTGATAAGCGTTGCCACCTTGTTTTATGTCTTAGGCAGAAACAATGGCAAAAAAAAATAACCGCCCCGGCCAAGGTTGCGGTTATTCTGATAAAAAAGAAACGTAATTAAGGCTAACCGTCTATCGGTAGCACTTCTATGGTCATAATAGCATTTCCGGACGGATCCGTCAACATCTTCACCAAACACAATTATGAGAATCAGGGAGGTTATCTTATGAAAAAGACATTAAAAAAAGCGACAGCATTATTAGCGGCAGCAGCAATCAGCCTCAGTGCAGTGGTTGTGGCGCCGGTAAAGGCGGAGGCGGCAGATGAGGCAGGCATTCGGGCATTTGTGACAAGGATGTATGAGGTATGCCTTGACAGAGAACCGGATACGGACGGACTGAATGACTGGTCGAATCGGCTCGCTACGGGACAGGAGCAGGGCGCCAATATTGCGTTTGGATTCATTTTCAGCGAGGAGTTCCAGAATCTGAATCTCTGTAATGAGCACTACGTGGATTCTATGTATGCAGCATTTTTTGACAGAGAGGGTGATGCTGCAGGAAAGGCGGACTGGCTGGGGCAGCTGAACAGCGGTGCTACCAGAGGACACATTATGACGGGATTTGTCAATTCGCAGGAGTTTGCAAACCTGTGTGCAGCGTACGGAATTGACCAGGGATCCGGAGACTGGAGCGCAGATGATATTCCGGTCAATGGAACATGCGCAATCTGTGCAAACGGCGGAAACGCTGGAAACCATGAGGTGACGCCGGGAATGAGAGCGTTTGTAGAGCGTTTGTATACTTGCTGCCTTGGCAGATCTGCAGATGAAGACGGATTGGAAAACTGGGCAAATGCACTTGCAAACGGAGCAACCGGAAGTGAAGTAGCAGCCGGATTCGTATTTTCACAGGAGTATAAGAATAAAAATGCGACAAACTCTCAGTACATCGACATGCTGTATCAGACCATGTTGGGACGTGAAGCAGATGAATCAGGTCGTTCTATCTGGCATGGGTATCTTTTAATGGGGTATTCCCGCGAATACGTTTACAACGGATTTGTCGGAAGCACGGAGTTTGCAAATCTCTGCGAGAATGCCGGGATTGCGGTCGGTGGAGCGATTGCAGATAATGGGACAACCGGACCGTTGGATGATGGAACACATATCGATCCGGACAGCGGGATGTCAGTACCGGATGATATCATAGAGGGTGACCCATCACTTGGAGATAACACCGGAACCGGTGGAAACGGCGGAGGAAATTCAACGGCCACACCGGATTCTAACTTTTAGTTAATTAAGGAGGCATAATATGTACTATGAGCGGAAGCTCAGAGATAAAAGAAAGACAATATGGCTGTTAGGTCTGGGATTATTATTCATGATGATAACGCTGATGCATACGGATAAGATTATGGCGGCAACATCATCTGGATATGCAGCAAATGGAGTGCAAAAGAATGTAACAGAATACTTGCCAACGGGACAGAATGGAGAGAATACTACGGTAGGCAGATATGCACTAAATTATACAGGTAACATCAATGTTTATTCTTCGCCATCACCGGGGAATGATGATGTAACTTACCGTAGCCAGACGTTACGGGGATGGTCTAATAGTTCGATGGGCACGCTGTATGGTGATAATAATACAACAAAAGTGGTAAAGGCGTATCTGATCTGGGAGACCCGGAAAAGATATAACAAAGATGATAATAACGCAAATCACGTAACATTCATCATGCATGATGCCAGAACTTATTGGAACATTTATCCTGACCGGGTTTATGTGGATGACCGGAGCTCACAGTATGTATCGGGCTGGGAACAGCCACGCCCTCGTGTGTACTGTAATGTGGCAGATGTTACAAACATTGTACAGACCTATGGGTATGGTGATTACTATGTAGCCAACATGCCGGTGTGCTCTGCATCTGATCTGTGGGAGCAGGATACGGGAGGTGGCGGAACACCGACCGGTTGGCAGCTGATTGTTGTCGAAGAAAATGAAGACTATCCAGTACGTGCGGTTACTTTAAAAGCTGGATCTGTATATCGTTTTGGTAATGCTGATTGGGAGGGCAATACTTACGGTTCTACGGACGCGGAGAGAGCAACGGTCACAATGGGAACGGAATTATTCAACGGTTTAAAAACCAAAGAATACGGAGACGTGACGGGGCAGGTATTATTCGGAAGCATCAATGCTTCGACATCCGGAAATGGTATGGGCGTCAATCTGTACACCCAGCAGCAGATGGGTGCGGCGAAAAGCCTGCGATCTGCCGGAGATACCCCGCGGGAAGGAGGATTTTACCGCGGATCGGACTATTTTGCACAAGGGCACGATCTGTGCTCGGTGCTTTATGAGGTGTCCGGGCTGGATCAGGGCGCATCTGTGTTTGGTGTAGATATTACGCGGGTAAGCTGGAACACGCAGCTTTATATCGGAGCAGCGGTTGATATTGCTTTTCCGGAGTTTGAGGCGCGGCAGACGACAAGTATATCGGATGGACAGGTTATCGTAAAAGGAACGATCACGAATACATCTGAACAGGAAAATACCGGAATTTACGGCGGTGAACTGATGGTGACACTGGATCCGAATCTGACGCCGGATCTGACGAATTACAGCATTGCGGTAAATGGAAATTCTGCATCTGGTGCTGCAGTGCGGCAGGGGACGGTGACGGATGCAGACGGGACAGTACATAATACGGTTATCTTTTCCGGAGGTGGTGTATCAAGCTGGTTCAAGGGAGATAAGATTGAGTATACGATCTACTGCAGGATCAGTGGATCTGGTATGACCCGGTTTGATAACAGAGATCAGTTTAGCGGGTTTTTAAAGTCCGCCGGAGTGGATACGGGGCACTGGATCGATAAGGCATGTACTGCAGCCAGTGGGTGTGATGCTTTATTCCGGGTGGATCTGACTGCAGGAACCGGTATCCAGAGTGTCAGTGGTGCTGGCAATTATACAGCAGGATCGGCGGTGGCGGTCAATGCGGTGGTAAAAAATGGCTATCATTGGACAGGCTGGAGTGGATCATATCAGACGAATACAAAGCAGTATCATTTTACCATGCCGGCACAAAATGTGAGCATGACGGCAACAGCACAGATTAACCGGTCAACGTTGAAGGTTGATCCGAATGGTGGTACATGGAGTGGAAGTACCGGAGTACAGAGCTTTAGTGAGAATTATGGAACTGCTAAATCCATTCCGGATCCGGTAAGAACCGGGTATACCTTTTCCGGCTGGGTAAAGTCGGAGCCGTTTTACGGAAGTCTTAATAATGCGGTCTATACGTTTGGTGCTGGAAACGGCGTGACGGATGTTCTGACGGCATCCTGGACAGCAAACAGCTATACGCTACATTTTGATCCGAACGATGGCAAGGAAGCGACGCCGATCGATGATATGACGATCACTTACGATCAGGATGTGACACTGCCGGATGCTACGGGGCTTTACATCCGCTATACATTGGATGGAGAGGATATCACACAGCAGGTGTTAGACGGTACGATCGTATTGGATGATACCGGCGCAGTGGTTATGATGATGGATGCCGATACGGGGCTGATGATGACACCGACCGGGGGCATAGTAAATGAGGATGGAAGCATCACGAACCCGGACGGAACTATCATAATGTCAGATGGAAGCGTAGCAGATCCGGAAGTGATAGAACCGGAAGCTTCCGGTAAGGCGGTGGAAGAACCGAAGCGAGAAGCAACAGAACCGGAAGCTTCCAGTAAGGCGGTGGAAGAAGCGAAGGAAGAGACAACAGAACCGGAAGCTTCCGGTGCAGAAGAAGATATAGATGTACAAGTGGCAGAAGCGGAAGAAGCGGAGGCTCCGGAAGAACCGGAAGATCCAACGGCTGATCCGGTGCCGGATAAAAAGGCATATGCATCTGTTTTTATGGGGTGGTCGCTTGAAGATGGGTGTGAAAGCTTTATCCCACAATGGACAGCGGGGACATCGATAGCTGTGGCAGACTTAACCAATGCTGCCGGTGTGACGGATCAGAGCGGTGCGACTATAACGCTTTATGCGGTGTGGGATGACTGTCCGTGGATTGTTGCAGAAAATCTGTACTATACGTTGACGCAGGCGCAGAGCGGATATATCACAGACAGTGAGATCCTAAGCCATGCAACGGCATACGATAGAGAGGACGGCAGTCCGATTGAACCGGGATTCCACGAAAACGGAACATCTTTTTCGATTCCGGACTATCAGGCATCGGATTTTACGCAGTTTCGACGCGAAGGCAGCTGTACGGAAAACCTGACGGTGGTGGACAGCACCGGAAGTACCTA
>OLNP01000989.1_pt1 | contig 26264 bp, 12 predicted proteins | sample 1671951 | NCBI WGS metagenome assembly OLNP01 (sample SAMEA3136629, study PRJEB25190) | human gut metagenome | biome: human gut; feature: human-associated habitat; material: faeces | place: Austria | collected 2013
AGAGAACTTATAACTGAATCCCGTTTCTATTTACACAAAATTATGGATACTGCCGATTTCGATAATCTCATCTGTCACTTTTTCAGACGTACCGCTCCAGATGAAATAGCACAACTGTTGCAAATACCACGAATGGCATTTCACGATGTCGCACAGTTGTTCTGCTTGCTGTTCGCTGATTTCTTTGTTCGTCCGGTGGAAGGCATTGACGATGAAGGGCACCCATTCCTCTTTCTTTATCTTTTGCAGGAACAGTACTTGTCCGAAGCGGTAGAAGGGGTTAGAAGAATTGTTGAAGATATCCATCATCATATGCCGCTTGCTTCCGTAAAAGCAATAGGAGACTTGTTGCTGCTTCTGCCAGGCAGAGCGCATTTTTCCCTCCATACTTTTGTAGCCGGGTAGTAGTGCCAGTTGTTGGAACTCGTCGATGCAGACAATCAGGTGTATGCCTTTGGCAGCTGCTATCTTTTCGGGTAGTTCCAGTATCTCCATGACACTTTTTTCTTCCAGTTCCAATTTCAGGTCAAAGGAGAGGGTATCGGTTGGGTCGCTCTTCAATGTGATACTGGGAGAAACGGCTTTAAGAAACTGTTTCACATCTTCAAGCCTCTTTTCAAGGGTGGAGGCGGTGCAAGAAATGACTTCTCGCGCAAAGATGCGGTAGAATTCAGCTTCCGTCTTGATGCTGAATGCATCAATGAAGCAGACACGGATATGCTTGTCTTCTTGTGTCAGTTCGTCCATAGCTACTTTTACAAGCGACGATTTTCCCCATCGGCGCGGTGAAATAAGCATTACGTTGATGCCCGATCCAAGTAATTCTTTCAGTTGCTTTCGTTCTTCTACCCGATTGACGAAACTTTCTTTATCAACCAGTGTGCCGTATTGAAAAGGTGATTTCATAAACTTTCTGTTCTTGATTTAATGACAAATATACAAATTATACATCAATGTATAATACATCAATGTATAATTTTGTTTGAGCACATGTGCAAAAACACCCACTTTTTGCACATGAAACGGAGAACGTGAGCAAAAAAGCCTTATTTTTGCTCGCGTTATTGATTCCGAATATAATGTTAAATACAAATATACTATGAAAAGTAAGGTTCTTGCATTGATTCTATTATGCGGTGCCGCCTCGTTGGGCGCCAAAGTAAAACTGCCTGCACTGGTGGGCGACAACATGATACTCCAGCAGCAGACTGAAGTGAAACTGTGGGGAACGGCTGCTCCGGAAGCCGAAGTACGCGTTACGCCTTCGTGGAACGGACAGACAATGACTTGCCGTGCCGATAAGGATGGCGGTTGGACGCTTGCCGTGGAGACTCCGGCAGCAGGATACACGCCTTATGAGATAACTTTTGATGACGGAGAAAAAACTACGTTGAAGAATATCCTAATCGGTGAAGTATGGCTTGCTTCCGGCCAGAGCAATATGGAAATGCCCCTGAAAGGTTTTGCTGGCTGTTGCATCATGAACGGAGCGGATGACATCATAGTTTCTGCCGAGAATAAGGGGGTGCGTATGTTCACCGTTCCCAAGCACCAGACTTATGAACTGCAAACCGACTGCAAAGGTAGCTGGAACATATCTTCCATAGAAACCGCACCCGATTTCAGTGCGACGGCCTACTATTTTGCCACTTCGTTGAGCCGTGCCCTCCGGATTCCGGTCGGCATCATCTGTAGCGCTTACGGTGGATCCACTGTAGAAGGTTGGATAAGCCGTGAACTGCTGGAAAACTATCCAGACATATCTCTCAACCCCGATTCCATCGAACGCCTGCATCCCATGCTCCGCCCCATGCTGATGTACAATGCCATGCTGAAGCCGCTTCAGAACTATACCATCAAAGGGTTCATCTGGTATCAGGGAGAGTCGAACGTAGGTCGCCATGAAACATATGCCGAACGCTTGGCCGACATGGTGCAGCTGTGGCGCAAGGAATGGGGGCTGGGCGAATTGCCTTTCTACTTTGCCGAAATAGCGCCGTACGCCTATGGAGGTACCCAGCAAGAGAAAGCTGCTTACCTACGTGAAGCGCAATTCCGTGCCCAAAGCCTGATTCCGAACAGTGGTATGATTTCGACAAACGACCTTGTAGAGCCTTATGAGATGTACAATATCCATCCCCGCAACAAGACAAAGGTAGGTCAACGCTTGAGCTATCTGGCATTGAACCTTACCTATGGATTGAAGCAGATACACTGTTTCGGCCCACAATATAAGTCATGGACTGCTAAAGGCAGTGAAGCATGGGTTTCCTTCGACCATTTGGAAATGGGTATCTGTCGCAACTATGACCTTCGCGGTTTCGAAGTGGCGGGTGAGGACCGTGTGTTCCATCCTGCCGACAAAGTATGGCTGCACTGGCAGACGAATGAAGTGGTAATCTCTTCAGAAAAGGTATCCCATCCCGTCAGCGTGCGCTATTGTTTCCATGATTTCCAGATTGGTACGATGATCGGTGGGAATGAACTGCCTACCATTCCGTTCCGTACGGATAATTGGTGAAAGAGTGAAAAGTATATAAACACTTTCATTATACTATAATATTGGGCGCGGGTTACGCGGAATCCACGGATGCAGTAAACTAAATCCGTGTAATCCGCGCCTAAAAGAAAATATCCAGAGGGTTTTGTTCCCCCTCTGTCTTTTATTGTTTCAGCAACTGTTCTGCTGCAAGTACCAGGAACATATAGTGGGACGAACCTCCTCCCAACACATACTCAGTCTGTTGCCAGAGGAACGGGAACGTCAGGAGTTCCGGGAAGTCGGGACGGATAAGCGCCGTACCGGAAATGACTCCACCGGGAATGTACGACCAGTCTGCGCGGTTCAGTCCGTAGCCTACAGTGGCTGATTGTGCGCCGACACCCGAGGCGAAGGAAGCCTGGTTGGAGCCCGGGTGGCATCCGAGAATGAAGTTGAGGGCATTGAATACCGGTGCTTTCGGGAATATTTCCGGATAGGCGGTTGTCAGGAAGTAGTGCTGGAAGCCGAAACGCTGTATATCCCAGCCTGCACCCCAGATGTTCGGACGGTAGGGAACGCCATAGGGAGTCTCCTGCACTTGTTTGTTCAGTTCTTGTTCATATCCGGTCAAAGCTTTGCGGAAAGCTGCTGAAAAGGCTTTGGCTTTCTTGTTCTTCATCTGTGCGAACAGTTTTTCCACACGTGCCGTGTACCAGCCGATGCGGCCTATCTGCTTGATGATGAGCTCCTGGTTGTCCAGAATGAAGTCCATATAGGGTTGTTCGCCGGTGGTGAGGTACAGCTCTACGGCTGCCTGCACTTTGGGGAACAAGGCTCTGTTGTTGCCGCTTCCGGTAGAAGCATATACTTTGCGAGCAATGTCGAGGCAATGCACACTCAATGTATCATTGAAACCTTTCAATACACGTGATACGGCAGCCAGCTGGGCAGCTGTCGACAGTTCCCGTCCGGGGTTATCCTCCGTAAATATCCAGCGGTCGTCTTCATTACCGATTTTCCCGTCGGTCATGGCGGCGGCATCACCCAGAAGTACGTACTGGCGCAGGTCGTTGCAGATGATTCCCCGGTAGAGACGTCCCAGTGCCAGGTAGCCGTTGACTACCGTAAGGGCGCCGTTCTCTACTTGTTGCAGCAAGTCATTCTTACCGTCGGGCTGGTGGATTTCCGTCACACGGTTTATCTGGTCGATGGAAGTCACGTCGAGATTCGGGTGGAAAGCTTCGTAGGCCAGTGCCAGGATATAGGATTCTCCGGCTTGGGATTCGATGCGGAGGTCAAAGTCTCCGGCATCGTGCCAGCCGCCTATGTTCACTCCGGGAACCACTTCACCCGGTTTGAACTTGGACAGGCCCTCTTTCTGGTCGTAGCCGTCGATATGATTGTGTGCCGGTGCCATCTGGGCATCGTCCATGTGGCAGCAGTCGTGCCATACGCGGTATTTTTCGTTGACGCGCATGTGGCACATCTGTACGGGAAGGAAGTATTCCAGTACGGGTTGCCATACGCCACGGGCATATACGTCATTGTCGATGCGGAAGATGGGAGACACGGAGGTATTGTATTTAATCTTATAAAGCCCCGGTTCCTTTACATCTGTGAAGTTTACTTTCAGATAGTTATACCTCAAGAATTTACCCCAGTTGGCAGGAGTGACGTTCTTGACAACCTTTTCGCCGTCGGCATCAATGCGGATGATTTGTGCCGTTTCCTTTCTGTTGTCACGTATATCCATTTCGATGACGGCTTCCTTGTCCTGAGTGGGATGATAACCTATCTGTGAAGTCTGGATAACCGGCTGATACATCCAGTCGGCCACTACGTTCGGAGTGATAATCCATTTGACGGCACCTTTGGTGACACCCGGTTTTATGTTGCTGCGCAGTACGAACCAGCCGTTGTTGTGGTTCATACGCCCGTCAAACAGTTGCAGGTCACCGCTCAATGATTCGATGGTAACTTTGTTGTAAGGGTCATCGGGCCGGGAGGTGAACTTGGTTCCTTTGGCATAAGGTTCGCTGATGATGTCGTCTGCCACAATCGGGCTGTAACCTTTTCCTATCAGTTTGTCCATGTCTGCCAGCGATTTTTTGCCGTCATGGTAGTTTCCTGTATGCAGATAGTTGGGCTGGGTTGTCATCAGGGGGGAGTTGGGCTGTTGCGGGAAGATGCCGCTCTGACCGTCCATAATCCAGGGCTTGCCGAAGAGGGAACCCGGGAAGAATTCAAGGTTGAAGCCCACTTTTCCGATGAATTCCTGGGGAATGGGGCGGTCAAGATCTACGGTCACCTCTATGTTTTTACCTTTGCTTTCCACGTTTACCGTATATATAAGGTGGAGGTCCGGGTAAATCATCGGGTTGAATCCGGTGAGATGGCGTGAGGAGTCGGGATAGCACAGCGTGGCGGTGATGCTGTTGTCACCAAGCTTCCGGTCGAGCTGTTTCGGTACGGGTTGCCATTGTCCGGGCGTGGCTTCCAGGCGGATGTCTCCGTTTGTTGCCACACGGTGTCCGTTCATGATGATGCATACCCCTCCCTGGTGTCCTTCGGGATAGATGTCATCAAAAGCCATGACGTCGACTCCCTGGTTCTTGAAATAACCGGAGGATGTCAGCTTGAAGTCTTGCGCATGCAGCGTACTGCTGCCGCAAAGCAGTGCCAAGACTGATGCAAATAGGAAATGTTTCTTTCTCATAGTATCTATTTTTGAGTTACGAAATTTTCTACTAATATACGGACTAAAAAGGAAACGGATGGCTTTTGTTTGTAGCCAATAACGTTATGAAATGTGTCTTTTTCCTCTATTTTTATGATATTCATTGTTATATTTGTCATACAATGGTGTTTGAACTGCCAGATACCAACGTTTGAGCTAATAAAAGCTGATGTCTGGTAAAACAAGGACTCAGTACCCAAAAACAGCCTTTATCGGAACCAATTGTATCCATTGAAAAAGGATGGTAGTGAGTAGTGGCAACTTGTTTTTTTGTACATTTGCAATGTAACTATGATTAATTCCTTAAATCGCTATATTATGAAACGTATGTTTTCCGTTTTTTTGCTGATTACAGTATGGTTGCTGGTTACACCTTTCCTGCAAGCACAGTCACACGTAGACAAGGTTTTAAAAGATGAAATAACCTCGGACTTGAAAGAGAATATCCTCTCTTTTTGGGAAAGATACAGCGTAGACCCTTCCGGAGGCTTTTATGGTTCATTGGGACGTGACGGTGCCCCGATAGCGGATACTCCCAAAGGTGGTGTACTGAATGCCCGCATCCTTTGGACTTTTTCAACCGCCTACCGGATGTATGGCGATACTGCCTACCGTAAATTGGCTGACAGGGCGCAACGGTATTTCATAGACCACTTCATTGATTCGCAGTATGGAGGCGTATATTGGCTGATAAAAGCGGACGGTACCCCATTGGATACGAACAAGCAGACTTACGGCTGCTCTTATGCTATCTACGGTTTGTCCGAACATTTTAGAGCAACGGGCAACAATGAAAGCCTGCAAAAAGCCATAGAACTTTACCGGACCATGGAGAGCAGAATCAAAGACCCCGTAAACGATGGTTATATAGAATCTTTCACCCGCGAATGGGGAGTTCCCCAAAAGCTGGGATATGATGGAGATGGCGTTGCCACCAAAACAATGAATACCCATATCCACGTATTGGAGGCATACACAGCTTTATATAAAGTATGGAAGGATAATGGCCTACGCGAACGTCTTACAAAAGTAATAGATTTGATAATAACCAAGCTCTACAATCCACAAACACATCACCTGATATTGTACTGTGATTCGAATTGGAACAATCTGGATGACATCGACTCTTACGGGCATGACATCGAAACTTCCTGGTTGCTGACGGAAGCTGCAGAGGCTCTGGGTGACCCGGAGGTTATCGGGAGGTGCAGGAAGGTAGCATTGGAACTTGCAGACGCCTCCTTGAAAGAGGGCATCAACCCGATGGGCGCCATGATGTACGAACGGCATAAGGACAAAATCAGGAAGGATGCTTCCTGGTGGTGCCAGGCGGAAACTGTGGTCGGTTGTATCAATGCCTGGCAACTGACTGGTGAACAATCTTATTTGGACAGTGCCGTCCGCACTTGGAACTTCATCAAATCACGGATGATAGACAAGGAGTATGGTGAATGGTTCAGAACGGTGCTGGAAGATGGAACTCCCCGCTACAAGGAGCCTAAAGCAAGTATGTGGAATTGTCCCTATCATAACAGCCGTATGGGGTTTGAGATTGATACCAGACTGAAATGACAACCTTTTATAGATTTGATATTATGAAGAATTTACGAATTTTCCAGTTTGGAATAGTTGTATTGCTGTGTGGTATATTATCTCTGCCGCTTTCTGCCCAGACGGAAGTGATGGCATGGAGCAATATCACGGGTGTCCGTGTAGACGGTGAATTGATAGACTTTGAGTCATCCCTGCGTGTCGGAACCTTGAAAGGAGATATGGAGATTACTGGAAAGGAGAAGCAGGTCCGTCCCGTTTTCCATCGTGAGGGGGATATGCAGGAAGTGACGACTACTCTACGAGGTGTAAAGTTCCATCAGAAAGTGACTGATAAGGGAAAAGGCTTGGTGGAGATTTCTATTGATGCGCTGTCGGACACTACTTTGAACCAGACAGCCTATTACTGTATTGCTTTAAGTCCGGAAAACTACGTTGATGCCAAAGTAAGGACAAGTGGCAGGAAGCTGACCGTTACTTCGGCCAATAGGAAGTTGGAATTCAAGTTCAATAAGTCTGTAAAGGCCACGGTTGAAAAAGAGTCTACCGGTACTGTTGTGTATATCTCGCTAATGCCGATTCTGAAAAAGGCTGGGAGAACAGCATTGTCTATGGAACTGCATGCTTCCGGAGTGATAGATCACAGTGACGCGGAAATTACATTGGATATGCAGAATCCGGGAAGTTTGTTTGCAGGCTTTGGAGGGAATTTCCGCCTGCAGAATCCTGCTGCCGACCCTAAAGTGATAGATTACTGTCTGGAAAACTTGCGCGTAGCTTATGGCCGTGTGGAATTTCCGTGGAGATTGTGGCAACCCGAAGAAGAATCCGATCCTATTGCCGTGGCACAGAATGGGGGACTGAACAAGCGGGTGGAGGAAAGTCTCCTCATGGCAAAGCGCTTGAAGGCGATGGGAATGCCGGTAATACTAAGCTGTTGGTTTCCGCCTGCATGGGCCATTGACGGAGGTCCTGCAAGTTATGCCCGTCAAGGTGGTGTCATTGCTTATCGTCTGGATAACCGGAAAAAGGAGAAGATTTATAAATCCATGGCAGATTATCTGTTGTATGCCAAACGGTATTATGGTATTGAGTTCTCCATGTTCTCGTTCAATGAATCGGATTTGGGTATTGATGTCCTCCACACTCCGCAGGAGCATGCAGATTTCATTAAGGAGTTCGGTGCTTATCTGGCAGGGTTGAATCTTCCTACCCGCATGCTGCTTGGCGACAATTCGGATGCCACTACTTTCGATTTTATCCTTCCTGCTTTGAACAATCCTGAGACTCATAAGTATATTGGTGCAGTTTCTTTCCATTCATGGCGTGGTTGTGATGATGTTACGTTAAGGAAGTGGGCGGGTGCTGCCAAAGAGATTAATGTACTACTCTTGGTTGGTGAGGGTAGTACGGATGCCGCTGCTCATGGTTATGCCGAGATATTCAATGAGTCGACGTTTGCACTTTATGAAATCAATCTGTATACACGTATTTGTGCGATTTGCCAACCATTGTCCATCTTGCAGTGGCAGCTCACTTCAGACTATTCGTTGTTGTGGGGAGACGGCATTTATGGCTCCAAAGGTCCTTTGCGTCCTACACAACGTTTCTGGAACATTAAGCAGCTGGCCTCCACTCCGGCCGATGCCTTGGCTATTCCAGTCAGTAGCAGCAAGAAAAATGTAAACTGTGCGGCTTTCGGAAATATGGTGCGCGGAGAATATGCCGTCCATATGGTCAATAATGGGGCGGATTGCGAGGCTGTCATCTCCGGTATCCCTGCAGAAGTGAAGGAACTGAAAGTCTATGTGACCAATACAAAGGACTGCATGAAGGAAACTGCAGTGAAGGTGGAGAATGGACTGGTACGGGTACACTTGCCGGCTATCAGTTTCATTACCTTATTGTCGGATAAATAATTTTGAAATGGAATAATATTAATATATAAAGAATAGTGATATGAATATAACTACATGTCTGTTTACAGTTCTGGGAGGAATGGCCACTTTAGGGCATCCTTCAGAAACTGTACGTTTGAATCAGTTAGGGTATTATCCCCAGCAGGAAAAAGTAGCTGTGGTGAATGCCGGTGAGGTACGTGAATTTACCATAGTAGATGCAGCCACGGGCAATCGGCTACTTTCCGGCAAACCCGGATATACCGCTTCATCCGCTTGGTCGGATAGGAGCAGGACAATATTGGATTTCAGTGACATCACGGTACCGGGAAGATATCTTCTGTTGGTTAACGGCGATTCAGTGGCATTCGAAGTAAAGGAAAAGGTGCTGTCCCCTTTGGCCGATGCCGCTTTGAAATCTTTCTATTACCAACGTACGGGTATGCCCATCGAAGCGACTTATGCGGGTCGGTGGAGCCGTCCGGCAGGCCATCCAGATGACAAGGTGCTGGTACATCCCAATGCTGCCGGGCCGGAACGTAAGGCGGGAGCGGTGATTTCTTCTCCGGGAGGATGGTATGATGCCGGAGATTATAACAAGTACATTGTGAACTCCGCTTATTCCATCGGATTGATGCAGGCGATTTATGCCCGCTTTCCTGACTATTTTATCCGTCAACGGGTGAACATCCCGGAAAGCGGAAACCACACGCCCGATTTGCTGGACGAGATGTACTATAACCTGAAATGGATGCTGACCATGCAAGACCCTGCCGACGGAGGAGTCTACCACAAGCTGACTACCCCTTCGTTCGAGGGATTTATCAAGCCTACGGAGTGTAAGCAGCCCCGTTATGTAGTTCAGAAATCAGTAACGGCGGCATTGGACTATGCTGCGGCTTTAGCGCAAGCTTCCGTGTTGTTTGCTCCTTACGAAGAGGATTATCCTGGCTTTTCGGAAGTGGCTTTGCAGGCTGCCGAACGTGCTTACGCCTGGGCAGAAGCGCATCCGCAAGCGCTCTATCATCAGGACCTCCTCAACAAGCAATATCAACCTGCCGTGGTTACGGGAGCTTACGGTGATCGTAGTGCCGATGACGAATTCTTCTGGGCGGCTTCCGAGCTCTATCTTGCTACGGGAAAGCCCGTTTACCGGGAACAAGTGAAGAAGCATCTGCCCACTGCATATAAGACTCCTTCTTGGGGCAATACCACTGCGTTGGGCGTGTTTGCCTGGCTGCAACCGGGCAGGGAATATCAGGGTGAAGACGTGGAGTTGGCAAATGCCATGAAAGACCTGCTACTGGACTATGCTGCCGAGGCTGTGCGGGGTGCTGACCGCTCTCCTTTCCACGCTCCTTACGGCAACGATGCCAAAGATTTCTTTTGGGGATGCCTTGCCGAAGGGTGTGCTAACCAAGCCACTTCACTGGTTTGCGCCTATTTGCTTACGGGTGAGAAGTCGTACCTGACGAACGCCTACCGCAATATGGACTACATTTTAGGAAAGAATGCCACGGGATATTGTTATGTCACCGGTTTCGGGATGAAAAGTCCTCTGTATCCGCACCATCGTCTTTCTGCATCGGATGATATAGAGGCACCTCTTCCCGGTTTCCTTGTTGGCGGTCCCAATCCTGGCCAACAAGACGGTGTACCCTATCCTTCCAATCTGCCGGATGAGTCTTATGCAGATGTGGAAGGTTCGTATGCTTCCAATGAAATAGCCATTAATTGGAGTGCTGCTTTGGTGGCGTTGGTGGCTTCGTTGGATGCTTTGATGTCAAAATAATGTTTCTATTCAGCCTGCTGCCTTATAAATTCGGATGGGCTGATGTTGAACTCTTCTTTAAAATGTTTGGAGAATATCTTGGGGGAGTTATACCCCAAGGTATATGCAATTTCCGAAACTTGCATCTGGCTTTCTGTCAAGAGTTGTTGTGCACGTTTCATACGGATGGTCCTGATGAATTCGATGGGTTTCTTTCCCGTTATCTTAATCATTTTCTTGTAGAAATAGCTGCGTGATATATTCAGGCTGCTGGCAAGCTCCTCGACGGAAAACTCGGTTTCGCTGATATTGTCCTCTACAATCTGGATGGCTTTTTCCACCAGCTGCTGGTCAAGGGGAGTGATGGTGATACGGCTTGGCTCGATTTTAATGTCCTGATTGAATATTTCCTGACGTTTGACGTTCATCTCGATAATCTTGTTGATGCGCAGCTTGAGGACTTCCATATTGAAAGGCTTGGTGATATAGTCGTCTGCGCCAACGCTAAGCCCTTCCAATTGGTGTTCTTCACTTGCCTTAGCTGTCAGGAGGATAATGGGGATATGGGAGTAGCGTATGTCATTCTTGATGGTTGAACATAGTTCCAGACCATCCATCTCGGGCATCATGATGTCACTGACCACTAAATCAATATCTTCCTTTTCCAGTACATTCAGTGCATGTTTTCCGTTTGTGGCTTTTAATACATGATACTGCCTGGCAAGACTTTCAGAGAGAAATTTCAAGAAGTCGTAGTTGTCATCTACGAGTAGTATGGTGAATGGATGGGATTCTTCTTTTATTTCCGGTCCTTCGACCGGTTCTCCGTTTTTGGTTTCATTACTGTTCTGGTGTAGGGGTAGGGCAATCAGGAATACAGAACCACAAGGCTGGTTATCCCTGACACAGACAGTACCCTGATGCATCTTTACGTATTCGGAAACAATGTGCAGTCCAATGCCGCTGCCTCCGTTGTTCGACTGGTTTTTGCCCGACTGATAGAATCTTTGGAATATTTTCTCCTTGGCTTCATCCTCTATGCCGCAACCGGTGTCGGTAAAGGTCAGTTCCAGATTTGTGCCTCTTACGGCAATATCCAGTGAGATGCTTCCTTTATTGGGAGTGAACTTGAATGCATTTGACAGGATATTTGTGCATATCTTGCGTATCTTGTCATAGTCGAAATCCATGAATACAGAATGTTGTGGAGCGGTAAGGCTATAGCTGATGTTCCGTTTCTGTGCTATCGGATCGAAAGAGTGGAATATTTCACTCAGAATGATAAGGATGTTGTCATGTTTGCATTTCAGGGTTTCAGCCTTGGCATCCAGCTTTCTGAAATCCAGCAGTTGGTTAATCAGTTCCAGCAGATAGTCGGCATTTTGTTTGACCATATCCAGAATGCCTTTACGATATTCGGGATGGTCTACGAAAAACTCTTCAAGCGGATTGATGATAAGTGACAAGGGGGTCCGCAGTTCGTGACTTATGTTGGCAAAGAACTGCAGTTTCATATTGTTGATTTTCTGCTGCCTTTCATTTTCCACCTCGATGGCCTGCATGATTTGTTTCTGCTTTTGGCGTAAGCGCAGATTGCGGATAATGGACAGAAGGATGCACAAAACGATACCGCTATATATGGTATAAGCCCACCAAGTGCGCCACCAAGGAGGGAGTATCTTTATTTTCAGTTCCTTGACGTTGGGGCTCCATATGCCTTGTGAGTTGCATGCCTTGACGGATAAAGTATAGTTTCCGGCAGTCAGCATGGATAGGTTTACTTTGTTGTTTTCAGCATAAATCCAGTTGGAATGAATCTTATAGGCATATTTTATCTTATCCGTTTCCACCAGGTCGAGGGCAGAGAAGGACAGAGTGAATGAATTTTCCTTTTCAGTGAAGGAAAGATGTTGTGCACATTCAAGTGAGCTGCCGTTCAGGATGTCCGGATGGGTCATTCCGGATTTGAGCTCAATACCGGTAAGGTAAATATTGGCATCATAACTTGTGGTCAGGATGTCTTGTGGAATGATAGTCTGGTAACCTTGTGGCGTGCCTATCAGTATATTGCCGTTCTGTAGCTTGAGGATGGCGTGGACATTGGTATCGTTGCATATCAGTCCGTCGCTTACGGAGTAGTTCACGATGGCGTATGTACCGTTTGTTATTTTGATTCGTGAGATGCCGTTGCCGGTACCAATCCACATCTGGTTGTTGTTGTCTTCCGTGACGGCTCTGACGAGGTTGGCGGCAAGTCCGTTTTTCTGGTCAAGGAAGTAGATGGAGTCGTTCTTCTGGTTCCATATACTCAGTCCGTGTGGATGTCCTATCCAAAGAAGGTCCCGGCTGTCCTTATAGACAGTGAGCATATTGTTCTCCTTGAAGCGGCCGGCTTCGGCGTAGATATTATAGGCTTGGGTTTCCGTATCGATGATAATGAGTCCTCCTTTGGTCGCTACGTAAAGGGTACTGTCTTTATCATAGTACATATCTCGGACAAAGAATTCTCCCGGACGGTACAAGATGGTGTCAAACTGCTCGGTTTCCGGATTTAACCTCTGTATGTATCCTTTCATGGTACCTATCCAGATGTATCCGTGTTTGTCTACCTTTACTGTATACACATTGTTCTCGAGAAGCTGGCTGTTACTTACTGTGTATTGTTTGATTTGCCCTTTCGAGTAGCATAGCAGTCCTTTCTGGAAGGTGCCTATCCATAGGCGGTTTTTGGAGTCGATGGATAAGTCGACTACAATATTGGCGGGAGTTGCTATCTTTTCGTATGAATCGGTCACTAGTGAACGTCGGATTAGTCCCGTACCGTCTGTTCCGTAGTAAATGTATTCCTGGCTGGTGTCTTCGCAGAAGGTCAGGATATCATCATATTCCAGGGATTTGTTGCATAGTATGATTTGGGACATGGGGCTATAATAGGAAATACCGTGTTTGAAATTCCCTATGTATATGGTTCCGTCTTTGTCCCGGTAAATGGTATTCAGATTGTTGCTGGCAATGGTGTGCGGTTTCAATGGATTGTGCACCAAGTTGGTAAGCGATTTGGTCAGGGTGTTGTAAACGAACAGCCCCATATGGCTGGTAAGTATCCATACGTTGCCGTCTCCCAGGTCGAGGATGCGTTGCACGCGATTGTACTGTATGTGAGTGTTATTGTTCAGGCTGATGTCCTCCCATTGCTGTGTAAAACTGTTCTTGTGCAAAAGTAGGCTGTTTTGGAAGGTGTATACCCATAGGCTTTCGTTTTGGTCTATGTAAATGTGTGGCTCATGATTCTCCAGCAAAGGTCTATAGATGGTGGGAATGGCTATTTCCTTGACTTCGGAAGTCTGCTTGCTGATACTGTATAGGGTACCGTTGGAGTACATTATATAAATGAACTGGACACCTATATAGAGGTTTGAAATCTTTTCAACTGCCAGTGGATAGGCTTTGATGGAGCTGTTGTCCATGCTTCGTATGTAAAGTTTGGAATAGTCGTAGGCCCAAAACTCATTCTTGGATGTTTTTCCCATCCTCAGAATGTTTTTACTGGGGATTTGCAGCCCATCGAGTATGGGTTTATAGTCATTGTCGAATTTACCGGTCTTATAATTATAGATACTGTAGCCGCTGGAAGTCCTTATCCATACATTGTCGTCCGGTCCTTCGAAAATTTCGCTGATGGCATCGTCCGGCAGGTCGGAGTTGTTCTGGTAATACTGCTGGAAGGAGTAGCCGTCGTATTTGTTGAGTCCTGATTCTGTCCCCACCCAGAGGAATCCCCTATTGTCTCTGTAGATGCTTCGGACACTGTTGTTGGAGAGTCCTTCTGTTGTAGAGAGCTGCTTGAACATGACAGCCGGCGGGATTTCCGCTGAGTTACCTTGAACAGTAAGGAGGAAGGCCAGGTTGCATATAAGGAATAGGAGCAGTTGTTTCATGTATTTTCTTTATTAGAAGGATTAACAATATTGTAACTGCAAACTTAAATATAATCCTTCGAACGAGCAAGGAAAGATTTGCGTATTCGTGTGGGATGATATCCTCCGTTTGGTGAAAAATAGTATGCATTTTGTTTCCAATGGCCCTATATGGGTTCTATGAAACAAAACCGGATATTAAAAGACATTTTTAAGGCATCTGTGTTTCCTTTAAGAAAAATACATTTGCAGGCGAGATCATTTAAATCCTAATAGTATGAAGAAAGAACTTTTAGCAGTGGCGATGCTGTTGTTTGCCGGTGGCAATCTGTTGGCACAGCCACATGTCAATGACGGTACTTCGTATTTGATGAACCAACCTCTGGACATGAGTACCGATTTCCGTGACTTGAGTAATACCTTGTTTTTTGCAGATCACCTGGAGTCATTCGATGCCAAGTCGGGTGAAGGGCTGGTGAATTGGAAACGCGGGCATCTGATGCCCCGCCAAGCCTTCAATACCAACGGTGCACAGCCCCGTAAAATGAGAATGCTCGATTTCCCCTTCACTGCCTATGAAAATGACCCTAACCTCAAATTCAAGATTGACTTTGTAACTCCGCGTACGGTACGTATCCGTATGCTAACGACCCCGGTGGAACCCAAACCTGCCGCTTCCATCATGTTGGCAAAGGAACCGGGCAGGGATGGAAGCTGGAAAGTTACCGAGACGAATGACAAGATTATCTATTCCAGCGACTATGGAACCATTCAGATTAACAAGAATCCTTGGAGAATCGTCTTGAAGGATAAAGCCGGACGTATCTTGAGCCAGACTGCCGCTTTGAGCGACGCGGACTCTACGCAGGTAAAATATACGCCGTTCTGTTTTGTGAAGCGGGGAAGCGACAATGCTCGCCGCATCAATCCGGTATTTACCTTGACTGCAGATGAAATGATTTTTGGTTGCGGAGAGTCTGCCACTGGGCTGAACAAGGCCGGACAGAAGGTGAACTTGTTCGTTACAGACCCACAAGGGCCTGAGACGGACCAGATGTACAAACCGATTCCTTTCTTTATGAGTAACCGGGGATATGGTATGTTTATGCATACATCCGCTCCCGTGACTTGTGATTTTGGTGCTACCTATATTGGGCTGAACAAAATGTTCATGGGTGACGAGAACCTGGATTTGTTCGTTTTCTTCGGCGAGCCGAAAGATATTCTGGACGAGTACACCGATTTGGTAGGAAAGCCGGGCATGCCCCCCTTGTGGTCTTTCGGTACGTGGATGAGCCGTATTACCTATTTCAGTGAAAAGGAAGGTTATGATGTAGCGGCCAATATCCGTAAGAACAAGTATCCGTGCGATGTTATCCATTTCGATACCGGCTGGTTTGATGTGGACTGGCAGTGTGACTATAAATTCTCCGAGAACCGTTTCCAGAATCCACAGCAGATGTTGAAGGATTTGAGGTCTCAAGGTTTCCATGTATGTTTGTGGCAGTTGCCTTATTTCACTCCTAAAAACCGTTATTTCTCTGAACTGATAGAGAAAGACATGTATGTGAAAAATGGAAATGGTGAACTTCCCTACGAAGATGTGGTGCTTGATTTTTCCAATCCGGAAACAGTAAAGTGGTATCAGGACAAACTGGCGGGATTGCTGAATATCGGTGTCAGTGCCATTAAAGTAGACTTTGGCGAGGCTGCTCCACTGAATGGTATTTACGCTTCCGGCAAGAGCGGATGGTATGAGCATAACCTCTATCCGGTGCGTTATGATATGGCAGTGTCCGAGATAACCAAGAAGTTGCACAACGAGAATATAATGTGGGCACGTGCCGCATGGGCTGGTTCCCAGCGTTATCCATTGCATTGGGGCGGTGATGCTGCAACTACGAACACGGGTCTGCTGGGTACGCTTCGTGCAGGCTTGTCCTTCGGCTTGTCCGGTTTCTCCTTCTGGAGCCATGATATGGGCGGCTTTGTAAAATCCACTCCGGAGGACTTGTATTGCCGCTGGATACCGTTCGGTTTTCTTACTTCCCATACCCGCGCGCATGGGGCACCTCCGACAGAGCCGTGGTTGTACGACAGCAAGCGTGTGCAGGATGTCTTCCGCAAGAGTGCGGAGATGAAGTACCGTCTGATGCCTTATGTGTATGCTCAGGCTAAGGAATGTACAGAAAAGGGCTTACCGATGCTAAGAGCCTTGTTTGTAGAATTCCCCGATGATCCGGGAGCATGGAAAGTGGATGACGAGTATCTCTTCGGTTCGCAGATTCTGGTTGCCCCCTTGCTTGAATCCGGTATGACGGGCCGCACAGTTTACCTTCCCGAAGGAAAATGGATAGACTACCAGACAGAGAAAGTCTACGAAGGCGGATGGCACCGGATTGAAGCAGGCAGTCTGCCGATAATCATGCTGGTACGTGACGGTTCGGTACTTCCTCATCTGAAGTTGGCGCAGTCCACTGCTGAGATGGATTGGAGCAAAATGAGCCTGAAGGTATACAGTGCTGACAAGAAGCAGGCAGAAGGATTGGTTTGTCTACCTGCCGACAACCGTATTCAGGTTGTGAAAGTGGATTGTGGAAAGGCCAAACCGCAACTGTTGAACCAGATTGAAGGCACTTCCCTGAGTTTCTGAACTTAATCTTTGAAAATCTATATTGAATTCACCCCTGTCGGTATGGAAGAGAAAGGGATATAGTTACCGAAATCTGTGCCACTATGGTGGCACAGATGTGCCTTCCCAATGGCACGGCAGTGCCTCTATAGTGGCACAAAATTGTGTCGCATATCTTTTTCCCGATGTGCTTATGACCGGGGTATTTGTTAAACCTAAGTATTTAGTATTTATGAGAAATGTGATGAAGTATTTGGGTATCATGTCAGTATCGCTGGCATGTGCCGGACCTCTCTTTGCAACAAGCGTACAGCCGTTTGCAGGTGTCACTGTCGTACAGCAGAGTGTAGTTACTGTGAAGGGCCAAGTGGTGGATGAGAAAGGCGAGCCCATCATCGGTGCCAATGTCATTGTGGAAGGTACGACAAACGGTATGATTACCGATTTGGACGGTAACTTCTCCTTGCAGTGTCCCGTAGGTTCTACGCTGAAGACCAGTTACATCGGTTATCTGGCGCGAACGGTCAAAGTAACCGGGAATATGAATGCTCTGAAAATTACTTTAAAGGAGGATACCGAAACCTTGGATGAGGTAGTTGTTGTGGGCTACGGTACGATGAAGAAATCCGACCTCACCGGTTCTGTGGCTTCCGTGAATGCGGAGGAAATGATGAAGCGGAATCCGGTGAACTTGGGACAAGGTTTGCAGGGAGCTGCGGCAGGTGTATCTGTCATCCGTTCTTCCGGTGACCCGGAAGGAGGTTTCTCCATCCGTATCCGCGGTGTGGCAACCGTGAATGGTTCTGCCGACCCACTCTATGTAGTGGACGGTGTGCAGGTAGGAACTTCCATCGATTTCTTGAATCCTAATGATGTAGAGTCCATCGAAATTCTGAAGGATGCTTCGGCTACGGCAATCTATGGTACTCGCGGTGCCAATGGCGTCATTATGATTACTACCAAGAACGGTGGTAAGGGGAAGGCAAAGGTGAACTTTTCGGCCAACTATGCCCTCCAGTTCAATTCGAATAAGATTGATGTGGCTGATGCGGGCTTGTTTGCAAGTGCTGTACGTTCCGCCGTCAAGAATGACGGTATTGCCATGACCAATCTGGCATATGGCGAGGATTACATAGGCAGACTGAACAGCATTGACTGGCAGGATGAAATGTCACGCACGGCATTACAGCAGAACTATAACCTTTCTGCTTCGGGAGGCAGCGAAAATACCCAAGCCAACTTATCTCTGGGTTATTTGAACAACCAGGGTATCGTGATTGAGTCGAATTTTAAACGCTTGACGGCACGCGCTAATATCACTCACAAAGTGAAAGACTTTCTGCATGTAGGCTTGAACTTGAACTATGCACATTCGGAAAAGATGGGAGGAGGCAACCTGAGAAACTATGCACAAGCCATTCCAACCATGGATTATGTAGAGGACGGTGTTTTCTATTCCATGCCTATTGTGTTGCCCGACGGTACTTGGGGACATTACAAGAAAGAAGGCAATGGAGACGTGAACAAGGGAGCTGACAATCTGGTTGCTGCTGCCAAGACTGCCGACAGTATTAATAAATGGGACCGTATGCTTGCTAGTGCTTTCCTACAACTCGATTTGTACAAAGGGTTGACTTTCAAGACTATTGCCAGTTATAATTATTATACAAAAGGTTATAATGGCTATACAGCCTATAATGATAGAACCTTTGGAACTCAAGACCGTAAGGACTCGTTCTCGCTGAACCAGAGCCAGTCCACTTCACTCGGTCTGGAAGCGTTCTTGAACTATGACTGGTCCAATGAGCATCACCGCGTAAGTGCAATGGCCGGTTTCTCTACCAGCGATACGAACGGTGCCTGGCTGAATTCCAGTGCCAACGATTTCCCGGCAGACAACATCCGCAAAATTTCATTGACCAATGACCCATCGTCTAAGCAAACGGATGGTGGGCTGGATTTGAAGACAAGATTCCTTTCTTACTTCGGCCGTCTGACTTATACTTTGAACGACCGCTATATTGTGACTGCAACGGTACGCCGCGACGGTTCTTCGAACTTTGGTGCCGGCAATCGTTATGGTACATTCCCTTCCGCTTCTGTAGCTTGGCGTCTTTCCGAGGAAAAGTTCATTAAGGATTTAGAACTGTTCAGTAACTTGAAGTTGCGTGCCGGATGGGGACAGACCGGTAATGCGGGCAATGGTACCAACTTGTCCATAGCACAGTTGTCTTCGGCAAATGCAATGTACTGGTTCTTTAATGGTTCGAGTGTGATTAACGGTGCCGGTATTGCCCAGCAGAAAGAAATTGATACCAACCTGAAATGGGAAACCAATGAGCAGACAAATATCGGTATTGACTTTGCCTTTATGAACAATGAGCTTTCTTTCTCTGCCGATTACTTTATCCGTGACGCAAAGGATCTGCTTCTGTATCGCCAGATTCGTCCTTCCACCGGTTTCTCCAATGTCTATACTAATGCGGGACATATCCGTAACTCAGGTTTCGAGTTTACTGCTGCGTGGAACAAGAGCTTCAGCGATTGGAATATCGGCATAAGACTGAATGGGTCTACCCTGAAGAACGAGGCTATTGAAGTCGGCGATCCGATATTCAGCAAGTCAGGTTCAGCACAAGATGGCGACAACTGGGACAACCACTCCATTACACAGAACGGCTATCCTGTAGGTTCCTACTATGGCTGGAAGGTAGAAGGCATTTTCAGAACCCAGGCCGAAATTGATGAAATGAATAGGCTGGCGGTTGAAAAGGGAGTTGAAAGTGGTGTATATCAGGACAAGACTACCCAGCCCGGCGACTATAAGTTTGTTGATTTGAATGGTGACGGGCAGATTACCGATGCCGACCGTACTGTTATAGGCAATGGATATCCCAAGTTCACTTACGGAATGAACCTTACCGCTTCCTGGAAAAACTTTGATTTCTCGATGAACTTGTACGGTGTAGCCGGTATGGATATCCTTTCTTATTCTTCGGCCCGCTTGACCTCAGTCTATGCACCCGACGGCGGTTATCAGAATGTACTGAAGGAATATATCAATAATGCATGGTCATCTTCGAATACCGGCGCCAAATATCCGCGTATCACCAAGACAGACTATAATAAGAACATGCGTGTGTCCGACGCCTACATCCAGAAGGGGGATTATCTGAAGATTTCAAATATTCAGATAGGATATACATTCCCGAAGAATGTGCTGAAACCGGTGAAAATGGAAAATGCACGCGTATTTGCCAGTGTCGACAATGTATGTACCATCTCTTCGTACAATAAGTTCGGCGATCCGGAAGTTGGTGACTCCAATGTATTGTATTCGGGATTTGACGGAGGACGTTATCCGTTCCCGATGTCGGTTACTTTCGGTCTGAGTGTACAGTTCTAATACTAACGGATAAAAAATATGATTATGAAAAACTTATATAAACTGTTGATCGGTGTGCTGGCCTTAAGCACCGTAACGTCTTGTGACGATTATTTGGAAGTGGATCATTACGATATTCTTCCGGCAGATTTCATGTTTAAAACGGAGGAGAATGTCCTTTCCGGATTGAACGGACTTTATGATACCTTTTATACGGACCAGCACGGTTCCGGTGATGACGAAACATGGGGATTCAAGCCTCAGGTATTTGCTGCCAACCATTCTACGATGGACTGTCAGGCTTCCGGTTGGGATGCGGAATGGCAGCGTCATGCCTGGAAACCCGATAAGGGTTCCCTGGAGACTGCATGGCGGATGAGTTATCGTGCAGTGGACCGTGCAAACCGTTTCCTGGCTGGCCTGGAGACGGCGGATGCCTCTATATTTGCGGACAGCAATTCCAAGACCGTTTATGAAGCGCAAGCACGTGCCATCCGCGGTTATAACTACCTTTACCTGACGAAACTTTTCGGAAGGGTACCGATGTTGCTTACCGGTGAAACCTATACTACTTCGGTAGGAAAGGCACGTCCGGAATCCGTGGATGAGACTTATGCGGCTATCGAGGAAGATTTGTCTTTTGGACGCGACCATCTGGACTGGTTACCCATGAATGGTGAATACGGACGTATAACCAAGGGGTTCTGCAAAGCTTATTTGGCCGAGCTGTATATGTTGAAGAAAGACTTTACGAAAGCCAAGACGGAACTAAAGGATATAGTGGACAGTGGAACCTATTCATTGGAGCCCTGCTTCGGTAACCTGCATGCCTGGGATACACATTGGACCAAAGAATCTGTATTTGAGGTGATGTATCATGAACAAGGATATATGGGCTGGGGAGCCGATTCGTCTTCAGATGCCATGATGTGGTACGGATATATGTGTGCGGCACCCGAATGGGGAGGCTGGGGGTCTCTCTGTCTTTCTTGGGAGTTTGTACGTTCCTTTGAACCGGGTGACAAACGCCGCCAATACTCTGCTGTTGCCAAAGGGGATACGCATCCCATTACCGGGCAGACTGTAGGGGTGACAAGTGGTTTTGACGGTCTTTTCCAAGGTTCCGAAAATATGCCTACTGTTTATTCCTTGAAATACTGGAGATGCAAGCCAGGTGAGAACAACAAAGTATTCAATCCTATTTCGTTGACTTTGAAGCGTTATGCAGGCATCATGCTCGACTATGCAGAATGTTGTTTCGAGACAGGTGACAACGCTACCGGATGGAACATGATACGTCAGATACGTAACCGTGCTTGGGGTAATTTGGAGATGGGAGCGACGATGATTGACCTACCCGCCGACATGTTGAATACCCAGACGGTGGAAGTGCCGGATGCAGAGACCTATTATACAAGCTATAAAGCAGCCAAAGGCTATACTTCTCCGGTATGGAAGGTGGCGCTGATTATAGAGCGTCGCCATGAATTCAATGCCGAGTTCTCGCTTTACCATGATTTGTGCCGTATGGGTATGTGCAAAGAATGGTTTGCCGCCGAATATCCGAAGACAGCAGCCAACTCTTCACAAGAGGCTTGTCTGCAGACTGGTGACTCATTCCGTTTCTTTGAGCACGAGGCTTATCAGGAAATCTTCCCGATTCCGACGAATGAGATTCTGACCAACCCGCTCATCAATCAGGCTGACCAGAATCCGGGATATTGATAAATTATAAATAAACACTTAATAATAAAATATTTGTGAGTGAAATGTCAGGCACCAGTAGTTGTTGTGATAGACGTCAGCGTCTGTCGTGATGAAAGCCGGTGTCTGACATGACAAACACCAGTACTTGAGACGACGAACACCAGTCTCTGATAAACGGGGAATTAAACAAGGAAAAGTTTGATGGTTTTAGAGAATAATTATGGAAAGGAAGATGTTTTATTGGATAGCACTGCTGGTTGCGTCTTGTCTGGCAGGCTGCCGGTCGCATTCAGGGGAGACAGATATGCAGACACGCATGCGTACAGAGATTGTCACGAATGTCAGGGACAGCGTGTTGCCGTTTTGGATGGATTATGCAGTGGCTCCCGACAGCGGTTTTTATGGAACTGTATTGCGGAATGGTACTCCGGTAGTGGATGCTCCGAGAGGAGGGGTTCTGAATGCCCGGATTCTGTGGAGTTTTTCTGCCGCATACCGTACGTTTAAGGATGAGGCTTATCTGAAGCTTGCGGATAAATCGCAACGCTACTTCATTGATACATTTATAGACAAGGAACATGGTGGGGTATATTGGCTGGTCAATCCTGACGGTGAGGTGCTGAATGCTTCCAAATATACGTATGCCATGACCTACGCCATCTATGGGCTGGCTGAACACTATCTGGCAACAGGTAACAGCGAGAGTCTGGATATGGCTGTCGGTTTATATCATACCTTGGAGGAGAAAGGCCGCGAACCGCAATATGACGGTTATGTGGAATCTTTTACTGAAGATTGGAAACAACTGGATAATTATGATAACAATGCATCCAAGACTATGAATGCGCATTTGCACGTGCTGGAAGCTTATACCCTTTTATATCAATGCTGGAAAGACGACGGACTGAGGAAAAGACTCAAGTTCTGCGCCGAGTTGTTTATGGACCGTATTTATGACTCTTCAAGGAGGCATTTTAATTTGTTCTTTGATAATGCATGGAACAGTCTGGTTGAGATGGACTCTTATGGACATGATGTAGAGGCGGGATGGCTGCTTTGTGAGGCTGCCCGTGTGTTAGAAGACCGTCAACTGATGGATAGGGCGAATCGGCTTGCGCTGGATGTGACGGATGCTTGCTTGGTGGAAGGACTGAGTGACAAAGGGTATATGATGTATGAAAAGAAGGGCGGAAGAACAACCGGGCATGCCTCATGGTGGGGCCAGATTGAAACGATGATAGCTTGTGTCAATGCCTGGCAAATCAGCGGGAATGACGTTTATCTGCAATCGGCCGATACGGTTTGGACTTTCGTAAAGGACTGTATGATAGACCGGGAATACGGTGAATGGTACAGTGATTGTTTTGATGGAGAACCCAAGAAGGATACTCCCAAAGTGAGTATGTGGCGTTGCCCGTATCATACGGTACGCTTGGGAGTAGAAATACATAATCGTTTAAAATAGTATTTATGAAGAAATTTATAGCAGGTGCAGCATCACTGATGCTTTGTATGGGGCTGCACGCCCAGGATTTCAGAATCAATCCATCGGGATATTTTGAGAATGGCGGGGCCAATGTGATGGTGTTCAGTGACGTCTACCCTGAAGGACACCAGGGAGGACTGACCCTTGTTTTGAATGGAGACCGCAGGGCTGCCAATGGAGATGTGCGCTTTGAAATCTCGCAAGGGCAGTGGCAGGGATTGCCCAAGATGAGAAGCAGGGTGGTGGATGAGGCTGACAATGAAATCCGTGTCACATTGAGTTATCCGGATTCGGCCAAACATATGGCAGGCTTTAATCCGATGATTTATCCGGATTTTGTTTTTGGCTATACCATTAAGGTCAAAGGCGAGAAGGATTATCTGGTATTGACCGTTGATTTGGACCAACCGGTGCCCGAGCGGTTTGCCGGCAAGTTGGGCTTTAATCTGGAATTGGTACCTTCCACTTTGCTGGGCAAGCCGTGGATTATGGACAACCGGACGGGAGTCTTTCCCCACCAGGCGATGGGGCCCACCATGAAACAGTCTTCCAACATGGAGCATATCGGAGATTTCAACCCTGGCGGGAAAGCTGATTTGGACCAGTTGCTGTTGGATAGAAAGACTTATAACCCGATGATTGCCGATGATATCGTCTCTGCTCCTTTGGCCGCAGGGAAAAAGTTTGTACTCAATCCTCAGGATGATTTGGCAAAGATTACGATTGAAAGTGAGAAAGGAGACTTGTTGCTGTATGATGGAAGGATAAATCATAACAACGGTTGGTTTGTGCTCCGTTCGGAGTTCCCGGCAGGTACAAAGGAAGGTGCGGTGAAATGGATAATCCGTCCGACAGTCACTAAAGACTGGCGTTATGCACCGGTGGTGCAAGCCTCTCAAGTAGGTTACCATCCTGGACAGAAGAAAGTGGCTGTCATAGAGTTGGATAAACGGGATACAGACTTCAAGCAACCTGCCCTTTATCGCATTGCTGCCGATGGCAGGAAACTGGTAAAGCAGCAGGCTGCCAAGGATTGGGGAGATTTCCAACGCTACCACTATCTGCAGTTCGATTTCACGGAAGTGACGGAAGAAGGGCTCTATCAGGTAATGTACGGCGATGCTGCTTCTCCGGTGTTCCGCATTGCCAAAGATGTGTGGGACAAGGGTATCTGGCAGGCAGAGGTGGAATACTTCTTGCCGGTACAGATGTGCCACATGCGTGTGAACGAAAAATACCGTGTATGGCATGACTTCTGTCATCATGACGATGCACGTATGGCCAAAACCGATATCAACCATATAGACGGATATACTCAGGGAACCTCTACTCTTTGTAAGTACCAGCCGGGTGATTTGGTTCCAGGGCTGAATGTGGGTGGATGGCACGATGCGGGGGACTATGACCTGCGTGTGGAATCCCAGGCAGGCGAGGCCTATATACTTGCCATGGCTTGTGAGAACTTTGGTGCCTATTGGGACGAGACTTCCATAGATTTTGAAAAGAAGATAGTCGAGATTCACCAGCCGGATGGAAAGAATGACTTGTTGCAGCAGGTGGAAAACGGTGCTTTGACGATAGTGGCGGGTTGGAAGGCTCTGGGGCGTCTCTACAGAGGGATTCTGTGTCCTACCGTACGCCAGTATGCACACTTGGGTGATGCGTCGGCCCATACAGACCATGTCAGTGGGACTGCCGACGACCGCTGGGTGTTTACGGAGGACAACCCTGGTAGGGAACTTCAGGTGGCTGCCTGGCTGGCAGGTATTTCACGTGTCTTGAAGGGACATAACGATGCATTGGGAGCGGATTGTCTGGAGATAGCCCGTGAATTGTTCAGGATTACCCGCTGCGACAACAACCGGGTGCTGACAGCCAAGGTACATGCTGCCGTAGAACTTTATCTGGCGACAAAGGAAGTGGAGTACCGTGATTTCGTTTTGCAGCAGCAGGATTTCATCTGCAAGAATATCCGTCAGACGGGTTGGTTCATCGGACGTTTCGACAAAGCTGTGAGAAATGCACGTTTCAGCAAGGCTGTTCGCAAAGCACTGCCGGAGTTGCAGGCTATGTATCAGGAGTATAGCAGTAAAACTCCGTATGGAGTGCCGCATGACAGAGGTAACCGTTCTTCCGGTTCATGGGAACCCCAGCATCTGGGCTACAATTACTGTTACCTGCATGCTGCCTATCCTGACTTGTTTGCACCGGACTATATTTTCAATGCTGTCCAATACCTGCTCGGTATGCATCCGGGACGTAATCAGGCAGCGTTTGTAACGGGAGTCGGTGCCGAAACGATGAAAGCCGCCTATGGTGTCAACCGTGCCGACTGGTCTTATATTCCGGGTGGAGTGTCTCCGGGTACAAATCTGATTCGTCCCGACTTGCCCGAATTACTTCATTTCCCGTTCTTATGGCAGGAAGGTGAGTACTGTTTGGGCGGACATGCTACGTGGTTTATGTATATGGTATTGGCATCTCAGAAAATATTGAATGGTAATGAACAGTAAAATAAAGGTAGATAAGTTTGTAATTGTAGCTTTTCTGCTCTGCATGGTCTGCACTATGGCCATGCAGGCAAAAGCTTATGACAATTTTAAGGTATCGGTCTATGTACGTGCCTACGAGGTAGACAAGATGAAGGGTGCGCCCGTCAAGGCTGCATAAATAACTATTCCTTTAGCAAGGAATTAGG
>OLNP01000998.1_pt1 | contig 26093 bp, 18 predicted proteins | sample 1671951 | NCBI WGS metagenome assembly OLNP01 (sample SAMEA3136629, study PRJEB25190) | human gut metagenome | biome: human gut; feature: human-associated habitat; material: faeces | place: Austria | collected 2013
CTTTTTTCATCTTTGTTGACTTTTATGAAGTCAACCTATTTCAGGACGAGACATAGGCTATTTGTGATAGATAGGTATTTTATTATTAGCAAAGTAGTATGATTTTCGGCTGAACATCCGGATGTATGGGGCCTGAACATCCGGGTCTATGGAACGCTACACCCGGATGTAGAAGGTCGCAAGATGTGGGTGTATGCAAACATTTGTGCTTTTGTTTATTAGTTTGTCTGCTGTCCTGCTTCATTTTATGTCATACCTTTACGACAATAATCTCCCTATAAAAAAGGTTTATATGCTGTTTTAACAAGTTCGGAGACGGATGAAAACGGTAAGATAAGCACGAGGTGGCATAAAAGGAGAACTAAAAAGAAGGTTTCTTTGCAAAAAAGTTATTACTTTGCAACTGATTTAGACTATTAACATTAAAAGACAGCGAACTGATACCATGATTTGGAACGAGACTATCGAATGTATGAACCGCGAGGAAATGCGGAGATTACAGAGTATCCGCTTAAGGCGGGTTGTTGAACACGCTTATCATAATTCTCCTTTCTACCGTAAGAAAATGCAGGAAATGGGGATTACTCCGGAAGATATTCATTCTATTGACGATATAGTGAAGCTCCCGTTTACCGTTAAACAGGACTTGCGGGACAATTATCCTTTCGGGCTGATGGCCGTGCCGATGTCTGAGATTGTCCGGTTGCACGCTTCTTCCGGAACGACGGGAAAGCCTATTGTTGTCGGTTATACCCGGAAAGATCTGTCTATTTGGGCTGAAGTGGTGGCACGATGTCTGACCGCTTATGGTCTGACCAAGAATGATTCGGTGCAGGTTTCATACGGTTATGGCTTGTTTACAGGAGGCTTGGGAGCACATGCCGGAGTCGAGAATATCGGCGGGACGGTAATTCCGATGAGTAGTGGCAATACGCAGAAACAGATTCAGTTGATGCATGATTTTGGCGCTAAGGGGTTGGCTTGCACGCCTTCCTATGCGTTGTATCTGGCAGAAACAATTCACTCATCCGGCATACCGTTGGAAGAATTCAAGTTGCGTGTCGGTGCTTTTGGGGCTGAACCTTGGACGGAAAATATGCGTAAAGAGTTGGAAAGCAAGCTGAATATCAAGGCCTATGATATCTATGGGCTGACAGAGATTTGTGGTCCGGGAGTTGGAGGAGAGTGCGAGTGCCAGAACGGTACGCATTTATGGGAAGACCATTTTTTCCCTGAAATTGTGGATCCGGTTACTTTGGAACCGGTAGAACCTGGACAGCACGGAGAATTGGTTTTCACGACATTGACAAAGGAAGGGATGCCTATGATCCGTTACCGTACGCGCGACCTGACGCATTTGATTTATGATAAATGCGAATGTGGACGTACGGCAGTTCGTATGGGACGTATTCTCGGACGTAGTGACGATATGTTGATTATTCGGGGTGTGAATGTATTTCCGTCGCAGGTGGAATCGGTCATTCTTGAAATGCCGGAATTCGAACCGCATTATCTGATTGTGGTCGACCGTGTAAACAATACGGACACATTCCAAATTCAAGTAGAAGTGCGTCAGGAGTTTTATTCGGACGAAATGAACAAGATGATTGCCTTGAAGAAGAAAATCGCGAACCGTATGCAGAGTGTAATCGGTTTGCAACCCGATATAAGGATTGTCGAGCCGCGCAGCATCGAGCGGAGTATGGGTAAAGCCAAACATGTGATCGATAATCGTAAACTGGAATAGGAAAGAATTCTGATTTATGATTTGTGATTTATGAATTATCGACAGTTCATAAATCATAAATCATAAATAATTAGTTATAAATCAAATTTTATCCCCCATGTTAATTAAACAGTTATCTATCTTTCTGGAAAATAAGAAAGGCCGTTTTACGGAAGTGGCAAAAATATTAGGTGAAGCAGGCGTAAACATGTCCGCTTTCACAGTTGCTGAAAATTCAGACTTCGGAATCTTGCGTTTGATCGTGTCGGATACGGATACTGCCATCAAGGTCTTACGCGATCGCTTGTATGCCGTGAGCGTGGCCGATGTTGTTTGTCTACATTGCCCCAACCAGCCGGGAGCATTGGCTAAAGCGATGGACATCATTACTTCGGCCGGAATATTTATTGAGTATATGTACGCTTTTTCTCAGGGTGAGGCAGCCAATGTGATCATTCGTCCCGACAATGTGGAGAAGTGTGCGGAGGTTCTGAAAGCCAATAAACTGGAGCTGATTGCGGCCAGTGACTTATATAAGTTGTAAATATTAACGTTAAGCGCTTCGTTTATTTGTTGGAAAACTTTAACTTTGCGCGCTAAAAGTATGTGAATGAAAAAGGTTGTATTTTTATTGATGATGATTACGGTTCTGTTATCTTCCTGTGGGGAGTATAACAAGATACTGAAAAGTACAGACTACGAATTGAAATATTCGTATGCAAAGAAATATTTCAATGCAAAACAATATTCGAAGTCTGCCACTTTGCTGGATGAACTGGTGCCTATTTTTAAAGGTACAGCTAATGCTGAAGAATCTTTGTATCTGCTGGCGCAAAGTTATTATGGACAAAAAGACTACCAGACTGCTTCGCAATACTTTAATACCTATTATACGACTTATCCGAAAGGCGAGTTTACCGAGTTGGCCCGTTATTATTCGGGTTATGGATTGTATCTGGATTCACCGGACCCCCGCTTGGATCAGGCGCAAACGTATGAAGCCATTAACCAGTTGCAATTATATTTGGAGTATTATCCGCAAAGCGAACGTGCTAAAGAAGCTCAGAACATTATGTTCGAATTGCAGGAAAAGCTCGCCTATAAGGAACTGTTGGCAGTCCGGTTGTATTTCAACTTGGGTACCTATATGGGAAACAACTATCTTTCATGTGTGATTACCGCGCAAAATGCACTTAAGAACTATCCGTATTCAAAATATAGGGAAGAGTTTATGTTCTATACCATTCGTGCCAAATACGAATTGGCTGTGGTTAGTGTGGAAGAAAAGTTGCAGGGACGTTACCGTGAGGTTGTAGATGAATATTACAATTACATGAACGAGTATCCCGAAGGCAAGTATGTAAAACAGGTTCAGAAGTTCTACGACTATGCCAGCAAGCGAATAACAGATACGTATTAACGAAACAACTAATCAATAAAGTAAGTATGGATTACAGAAAGACTAACGCTCCGTCGAATACAGTTACCCGCGACATGATGAAGCTGTCATCAGACACGGGCAATGTGTATGAAACTGTTGCAATCATTGGTAAACGTGCTAATCAGATTGCTGTTGAGATGAAACAGGATCTGGAAAAGAAACTTCAGGAATTTGCTTCCTATAATGATAATTTGGAAGAAGTTTTTGAAAACAGAGAGCAGATTGAGATTTCACGTTACTATGAAAAACTCCCAAAACCGACTTTGATCGCAGCTAAGGAGTATGAAGATGGTAAGGTGTATTATAAGAACCCTGCAAAAGAAAAGAATAACCTTTAATTAATTGACAATTGATAATTGACAATTGACGGTTAGGTGAGTATCATCTAATAATTGTCAATTGTCAATTGTTAATTGTCAATTGTTTTATTATGTTACAGAGAATACAAACGGTTTATTTGCTTATTATAATGGCATTGACGATTGCCATTCTGTTTTTACCGCTTGCCGTGTTGCAGTCGGGTGATCAATTGTTTACATTTGATGCGACCGGTATCAGTACAATGGCCGCTCAGCCGGAACTTATTTATCCCACATGGGGATTGTTTGCTTTGACAATCGTGATCTCTTTGCTGGCTCTTTTGACTATCTTCCTGTTTAAGAAAAGAATCCTTCAGATACGGATTTGCGTATTTAATGCAATTTTGATGTTAGGTTTTTACGGTCTCTTTGCATTCTTTTACTGGGATCTGGGTAATCAAAAGGAGATATTCTCATTAAGTTTGAAGATCGCCTTTTCTTTTCCGTTAATCAGCCTGATTCTGGATTATTTGGCTATACGTAATATTGGGGCAGACGAAGCACTGGTGCGTTCTTTGGATCGCTTGAGATAATCATTTCGGAGTATATAAAAAAAGAGGATATCTCATCACTGGGATATCCTCTTTTTTCGGCCTAAATCTGATAGCCTAAAGACTATATTATCTCTATTAGCATTGATAAATTCTTAATACTTCTAATGCAAAACTAACCATGTAGTAGAGCTTTAGACTTTTAAAAAGGGAAAGGCGGCGTTTTTGTTTTGGGAGGAGCCTACTGCCCATTCTTGGCTTGTCTTTGTTACAAAGTTATTGTAAGCCTTGATTTCTATATTGCCTAAGATTGTTCAATCATAAATCTTAAAATCCCGGAATCATATACGTGATCTTAGCCGAGATTACCTGCGAAGACGATTTGGAAAAATAATCTTCTTTACGGCTGTTGAAGATGTCGCTGAGGGCATAGTAGTAGCGGCCCTCCAGGAGGAAAGAGCCAATTCCTGTACGAAGTTCGATACCCGGACCACCGCATAATCCCCAGTCGAATTTCTTTTCGATTGGCATATCGTGCTGTTCGTTTTCGGTGTTCGGCTTGGCTCCGTTCAGATTCTCGTCTGTCTTTTCACCGAAAGCATATCCTATTTTGGGTCCTAGGTTGACGAATACCCTGAAACGTTTACTGCCAAAATAGATATGTGTCAGGATCGGAAGTTCAAAGTAGTTGATTGTCCGGCTGTATTTATACTGAGGTTGGTCCTCGAACTTTTCATCCCATCCATGTTGGATGAAATTCAGTTCAGCCTGCAATCCTAGATTTTTTTCCGTAATCCACCGGAGCGTGAGACCGCCCGTGTAGCCCATTTTCATTTTCTGCTGCACTTTCGTCTGGGCAAAACTGACTTTGGAAAAGGTCGTACCGAAGGAAGCACCCAAAGACAATTCCCGTTTGAACTTATCCTGCGCCTGAATGTAGTTCAGGGTGACAAGGCTTATAATAACTGTTGTAATAACTTTCCTGATCATCTTACTTCGTTCCGTGTTACATTGAAATCACTTTGATAATGAACAATAAAGATGTTCGTATTAATGAAACCTCCCCAGTTATTTACGCGATGGAAATCAAATCCGGTCTGTACACCCTGGTAATGAATTTTATCCAGATTATTCTCGAAGTTGGAACCATATTTGTTGATTGCTCCGATGAAAAACATACCGGTGTCGAATCCTAAAATACCATATTTAGGGAATATATTGATCAGGTTTTTACTATACCAGTTTTTATATTTGGTATAGAAGTCTGCCACTTCTTTCGACAGGTTATCAGCATAGAAGTTACTATATATATATGTGTTCAGTGCATAGAAATCTTCCAGACAGTCACGCGTGTATGTCTGCCATTCAGGATAGCCGAACAAGGTCAGTCCGCATTCGGGTTTTGTTTCCGCCAGCATACGTAACGGAGACTTGATCTTGTTTAGAGCCTCCAATGTGCCCGAAGTCGGTACGATCACGTTCCGTTTGTCTGTTCTGAGGAGCGTGTCGACATCGGCAGTTAGGGTTTCGGCATTATAATTGATTTCGGTAAATGGGATCTGCCGTTGTTTCATCTCGGCTTTGAATGCCTTGATAAATTCGGTTTTATCCTTGCCGTCCCTGATGTTCAGTAGGATTATATTGTCTTCGGCAAATAGGTCGCATCCGCCTTGAGCCGCTTTGGCATACAGGTAGGAGTGAGGCGTATTTACCTGGTAAACATATGCGTTTGACAACACATCGTCGTTCTTCGATGTAAAAGGAATCACATATTTGATGTTGTTCTTCTGGGCAAATTCCGCAACCGGGCCGATCTGGTCGTTTTGTACGGCTCCGATGATGAGGTTGGCATTCTTCAAGGCATCCTCTTTCAGGATCTCTTTCAGTTTCTTTGTTCCGTTTCCTGTATCATAAACTGACAGATCGATAGAACAGCCTGTGTTTTTAAGACTGTCCACCGCCAGCAAGAGACCTTCGTAATATTCGATGAAGCGTTGTGTCTCCGTAGACGGGATAGCCTCATTTGTCATAAACGGCAATAACAAGGCTACTTTGACGCTGTTGACGCGCTCGATGCTTTTCGGTTCTGAGAGCAACGCATTGACATCTCTTTCCGAAAGCATGGTGGTTGCAGGTTCGGTTGTCATATTCTCTTCGGCTTGTACGGGTATCTTAATAGTCATACCGGCCTTAACTCCTTCTTTCAATTTCGGGTTAAGCTTGATCAACTCGTAGCTGGAAATATTGAATTTCCGGCAGATCCGGTACATGGTTTCCTTTTTCTGGACGGTATATTCAATTTCTTTGGTAACGGTCTTGAGCTCCGTCGTCGGTAAATCTTCCACTTGCGTCGCCGGAATGCGGATTGTCTTGCCAATTGTAAAAGTGGAAGTAGACAATCCGGGGTTCGCTTTTACGATGGCGGTAGCGGGAACGGTGTACCGGATGGATAATGAATACAGGGTTTCTTTGGGCTGTATGGTATGGAAAATATAATTTCCATCTTGCTTCTTAGCAGTACCTCCAACTATGTCGCGTTGCGGTATTTTAAGGGTGGCACCTGCTTTGATCCCCTCTTTGCTATCTGGATTCAGCCGGTAAATATCATCGGGTGTAACCCCGTACATGGTAGCGATTGCGTAAACAGTTTGTCCTCTTTCTATTGTATGAAAAAATACATTATTGTCTTGTCCGCTTGTAATAACCACTTGTGATCGGTTGTTTTGTGCATAGATAGATACACCAGCCAGACTCAGAAAGAACGTCAGTACATATATGTTAATCTTATTCATTTGCTGATTTGGATTATTTAGGGGCAAAGATAACAACAAAAAATGAGAGTAATAAAAGATAAGTCGCTAAAGTGCATTATCAGGTATTTCCGATATCCGTAAAAATTCCCACCTTTCCCTCTTTCAAATAAAACCGTTTGTCATGCTCGGCCAGGAAGCGGATGGTGGTGATGATTTTTTCCTCCGGAAAAGGTAATAAGGGAAGCAAGGTGGTGACAGGAAGCAGCTGCCGGGTGGAAAGCAGTCTGAGTAACAGGTCGCGTATGGCGTTGAAATCCCGGTTGTTCAGGCCGGAGTCATTCTTGGAAAGGCAGACGTCGCAACATCCGCAATCTTCCGTATTCTTTTCCCCGAAATAGGAGAGTAGCAGGCGACTCCGGCATATATGTACCCCGTTCATGTATTCCACCACTTTCGAAATGCGCTTTTTCATTCTTTCCCGACGCTTCTCATAAGCGGAAGATGGGATAATAAGGGCATTTTTTTGTACGCGTGGATGCGTATATGTGATTTGGGGGGCGGTCTGGAAGGATGATTCGTCCATTGCTTCGCAATATTCAATGTAGCCGGACAGTTCTAGCAACTTCAATGCATGATGTATCTGTAGCGGAGGAAGCTGGCAAGTGGAATAAAAATCTGTCAGTTCGAAGTTATGAACGATATCTTTTCCTTGTCCTTCCTGAATTCGGAAATAATCGCCCAACGCTTCATATACTTTTCCGATCAGCTTCTTTTCGGGAAACTCATCGTCTATCCGCTTTTTCAGATGAAAACTATCCGTATCTGTGCAGAGAGCTACCGCAAAGGCTTTCCGGCTGTCTCGTCCGACGCGGCCTGCCTCCTGGAAATATTCTTCCAATGATCCCGGCATATCCAGATGGACAACCAACCGCACGTCCGGCTTGTCGATTCCCATCCCGAAAGCATTCGTGGCGACCATTACGCGGCACTCGTTATTTTTCCAACGGTGCTGCCGGATCGCCTTTTCTTCCCGGTTCAGTCCGGCATGAAAGAAATCGGCAGATATTCCGGCTTGTTGCAGGAAGAGAGCTGCCTCTTTTGTCTGTTTCCGGCTCCGGGTATAGACGATAGCCGTGCCGGGCACTTTTCCGAGTATGTAGGCCAGTGTGCCCAGCTTGTCTTCCGTACGGCGCACGATGTAGGCAAGGTTCGGACGGACAAAGCTTGTCCGGAACACATTCTTCTCCTTGAAAAGCAATTGTTCCTGTATGTCGTCCACGACTTCGGGCGTGGCAGTCGCCGTCAGTGCCAGTACCGGCACGCCGGGCAGTTGCTCCCGAATGTCGGCGATATGGAGATAGGAAGGGCGGAAGTCATAGCCCCATTGCGAGATACAATGGCTTTCATCCACCACTAACAGGCAGACGTTCATGGCCTGTAGCTTTTCCCTGAATAATCCGGTGGCAAGCCGTTCGGGCGAAACGTACAGGAATTTGTATTGTCCGGAAACGCAATTCTCCAATTCCGCAACGATTTCCTGCCGGCCCATGCCCGAATATACAGCCGTAGCTTTGATCCCGACCCGGCGCAGATTGTCGACCTGGTCGCGCATCAAAGCGATAAGCGGGGTAATGACAAGGCAAATCCCTTCCATCGCCAATGCCGGAACCTGGAAGGTGACCGATTTGCCGCCTCCCGTCGGCATCAGGCCGAGCGTGTCTCTTCCGGCACAGACGGAATGGATAATATCCTCCTGTAGGGGACGGAAAGCAGGGTATCCCCAATACTTCCCTAAGATCTTATGGTAGACATCCACCGCATCCCTTCATATATCGTTCTCCTTGATGTCCTTCACCATCAGTTGCAACGACGTGTTGCCGTTGTAGGTGTTCTCCTCGATGGTGTAGCAGATATTGAAAGGCTTCATGTTCTTGATATGCGTATTGTGCTGGTGCATGCCGAATGCAATGCCGTGTATCGGTGTGTTCGACTTGTCGTCGATCAATTCCAGTTTGATATGTTCCAAGTCTTTCCCTACCAACTTGCTGGTTCCGTAATCTTTGACTCCGAGCGAGCAGAATACGGGCTTCTGGTTGTCCGGGCCGAACGGATTCATCTTTTTCAACTCACTCATGAACTTGGCGTTGATATCTTGCAGGTCCAGCACGGCATCTATATCGATCTGCGGCGTCATCTGTTCGGGGATGATCTCGTCGGCGGCCAGCTTGAGGAACCGCTGGGTGAAAGCGTCCAGGTTTTCCTCTTTCAGGGAGAGGCCGGCGGCATACGTGTGCCCGCCGAAGTTTTCCAACAGGTCGCGGCAGCTTTCGATTGCTTTGTATATGTCGAATCCCGTGACCGAACGGGCGGAACCCGTTATCAGTTCGGACGATTTCGTCAGGACGACTGCCGGGCGGTAGTATTTTTCCGTCAGGCGGGAAGCGACGATGCCGATCACCCCTTTATGCCATCCCGGATTGTAGACGATGATCGCCTTACGGTCTTCCATATTCTGAAATTCGTCAATGATGGCGTTCGCCTCGTCCGTGATCTTCTTGTCCAGTTCGCGGCGTTCTTCGTTATATTGGTTGATGCTCTCGCTCTTTTCGCGGGCCACGTCGACATCCTTCGCCAGGAGCAGTTCGACCGCTTCCTTTCCGTTCATCATACGGCCGGAAGCGTTGATGCGAGGTCCGATCTTGAAGACGATGTCGCTGATCGTGATCTCTTTGCCCGACAGGCCGCAGATATCGATGATCCCTTTCAGGCCGAGGCTCGGATTGCTGTTAAGCTGCTTCAGGCCGTAGTAAGCCAATATGCGGTTTTCGCCGGTGATGGGGACGATGTCCGAGGCGATGCTGACCGCCGTCAGCTCCAGCAGTTTCTCCAGGTCGGCAAACGGGAAGTTGTTGCTTTTGGCGAATGCCTGCATGAACTTGAACCCGACGCCGCATCCCGACAGATGTTCGTACGGATAGACCGAGTCCACCCGCTTGGCATCCAGTACGGCGACGGCATCGGGCAATGTGTCGTCCGGCATGTGATGGTCGCAGATAATAAAATCGATCCCCAACTGCTTGGCATATTCGATCTTTTCGATGGCCTTGATGCCGCAGTCGAGCGAGATCACTAGCGTGATCCCGTTTTCCCGGGCGTAATTGATCCCTTTGTACGAAATCCCGTATCCTTCGTCATACCGGTCCGGAATATAATAATCCAATGCCGATGAATAAGGACGCAAATACTTGTAGACCAATGAGACGGCAGTCGTACCGTCTACATCGTAGTCTCCGTAAATCAAAATCTTTTCTTTATTACCCAGTGCTTTATTCAAGCGTTTGACCGCCTTCTCCATGTCCGGCATGAGGAATGGATCATGCAGGTCGTTCAAGCTGGGTTTAAAGAATTTCTTCACCTCTTCAACAGTGGTGAGTCCTCGCTGAACGAGCAAAAGACATACGACCGGACTGAGTCCCAGTTGGCTTGCCAGCCTGTCTCTCTTATGTAACTCTTCTTCTGTTGGGGTTTGAAAGTTCCATTTTGTAATCATTATATATTGTTTTTTTCTTTTTTATCGTCTCTGATATATCGGATATGCGGGTTTATGGTGATAAAACCTCCAATATATTTGAATCCGTAAAGTTAGATAATATAAATGGATATTTCTGTTTGGTGGCTTGCTTTTTTATTAAATTATAATTTTCGGGAAATTTGCATTCGTTGTCTTCGGTGTGGAAATTGATGTCTCTCTTTTGAGTCTGCAATTAGATGCTAATGCAATTTGTTTTCGACAATGTCGAATATAAATTGCATTAGCATCTAATTTTTATTTCATTTGTTTCCAAGTCCGCGAATCATTTGTACATTTGTGACATTATTTAAAAAACAATGACGGAAGATATTCAAAAAGCCTGCGAAATTATGCAGGCGGGAGGCATAATACTCTATCCTACAGATACGATCTGGGGAATTGGTTGCGATGCGACCAACGAGAAAGCCGTACAAAAAGTGTACGAGTTGAAGAAGAGAACGGACAATAAGGCTATGCTGGTATTGACCGACAGTTCGGCAAAACTGAGCATGTACGTGTCGGATATGCCCGATATAGCCTGGGATCTGATAGAGGTGGCCGATAAACCGCTCACAATTATCTATCCTCATGCGAAGAACCTGGCGGGCAATCTCTTGGGTGAAGACGGAAGTGTTGGTATCCGGGTGACGAACGAAGAGTTTTCCCGTAGACTGTGCGAACGTTTCCGCAAGCCGTTGGTCTCTACCTCTGCGAATGTGAGCGGCGAGCCTTCTCCGGGTAATTTCAGCGAGGTGTCGGACAGTATTAAGAACGGGGTCGATTATATTGTGAAATATCGCCAGGATGATATGAACAAGGCCAAGCCTTCCAATATCATCAAATTAGGAGACGGTGGCGTTATCCAGGTAATCAGATAAAAATGAAGAAGAGCAAGCAGGCTGGAAAATACATTTTATCGGATTTTATATCGGCTTCGGTAGCGTGGTTGCTATTCAATATCCTTCGCTATGAGGTGTTCGCCATCGATGAGGGGGCAGATAGTCTGCTTGATTATTTGCAATATCCGGGTGTGCTTGGCGGCCAGGTAGTCATTCCTCTTTTCTGGCTGGTGCTTTATTATTTTTCGGGATATTATAACAAGCCGTTCGGGAAGTCCCGCCTCACCGAACTTTTCTCGACATTCATTACCGTGCTGATCGGGACGGTTTTCGTCTTTTTTGCATTGCTGCTCGACGATATTCCCCGTTCGATCGATATCTATTATAAACTGTTCTTCGGAATGTTCGGATTGCAGTTTTTCATAACCTATATCCCGCGTCTGCTGATTACGCAAAGCGGGATGAGGAAGATAAAGAACCGGGAGTGGGCGATGAAGGTGCTGATTATCGGTGCGGGAGGGAAGGCTGTCCGCATCGCCCACGATTTGTATCGCTTGGGCTATGATATTTGCGGCTTTGTCTCGGAAGACGAGAGGACGCCGGTCAAGGCCGACCGGAATCAGGTGCTGGGGACGGTGGAAGATATTCCGGTCTTGATGGAAAAAAAGAATGTGGATGAAATCGTTTTAGCTGTCGAGTCGAAGAATAATAAGGTGCTTTTAGGAATCCTCTATTCGCTCTACCGGTATAAACGTCCGATAAAGGTGTTGGCGGACCGGTTCAATATGTTTTCGAAAATACAGCTTCGGACGATACGGGGAATCCCGTTGGTCGATGTGACGGATAACAACTTTTTACCGGCCGAACAGAACATAAAGCTTTTTCTGGATAAGGTCTGTTCTGTCGTTGCACTGCTGTTGCTCTCTCCCTTATTCGCCTATATCGCATGGCGGGTGAAGAAGGATTCTCCGGGACCCGTGTTTTTCCGCCAGGAGCGGATCGGTTATCTCGGACAGCCGTTTTGGATGTACAAGTTCCGCACCATGTATGTCAATGCCGAAGAGAACGGCCCGTCGCTTTCGTCGGAAGACGACCTGCGTGTAACGCCGTTCGGACGTATCATGCGGAAATACCGGTTGGACGAATTGCCGCAGTTCTGGAACGTGCTGAAAGGGGATATGTCGCTGGTCGGACCGCGCCCCGAACGGAAATATTTTATCGACGAGATCGTGAAAACGGCTCCCTACTACTATCTGTTGCACAATGTCCGTCCGGGCATTACCTCGTTGGGGATGGTGAAGTACGGCTATGCGGCAAGTGTGGACAAAATGGTGGAGCGTATTGAATATGATATATTATATTACGAAAATATGTCGCTGACACTGGATCTGACAATTCTGATCTATACAGTTAAAACAGTAATTACTGGTAAAGGCGTTTGAGGAATTAAGAATTAAAAAATAGAGGTGTTGATTATGAAGGATAATTTTCAATTTTCAATTTTCAATTTTCAACTTTTCTATCGGTTCCTGTTATGGCGGGACAAGCATATAAAAGAGAAGCATTTCATATTGATCGTCAGTTTTCTGGTCGGTATTTGTACGGCAGCAGCAGCTATTGTCCTGAAGTCGATCATTCATTTTATACAACATCTTCTGACCGGCAATTTTAATCAGGATGGGGCGAATTACCTGTATCTGCTTTATCCGGTGATCGGTATCCTGCTTGCCGGTTTGTTTGTAAAATATATCGTACGGGATGATATCAGCCACGGGGTGACGAAGATACTCTATGCCATTTCCCAGCGGAAGAGCCGCATCAAGCCTCATAATGCTTGGACTTCCATTGTCGCCAGTTCCGTCACCATCGGTTTCGGCGGATCGGTCGGGGCAGAGGCACCTATTGTGTTGACAGGGGCTGCGATCGGATCCAACTTGGGCCGCCTGTTCCGCATGGAGCAAAAGACTTTGATGTTGCTGGTCGGCTGTGGGGCTGCCGGGGCGATTGCCGGTATATTCAAAGCTCCGATTGCTGGGGTGGTGTTTGTGGTGGAAGTGCTGTTGTTGGACCTGACGATGACGTCGGTACTTCCTTTGCTTATCACTTCGGTGACGGCTGCGACTGTTTCCTATATTTTTACGGGTACGGAAGCAATGTTTCCGTTTTCCCAGACCGAAGCGTTTGTGATCGAGCGTATTCCTTATGTGCTGTTACTAGGTGTTTTCTGTGGTTTGGTGTCTCTCTATTTTACCAAAGTCATGAACCGGGTCGAGGGGATGTACCGGAACTTGAATAATTACTGGAAGAAATTCGTCGTTGGGGGGATCATGCTGAGTGTGCTGATCTTCATATTTCCTCCGCTCTATGGTGAAGGTTATGATACGATTTCGTCTTTGTTGAACGGGCAGTTCTCCCATATAATGGATAAGAGTATGTTCTATAGTCTGAACGATACCTATTGGGGATTGCAGATATTCCTTACGCTGATCTTGTTGTTTAAGGTTTTTGCTTCGAGCGCGACGAATGCTGGAGGCGGTTGTGGTGGTATATTTGCTCCCAGTTTGTATTTAGGATGCATTGCCGGATTCGTGTTTGCGCATGCGTCCAACTATTTTCCCTTTACGATGTATCTGTCGGAGAAGAACTTCGCCTTGTTGGGAATGGCGGGTATCATGTCCGGTGTCATGCATGCGCCGCTGACCGGTGTCTTCCTAATTGCCGAGCTGACCGGCGGGTATGCTCTTTTCCTTCCACTGATGATCGTATCTGTGAGCTCCTATATCACGATCAAGATGTTTCTTCCACACAGTATCTATTCGATGCGTCTGGCCCAGAAAGGGGAGTTGCTTACCCATCATAAAGACCGTGCCGTGTTGACGTTGCTGAATACCGACAGTGTGATCGAGCGCGACTTCCTGACTGTCTCTCCCGAAATGTCCTTGGGAGATATGGTGAAGGTGATTGCCAAGAGCGGGCGAAATATGTTCCCCGTTATCGACGAACGGGGTATCCTGTTGGGGCTTGTTCTGTTGGACAATATCCGGAACATTATGTTCCGCCCTGAGTTATATAATCGGTTTCACGTCTCCAAGTTCATGGTTTCGGCACCTGCCAAGATCCAGGTAGGGACGCCGATGGAACAGATCATGCGTATCTTTGACGATACGAAGGCCTGGAACCTGCCGGTTGTAGACGAGGAAGGACGGTATATCGGCTTTATGTCCAAATCGAAAATATTTAATTCATACCGCGAAGTGCTGGTTGAAAACTTTTCAGGAGATTAAAAAATGAAGAAAGAAGATTTACGAATCGTTTATATGGGCACTCCCGATTTTGCGGTGGAGAGCCTGCGTGCCTTGGTTGAAGGCGGATACAATATAGTAGGGGTGATTACGATGCCGGACAAACCGGTCGGCCGTCATGGCAGTGTCTTACAGGCAAGCCCGGTGAAGCAATATGCCCTGTCGAAGGGATTACCGGTACTCCAGCCCGAAAAGTTGAAAGATGAGGCTTTTCTTTCCGAGCTGCGGGCTTTGAAAGCGGACTTGCAGATCGTCGTCGCTTTCCGTATGCTGCCGGAGGTTGTCTGGGATATGCCGCGTCTGGGAACGTTTAACCTCCATGCCTCTTTGCTTCCCCAATACAGGGGGGCAGCTCCTATCAACTGGGCGGTGATCAACGGAGATACGGAAACCGGTGCGACCACCTTTTTCCTGACTCACGAGATCGACACAGGTAAGATCATCCGCCAGAAGCATTTGCCTATAGCCGATACGGATGATGTGGGGATCGTCCATGACGGCTTGATGACGATGGGAGCCGGGCTAGTACTGGAAACCGTCGATTTGTTGTTGGAAGGAAAAACAGATGCCGTTCCTCAGGAAGAATTTTATAAAGATCCTTCCGAACTCCGTCCTGCTCCGAAGATTTTCAAAGAAACTTGCCGTATCGACTGGCTTCAGCCGGTGAAAAGGGTTTATGACTTCATCCGCGGTCTGTCTCCTTATCCGGCTGCCTGGACTGAAATCGTTTCTCCGGAGGGCGTGCGCACCGCGCTGAAAATCTATCAGGCAGAGAAGCGCCCTGCCGCACATGAACTTCCCGTCGGAACCATCCGGACCGACCGTAAAAGCTATATCGATATCGCGGTGGAAGACGGCTATCTGCGCCTGCTGTCGGTTCAGTTGGCAGGTAAGAAACGTTTGCCTGTTACGGACTTCCTGAACGGGTTCAAGCAGATAGGAGAATATAAAGTCGATTGATAAAAGAAGGAAGATGTGTCGAAAGCCCCTTTGTTCCCGCGCTTGACGGCTATGCCCTCAATGTGGGAACAAAGGGTGAATTCGACACATCTCCCTATGTTCGGTGTTACCTGTATCCCGGCTTATTTCTGTTTCCGGCTGAATTTGTCCAATACCTTTTCCTGGAATAACTGCATCAACTCGTAGAAGCTGGGGATAAACATCGTTGCAAAAATGGTGTTTACCGCCATGCCGAATACGACTGCCGCTCCTAAGGATAGACGGCTTCTCGCTCCGGCTCCTGTTGCAAACAGCAGAGGCATCACCCCTAAGACGAATGCGAATGAAGTCATCAGGATCGGACGCAGACGGATATGGCCGGCTTCGAGTGCGGATTCGCGTATCGGATTGCCGGCCTTATGGTAGTCACGGGCAAATTCGACAATCAGGATGCCGTTCTTCGCAGAGAGGGCGATCAGCAGGATGATACCGATTTGTGTATAGATGCTGACCGGCACGCCCATGACGAAACAACCCAAAATGGCCCCTAACAGGGCGATCGGAAGTCCCATGATGGCGGCGATCGGGCTTGTCCAACTTTCATACTGGGCCGAAAGAACCAGGAAGGCGACCAAAAGAGCCATTGCAAAGACGAGCATGGTGGTGGAGCCTGCTTTCGTTTCCTGGTAAGCGACGGATGTCCATTCATATCCGAAATTATTGCCTAACTGCTCTTGTACGAGCTCTTCCATAGCCTGGATCGCTTCACCGGAGCTATATTTCGGATTGGCTATGCAGGTGATGGATGCCGACTTATACATATTATACAGGTTGATCTGATCCAGTCCCAACTGCTCCTTCACCTCTGTAAAAGCGGAGAAAGGAACCATTTTGCCGGAATTGTTTTCGAGACTCAGGTGCAACACATCGTCTATAACTTTTTGAGCTTGGTCGTTGGCCTCGATCTTTACCTGGTAGATACGCCCGAATTTGACGAAGTCGTTTACATAAGCAGCCCCCATATAGTAGCTTAAAGTCGAGAAAACCTGGTTAAGCTGCAGGCCGAGCAATTGCACCTTGTCGCGGTCGATAGCCAGGTTATACTGGGGGATGTTGGCTTGGTACATGCTCGAAAGGCTGAGCAATTGCGGCTTGCTCCGGTACGTGGCTTGCAGTGTTTCGATAGCATGCTGCATCTCCGTCGGGCCCAGATTATTACGGTCTTCCAATTGGAGTTGCAGGCCTCCCGAAGCTCCCAATCCGGGGATTGCAGGGGGGACCATTGCGAATATCTGTGCTTCCTGGATGCCGTAGGCTTCGCGGTTGAAGCGGTTTACGACAGCCGAGGCGGTATGTTCTTTGCCTTTTCGTTCGTTCCAGTTTTTCAGGATCACGAAATAGGTCCCTGCGTTCGAGAGTTCGCCGCCACCCATGATAGAGAAACCGTTTACTCCGATATAGGTCTTGATTTCAGGATAGCTGTCGAGGATCTTGTCGATCTGCTTTCCGACTGCTTCCGTACGGTTCAGGCTGGCTGCCGGCGGGAGCTGGGTGGATATCAGGAAATAACCGTCATCCTCTTCCAGGATGAAAGTGGTCGGCCAGCGCATAAACATGACGATGGCAATGGCCGTTATGATCCCGAATATCACCATCGTGACAAACGGGTTCTTCAGCATGCGGCCGACGATGTCGTCATATATTTTCTGGGTTTTGCCGAACACCTTGTTGAAGGCTTTGAATACAAAGAATTTCGGTTCTTTGTTCGCTTGCAGGAACAGGGCGCACAGGGCCGGCGTAAGCGTCAGCGAGTTGAACCCGCTTAAGACGGTGGCGGCAGCGATTGTCAGGGCAAATTGTTTGTATAATTGGCCGGAGATACCGCTGATGAAGGTCGTCGGGATAAAGACCGCCAGCAATACCAGCACGACGCCTACGATCGGGCCGACAATTTCACCCATAGCTTCGGTCACGGCTTCACGGGCGGTATATTTCCCCGTATCCATCAGCCGCGACGAGTTTTCCACCACCACGATCGCATCATCCACCACGATCGCGATGGCCAGGATCAACCCGAACAAGGTCAACGTATTGATCGAGAATCCTAAGGCCGACATGACCGCCAGTGTTCCGATCAGGGAGACGGGGATGGTGATGCAGGGGATGATAACGGCACGGAAATTCTGGAGGAACAGGAAGATAACCAGTATGACGAGGGCTGTCGTCTCCAGGAAAGTGACGAGCACTTCGTCGATGGAGGCATTGATTACCTGTGTCGTGTCCAGTGTCACATCATAGACGACGCCTTCCGGGAGGTTGCCTGCCAACTGTTCCATTTTGGCCCGTACCCCTTTGGCCACTTCCAGCGAATTGGAACCGGGGAGTTGGTAAATGGCTATGGCGGCACTCGGCTGTCCTTTCAGTTTGGAGGTGACATTGTAGGAAGAACTGCCTAATTCGATACGGGCGACATCTTTCAAGCGGAGTATCTTGCCGCCCTCTTCCGTACGGAGGATGATGTTCCCGAATTCTTCCGGAGTCGTCAAACGGCCTTTTACCGTCAGTGTGTATTGGAACGGATTGTCGGCTTTGGCTATCGGTTGCCCGACGTAACCGGCCGAAACCTGTGTGTTCTGTGTCGAGATCGCCTGGAAGATCATATCCGGCGTGAGGTTGCGGATGCGCATGGCGTTCGGATCGAGCCATATACGCATGCTGTAGCTTCCGGCTCCCATGACACTGACGGAGCCGACACCCGGCAGACGCGTCAGTTCGTCCGTCATGTTGAGGCTGGCGTAGTTGCTCAGGTACAGCCTGCTGTAAGTGGAGTCACGGGAGCTTAGCGTCAGCATCATAACGATGTTGGACGATTGCTTCTTGGTGGTGATGCCTTGTACGATCACGGCTTCCGGCAGACTGCTTTGTGCAATGCTGACACGGTTCTGCACCATGACGGTCGCCATGTCGATATCCGTACCGACAGCGAACGTGATGGTTAGTGAATAGGCTCCGGAACTGGATGAATTGGAACTCATATAAAGCATTCCATCTACACCGTTTACCTGTTGTTCGATGGGCAATCCTACGGTCTGCGCTACTGTTTCCGCATCCGCACCTGGGTAGAAAGCCGATACCTGTACGGTCGGCGGCGTGATTTCCGGATATTGCGCGATGGGAAGTATGTGTAGCGTGACCAATCCGGCTACCACCAGGATCAGGGCGAGGACGGTAGCGAATATCGGTCTGTTTATGAAGAATTTTACCATAGCTTTTTATTTTATAGGCTTAATACTCATACCGTCTCTGATTTTCAGCAGGGCGGTTGTCACATACCGTTCGTCGGGGCGGATACCGCTGATGACCTGCCGGAGCGTATCGTCCACCAACTGTCCGGGTTCGATATGGCGGTATCGTACGATATTCGAATCGTTCACTATATAGAGGAATTTTCCCAACTGGTCGGTCCCGATAGAGGCGTCGCGCACGAGGACAGCGTCTTTCTGTTCGCTGTAGGGCAAGGTGATTGTAACATACAGCCCGCTTTTCAATTCGCCGTCTTTATTTTCGAGATTGGCGCGGACGTTCAGCGTACCGGTCGACAGGTCGACGTTGGGAGAGAGGTAGTCGAGTGTCCCGGTATAACTTTGCCGTCCGTCCTGTCCGAGGCGTATGGAAACATGGGTAGGCATCTTGACGTTCGGATCGTTCTGGTCGGCAATCATTTTCATCCGCATGAACTGGTTGTCTTCGATATTGAAGTTGGCGTACATGATGTCGTCTTTGTATAATGTAGCCAATGTGACGGGTTGGACAGCGCCGTTGATATAGTTGCCCACATCATAGCTTGCACGGGTGACACGCCCGTCGTAGGGAGCCCGGATGTAGCAATAGCCCAGGTTGGTCCGGGCTGTTTTCAAAGCAGCTTCGGCATTATGCACGGATGCCTCCATTTCCGCTGCGGTCGATTCGGCCTGCAAGACCTGTATTTGGCTGACAGCCCCGCTTTTGGCTGCTTCTTTCATGCGTTCGTAGTTGCTGCGGGCATATTCGACCTGGGCCTTTGCCGTGTTTAGCGCGGCTTCCGCCTGGGTGACATTATTTTGGTACACTTCCGGTTCGATCACGAATATCAGGTCGCCTTTCTTTACTTTTGCGCCCGGCACGAGTTGCGAGGATTGCAGATATCCGTTCACGCGCGCTACCAGGTTGACCATGCGGTCGGAACTCAAATAGCCTGGATAGTCTTTTGTGAGCGTGATGTCTCGCACGACCGGTGTCGCTACACTGATGGAAGGGGCCGGCATCTCCGTCTGGTGACTTTTCTCTTTACACCCGGCAAGCAGGACGATGGACAATCCCATCATCCCTATTTTAATAGCAGTCTTCATCTCTCTTATTTTTTAATTCGAATAATTTTTAATTCTCAATCTCCCAACCGCCGCCTAAAGCCTGGTAAAGCTGGATCAGGCTCAAGAGGGACGATCCTCTGGCTTGTGTCAGTTCGTTCTCATAGGAAAGGAGGGAGCGTTGTGCGTCCAGGACATTTTGGAAAGGAGTAAGTCCCTGTTTATAGAGGTCGAGCGAAAGCTCCAATGTCTGCTTCCCCTGATTGACGACTTCCCGGAGCGCGACAATTTGTTTGATCGAGTTCTTGTAGGAATTCATGGCATTGTCCACTTCCTGGACAGCTGTCAGTACATCCTGGTTGAATTGTCGGATCGACTCGTCGAGCTGGGCTTTTGCCAGCCGTGTCGCCTGCGCCAACTTTGTTCCCTGAAAGAAATTCCAGGAGATGGCGGGAGCGATCTCGTAGGTGAAGCTGTTATGATTTACCAGTTTGTCTAAATCATGCGAAGCGAATCCCACCGACCCTTTGACGAAAACTTTCGGCCACCAGTCTGATTTGGAGGCGCCGAGCGATGCCGCCCGTGCGTTTACCAGGCGTTCAGCCGCCCGGATGTCCGGCCGGCGTAGTAGCAGGTTTGCGGGAATGCCGATGCCGATTGTCTCGATGTATTCCGGCAATGGCTTCCGTGTTTCCATGATTTCCCGGACGTCCCAGGGATAAAGTCCCATCAGTACGCCCAAAGCGTTTGTGTACTGGATGATTCCGGCTTCCAGCATGGGGAGAGAGGCTTTTGTGTCGTAGTAGACGGATAAGGCCTGTGCGACATCTAATTTTGAGACAAGCCCTGTTTCGTACCTTTTTTCAGTGATCTTGACGACCGCCTGTTGCGACAGGCAGTTCTTTTTGACCACTTCCACTTCCTGTTGCAGTTCCCGCAAGTTGATGTAGGCGGATGCCACTTGGGCGCAAAGGGAGACCATCACGGCGTTGTAGTCCTCTTTGGAGGCTGCAAAGTTCTCCTTTTGTGCCTTTACGCGGTTGCGGATGCTTCCGAATACATCGATTTCCCAGTTCATAGACAGGGTGGCATCGCTGTATTGGGTTATTGTCTGCGGCAGGTTGCTTGTATGCCCGCTACTTTGTTGCCGGGTCCAGCCGGCAGCGAGTCCCAGGGTTGGCGAATAGCTACCTTGTTGTATACGCAGATTGGCTTTTGCCATAGCGATACGGTCTGCCGCCATCAGTACGGAGTAGTTCTGCTTTACGGCTACTTCAATCAGCGAGTCCAGGGTGGGATCATTGAAGTTTTTCCACCACTGGTCGTCTACCGGTAATGTCTGTTGAAAATCACTGTCGTTTTCCTGCCACGCTTCCGGTAATGCGTGATCCAGGTATTTGTGTTCTTTCTGCGCCGGCAGCGTTATCGGCAGGAACAGGCAGAGCACAGCATAACACCATGTACGTATGTGCATAATTTTTTGTTTAGATTTAGCAATTAAAGAACAGACTTGCCGTATAATTGTTTGCCTCTTTTTATTTCTTTCTGTTTATTTTATACGTGGGATGCTTTGTATCTTTGCCACGAAATGAAATGAGAATAACAATGGGAAAGAAAGAAGAATATAAAGAAAAGAATCTACGGTTTTTAGAAGAAGTGGCTACCGGTGAGGGAGTTGTCAAGCTCCCTTGTGGTGTGTTGTATAAGGAGATAGAGAAAGGGACCGGTGTGGTTTCACCGGAACTGACGGATGTCGTCTCTGTCCATTACCGTGGAACGCTGGCCAACGGACGCGAGTTTGATAATTCCTGGAAACGGGGATGTCCGGAGGCATTCCGCCTCAATCAGGTGATCGAAGGATGGCAGGAAGCGCTCCGGCGGATGCATGTGGGAGACCGTTGGATGATTTATATCCCGTATACATTAGGTTACGGGACACGTACATCCGGTCCGATCCCCGGTTATTCCACACTGCTGTTCGAAGTCGAACTGTTGGGGATTGCATAATTTTCCTTAAGGCTCTTTTTCAGTTTCCGATAGACATATATGAATGCCGGGACGAGGAAGAGGTCTGCTGCTATCCAGGCGGTCGGATCGCCAAAGCAAACAGCTAAGAATCCGAATATCGGTACGGCATAGATACTGACCAGTGTGCGTGCGATCATTTCGGAAACTCCGGAAAGCATCGCCAGATTGGTGTATCCTGCGCCTTGTATGGTGTAGCGCAGGATACAGAGCAGCCCTAAGATCGGAAAGAAATAGCAAGAAACGTGTAGGAAGAGTACCGTGTTTTTAAGTATTTCCGTTTCCGAAGCGTCTACGAACAGCAATGATATCTTGTCGGAGGCCGACATCAGTATTGTAAAAGTGAAGACGGCATAGATCATCATCAGCAGCGAGCTGGCTTTGATCCCCTGCCAGATGCGTTCGGGTTTTCCGGCTCCGTAGTTTTGCCCCGTATAGGTAGCCATCGCTATACCTAAGCTTTCAAAGGCACAGATAAAGAACATCTTGATTCTCATTGCTGCTGTGAATGCGGCTACACAAGCTGTTCCCAAAGCGTTATTGGCACTTTGAAGCAAGATGCTGCCGATTGCCGTAATGGAGAATTGAAGTCCCATAGGTACTCCGATATATAAAAGATTTTTAGCCAGTGGAAAGCGGAATTTGCGGTCGTCAGCCGTCCCTTTCAGGACCGGAAAATGCTTGTACATATAAAAATAACAGAGAAGTGCCGACACACCTTGTGACACGACGGTGGCGATACCAGCTCCTAACACGCCCCATCCCAACACGAGGATACAGAACAGGTCGAGTACGATGTTCAATACGGTAGAGAACAGCAGGAACCAAAATGGTGTTTTACTATCGCCGAGTGCACGTATGATGCTGGACAGCAAGTTGTAGAAGAACGTACAAGGTACTCCGATAAACGTTACGAGCAGATAATAGTAAGCTCCGTGAAAAATATTTTCCGGAGTCTGCATACTTCTCAGGATATCTGCACAGTATACGCTTGTCAGAACCGCAATGACGATCGACATTAGGGCTGCCAATTGTAAACTGACCGTCACGTACCGTCGCATTGTCTTGTAGTCTCTCGCCCCGAATTTCTGTGCCACCGGAATCCCGAACCCGCAACAACACCCGTTGCAAAATCCTAAAATCAGGAATACGACCGAAGTGCTTGCCCCGATTGCTGCCAGATCATTGATCCCTAAGAATTTTCCAACGATAGCGGCATCCACAAGCGAGTAGGTTTGTTGCAATATATTTCCAAGCAACAGGGGGAAGGTGAAATTGAGAATAAGCGGCAGGGGAGCACCCTCCGTCATTTCTTTAGTAGTAGTTGCCATAAATGTGATACCTAAACAATTTTGGGAGACAAAGATAGAGAAAAGGATGGGAAGTTGTTCCGATAAGCGTATACAGATAGCAAAAAAATAGCGATGAAACTTCAATGCCTCATCGCTATTTTTTTATTAAGCTTAATCGAGTTATTCTCCTTTTTCGATCTGTTCCTGTACGATCGCATCTACGACAGCGACAGTCGTCAGGTTCAGGATGTCACGCGTAGAACTTTCCACGTCGGTGAAGTGGATCGGTTTGTTCAAACCCATCTGGATCGGGCCGATCGTTTCGCTGATGCCGAGTGTGTCGAGCAACTTGTAAGCACTGTTGGCAGAACTCAGGTTCGGGAAGATCAGCGTGTTGACATCTTTGCCTTTCAACTTGTTGAACGGATACATGTCGTCACGCAGTTTCTTGTCCAGAGCGAAGTTGACCTGCATTTCTCCATCTACCATCATGTCCGGATAGTTTTTGTGCAGATAGTCGATCGCGTCGTGGACCTTCAGCGGGCTACCCTGCTTGTCGGAACCGAAGTTGGAGTAGGACAACATCGCCATAACCGGTTCGTGCGCGAAGAATTTCACAGCATCTTGAGTCAGGCGGGCGATATCGATCAGTACTTCTGTCGACGGATGGCGGTTGATCAGCGTGTCGGCAATAAAGAACGTACCTTTCTTGCAAGTCAGGATATTCAAAGCACCGAAATGTGTGTAAGACGGACGGATACCGATGATCTGCTCTGCCATTTTGGTCACTTCGGAATAGCGGCTGTAAACGCCTGTCACGAAAGCATCGGCATCGCCTGTCGCAACCATCATCATACCGAATGCGTTGCGGTCGACCATCTTTTCGCAGGCTTCCGCATACGTGACACCTTCGCGGGCTTTCTTCTCAGACAGGATCTTGGCATAACGATGGCGGCGTTCTGTCTCGCGGTCGTGACGAAGGTTGACGATTTCGATCCCTTCGAGGCTGATATTTTCTTCGGCTGCGATCTTTTGCAGGCGTTCTTCGTTGCCTAAAAGGATAGGGATGCAGATACCTTCGGCTTTCGCTTCGGCAGCGGCTTTCAGCATATTGCCGTGGTTGGCTTCTGCAAATACCACCCGTTTCGGGTTGGCTTTAGCCATATCGGTGAACGAACGGAGCAGCTTGTTGTCATATCCCATCATTTCGCGCAAGTGGTTGGCATATCCTTCCCAGTCGGTGATCGTCCGGCGGGATACGCCCGAGTCAATGGCTGCTTTGGCAACGGCACAGGAGACACGAGTCAGGAGTCGCGGGTCGAGCGCTTTCGGCAGGATGTAATCGCGTCCGAAAGTCGTCCGTTTCAGTTTGTAGGCAGCATTCACGACGTCGGGAACCGGTTCTTTGGCAAGTCCGGCGATTGCGTAAACGGCTGCTAATTTCATCTCTTCGTTGATTGCTTTGGCGTGTGTGTCCAATGCGCCGCGGAAAATATAAGGGAATCCTAATACATTATTGATCTGGTTCGGATAGTCGGAACGGCCTGTGGCAAAAATAATATCGTCGCGTGAGGCCATTGCATCGGCATACGAGATTTCCGGATTCGGGTTGGCCAAAGCGAACACGATCGGGTTCGTATTCATGGAGCGGACCATATCTTGAGTCAACACATTGGCGACCGATAATCCTAAGAACACGTCAGCTCCGACGACGGCTTCCGTCAATGTCTTGATGTCGCGGTCGGTAGCGAAGAATTTCTTGGATTCGTTCAAGTCCGTGCGATGTGTGGAGATAACCCCTTTGCTGTCGCACATGATGATGTTTTCCTTCCTTGCCCCCAACATTATATATAGTTTCGTGCAAGAGATGGAAGCGGCTCCGGCGCCATTCACCACGATCTTCACGTCCTCGATCTTCTTCCCTGCGATCTCCAGCGCGTTGATCAAGCCTGCGCCGGAGATGATAGCTGTCCCGTGCTGGTCGTCGTGCATGACTGGAATATCCAGTTCTTCTTTCAGGCGTGTTTCGATCTTGAAACATTCGGGAGCTTTGATATCTTCAAGGTTGATGCCTCCGAAAGTGGGTGCGATGGCCTTTACCGTTTCGATAAATTTGTCAGGGTCTTTCTCGTTCACTTCGATATCGAATACGTCGATACCTGCAAAGATCTTGAACAACAGTCCTTTTCCTTCCATCACCGGCTTGCCGGCCAACGGACCGATATCTCCTAATCCCAATACGGCGGTACCATTCGAAATAACGGCAACCAAGTTTCCTTTAGAAGTATATTTGTAAGCATCCAACGGATTCTTTTCGATTTCCAGACAGGGTTCGGCAACGCCGGGCGAATAAGCCAGCGACAAATCCATCTGGGTACTATAGGGCTTGGTGGGAACGACTTCTATCTTTCCCGGCTTGCCTTCCGCATGATAGCGAAGTGCTTCTTCTTTAGTGATCTTAGCCATAGATTATTTTATAGTTTTTAATTTGTTGTTTGTCTTTCGAAAATTGCACACAAAAGTAACAAATTATTATGAATATGGTGTCGGTCGCTTACATTTAGTTGCTCGAATTTTGTGTGTTTGCTGGTCTCGGCTATTTGTTTTATCTTCGCACCTTTAATTTAATAGGGGGGAATGTGAAACAGACAATGGCTAAATATATGAAATGGCTGCTGCCGGCACTTTTTATAGTGTACTACAGTAGTATTTCTTTATTTATGCACGTCCATGTCGAGAATGGCACGACGATTGTCCATTCGCATCCATTCGAGAGAGCGGCAGACGGCACCTACCATCATCACTCGTCTCTTTCGGAAATCCAGTTGTTCCATTTGCTGACGACTGTTCATGTGCAGGATGGAGCCATCCATTCGCTGCTTCTACAAATTTATGTTACACCGAATTATAAAATAATTGATAATCCGGTCTATCCGGATTATTTGGTCCCTGCTTCTCCGCAATAAACGCTGAAAATCAGCAAATTATAAAACAAACACCCAATTTTAC
>OLNP01001025.1_pt1 | contig 25674 bp, 21 predicted proteins | sample 1671951 | NCBI WGS metagenome assembly OLNP01 (sample SAMEA3136629, study PRJEB25190) | human gut metagenome | biome: human gut; feature: human-associated habitat; material: faeces | place: Austria | collected 2013
ACTTCGAACACTTCCAACCCTAGACAAGGTGTTGCACTTCTATTTAGAACCCGGGTAGTTGTCATAGTGACCATGACGTGTCAGGACGGAGTAGTTCGGCGTCGGGCACACTGAAGGGGTGAATGTAATGGAAGAAGCGCGCAACCGCAACATACGCATCGGCATTGTGGACAATGACCCATATGCGCTGAAAGTGTTCGGCGCGCTAATCGAACGTATGTCCAGCGATTTTGCCGTGATATAGACCTGCGATTTGGGTGCTGTGGCCATCAGCCGATGCCTGAGCCCCACCAAGCGGCCTGACGTGCTGGTTACGGATATGTCTATGGGCGCATTGGATCGCACGCATCAAGTCATTGATGTGATTGAAGGCAGGGGAGAAGCGGCGCACAGTGCAGTGACTCCGCATGATTCGACCGTTGATGCCGCTCCTGGCATTGCATGTGACATCACAGACGCTGATTGTCCGCTGGAGACGCAGACCTATCCACCGGCACCGGCCTCAACCGTTACCAACAATTACTAGAACAACAAAACGGCGCCCTGCATATCACCACGCAAGACGCCGAATGGACATTATCAGCAGTTATTCCACTGTGAGGAAACCGATCACCCAACCGACTTCTGCGCAGTCTCCGCGCCAAAGAAGCCGACAATCAGCATCGATGCAATAGCAATCGCGCTGATGGCCACAAAGATGGACGTGGCACCAAGCGAGGTAAGCATCCAGCCCACCACCATCGGCATCAACACATTGAGCAGCTTGGCCACGGCGTTCGCGAAGCCGACGCAACGGAAGCGAACCTTGGTGGCGAACAGTTCCGGAGCGTACACAGCCACCACGGAAGCCATAAGCACGTACAGGCACATCATGAGCAGGAAGCCAACGATAATTGCGCTCACGGTAGAGGTCTGGAAGGCATACATCAAACCGAACACGCCAGTGAACAGGAAGGCCGGCACAATCGTGCGCTTGCGGCCGATACGGTCGATAAGCAGAGAGCCAATCAGGCAGCCGACCGGGGCACCGAGCATCATCACCGTGGAGGTGAGCAGCGAGCTGGACAGGTTAATACCACGCTTGACCAGAATCGTCGGAACCCAAGAAGTGAAGGCGTAGGAGCACACGTTCGTGGCGGCCACAGCAACCACAGCCACAAGCAGGCAGATGCCGAGCGAACGGCCTCCGGCGTTGCGGGTGTCGCTGGTGTCGGCCTTGGCGGCTGCGTCGATCGGTTCGGAACCGTTGGGCTCAAGCTGCTTGACGATGGCGTCGGCCTCATCGTAACGGCCGCGCACGGCGAGCCAACGCGGGGATTCGGGGATGTCGCGGCGCAGCCACCAGATGATGGCGGCCACCAGGCCGATGGCCACGAACAGCGGACGCCAGGACCAGCGGGGGATGATCCATGCACACAGCAGCATAGCGATTGGCACACCGCAGTTGGCCACGAGCGAGACAATCGCGCACCAGTGGCCACGGCGGTTCATCGGTGCGAACTCGTTGACCATGGCGAAGCCGGTGACGATTTCAGCGCCGAGGCCCAGGCCGGCACCCAGACGGCACAGGGACAGCACAGCCATGTTCGGGGCGAATGCGCCGAGGAAGGTGAAGCCGCCAAACAGCAGCAGGTTGATTTGGTAAGCCACGCGGCGGCCCTTCAGGTCACCGACGAAGCCGGCCAGCAGCGAACCGACCAGCAGACCCAGGAAGCCTGCGGACATAAAGGTGGAATTTTGCTCAACGGTGGACCAGTGGGTAGCCAACGCGCTGGAGGCGACGGCGCTGCCAATATATACGTCGATGCTGTCCATCAGCATGCCAGCGGCGACCAGCGTCACGATGCGATGGAACATCGGGGTTTCATGTGCGCGATCCATGCGCGAGATAATATCCTGAACCTTGGCTTGATCCGTCACGGTGGTACGTGCTTGTGCGTTTTCCATAGCCGCGGGATTGCCGGAAATCTGCTGTTCAGCAGCAGTCATATTTGAGCCCTCTTCTTGCAAACCTGCCCGCGTGCAACTGCTCAATGGTGTTGCGGCGAGCGAACTCTTGATTGGACTGTGTGTTCCGTTCGCCCTCCCATTGTGTGGGATGAACGACGTTTGCGATCCAAGTCTTGAATTCTACGTAGCGAGCCAATCGTTGTGAGATAGCTCACTACATGGGGCTTAACTATAGGTTCGATTTTGTGGCACGCCGCGTTGCGGTCACATCGTGAACGATAACAGAGGTTGTGACGCTCCTATATATGCCCCACTTACGCTCTTACCCCGTCGAAAGAAGGCAGAACCGTGATTCCCATGGGGCGGTAAAACACTCATGGGGCGGTATTTGGCCCATGGGGCGGTTAGCGGATTATGCCTTTCCGCAGAATAGAGCCGTTTTCGACTACCGCCCCATGAGGGTTTTACCACCCCATGGGTGAGCTACCGCCCCATGAAACGTGTAATAACAAAGCATGCCCTTGCTGGTGGAAGCGATGCTTTGCTACTTCGCCTGCTTGTCGGCGAGGATCTCATCCACCAGCTTGGGCTTTTCGGTCAGCTGGCCGGTGAAGCCGGGGCGGATATCCATGTGCAGCACCAGAGAAGTGCGGTAGCCCTGCTCGGCGAGCTTCTTGGCGGCCTCACCGGCCACCTTGAGCACGTCGTCCAGATCGCCTTCCACGTTGGTGAACAGGGCGTTGGTTTCCTGCGGCAGGCCGGATTCGCGAATCACCTCGACGGCCTGAGCCACGTATGGCGAAACCTCGGAGCCCACGCCATTGGCCGACACCTGAATGGCGGCCACGGTATTGAGGTACGGTTTGCCGGTTTCCGGGTCGATCGGCACTTCCTGAGTAACGGCATTACGGTCAATAATCATAATTCTCCTTTTATTACTTGGCTCCCCTCAGAGAGGAGAGCCAGTAGGACTCAGCGATACTTCCAGAAATGATCCATCGGGCCGGAGCCGTGGCCAAGATTCAGCTGGGCCTTCAGTGCACCGGTCAGATACTTCTTCGCATGCTTGATGGCCTTGGGCAATGTGTCGCCAAGCGCCAGATACGAGGCGATGGCGGAGCTCAGCGTGCATCCGGTGCCGTGCGTGTTCGGATTATTGATACGCGCGCCATCAAACCAGGTCACGGTTCCATCCGTCTCGGCAAGCACATCGTTGGCATCCTCGGTGCCATGACCACCCTTGACCAGCGCGGCACAGCCATAACGCTCCACGAGGCGGTGGGCGGCGGCCTCCATATCCTCCTGATCGCGAATCAGCGTATCGGTCAGCACTTCGGCCTCGGGAATGTTCGGAGTCACGACCGTGGCCATCGGGAACAGCTTGCCGGTCAAGGCCGCAATGGCATCGTCACTGATGAGATTGGCACCGGAAGTGGCCACCATAACCGGGTCGAGCACGATGTTCGTGGCGTGATGGAAGGTGAGTCGTTCAGCGATGACGTCGATGATGTCAGTGGCAGACACCATGCCGATTTTCACCGCGACCGGCGGAATATCCTCAAACACCATGTTGATCTGGTCGGCGAGAATGTCCGGTTTGGTGTCCTGAATGGAACGCACGCCGGTGGTGTTCTGTGCGGTGAGCGCGGTGATGGCGCTCATGCCGAACACGCCGCAGGCCAGCATGGTCTTCAGATCGGCCTGCATGCCGGCACCGCCGGACGAGTCGGAGCCGGAGATCGCGAGAACAGCGGGAAGTGTAGATGTTGCAATTTGTGCCATAGTGTTCATTCTAAGTGGGGCCCATGATGTTTTTCGGAGCGGTTTTCCTTGATGTTTTGCCGCTCCTGTGGTGAGACGGGGAAGGTTTGCTGATTGCGATTGATTCATGAAATGTTCGGGAGGAGGCATGGCTGATAACGATGTACTGCGCCGTGACGGCGTCTTGGTGCGCATCACCGGAACTCACCGCATATTTTGGCGTAATGCCTAACGGACACACCACACAGCTCACATTTCCGCGTCAGGAAGTGTTCGATGTGGGCGACGTGTTGCTCGTCGGTACGGATTTCTATCGCAAAGTGCCGCATGATGTGTGGCCGTTGAAGCCCCGTGTGGGCATCGTGCGCCGTGCGCTCAACGAAGGCGTGGTCCTGGAGACTTCCGACGGCCTCGGTCCAGATGGCGCACACTTCGGCACCGCCTTCGAGCGAGTCGAGCGTCGTCCCGAATTAAGACACCACCGGGCATAATAATTGGCTCCCCTCAGAGAGGGGAGCCAGAGAGGTTTACTCCTGGGCGGTGGAGTAGAGCTTGCCGCCCTGGGCGGTGTACTTTTCGCTCATCGCATCCATGCCGGCGAGGATTTCTTCGGGGCTGAGCACGTTGGCGGACACCACGCCGTTATCGACATTGGCCTTGGCCGTAGCCAGTGCCTCGGAGTCGATGCCTGCAGCAGCCTCCTTCACGATTTGCTGCTGAGCGGCCTCGCCACCGAATGCCTTGCGGATGTTCTGGGAGATGGCCATCGAGCAGAACTTCGGGCCGCACATCGAGCAGAAGTGCGCCATCTTGGCCGGCTCGGCGGGCAGGGTATCGTCGTGGAAGGCGATGGCGGTGTCCGGATCGTAGGACAGATTGAACTGGTCGAGCCAACGGAACTCGAAGCGAGCCTTGGAAATCGCATTGTCGCGATCCATCGCGTGCGGGTGGTGCTTGGCGATGTCTGCGGCGTGGCAGGCGATCTTGTAGGCAATCACGCCCTGCTTCACATCATCCTTGTTCGGCAGGCCGAGGTGTTCCTTCGGGGTCACGTAGCACAGCATAGCGGTGCCGTAACGACCGATCTCGGTGGCGCCGATGGTGGAGGTGATGTGGTCGTAACCCGGAGCGGTATCGGTGGTCAGCGGTCCGAGGGTGTAGAACGGGGCGCCCTTGCACACGGCCTTCTCCAGCTCGATGTTCATACGCACGGTGTCGAACGGCACGTGGCCCGGGCCCTCGATCATCACCTGCACGTCCTTGGCCCAGGCGCGCTCGGTCAGCTCGCCCAGAGTCATGAGCTCGGAAAGCTGCGCGGCGTCGTTCGCGTCGGCTAGGGAGCCGGGGCGCAGGCCATCGCCCAGAGAGAACGCCACGTCGTACTTGGCGAAGATGTCGCACAGCTCGTCGAAGTGCGTGTACAGGAAGCTCTCCTGGTGGTGGCGCAGGCACCAGTCGGCCATGATGGAGCCACCGCGGGAGACGATGCCGGTCACGCGGTTGGCGGTCAGCGGCACGTAACGCAGCAGCACGCCGGCGTGGATGGTCATGTAATCCACACCTTGCTCGCACTGTTCGATTACGGTGTCGCGGAACAGTTCCCAGCTCAGCTTGGAGGCATCATCCTCGACCTTTTCGAGGGCCTGGTACATCGGCACGGTGCCGATCGGCACGGGGGAGTTGCGAAGAATCCACTCACGGGTGGTATGGATGTCGTTACCGGTGGACAGGTCCATCACGGTATCGGCGCCCCACTTGGTGGCCCACGTCAGCTTCTCCACTTCCTCATCGATGGAGGAGGTGACGGCCGAGTTGCCCATGTTGGCGTTGAGCTTGGTCAGGAAGGCGGATCCGATAATCATCGGCTCGGCCTCGGGGTGGTTGATGTTGCAGGGCATCACCGCGCGGCCGGCGGCCAGCTCGGAGCGCACGAGCTCCACATCGCAGTTCTCGCGGGTGGCCACGTACTGCATCTCCGGGGTGATGATGCCGTGGCGGGCGTACCACATCTGGGTGATCGGGTGGTCCTTGGCACGCATCGGCTCATGCTTGCGTCCACGCCATTCCTTGGTGGCGCGGCCGCGCTTGATGGCGCGCTTGCCATCGTCCTCAAGGTTGCGGCGGCGGCCCTCGTAGTCTTCGATGTCGCCGCGGTCGCGGATCCAGTCGAGACGCAGGGGCTTCAAGCCTTCCTTCGGGTCGCACTTGGGGCCTTCGGTGTTGTAGTCGTGGAACGGCGGGTTCGGGCCCACGCCGGGCGTGTCGCTCAGCTTGATTTCGGTGTACGGCACTTCCAGGTCGTAGGAACCATACTGATAGGTGAACGGTACGGACTTGGTCTTGCGGATGTGCGCCTTGTCGCGCTGCTTGGAACCACGGGCGGCGATGTCCACGCGCTGCTGCTTGGCAAGCTTCTGGGCATCCTTGGCGTCCTTGGCGTTGGTGAACTTCTTCTCAGTGGCCTCGGAACCGGGCTTCGCGGCCCCTTCCTGAGCAGCCTGAGTGTCAGTAGCGGGGGTGTGGGTTACGACGCGCGGAGCGTAGCCGTGCTTCTTGTCGCCGCGGACGGCCTTCCAGCCTTCGACCATGGTGCGCGCGGCCTCTTCCGGGTTCTCGGCACCCGCGATGGCGGAGACCACGAACCAGCCAGCAGCCTTGGTATCGGCGAGCATGGCCATATCGGCTGCGGTCACGCCGCCGCCCACGACCACCGGGAATTCGCTGGCAACGCAGATGGTGTTGATCTGGGCGGCGTCCAGCGTCTTGCCGGAGCCGTCGTTGCCGCCCACGGAAGCCTCGGGCTTGGTGGTGGAGACGTGCAGAGGACCGGCGCCAATGTAGTCGATGCAGCCGTCGGGCAGCTCGTTGATGAGCCGAACGAGGCTTTCGGTCTCAGCCGACAGGCCCACGATGGCCTCGTCGCCGAGCAGGGCGCGGGCTTCGCGCGGCTCCATGTCGGTCTGGCCGATGTGCACACCGTCCACCTTGATGCCCTTGCGGCGGGCCTGCCACACCACGTCGGCACGGTCGTCGATCACAAAGGCCACGGAATCGGACTTCTCATTGTCCTCGATGATTTGCGCGATGTCGCGAGCCATGTCGGTCAGCTCAGAGGCATCGGCCTCCTTGGCGCGCAGTTGGATGAAGGTTGCGCCGCCGTGCAGAGCCTGATCCACCACGTCGGTCAGCGGACGGCCTTTGCAGTCCTCCGGCCCCACCACGAAGTACGCGGACAGGTCGAAGCTGTCGCGCATGGAGGCGTATGGGTATTCATTACTCATTATTATTCCTGCTTTTGTTGTTTCTTGTGGAAGTCTTATTGGAAAAAACTGTTATGAGCTCCCTCATCAGAGGGAACTGAAACTACTGCACCAAAATCTCGGATTCCGCCACCTGTTCGGCGGTCACATTCCACAGCGCGTCAAGGAACGCAACTTGGAACGAGCCCGGTCCGTGCGAAGTTGTATCGGCCACCTCTCCCGCGCGGTTGTACAGCAGAGACGCGGACAGGGCGGCGGTCAACGGATCGGAGACCGCCAAATACGTGGCAGCCACGCCGCCCAGCGAGCAGCCGGCACCGGTGATCTTGGTCATCATCGCGCTGCCGCCCGGCAGTCGGTACACGGTTTCGCCATCGGTCACCAGATCGGCGATGCCGGACACGGCCACGGCGCAGCGGGTGGAAGCGTCATGGGAGGAATGCTTGGCGTGCTGTTCGGTCAGATACTGTGCCAGCGCCACCGCCGCGCCGGTTGCGGACTCCACGTCGTCGACGGATTCCACTCCGGCGGGGCGGTGCTCGGAAGCGTCCCCCACGGTTTCGGTATTGAGCCCCCACATGTTCGCCAGCGCGATTACCTCGGATGCATTCGCGCGAATCATGGTCGGGGGAGCGGCCTTGAAGGCCTGAAGAATGGCGGTGCGGGTGTGGCCGATGCCGGCGGCCACCGGGTCGAGCACCCACGGCTTGTCCAAGTAGTTGAGTCGCTGGGCGATTTCGGGCAGCGCGTCCTTATAGAACGGCAGCAGCGTGCCCACGTTGATGTAGTTCGCGCCCGCGATTTTCGCGGTTTCGATCACATCGTCCGGCAGGAAACTCATGGCCGCAGTGCCGCCGGCCGCCAGTTGCGCGTTGGCAACCAAATTGATGGTCACAAAATTGGTGAACGACTGGGCCAATGGGGTCGTCTCGCGCACGCGGCGAACGGCATCGACGATATCTTCACGGATGGGTGAATCGGCTGGAACCGGAGTCCCGGCGGTACAACCGCTGGACACATCGGCAAACGATGATGCACTATTGCTCATTTACTGCTCCCTACGATGGTCTTAACCAACAGGTTCTAAGGGTCAGGCTCAGGCCTTTCTCAACTCGCGAACCACATGCGAGTTCCCCTGCATTACAGTGCCGACGCTATGCGCCAACATGGACATTATCGTGACGGATTTGTTCGATACGTGTCGTCAGGTCTGGCGCGTCCCGTCCATTCGTGATATATAGACGCCTCCGCCGAGCAACATCTCCCGGATTTGTGACGCTGACGCGATGTCAGTGGTACAAATTCGGGAAGGGTGAAACAACAGGAACAATATGGAGGTGTTGCGATATAGGAATCGCTGCGAACGGCCGCTCGTGAGACGCGGAACATATACCGGACAATGCCGCCTGACCTGTCACCGTATACGGCTATCCTGAAGCGGTTGTTATTAGACCCCAAACCGTTCAAACCAGAAGGTGCATTGTGGCTCAGTCCAAACTCGATGAAGTCGTATCCCTTGCGAAGCGTCGCGGCTTCGTGTTCCCCGCCGGCGAAATTTACGGCGGCACCCGTTCCGCTTGGGATTACGGCCCCCTCGGCGTCGCTCTCAAGGACAATATCAAGCGTGAATGGTGGCGCTCCATGGTCGTCACCCGTCCTGATGTCGTCGGTGTCGACACTTCCATCATTCTGCCGCCCGAAGTGTGGGTGGCGTCCGGCCACGTGAGCGTGTTCAACGATCCGCTCGTCGAGTGCCTCAACTGCCACAAGCGCAACCGCGCCGACAAGCTCGAGGAATCCTACGCCGAGAAGCACGGCGACAAGATGCCGGAAAACGGCATGAAGGACATCGTCTGCCCGAACTGCGGCACCCGTGGCCAGTGGACCGAACCGCGCGACTTCAACATGATGCTGCGCACCCACCTCGGCCCGGTCGAGGACGAGAACAGCCTGCACTACCTGCGTCCGGAGACTGCACAGGGCATCTTCGTGGACTTCAAGAACGTGATGACCTCTTCCCGTTCCAGGCCGCCGTTCGGCATCGCCAACATGGGTAAGTCCTTCCGTAACGAGATCACCCCGGGTAACTTCATCTTCCGCACCCGTGAGTTCGAGCAGATGGAGATGGAGTTCTTCGTCACGCCCGGCACCGATGAGGAATGGCACCAGTACTGGATCGACGCCCGCACCCGCTGGTACATCGACCTCGGCGTCAAGCCGGAGAACCTGCGCCACTACGAGCATCCGAAGGAGAAGCTCTCCCACTACTCCAAGCGCACCGTGGACATCGAATACAAGTTCGGCTTCCAGGGTTCCGACTGGGGCGAGCTCGAAGGCATCGCCAACCGTACCGATTACGATTTGAGCGCGCACTCCAAGCACTCCGGCGAAGACCTGAGCTACTTCAACCAGGCCACCGGCGAGAAGTACGTGCCGTACGTCATCGAACCGGCCGCCGGCCTGACCCGCTCCCTGATGTGCTTCCTCGTGGACGCCTACGATGTGGACGAGGCCCCGAACACCAAGGGCGGCGTTGACAAGCGCACCGTGCTGCGTCTCGACCCGCGTCTGGCCCCGGTCAAGGCCGCCGTGCTGCCGCTGAGCAAGAAGCCTGAACTGCAGACCGTGGCCCAGAACCTGGCCGACGACCTGCGCTTCAACGAGTGGATGATCGACTACGACGAGTCCGGTGCCATCGGTCGTCGTTACCGTCGTCAGGACGAGATCGGCACCCCGCTGTGCATCACCGTGGACTTCGACACCCTCGAGGACCACGCTGTGACCATCCGTGAGCGTGACACCATGGCCCAGGAGCGCGTCGCTCTTGACAAGGTGGCCGATTACGTGGCCGCCCGCATCGGCGAGAAGCGCACCCGCGTGCCCCTGAAGCCTGTGGAAATGGGCGGTGAGCCTTGGCCTGAGTCCGGCGTTCAGGAAGCCGGCGGCCTGTACTAAGCCGGAGTCGCACAACTTGGGCTCCCCTCTGTGGGCTGAGCCGTAAGGAAGACATCCCAGTGGGCTGTTTGTAGGCGAAGTGGCGGCGATAGACGCCGGGGCTCCTCTCTCAGGGGAGCCCCTACTTATTTTCTTAGGAATCACATGGCACAATCCGAATCCGAAACAGTGCTCACCGAGCATCACGAGACCGACAACCTCGACCCACGTACGGACGCGCCGGCGCGCCCCGGGACCCCGGTGCATATCGCCCCGGTCCAACTCGGCAACATCACCGTGCCGACCCCGGTGGTGCTCTCGCCGATGGCGGGAGTGACCAACTGGCCCTTCCGCGTGATTTGCGAGGAATATGGTCCCGATGGACTCTACGTGGCCGAGATGATCACCGCTCGAGCCCTCGTGGCGCATAACCCGAAAGCACTGCGCCTCTGTCATTTCGCCAAAAGCGAAAAAATCCGTTCACTGCAGTTGTACGGCGTGAACCCCTCCATCACCGAACAGGCGGCGAAAATCGTGGTCGACGGCAACATGGCCGACCATGTGGATCTGAACTTCGGTTGCCCGGTGCCCAAGGTCACTCGTCGAGGCGGTGGTTCGGCCTTGCCTTGGAAAACCGACATTTTCACTGAGCTATTACAGCGCGTGGTCGCCGTATGCGAGCCGGCGGGCATCCCCGTCACCGCGAAGATCCGCGTCGGCATCGACCATAACCATGAGACCTTCCTCGAAGCCGGACACATCGCGCAGGAGGAGGGCTGCAAGGCCGTAACCCTGCATGCCCGTACCACCGCCGAATACTATGGCGGTCATTCCGACTGGTCCCGCATCGGCGAGCTCAAGGAACACCTCAACATTCCGGTATTCGGCAATGGCGATATCTGGGGTGCCGAGGATGCGCTCGAAATGGTGCGCGAGACCGGCTGCGACGGTGTGGCCATCGGCCGCGGATGCCAGGGCCGGCCGTGGCTGTTCGCCAACATCAAAAACGCCTTCGAGGGCAATCCCGAACGGCTCAACCCGAATCTGGGCGAGGTCTGCCGCGTGATTCACCGTCATGCCGAGCTGCTTACCGAGTTTTATGAGGGCGATGAGATGATGGCCGTCCACGATCTGCGCAAGCACATCGCCTGGTATCTGAAAGGATTCCCGGTGGGCGGCTCCACCCGCAAGGCCTTTATGGAATGCGAGAGCCTGGCCGATGTGGACCGCGAGATCGGCAAGCTCGACCCGACTATCGAATACCCGCCACGCGTGGTCGACAAACCGCGCGGCCGCGTGCGTTTCGCCAAGAAGGTGCACTTGCCGTATGGCTGGTTGGAATCGCGTACCACCACCCACGAAGAGCGTGAGGCGCTCTTCGGTGACGACCCAATGGACGCCAGTTACTGAGAAAATACTGAAAATACACGCAACACGCGCCATTCTGCGCGTGAATTTCCCTCCAAGAGTAGCCTGTTTGCGCTACTCTTGGGTGTAACCGTGAAGTGACAGGAGCCAAACGTGAGCGAGATCGCGCAGAATGAGTTCAACGACAAGACCAACATCAAGGTTGTTGGCGTCGGCGGTGCCGGCGGTAATGCCGTCAATCGCATGATTGCCGAGGGATTACAGAATGTTGAATTTGTGGCGGTAAATACCGATGCGAAGGATCTTCTGCGCTCTGATGCGGATGTCAAGATTTCCCTTTCCGATAAGTCCAGTCGTGGTCTCGGTGCTGGTGCCGACCCGGAGCGTGGAGCCAAGGCGGCCCAGGACCACCAGTCGGATATCGAAGAGGCGCTTAGGGGGGCCGACATGGTGTTCGTCACCTGCGGCGAGGGCGGTGGCACCGGTACTGGCGCCAGCCCGATCGTCGCTCGTGCGGCTCATCAACAGGGTGCTCTCACCATCGCGGTTGTTACTCGTCCGTTCAGCTTCGAAGGCCCTCAGCGTTCCGCTTCCGCCGAATACGGCATCGACAACCTGCGCAAGGAAGTCGACGCGCTGATCGTCATTCCGAACGATCGCCTGCTCGAGCTTTCCGACCGTTCCATCGGCATCATTGAGGCCTTCAAGACCGCTGATACCGCACTGCTTGCCGGTGTTCAGGGCATCACTGACCTGATTTCGATGAATTCCTATATTCATGTCGACTTCAACGATGTGAACTCCATTCTTCGTGGTGCTGGTACTGCGCTGTTTGGTATCGGTTCCGCACGGGGAGAGGATCGTGCCACGCAGGCCGCCGAAATCGCCATCAGCTCTCCGCTGCTTGAGGAAAGCATCGAAGGCGCACACGGTGCGCTGATCAACATCGCCGGTCCGACCGACCTGAAGTTGCAGGAGGCCTCTGCTGCCACCGAACTGGTGCGCAAGGCCATTCACCCTGAAGCCCAGATTATTTGGGGTCTTGCTCTGGACGATGCTTATGGCGATGAAGTGCGTGTCACTGTTATTGCTGCTGGTTTTGACCCCGTCGCCGCTCAAGATGACGACACTCAGAGCACGGTGACGCCGGTTGTGCCAACCGCCGCCGATCCTGCGACTCCCGTGGCACAGCCAGCTCCAGCACCGGCACCGGCTGCACAGCCTGCTGCCACTGCCCAACCGGCATTCACACCGGCTACCGGTGACTCCGCATCGTTGCCTTTTGATGATCCGACTTCCGCTCATCCGAATATCGCCGTGAACGATCCGGCTGGCGATCTCGACATCCCTGACTTCCTGCGCTGAAAGGATTGATCCATGGCTGGGTTCATGAAAAACGCGATGTCCTATCTGGGCATGAGTGACGTTGTGGACGATGAGGACGACTACATCGAGGAGGACGAGGAGCAGAAGCCGGCTTCGAAGTCCGCATTTGATTCCGACCATACGGTCACGCCGCTGGCGTCAACCACCGCGCCTGCCGCATCGTCGACTACCAAGCCGTTCCCCGGTGGCCGTGTGAACAGAATCACCACCATCCATCCGAAGTCATATGAGGATGCTCAACTGGTCGGCCGTGCATTGCGTGACGGTGTTCCGGTCGTACTGAATCTCACCGGTGTGGCCGAAGCCGTGGCATATCGCATCGTGGACTTCTCCGCCGGCGTGGTGTTCGGCGTGCGTGGTTCCCTCGAGCGTGTCACTCCGCGCGTGTTCCTGTTGAGCCCGGCGCAGGTGAACATCAAGGTCGAAGAGCCGACAAAACCAGCCTCGGCACACGATTTGTTCGCTGACTGACCGGTTCAGTAGTTTTCGCATTCGACGTTATATCGGTATTCGGCCGACTCCCAGCAAGGAGTCGGCCGATTCTTATTGTGCTCCGAGCAAACTTTTCATGCGCGGTTGTTAGTCTGTCAGCATGCTTTCCTTAGTGTTCTCTCTGATCGGCCGCATTCTTGCATGGCTCATTAACGCGTATATCACGGTTCTGTTCGTGCGCATGATTCTGGACTGGGTCTCCGTTCTCGCACGAAACTGGTATCCACGTGGTGTGGTGGCCCAGCTGATCAATATTGTGTATTCCATTACCGAACCCCCTCTGCGCTGGCTACGTCGCTATATTCGCCCATTGCCGCTCGGTTCGATTTATCTTGATGTCAGCTTCATTGTGCTGTATTTTGCGCTGGTGGTACTGGAAAGTGTTGTTCTGATAGTGTTCTGAGGCCGTTTTTGACCCGCCGGAGGCATATATCTGGCATAAAAACCCACGTCGAATGTTCTGAAACGATGGGGTCGTGATAGCATTCTGACTTGAGACCAACGTAAGTGCGGGCGATGCCCCAAAGCGAGGTGCAAGATTTATGGCTCTGTTGACGCCGAAGGATATTAGGGAGCATACCTTCCAGACTGTTCGATTCAAGGAAGGTTATGATGTCGACGAGGTCGATGACTTCCTTGATCAGGTCACGGAAACCGTCGAGGCTCTTGGACGTCAGGCGGTAGCCGGCGGTCAGGCCACCCAGACTCTGGGTCCTGACGTGACCAACCTTAATGCGAAGATCTCCGATCTTACCGGTCAGGTGCAGCAACTCGAGTCGGAGAATGCTGGTTTGAAGAACGCTGTGGCTCAGGCCCAGCAGGCCGCTCAGGCTGGCAATGATCAGGCAGCACAGCTTGTCTCTGCCAAGCTCAGCGAAGCCGAGGAATCCAACCGCGCGCTGTCCTCCCAGAATGAGCAGCTCAAGGGTCAGGTCGATCAGCTGAACGCTCAAATCGATCAGCTCACCGCTCAGGCTGCTCAGGCCTCCGGTGACCAGGAGGCTGTCGGTCAGCAGATCGCCGCCATTCAGCAGGAACGTGATCAGTTCCGCGCGGCCAACGAGGAGCTGTCCCGTCAGCTCGCCTCTGCTCAGCAGCAGGGTTCCGCCGCTCAGCAGCAGTCCGCTCAGATCGCTGAGCTGTCCCGTCAGCTCGAAGAAGCCAAGCAGCGTGAAAACCAGCTTCGTGCTCAGGTCTCTAAGGTCGAGCCGAGCACCGAGACCGGTTCTCTGCAGAAGATCGCTGGCGCCGCTTCCATGCCGGGCACCGAGCCCGAGCGCGCCACCGCCATGCTGACCCTGGCTATGCAGCTGCACGATCAGTACGTGGAGAAGGGCAAGAACAAGGCCAAGGAAATCATCGAGGCCAGCCAGAACAAGTACAACGATCTGGTCACCAAGGCCAACAACTACTCCGAGCGTACCCGTTCCGAGGCCGACGACTACTCCACTCGTACTCGTTCCGACGCCGACACCTATTCGGATCGTACCCGCTCCGAGGCCGACGCTTACCGTGACCAGACTCACGCGGATGCCGAGACCTACTCCCAGAACACCCGTTCTGAGGCCGACGCATACTCCGTCAAGACTCGTCAGGATGCGGACAACTACTCCAAGTCTCAGCACGATGACGCTGACAACTACGAGAAGGAAGTGCAGCAGCGTGCCGCCGAGTATGACAAGAACACTCGTTCCGCGGCTGATGCGTACGACAAGAACACCCGCTCTGCAGCCGATACGTATGCCGAGCAGGTGCGCGACAACCTTCAGGCTCAGTCCAAGGTCGTCGAGGGCAACATCCAGAGCCTCAAGCAGTTCGAAACTGAATACCGCGCCCGCCTCACCGAGTACCTCGGCCAGCTGGCATCGCAGGTTTCCGAGTCGAACAACTACGTCGACCAGACCTCGTCCAAGACCAACTGAGCGTAGGCAGGTACAGGTCGTATGACGAACCAACAGGGACGGCTGCGCACCCGCGTGGCCGTCTTTGCATGTGTGGCCGCGGCTGCGCTGATTGTCGATCAGCTCACCAAGGCTTGGGCGATGGCCGCGTTATCCAACGGTCAGACCATTCGCGTGATTCCCGGACTGCTGTCCTTCACCTTGGTGCGTAATCCGGGCGCGTCCTTGGGCATGGGATCAGGCGCTACTTGGGTAATCAGTCTGTTGGCCGTTGTGGCTTGCGTGGCCCTTGCTGTGGCTGGGGTGCGCACTGTCTCCATGAAATGGTCGGTGGCGATTTCTTTCGCGTTTGCAGGCGCTCTGGGCAACCTGATTGACCGTGTTATGTACGCTGACGGCTTCCTCGACGGCAAAGTGGTGGATTTCCTTAACTATGGCTGGTCCGTTGGCAATGTGGCGGATATCTATCTGGTAGTCGCCGGTGTGGTCCTGGTGATTCTGATTCTTATGGGGGAGCCGTTCTCACACAAGGATCTCATCGAGCAATCCGACGAATCCCTACAGTCTGAGCCGGAGGCGGACGCCAAGTAATGAGTCGAATAGTCCCTGCTCCCGATGCATTGGTGGGTAAGCGTTTCGACGTAGCCGTGGCCAAAATGCTGGGTATTTCACGATCTAAAGCCGCCGATCTGGTTGACTCCGGGCAGGCGCGCGTTTTAGGACGTGAAGTTGCGCGGTCCAGCACATTGCAGGCGGGGGAGACCGTCGAATTTGATTTGGCGGAGGAACAGGCCGAGCCTGAGCCTATCGCAACTGATATGGCCGTTGTCTACGAAGACGATGATGTCGTTGTAGTCGATAAGCCTGTAGGCGTGGCGGCGCATGCCTCGGTTGGCTGGACCGGTCCAACCGTGCTCGGATCACTGCGTGACCGCGGCGTGCATATCACTTCCTATGGTGCGGCCGGGCGTGAGGGCATTGTTTCTCGCCTTGATGTAGGCACTTCCGGCTTGATGTTGGTGTGCAAGTCCGACCTTGCGTACACCGAGATGCGTCGGCAGTTCGCCGAGCATGAGGTAAAGAAAACCTATCATGCGCTCGTGCAGGGTGGTCTTAAAGAGAACAAAGCAACCATTGAGGCACCGATCGGGCGCGCCAAAGTGTCCGATTTCCGCTTCTGCGTGACTCCGGCCGGCAAACCGGCCGTTACGCACTGGGATGTGCTGGAGCGTTTCGGCCATGAGGCCACTCTGGTATCCGTGAATCTGGAGACCGGACGTACTCATCAGATTCGCGTGCATTTCTCCTCGATTGGGCATCCCCTGTGCGGTGACCCCATGTATGGTGCCAATCCGGTGCTGTCTGAGGCCTTGGGACTTGACCGGCAGTGGCTGCACGCCATGAAGCTCGAATTCCGTCATCCCCGCACCCGCGTCTGGACCACGGTCCGGTCCCAGTACCCGGCCGACTTGGCTGCCGCCCTCGATGCCATGCGTGCCCGACATATCGAACCCGCTGAACCTGCCGAATATGCCGAAGTTCTGGTGGACTAATTCCGCAACGTGTCTTGGTACTCCAGCGTGAAGTGAACAGAAAAGAGCCAAAGCAGTAATGAAGCCGGGCGGTATATGCCATCCGGATTGCAGAATCTCCTGCTGATAAAAACCGTTTCCTAGTCGTTGACCGTGCCCGTTCCGGCGACGATCGCGGCCTACGACGCGTTCATCCTCTACCCGGCCCACCGATACGACATCAAGGGCAAAAGGCATCCGACAGGTATACGCGCTTGACTGGCTGTTGAACGAAGACCACAAGAAACAGTAGATACTAGGGCGGCCAGCGGGTTAGCAAGACATCAGTTGGTGAGGACTGCTGACATTGAACTCCGACGGATGAACTGAATACTCATATGATATCCGATTCTGAACAATTGAGTGGGGGCGTTGATGGTTGCCATCGTTTGGGCTGGCTAAATGCGATTTCGCGCCATGCTGTTTCAACAACGGTGACAACGGCTACAGTTGAACTATGTATGGGTTGAAGAGTGCGATTGACAGGGGAGCGGACGCGTGGGCGCGTTCGCTGCCTGGGCGCGTGCTCGACCGGTATGTGTCGCGGAGCGGCCCCCTGCTGGCGAATGGTCTGGCATATGGTCTGCTATTCGCCTTTTTTGCCGGCGTCTGGATTGCGGTGAGCGTGTTCGGCCTTATCATGGTCGGCAACATTGATTGGCAGCAGATGCTGATCGACGCGGTGCGTGAAGTCATTCCCGGTGTGGCCGACTCGTTTCTGACGTCTTCCGCGCTAGGCACCATGTCAAGCGCATTGACGTGGACCGGTCTGGCCACGTTGGCCATATTCTGGTGGACGGTGACCGGCTGGATGAACTCGCTGCGCCACGCCGTACGGGCCATGTTCGACGACTGCGGCGACGAGCTCAATATCGTCGTCGCAAGGTTACGCGATACGCTTGCCGCCATCGCCATCGCAATACTGTTCATTCTTTCGACCGCGGCCGGTACGGTGTCCGGCGGCATCGTACGCCGACTGCTGCAATGGGGCGGCATCCCCAGCAGTTCGTTGCCCGGCACCGTGCTTTTGGAGATGACCGGTTTCGGTACCGGCGTCGCGCTGAATTTTGCGTTGTTCATGTTGCTGCTGCGCGTGGTCTCCCACATCAAAGCCGGACGATTCACGATACTCGGCGCGTTACTGGGATCTCTGACGGTTTCCGCAATGCAGCTTCTCGGTGCGCGACTATTAGCCGGAGCCTCCCGGAATCCGATGCTTGCCCCGTTCGCCGCGTTGATCGGCGTGCTCATTTGGTTCAACCTCGTCGCCCAGGTCATTTTGCTCTGTGCCGCCCTCATTGCCGAGTGCCGACAAAAGAGCTGAGCGTCTGAACTGACTAATATGACGATTAGCGATGAAGCCTCTCTCGCCGAGATGATTCGCGAACTCAGCTGGCACTACAGTTATTGCCGTGGTCTCTCCATCTTGGCATATCGCAAACGAGTAGCTTCACCCGTGATACCGAGCTTGCGACCAATTGTTTCCCATGATTGGCCACGTTCATGCATGAGCAGTACCATCTGCGCAATGCGGGCATCAATGTATTCCAGTTCGGCTTTGCGTCGATTGATTAGACGGCTGAGCTCCAGTTCGGGAGAGAAGTTTGGGCTGTCCTCGGGAATGCCTTCTGCTGGTGATTCCTGAGACTCCACGGCATCTGCCGCAGCGTTGCCGATTTCCATGAGTTTGGCCTGTATCTCGGGAGAGTAGTCTTCAAATTTCATCGTTATCACTGCCTTAGTGTCGCTGTTGCTGATACTCCACTTTATAGGCATGTGGCCTCACCGGTAAATATTTACCGCCGCCCAGACCACACGGTATGGTAGAGCGCATGGCTGATTACGGGAACAACTTTGTGCAACTGCATAACCATACGCACTATTCGCTGCTCGATGGTGCGTCGAAGATTCCTGATTTGGCCAAGCGTGCGGCCGAACTTGGCATGCCTGCGGTCGGTATCACCGACCATGGCAACATGCATGGCGCCTACGAGATGTACACCAACTGCGTGGCCAATGGCGTCAAGCCCATCATCGGCATCGAAGCTTACGTGACCCCGGAAACCGCGCGTCAAGACAAGTCCCGTGTGCACTGGGGCACCGAAGCCCAGCGCCGCGACGACGTCTCCGGTGGTGGTCTTATCACCCACTTGACCATGTGGGCCGAAAACGACGAAGGCCTGGTCAACCTCATCAAAGCCTCGTCCGTGGCCAACCTCGAAGGTCGCGTCATGCGCTACCCGCGTATGGATAAGGAGGTGCTCGCCACCTATTCCAAAGGTGTGATCGCCTCCTCCGGATGCCCTTCGGGCATCATCCAGACTCGTCTGCGCCTCGGTCAATTCGAGGAGGCCCTGCGCGCCGCCGGCGAATTCCAGGACATCTTCGGCAAAGACAACTTCTTCATCGAACTTATGGATCACGGTCTGCCCATCGAAACTCAGGTGACCGGTGACCTGCTGACCATCGCCAAGAAACTCAACGCACCACTGCTGGCCACCAACGATTCCCACTACGTACACGCCGAAGATGCCGGCGCACAGGACGCCATGCTCTGCATCAACTCCGGTTCCCGTCTTGACGATCCGGACCGATTCAAGTTCGACGGCACCGGCTACTACATCAAAACCGCCGAAGAGATGCGCGAACTGTTCAAGGACCACCCGGACGCCTGCGACAATACGCTCGTTATCGCCGAACGCTGCAACGTGATGTTCGACGACCACGAAGACGGCGCGTTCATGCCGAAATTCCCTTGCCCCGAAGGCTGGGATGAGACCTCCCTGTTCCTCAAAAAAGTCGAGGAAGGTCTGGAGAAGCGTTACGACGGCAACCCGCCGCTCGACGTATTGAAGCAGGCCGACTACGAATGTGGTGTGATTTGCCAGATGCAGTTCTGCGGATACTTCCTCGTGGTCGCCGACTACATTCAGTGGGCCAAGGACCACGGCATTATGGTGGGTCCGGGCCGTGGTTCGGCCGCAGGCGCCATGGTCGCCTATTCCATGGGCATTACCGAGCTCGATCCGCTCAAGCATGGCCTGATTTTCGAGAGGTTCCTGAACCCTGAGCGAGTGAGCCTTCCTGATATCGATGTCGACTTCGACCCTGAAGGTCGTGCGCGAGTCATCGAATACTGCGGCGAAAAATACGGCACCGATAAGGTCGCCCAGTGCGTGATCTATGGCACCATCAAAACCAAGCAGGCCCTGAAAGACTCCGCCCGCATCATGGGTTATGAATTCTCAGTCGGTGAAAAAATCACCAAGGCGCTGCCTCCGGCGGCCACCGGCGGCAAAGACATCAGCCTGCATGACATCTTCGACCCGGCCGCCAAACGTTATGCCGAGGCCAGGGAATTCCGAGAACTCTACGATTCCGACCCGGACACCAAGCGCATCACCGAGGAAGCCAAGGGTATCGAAGGCCTGATTCGACAGACCGGTGTACATGCCTGCGCCACCATCATGGGTAGCGCACCCATCACCGACACCTCGCCGTTGCTGGAACGCACCGATGGCACCATCACCACCACCTTCGAATACCACACGTGCGAAACGTTGGGGCTGGTCAAGATGGACTTCCTTGGCCTGTCCAACTTGACGATCATCCACGACACCCTGAAGAACATCGAGGCCAACGGCAAACCCGCCATCGACTACACCAAGATTCCGCTCGATGACGCCGAAACCTACAAACTCATGTCCCGAGGAGACACGCTCGGCGTGTTCCAGCTCGATTCCGACGGCATGCGTTCACTGCTGAAAACCCTGAAGCCCGATAACTTCAACGATATTTCCGCACTTATCGCCCTGTACCGACCGGGCCCGATGAGTATGGATTCGCACACCAACTACGCCAAGCGCAAAAACGGCCTGCAGAAGATCACGCCAATTCACCCTGAGCTTGAGGAGCCTCTGAAGCAGGTGCTTGACGAGACCTATGGTCTGATCATCTACCAGGAGCAGGTGCAGTCCGCCGCCCGAATCCTCGCCGGTTATTCACTGGGCAAGGCAGACGTGCTGCGTCGAGCCATGGGTAAGAAGAAGCCCGAAGTGCTGGCCAAGGAGAAGGTGCCGTTCTTCGCCGGTATGAAGGAGCACGGATATTCCGAAGAGGCCTCCCAGGCCGTGTGGGATATTCTGGTGCCGTTCTCCGGCTACGCTTTCAACAAAGCGCACTCCGCCGCATACGGTCTGATCTCCTACTGGACCGCATATCTGAAGACGCACTACCCGGTCGAATTCATGGCCGCCCTGTTGCAAGGTGCCGCCACCAACAAAGACAAGACCGCACTGTACTTGGGCGAGGCCCGCCGCATGGGCATCCAGGTGCTCTCGCCGGACGTCAACGAATCGGTGTACGAGTACTCGGCAGTCGGCGACGTCGTCCGATTCGGTCTTGGTGCCATCCGTAACGTGGGTGACAAGGCCGTGGCCGATATCATCGCCGAACGCGAAGGCCCGCGCGGCAAGTTCGTGAACTTCATGGACTTCATCCGCCGCGTGCCCCTGACCGCGCTGAACCGGCGATTGGTCGAATCGTTGATCAAGGCCGGTGCCTTCGACTCGATTGACCCGAACCGTCGCGCGCTGCTCACCGTGCACGAGGCCGCCATCGATTCGGTGGTGAGTCTGAAGCGCAAACAGGCGGAGGGCCAGTTCGATTTGTTCTCCGATGCCGAGGATGGGGGAGCGGAGGCCATGGGCGACGCTTCCGTGACCGTACCCGATCTTGAGGAATGGGACAAGAAGACCAAACTTAACTTCGAACGCGAAATGTTGGGCCTGTATGTGTCTGACCATCCGCTCTCCGGTATGCAGTCGATTCTCGCGTCCTTGCGTGAAATGTCCATCGCGCATCTGGTTGATCGAGCCAAAACGATGGGTGAAGGACAGCAGGTCACGTTGGCTGGTTTGGTCACCAATGTGGACCGGCGCGTATCCAAGAAGGGCAACCCCTGGGCCATCGTGACCATCGAAGACATGGAAAGCTCCATCCAATGCATGTTCTTCGGCAAGGTCTATGAAGCGGCCGCCGCTGAACTTGCCGTGGACGCCATCGTACAGATTCGTGGCCAAGTGGAGTTGCGCGACGAAACCGTTTCTCTGAGAGCCACGGAAATGCAGATTCCGACCTTGGAAGCCGAGGATGAACGTCCGTTGGTCATCACGCTGCCGTCGGTGGCGTTGGAGCGCCAACGCATGATGCAACTCGGTCAGGTGCTCGCTAATCATCCTGGTTACTGCGAAGTACATCTTGCGGTGCTGGATGAGAAGGGTAACGCTCAGGTGCTCACGTTTGGCGATCGTTTCCGCGTCAAGCGAGATACTTCGTTGTTTGCTGAGATCAAGATTCTGTTTGGCCCCAGCTGCTTGCCTGCCGCCTGATTGGCGGGTTTCGCCCCTGGCCTCTCCCTCACCTGGCTTTGCTGGGGGCTCCTTCATCAGAGGGAGCTAAGGCGTGTGCCACCATACGATGTGCGCGACTACTGTGGAACGTATGGGCATGGAGATAGCGGATACTGGTAACAACGATGACGAGCAACAATGGATTGCCACGATGCTGGAACGGCTGTCTCATTCGCAGTTCCGCGCCAAATTCGCTTTGACCGACAAAGACCGAGCCTATGCCCGCACCAAAGGCAAGGCGACCATCGATCGTCATGCGCGAGAAATGTTGCGAGACCGCATAGGCGCAGCCGAACCGAAGAACGACGGCAGACAGACGCCATGGCGCGGCCATCCGGTATTCACCGCTCAGCATGCTACCGCCACATGCTGCCGCGGATGCATCGAAAAATGGCATCATCTGCCCAAAGGCCGTGAACTCGCCGAAGCGGAGGTAAACCGACTTGCCGATTTGGTCATGGCGTGGATTGAACGGGACCTTATCAATCATCCGGTTCGGTGAAGCACCCCGCATCCTCAGTATGCCTGTATGCCTTCAATAGTTATGGGCCAACAGCCAACATAGGCCTCGAAAACCGTAGATGCAAGGTATTGGCGAATGCGGCAGAACGCCGAACGTTGCTTATAGCGCGTTCGTCAATAATGCGACATGATGTCTATTCAAGAAGAGTTGATGAAGTGTCAACTCTGCCCCAAGGAGGCGGAATATGTACTACAGCAGCGGCAATTATGAGGCTTTCGCACGTCCGAAGAAGCCGGCCGACGTGGACAACAAGCATGCATACATCATCGGTACCGGACTGGCGGCATTGTCTGCAGCCTGTTATCTGGTGCGTGATGGTCAGATGCCTGGCGAGAACATCCACATCCTTGAGAAGGACCCGGTACCCGGCGGCGCCTGTGACGGTCTTGATATTCCCGGCCTTGGCTATGTGATGCGTGGCGGCCGCGAAATGGACAATCATTTCGAGGTCATGTGGGATCTGTTCCGCTCGATTCCCTCCATCGAAACCGAAGGCGTCAGCGTACTCGACGAGTACTACTGGCTCAACAAGGAGGACCCGAACTACTCGCTGTGCCGCGCCACCAAGAATCTCGGCAAGGACGCGGGGCTCAAGGGCAAGTTCGGGCTGTCCGACAAGGCTTCGATGGAAATCATGAAGCTGTTCTTCACCCCGGACGAAGACCTGTATGACAAGCCGATCACCGATTTCTTCGATGATGAGGTGCTGAACTCCAACTTCTGGCTGTACTGGCGCACCATGTTCGCCTTCGAAAACTGGCACTCCGCGCTGGAAATGAAGCTGTACATCAAGCGCTACATTCATCACATCGGAGGCCTGCCGGACTTTTCCGCGCTGCGTTTCACCCGCTACAACCAGTACGAGTCGATGATTCTGCCGATGGTCAAGTATCTGGAATCGCACGGCGTCGAATTCCGCTACAACACCAAGGTCGAGAACGTGGAATTCGCGATTGGCGGGGGAGCCGGCCCCAAGCGCGAGCACACCGGCGTAGGCCAAGACACCATCCAGAAGATTCAGGCCACCTCCGGCTTCTTCAAGCGCAACCCTGCCAGCACGCCCACCAAGAAGCTTGCCGTGCGCATCGACGTGGACCACGAGGGTGATAAATCCTCCATCGACCTGACCGAGAACGATCTGGTGTTCATCACCAACGGCGGTTGCGTGGAGAACTCCACCATGGGTTCCCAGAACTCGCCCGCCGCATGGAACCCAGACCTGAAGCCCGGTGGCGGCTGGGATATGTGGAAGCGTATCGCTGACCAGGACCCGAGCTTTGGCCATCCGGAGAAGTTCTGCTCCGATCCGAATGCCACCAAGTGGATGAGCGCCACCGTCACCACCCTGGACGGCGAGATTCCGCCGTACATCCAGAAGATCTGCAAGCGCGACCCGTTCTCCGGCAAGGTCGTCACCGGCGGCATCGTCACCGTGCAGGACTCCAACTGGCTCATGAGTTGGACCCTGAACCGCCAGCAGCAGTTCCGCGACCAGCCCAAGGACCAGCTGTGCGTATGGGTCTACGGCCTGTTCCCGGACAAGCCCGGCAACTATGTGAAGAAGCCGATGACCGAATGCACCGGTGAAGAGATTTGCGAGGAGTGGCTTTACCACATGGGCGTGCCGACCGACAAGATCGAGGCGCTCGCAAAGCACCACGCCAACACCGTGCCGGTCATGATGCCGTACATCACCGCGTTCTTCATGCCGCGCGCGGCCGGCGACCGCCCGGACGTGGTGCCCGATGGTGCCGTGAACTTCGCATTCCTTGGCCAGTTCGCCGAGACCCCGCGCGACACGATTTTCACCACCGAATACTCGATGCGCACCGGTATGGAAGCTGTCTACACGTTGCTCGGCGTGGACCGCGGCGTGCCTGAAGTGTGGGGTAGCGTCTATGACGTGCGCAACCTGCTCAACGCCACCGTCAAATTGCGTGACGGTGCACCGGTCACCGACATGAAGCTCAACTTCATTGAAAAGGCCGTGGTCAAGAAGGTGCTCAAGAAACTCGACGGCACCGATATTGCCACCCTGTTACGCGAATACCGCGTAATCTGACATCCATCTGGCTCCCCTCGACTGGCACGCGAAGCGTGACTGGGGGGAGTTGCTCACAACGGAGTGTTAAGAGAAAGACAAAAACATGACTGATTCTGATCCCCAGTTAATCCGCCACGCCACCATCGACGATCTGGACGCGCTGGCCGCCATGGAATCCGAATGCTTCCCGGCCGCCGAGGCCGCCGACCGCTCGTCCCTGCGCGCCCGAATCGAGACCTATCCGGAATGTTTCTGGCTATTGATTGATGGCGAGATCGTCATGGCGTTCATCAACGGTTTCGCGACCGATCGGCGCGACTTGACCGATGACATGTACGAGGATGCCGCGCAGCACAACCCTCAAGGTGACTGGCAAATGATTTTCGGCGTGGATACTGCGCCGAAGTATCAGCATCGCGGTTGCGCCAGTACACTCATGAGGAAAGTCATTGAAGACACTCGTGCAGCTGGACGTAAAGGCTTGGTGCTCACCTGCAAAGATCGGCTGGTCGGATTCTATGCGCAATTTGGGTATGAGGACGAGGGCATTTCGGAGTCCACTCACGGTGACGTGGTCTGGCATCAGATGCGCCTGACCTTCTAATCCCCCTTTGGCTCCCCTCTTTGATGCTGAGGCGTCTAAAAAACAGTCCGGTGGACTGTTTTTTAGACGAAGGCGAGACGATAGTCGAGCCATAAGGGTGCGAGCTTTGCTCGTCCGTAATTGCGGGTGAGCCGTCCGCGTGATCGGACTGAGGGGAGTTGAACGTGGAATAAATTGTTGCGACACGCCGGTGAACATCTGATTTCGTTACGTGAGCCCATAAAGAGCCGGCGTATCCTGATGGTAACGGCGTGATTCAAGCTGATTTCGACACGCCGATGGAACGACGTCGTTTCAACGATTCTGGCGTGTTTTTTCGTGCCCGGTTTGCGTGAGTCCGCGAATGCGTGTAAGTTATTCCCTTGCTGCCGCTCGGCGAGTGGTTCTCCTTCCGGAGGGCCGCGAGGTGGGTGAGTGGTGGTGGTTTGAGAACTCAAGAGCGTGTTTGTACTACTTCTTTATAGTCAAT
>OLNP01001036.1_pt1 | contig 25310 bp, 25 predicted proteins | sample 1671951 | NCBI WGS metagenome assembly OLNP01 (sample SAMEA3136629, study PRJEB25190) | human gut metagenome | biome: human gut; feature: human-associated habitat; material: faeces | place: Austria | collected 2013
ACCATGCATTTATGTTTTTTCAATCCTCTCTCACTTATCTATCACACCGGAAATGTCCAAAATGACAAAAAAAAGATCGAAAAAATATCTAAAAAATATAAATTCGATCTTTATTACAACTAATAATATAATTAAATGTTTGCTAATTCTGATTTAATTGCTTCAAATGCTTCATTTAATTTAGAAATATCTTTTCCACCTGCTTGTGCCATATCCGGTTTTCCACCACCGTTACCTGAGCATAATTGAGCAGCTTTTTTAACTAACTGACCTGCATGAACACCTTTTGAAACAGCATCTTTTCCAGCTCCAGATACAAAGATGATCTTATCATTTGAAACATTTCCAAAGAAACATACGATATTTGGATCTTTTGCCTTCAAATTTGATACGATATCTTTTAAAGCGCCTGCATCCATACCTTCAACTTTTTTGATCAATGCATTTACCGAACCCAAAGAAACCGTTTCATTTACCCATTCATTTGATTTAAGGGCAAAGATTTGATTCTTTAACTGTTCAATTTCTTTTTGAAGAGCATGCATATTCTGGTATGCTGCATCCACTTTTGTATCAATGTTCTTAATACCTTTTTGTTTTGCGCTGATTGCAATATTTTCTAACATATTCTTTTCTGAAGCACATTCTTTATAAGCCTGATATCCTGTCTTAGCTACGATTCGACGAGCATCTGAACCAATGCTTTCTTCACTAATAATCTTGCATAGACCAATCTGTGATGTATTCTCAACATGGCATCCTGCACAGAATTCTTTAGAAACATCGCCCATAGTGACAACACGAACGCGATCTCCGTATTTTTCATTGAATAAAGCTGTTGCTCCTGATTTTTTAGCTTCTTCAATATCCATGATTTCTTTTGTAACAGGATATGCTCCAGCAATATACTGATTCACTAAATCTTCAATTTCATCTAGTTGTTTTGTTGTTAACTTTTCAAAATGATTGAAATCAAAACGCAAGTATTCATCACATACATAGCTTCCGGCCTGATGAATATGCTCTCCTACAACTTTCTTCAATGCACTTTGTAAAAGGTGAGTACAAGAGTGGTTTGCAGTTGTAGCCTTTCGTTTTGCTTCATCTACATGACAATGTAGGCTCATACCTACTTCCAAGATTCCACTTTCTATTTCCACACTGTGAATATGTTGTTTGTTTCTTGCCTTTTGAACATCCGTTACTTTGCACATTACACCATCTGCACTTAATGTACCTGCATCGGCAACCTGTCCACCACTCTCTGCATAGAAACAAGTCGTATCTAGAATTACCTGCCCTTCATCTGACAAAGTATCAACCATATGTCCATCTTTGAATAAAGCAATGATCTTGCCATCGCATTCCATATGATCGTATCCAATGAATGTACTTTCCTGTGTAAAGTTCATCAATTCAGCATTTTGTGTAGCGAAAGAATCTTTTGTATTACGGGCATTACGACCACGTTCTTTCTGTTTGTTCATTTCCACATCAAATTCTTCACGAGATACTTCAAGCCCACTCTCAGAAGCAATTTCCTGTGTTAGTTCAAATGGGAATCCATATGTATCGTAAAGCTTAAATACAACTTCACCACTTAGTTTTCCATCTTTTGCCTTTGAAATCTCTTCATCTAAAAGAGCCTGTCCATTCTTTAATGTTTTCTTGAATGTATCTTCTTCTACTTTGATCAGTTTCTGATTGAATTCAACATGTTCCTGTAAATAAGGATAGAAATCCTGCATCGTATCCGCAACAACTGGTACCAATTTATATAAAAATGCATCTTCCAGTCCTAATTTTAAACCAAAGCGCACAGCACGTCTTAGAACACGGCGCAATACATAACCACGTCCACTATTTGAGAAGTTTGCACCATCACTTAAGGCAAACGTTAAAGTACGAATATGATCGGCAATGACGCGATATGCCATCTTATATTCTCCTTCATAAGGATATTTTGCCAATTTTTCTGTTGCGTGAATGATTGGAAGGAACAAGTCTGTATCAAAATTTGTTTCTCCATCCTGAATCAAGGCAACAAGTCTTTCTAGACCCATTCCTGTATCGATATTTTTTTGAGGTAGTTCTTTATAATCTTTACGATCCAACTCAGGATCACAGTCATATTGTGAGAATACAACGTTCCAAACTTCTACATAACGATCATTTTCCATTTCTTCAAAGAACAATTTTTCTCCCAGACCTTCTGGATCATATTTTTCACCACGGTCAAAGAAGATTTCTGAGTCTGGTCCACCTGGCCCTTTTCCAATTTCCCAGAAGTTATCATATGTCTTTAAGATATGACCAGGATCTACTTTACATACTTCTGTCCAGATCTTATATGCCTGATCATCATCTGTATACACAGATACATATAGTTTATCTTTATCAATTCCCATCCATTCTTCGCTTGTTAAGAATTCCCATGCAAATGGAATGGCTTCTTCTTTAAAGTAATCACCAATTGAGAAGTTTCCTAACATCTCAAAGAAAGTGTGGTGTCTGGCTGTCTTACCAACATTTTCAATATCGTTTGTACGAATACTTTTTTGTGCATTGGCAATACGGTTACAACGAGGTTTTTCACTACCATCAAAATACTTTTTCAAAGCAGCCACACCTGCATTGATCCACAACAAAGTTGGATCATTATTAGGAACAAGGCTTGCTCCTGGTTCGATCATATGACCTTTGCTTTTAAAGTAATCCAAAAACATCTGGCGAACTTGATTTCCGGTTAAATATTTCATGTTTTCTTCCTCCATCCAAATAAAAAAACGTTCCTATATCTAGGAACGTTATTAACGCGGTACCATCCTAGTTCATCTTGTATAAGATGCCCTTAATTATCGTTAACGCTGACTAAGCGGTTTTAACTCCAAAGTAGCTTCCTTAACAGACCCTTGTAAAGTTTCCACCAAACACTTTATCTCTTCATTTCCAGATCTATCAGTACTTATCTTCTTCACTGTCAAACTATGCACATTCTATCATTCTTTATTTATTTTTACAAGAAAACAATGTCTAAAAATAGCTATGCACTTTATTCTACTGTCTTATAACGAATCCATACAGCACCACTTTTAAAAGTTTCAACATCTTTTAAGGATAAAGAGATAACGGGTTGATCTATATCAAATCCATCAAATACACCAGGCATACCTTTTCTTCCGTCAATGCCTGCACCAATTAAAATACTAACTTCATCCAGTAGACCAGCTTTTAGAAAAGCACCATTTATTACAGCTCCCCCTACAACTGTCATTCTTTCTACATGAAATTCTTCATAGAGAATTTTAGATGCCTTTACTAAATCTGTCGTATTTTTTCCACATACGATCCAAGAGATATTTTGTTCACCTAAATAGTTTAAATATTCTTTTGTGACTTGTTCACTGGTGATGATCAACAATGGTTTTTCATCCCCATTTTCTTTTTCCCACAATAATTCTCCCTTAGAATCGACGACTACTTCATAGCCTTTGGCATCCACCTTCTTAGAAAACCCTTCTTTTCCATAGATTTCTAAATTCTTAGAAACATATTTGCCAGATAAAGCCATTTCTAGTTCAGCGGTTCTTTTTCCACTGACTGTCGTATCTGCATCTAATTTAGCTAATGTTTCATAATAATCTTCTACACCTTTTAACTGTTCTGTCATAGCACAATCAATTCTTCCATCCACAGAAGACATCATATAACAAATAATATATGGTTTATTCATATCGCACCTTTGCAGGATCAGTGTATACCTAAAGTCAACTTCACCTTCAAGCCTTTTCAACAAAAAAAGTTTGACTCACTCTTGAAATCAAACTTTTACTTCTATTAACGATTTGAATATCTAGATAAGAATTGTTTTGTTCTTTCCTGTTTTGGATTATTAAAGATTTCATCTGGTGTTCCCTGTTCAGCGATTACACCTTGATCCATGAAGATCACACGATCACTTACTTCTTTGGCAAACTGCATTTCGTGAGTAACGATGACCATGGTTAGTCCATGATTCGCCAAATCTTTCATTACATCCAAAACACCGCCAACCATTTCAGGGTCTAGAGCACTTGTTGGTTCATCAAACAACAGAACTTCTGGATCCATGCAAAGAGCTCTTGCGATGGCAACACGTTGTTTTTGTCCGCCAGATAGTTTCGTACTTGCCTTATTGGCAAACTCAAACATACCAACTTCTTTTAAATATTTTTCGGCTTTTGCGCGTGCTTCTTCTTTTGAACGCTTTAAGACTTTGATCTGTCCGATCATACAGTTTTCAATAACACTTAAATTGTTAAAAAGATTGAAACTCTGGAATACCATTCCTACTTTAGATCGATATTGATTTACATCATTTCCGTTATCTAAGATATTTTTTCCATGATAAAGGATGTTTCCTCCATCCATTCTTTCTAATAAGTTAATGCAGCGCAGCATTGTTGATTTCCCGCTACCACTTGAACCGATGACCGTAACAACTTCCCCTTTATGGATATCAAAGCTAACATCATTTAAGACCTTAAGATTTCCAAAGTGTTTTTGAAGATGTTGAATTTGAATAATTTCATTCATTTTTCATGGTCCTCCTAACTGCAAAAATCCATTGATTTGGTCTTGCGTTCTTCATCAAGACGTCCTTCAAGGAAGTTCAACAAGAAGCTTGCCAAAGTTGTCAAGACTAGATAAATCAAAGCAGAAACAAGGAATGTTTCAATGTATTGATAATTTGATCCGGCAACAGATGTTGTCTGGAAGTAAAGTTCTGTTACACCAATAACATTTAACATAGAACTGTCTTTGATATTTACGATCAACTGGTTACCAATTGATGGGAATGTATTTTTGATTGCCTGAGGGAAAACGATGAAGATCAAAGTCTGGATCGTTGTCATCCCTAGACTTTTTGCAGCTTCATTCTGTCCATTATCTACAGACTGGATACCAGCACGAATAATTTCAGCCATATAAGCGCCTGTATTAATTGAAATAATGACCAAACCAGCAACAAATGGTGTCCACTGTAATACAGGTCTTAATAAGTAGTAAACAAACATAGCCTGAACCATCATTGGAGTTCCACGGAACACCCAAATATAGAAACTTGTGATCCAGCGTCCAATGTTTTTAATCGCTTTTACTGGAGTACTATCGTAATCGTTGATTTCAATAGCACGAATTCCTCCAACTAAAAGTCCAATCAAGAAACCAACCAAAGTACCAATCAGGGCAAACAATAAAGTATTCCCTATTCCATATAGAAATAGGGAAATATTTTCCTGAAAGATTTCTAGAGCTCTAGGAAAATTAATACTCATGATTATTCTCCTGCTGGCTGATTCTGTACAGCTTCGCTCATCCACTCTTTACGAGTCTCTGTATCTAAGTTATCTAAAGCTTTCTGAACTTTTTTGAAGAAATCTGAATCTCTTGTTCCTTCTTTTAATGCGATTGAAACAGTTGTATCCGCTTCAAAACCTTTTCCTTCATCAAATTGAACAACTGTTAAATCTGGGTTTGCAGCAATTACACCTTCAGCAACTGCCATTTCAGCTGTAATACCATCTACATCGCCTTGTTGTAGAGCAACGATCATTTCACCATACTGTTGTTTTGGTGTTACGTGGTTAACGCCCTGGATCTGATCGATCACATCATCGTAGTTTGTTCCTTTTTGACCTACAACATTCTTTCCTGAGAACTGTTGAATATCTGTATATGTTGCTTCTTCACTGTCTTTTCTTACGATCATGATCATACCTTCGCTGTCATAGTAAGGTGTTGTAAAATCAGCTCCCTGTTCACGTTCATCATTAGCTGTCATACCAGCAATGACTGCATCAATTTCTCCAGAATCAAGTGCTGGTAATAAACCATCCCATGAAATTGTTTTTATTTCTAGATCCATTCCAAGTTCATCCGCAATATATTGAGCGACACGAACATCATAACCATCTGCATATCCACTAGAACCTAAAGATACAGATGTTTCTGTTTCTTCACTGGTCTTCCAGTTAAATGGTGCATAGGCACATTCCATACCGACTACGAAAGTGTCTTTATCTTCTGTTGTTTCTGTGTTACCTCCAGAAGCACAGCCTGTCAAGGCTAGGGCAGCTACCGCTGCAGCAGCAAGTAATTTTTTCATATCTCTTCATCCTTTCTGAATCGGTGAAATAATAGAAAAGCTATGCGTTATCGCATAGCTTGTAAAGTCCCTTCGCTATAAGATAACCCCTCTTCAAAGTTTGAAGGAGTGTATTAGGTATTCCCTAATACCCCAGGGATAAGGTTGCCACCTTATGTCCTTCGGCAATGATTACCTTTCCTGCACTTCTTAGTTTGCCAACTCCATGCAGTACTCTGATGCATTGCTACCTCTATCTTCATCCGATTTACTTGTATGAATACATTATAAATAAATATACTGATATGTCAACACCTTTTTAAATAAAAATGTAAATATTTTTCTTTTTATTTTGAAAATTCTTTCATCTTAGCAAATAATCTTTAAAGCTCTTGGTACAACCTGTATTTCAGCTTTGTCTCTTTCTTTGCCTTTTTCCCCATCCAAGGTCCACTTCATTGGCTCATCGGCTTCAATCGTTATATGTTTAGCTTGATACCGTGTTACATATTTTCCGTTTACAGATGGATTTAAAAGTCCAACTGGATAATTATACAGTTCTAATAAATTTGGCGTATGTTCTACTAGGATTACATTCAATGTGCCATCTTTCATGGCATCATCACTTTTTTCCACAAGATCAAATCCAGAAACACGGACGCCGTTGATAATAAGCCCAAACATTAAATCTTTTTCAATTTCCTGTCCATCAATATTCATCTTTACATGATAGGGCTTTAGATTTGGTAGTAAAGAAACCGCCTTGATGACATAGGCTAGATTGCCTAAAACATGTTTTAATTCCTGGTCCGTTTCAAAAGATACTTCACAAATCATTCCAAAACCAGCCACATAGTTAAAGTATTGATGATTGATCTTACCTAGATCAAATACATCTACTTTCCCTTCACAAACCATTTTAGCAGCTTCTTCTAAATTGGTACTTAAATTAAAGTTAGCGCCAAAATCATTCATGGTTCCAGAAGGAAGATAGCCTAATAACGGCTTTTTCTCTAATTGTATTAAAGCATTTGTAGCTTCATTTAATGTTCCATCTCCACCGCTAATAACTACGATATCATAATTTTCTGCATATTTAAGAATATAGTCATAGGCACCCATTGGTGCCTGTGTTATATATGTTTCCACAAATAAATCATGTTTTGAAAATTGATCCAAAGCATTTAAAATTTGTCCCTTTGAACGATTTTTTCCAGAAACCGGGTTAATGATAAATAACAGTTTTTTTCTTTCATCCATATAACTACTTCTTTCCAATTCCATATAAGATCTTTCTATCGTAATAATTTGAATGTTTCTGTAACTGAGCATCCAGCTCTTCTACACCCATGATTTCTGCCAATGTTCTTTCATCCGTAAATAAATTTGTTCCCAGTGCTAAGCGATTGGAATCAAAAGTTACACCTAAAGATGCCAAAGTGGTTGGAAATAAATCCACAGTAGACATTACACGACTTTCATTAGAAACTGGCGCTATAGCTGGATTGATGATCGTAAAATACCCTTTTCTTTGGTAACCACCTTCCTCAATAGATTCAAACCATGTTGTATCCATGCTTTTATGATCTCCTGCAATTACGATCGTTGTATTGGCATAGAATGGTTGTTGTTGGATCCAGGATATAAACTCTCCAACATGTCGACTTGAGCAGGAAATGACATTAGAGTATTGATCACCCCAAAGATCAATACATTCCTGACAAGGATATCCACCGGTAAAATGTGTATCCGCAGTCAACATTGTAAAATTAAACGGCTGTCCATTCGCTGCCAAAGATGTCAATTCATTCTTGGCATATTCGAACAGTTTTACATCTTCATAGCCCCACCAAGTATAATAATCTTGTTCTAGCCAACCTCTTTTTTTAACTTCATTGATATCTACAATATTATAGTTACCATGTTGTTCAAAATAGTATTTTCTACCGCCAAATTCTGCATCTGAACCAAGCAACAGTTCATTAACATATCCATTATCTTCTAAAATTTCGCCTATTGAATAGGCACCATTTAAAAAGTTTCCTTCGCTGATATAGCTATTTCCATCTACAGGAATGTTTAATGGGATTCCACTTGTCTGGCCAACCATTGCAGCTACGGTCCAACCATTCCCTGATAATACATTAAATCCATCATTAGCTACATTGCCTCCCGAAAAAGTAAGATTATTATTGGCTAGATTGGTCAATTCAGGTATCAAGTTATTTTCCATTGCACCCCCATTGGCTATATCTTCATAAGTTGTTTCCATGGACTCTAAGAAAATATAAATCAAGTTTCTTTTCTGCTCTGGGAATGTATAGTTCACACTTTGAGGATTTACATAATAATCTTCATAAATGGTAGAAGGATGAAGCATTCCGTCAATATAGTCATCCGCATTGACATTAATTGCACAATATTGAATCCCTAATCCAAAAGAAACCACACTGCATACAACAAGAATCGCATTAATAATGATTCCTTTTTTTGAACGAATCTTTTCTGAAAACTGTGCTTGAATGATAAATAATAAAACTAATATTAAAGTTAAAATTGTTGGGAATGGTAAGCATTCCTGAATAAAGCTTTGAACATAGTTAACTGTATCAGTGGATTCCACTGGTGCAAGCATATGGAAAATCACCTGTTCAAATGGAATATCACCAAATGTTTCAGGAACCCACTCGGCAACCTGTATTAATAAAAGACCTAAAAATACGAGTAAAACAATGAAAAAATATAGTAAAAACTTTAAAACTGGTTTTGAATACTTTTTCATTTTTTCTTTCATATCTCTACATCCTTTCTAATCATTTAAAAATGTATATCAAAAATTAGACTAAATAAACTTGTTTCATCATAGACCATAGGTATATCAGGGAAAACAAAGAGCATTCGGTACATATAATACAGAATCATGGCAATTCCCCATATCAATAAAAGTCTATCTCTAATTTTCTTATTTTTTTTATAAGACAAAAAAAGACACACAACAAAAACGATGATCGTTGGTATCAGTAAAGCATGATAATACAAGGAGGTATTAAGGTCTCCCTTTACAAAGAGCCAGTAGCTACTCGTTATTATATTACACCCAGGACAGGGAAATCCAGTGATTTTTTGAATAGGACAGTGGTATCCGATTACAATAACAAAAAGGAGCAACAACAAGATTGCCCCTATTCCACTCACTACTTTTTTAAGCATAACGTTGAATATCATTTAATGTACTTTGAAGGATACAATTTGAGATTAGTCCAAGACCAAATATACAAAGAAGCATCATAACCAAACTATTATCTTCTACATAATATCCATTATCAAATTGTAACTGTTTTACAAGCTTTCCGACTTTCCAATAAAAATAAATTCCATATAGCCCACATGTAATGATATATAATAATATGACCATTCCAGCATCTTGTCCTGTTGGTTTTTGTTGTGCTGCATTCAATGTGTTTACATCTTTAGCCAACCGATAGATCCAATATAAATTATAGATACCACAAGTTACAATACTTAAGATAATACAAACCGGAATACTTCTTGTCTCAATAAAGATCTTATTCGTATTTCCATTTGCGTAATTATTAAATCCACCCGATCCAGATCGTCGATCAAATAAAGTAGAATCCTTACAATGGATCCAATCCATCATTCCGGATCTCCATACATAAGTATTCGCCGTTATGATACCCTCTTTAATAAATTGTACCATCTCTTCTTCTGTATAAGGTCCCATTTGCTGGTTTGAACTGTTCACATAGAACCAGGAAGCATCTTCAGATGTTGTTTCTGTTTTTGTGTTTGTTTCTTCTTTTTGAAGATATGCAGCTAAATCCGAGTTCTTTAAATAGATCCAATCTTTTAAACCAGATTTCCATACATAGGTATTTCCATAAATAGTCTTATTTTCAATCAAATCTTCCATTTCTCCTACAGAGAATGGACCTACAGATTGATTATTTGAAACATAGTACCAAATTTTATTGGAATGAGTTTCTTCCTCTTTTGTTTCTTTAGTTTCTTCTTGAATTTCTTCAACGGTTTCTTCTTCACTTGTTTCACTTGTTTCTTCTAAAGATTTGGAATCTTCCTTTACTTCGTCCTGCGTTTCAGTTTCGTCTTCAGTAACTTCCTGTGTTTCAGACTCGTCTGTAACAGTTTCCTGAACCACTTCTTTTTGAATATCTTCTACTTCATTATTTTCTAATTCACTTTCTTTACTTTCCAAAGGAGTCCCACACTCCAAGCAGAATTTTGCATCTTCTGGTAATTCTTTTTTACATTTTGGACAAATCATTTTTGTTCCTCCTTTTTGTTAAAGATATATATGATTATAAACTATATTTATCATACTGGCAAACGACTCTATTAACAATTAACGTTATTATTTACGTTAATAAAAGTACGTGGTATCCTTCAATTAAAGGAGAATGCTTATGGCTTACATTCAAAAAGGTGAAAATCAAAAATTAAAGATGTTATATCTGGTTAAGTTATTTTATGAAGAAACGGATGATCTTCACGCATTGACAATGCCAGAAATCATTGAAAAACTCTCAGAATATGGAGTAAATGCAGACAGGAAAACATTATATAAAGATATTGATGAATTAAAACAATTTGGATTTGATATCATTTCGCAACGAAGTGGTAAAAATTACTATTATTCTTTAGCTAGTCGAGAATTTGAGTTACCTGAATTAAAACTTCTTGTAGATTCCGTTCAGTCAGCTAAATTCATTACAGACAAAAAATCCAAGGAACTTATCAAAAAATTAGAATCACTCGTCAGTAAATACGAAGGAAAACAACTACAAAGACAAGTTGTAATTGCCGGTCGAGTTAAAACAATCAATGAAAGTATTTACTATAACGTAGATATGATTCATGAAGCAATCAATAAGGAATGTCAAATTGAATTTCAATATTTTCAATGGAATATCCATAAAGAAATGGAATTAAGAAAAAACGGAAAGATTTATCGAATCAGTCCATGGGCTTTAATGTGGGACGATGAAAACTATTACTTAGTTGCTTATGATGAAGAAGATCAAAAAATAAAACATTACCGTGTTGATAAAATGCTTCATACTGCAATCACCCAGATTCCTCGTAAAGGCCAGGAAGCTTTCGCAAGATTTGAAATGCCAAAATACACCAAAAGTTTATTTGGTATGTTTGGTGGAAAAGAAACGAAAGTTACAATTGAAGCAGACAACGATAAAGCCGGCATTTTAATCGATCGATTTGGTAAAGATATTATGTTATTTCCTATAGATAAAGATCATTTTAAAACAACAGTAACCGTTGCGATCAGCAAACAATTTTTAAGTTGGATCATATCTTTAGGATCAGGGATTAAAATTGTTTCTCCAGATGAGGTGGTCAATCTAATGAAAGATGAAATCCAACGTTTATATAACGATTATTTTGAATAAGTCCAATTTTTTGTACACATCCTTCATTACAATAAAAGTGTAAAGAAAAGGAGTTGTTGTTTATGAAACCAATATATTTTACCATCACAGGTACAAGTCATTATTTTGGATCCAGCTTTATGAAGTTAGGTATGCAGGTACGATTAGTCAAAGATACACACAACGAATTTGATAACGAAGCCATTGCGGTCAGAATGGATGGCTTAGGTAAAATTGGTTATGTAGCTAACAGCCGTTACACCGTTCTAGGAGAAAGCTATAGTGCAGGTCGCTTATATGACAAGATCAATAAAAAGGCAACCGGTACTGTTTTATATGTCTTAGACAATGGTGTTCTTTGCCGTTTAAACGAATTTTCGCTTAAATAGAATTTTTTATTATGAAGATTGTCGACCTTTTTATCCGATGTTAGAGGACTTTTGCCATGAGTCCTCTATTTTTTTACTTTTGATAAATATCCTTACTCATCGCTTAAAGCACGATAAACTACCTGTAGTTCTTCCTGCATCGCCCTTCTTGATGAATATAAACGACTCCTATGATAAAGCATTTCTCTTACCACTTGACTTCCAGTATCATACTCCATCATATGAATCATCGTATTTGCCCATTCTTTATACACATTTCGATTCGCTGCGAGCTGTGCATTTTTTTCCAAAATTTCTTTATAGACTTGCACAATATCTGCTTCAAATTCTTGAGGTATCTGTTTTTCATACATGTTTAGAAAATTAAGATCTGAACGCATTGATAAATTCTTCAACAAAGATTTCCAGTTTTGTTCTTCTACATATAGCTTTAACAAGAAATCATCATAGCTAAATTCTGAAAATATTTCGAAACGGACTTCTCGAAACTCTTCTTTTGAATATAGATTTTTCAGTTCTCTATATGTTTCAATATCGCGATAACTCTTTATAAGTTCTCTTAAAAAGACTTTTAATGTTTCAATATCTTTTTGATTTATCAATAATTCCTTATATAGAAGTTTATATCTTTTTCTTGGACCATATTCTTGGCATGTCTTTAAACTTTCTTCTAAGAACTCTCGAGCCTTTAAATACTCTTCTTTATCCATGAACCGTTTGATTTAATACAATCTAAATTTTGATGATCTTGTATCGTTACATCGAGTATTTGGTCATCTAACCCTTTTTCATAGGCCAACTTTAAAAACAGAATACATGTCTTCAAACCAGCTATCATCGTCAAAATCTAATGCGAGAAAATAACAAGTGTTGTCTTTTAATAGTGGATATATACCAATTCCCAAATTCTTATTTGTTCCTTTAAAATGGTCGATTATCACTTCCTTAGTTAATGGAGCCAAACTTTTAATTGGACAGTTTCGACAAGCATTAGTTATCCTCCCTTTTCTGCAACCATCTTTAAATTCATTAAAACACGCTAGAGTTCATCCAAATTTATTTTGTTTATTACTAAAGTAACGCTTCTCATATACATCTAGTCGAGGTTTAAAATAATCCATAAAAACGGCTATTTTTTGATTTCTATCTAAATGTTTCTCATTTGTTATAAAAGTAATCCCTCTTTTATAAAGTTCTTCTTTTAGCATCTGATTTTCTTTTTCCAGCATTAATATTCTTTCTTTAAGTTGTTTTACAGATTCATTCACAATATTGATCTCCATTATTAAAATATGCAATTCTATCAGCTTTTCTTAGATAAATTGTAATATGTTTAAAATTGGATTCCAAATAAAAAGAAGAGAAACTCTAGAAAAATCACTTTCTGATATTTAATTATTTCAAGACCACATTGACTCTGGACTTCTCTATTTTTCTTGTCCTATTTTTATGCTGTCATCAAAAAAATCGAATAAAAGATACTGACAATTTAACAATCAAAACAAGAAAAATGCAACGAAAAAGAGATGTATTCTTATAGAATATTATATAAATCTACAATTCTATATCTCTTTTTTAAGGCGCTTTAACTTCGTGTGTGGATGTGGTATCGCTTTAATTTATGGTGTGGTCTCTTTTTAACCCCTTTACCATTTGGTGTGGAGGGCTTTTTATATAAAATAATACCTCCTCATTTTACAATATGATCGCCAAAAAACATCATAGATCGAGGAGGTATTACCCTATGTTTGATTTTATCACAAATATCCTGAATATCGATAAATCCAGGATCAAATCCTTTCATGTTGCCACCGTCAACGGTATCACAAACATCTTTATTACTTTGAATCCGGATTATCCGGAATGCCCCTATTGTCATGGCTCATCCCGCATCCACGGATATTCAAAACCGAAAAAGATCAACCATTCTGTATTGACAGCACATAAATCCATTATCGTCTATACCGCAACCCGATACAGATGCAGGGACTTGATCTTGGCAGTTGTATGCAGAAAAGAATTTCCCTTCTGCGTTTTAATGATCAAATCATTCCATTTGGACTGTGGCTGATGAGAGTAATATATCAACTGCCCGTGATCACATACAAACCGCTTATGACAGGAAGAGCATTTCAACATTTGTTTACCGGCTTTGGTCTTTCCAGCTTTCACGAGCACGGGATGAAACTGTCCGCATTTTGGACAGTATTCAAAATGAAACTGGTTCATCTGCCTGTTGGTTTCGATAAAGTCACGGATCATCTGAGAAACACGATCTTTCTGGTAAGCACAGAGCTGATCGGAGATGCTAGGAAGAAGATAGTTGGATTCGTAGTTGATTGACATAAAGAATACCTCGTTTCTTTATCTAAAAGATATCACATAATTTGACATCATTTATGTCAGTTTTATCACATATCAACAAATAAAAGGCTAAGCGAAATAAAAATATGTAATTAATTATTCATTATTACCCCTTTGCTGTATGGTTTTGATGTTCGTATTCCGTTTCCTGCCGTCAGATATGTATGTACCGTATACTTACCTGAATGATACTTGTGGTTTGATATCCTTACCGTTGCCTTGTAGCTTCCATCACTCTGTCTTGTCGCTTCATACCACACGATATCGCTTTGGTCCGAAGCACACCATACCGGTATCTGCACCTGGCTCACACCGGACTTCGATTCGATGTTCTTCACGATCACATCGAACGTTCCTGCTTCATCATCCTGGTTCGCAATCTCAATCTCCCATGTCGGTGCCGTAACCTCAAAGCTCGTATGTCCCATAAATATCTGCTGTCCATTCACAGTACCATAGACATCTACACTGTAATCTCCATATGATGCATAATCTTTGATCTGCGTCTTTACGCTTCCTGTTCCGTCGCTTCCTACATTGCTGAACAACCACTTCAAATCATCCTGGCCATTCGTATCGGACCAGACTGCATACTGTAGATCTGTCACATTTCCAAAAACACCTGTATTTGTCACACTCAACGTATATTCTTTTTGCTGCGAGTCTCCCTTTGCGCTAACCTTTGCTTGAACTGGCTTCACCATTACCCCTTTGCTGTATGGTTTTGATGTTCGTATTCCGTTTCCTGCCGTCAGATATGTATGTACCGTATACTTACCTGAATGATACTTGTGGTTTGATATCCTTACCGTTGCCTTGTAGCTTCCATCACTCTGTCTTGTCGCTTCATACCACACGATATCGCTTTGGTCCGAAGCACACCATACCGGTATCTGCACCTGGCTCACACCGGACTTCGATTCGATGTTCTTCACGATCACATCGAACGTTCCTGCTTCATCATCCTGGTTCGCAATCTCAATCTCCCATGTCGGTGCCGTAACCTCAAATGTATAACCTCCAAGCATTATCATAAAACCATCATTCATGCATGCATAAGCATGTACATTATACTGCCCTATATCTTTCATATTCGTGATATCAATCGACCATGATGAATCATTCTTTGTGCCATAGATCCATTTTAAGTCATCCTGTCCATTGATTTCTGACCAAACTGCATAACGTATATCAACTATATCTGTCGGTACATTTGTTACATTTGTTGTGACCTTGAAATTTGTATCCGTATTTCCAACATTCTCTATCGTTGTTTCCTGCGAACTGTTGTATAGTACACAACTATCCGAATGATACATAGTACCATCTACATATGTTTCTACAATATATTTACCTACTTCATTATTGTGATTTGCTTTATTAAATACTGCTATATATGAACCATCACTTTGTTTTGTAGGATCATATGTTTTTAAATCATCCTGACCATTTGCTTCAGACCAAATTTTAACTTGTATAGAATGATTTGGTTCTCTCAAAACATTTTTAACTACAAATATCCCGTTGAAATCATTTTTTTGAATAATTTGTGATGATTGTAAAGGTGTTTTCTTTAATCCGTATGCATTAGCAATTCCAGTTGCATCTGCAATACCTAATCTTTGTAATTTGTCCTCACTACTTAAATAATTATTGTAATCAGTTGCATTGTCACCAAAGCAGTGCTCTACAATCACTGCTGCGATTCCTTGCTTTTTTGCATGGCGAATAATTCCATAATAATCACCTCTAGATCCATCTGGATAATCATATGCTGGATCATCTCCATCATCGATATTTCTTATTTTAATTCCTCGATCAGGAATTCCAAGTGATACCAACTGATTTTGAATTTGCTGTGCTAAATTTTGACCTTCTGCCCCTAAATCTGGACGATAATTGGAATTTGGATAGTAAACCTCAGCTCCTCGTCCGGCTCCATTTAATGCATTTAGATGAATACTAACTAGTACATCTGCTCCTTGGCTAACTGCATAAGTAACACGTTCGTCTAATTCAGAAGCTGTGTCCCCAGTTCTAGTCATAACTACACGTACATTCATGTAGGTTTCTAATTCCTGTTTACAATAATTAGCAATCTTTAAAGTTAATGTTGCTTCACTAATCCCTGAGTATGTTGTAGAACCTGGATCATAACCTCCATGTCCTGGATCCAAAGCTATAACAAATTCATCATTTGCTTTAGCTTTTGTAGCAGCACCTAAATCCAAATCAGATAAACTAGATGGTGTTGCTGCTTCAATTTCTTTTACTTTTTCTTCTACCAATGCCTCAGCATTATCTACATTGCTTGAATCTAATGAAACAACAGATCCTTCTATATCTGAAATATCTTCATTTGTAGCTTCATCTGAATATGTAGCTACATAACCATCATATTCATGATTAACGCCAAATTGAGCATCTATACCTATATCAGATAAAACTATTCTATATTCTTGATCATCAATAAAATATCGAATTTCTGTCACTGAATAAACACCAGATTCAGCTTCTGTAAAAGATCTTTTAAAATGATATAGTTCTCCTACGTGATTTACATTTTCAATTTCCATGATTGAACCATCATTCTTTTGCACGATTAACTTCATTGAACTGATGTTTTCTGTTCCATCTCCAAATGAAGCAACAAATTCCTCTTCAGCAGGAGTTTCTAGATATGGTACACCTACATAAAAGTAATTTACTTTTTCTTTTTCTCCTTCAAGAATTTCTTTTGCTACCTCATTTTGTTGTTCTGGAACCTCCTCAATAACAGGTTCTTGAATTTGTTCTTCTTGTAAAGCATCCTGTTCATCTTCACTGGTTGGATTCTCTATTGGTGTTTCTTCTATATTTGTTAAATCTCCATTATTTTCTGTTTGTTCAATGGGATTTTGCTCTTGAGCCAAAACAGAAATATTTAACGGAGATACAAACATAAAAGAACAAATAATAACAGATAGTATTTTTGATAAATATTTCTTCATTTTCAAATTCCTACTTTCATTAATATTCAATTTCTTTCAAATATCTTTCTAATGCATCCTGCCATGCAGGTAAACGATTAAATCCATTCTTATCAAGTTCTGTTTGGTTCATTCTTGAATTCTTTGGACGTTTTGCTTTAGCTAGAAATTGATTACTATCAACTGGTGTTACTTTAACATCCATTCCAGCTAGTTTAAAAATTTCGCATGCAAAATCATACCAACTGATGAAGTCACCTGAATTTGTTGCATGATATTTTCCATATTTATCTGTTTGGATCATATCCACAACAAGTTTAGCTAAATCATATGTGTATGTTGGATTTCCAACTTGGTCATTAACTACACTTACAGCTCCTCTTTCTTTTCCTAGGCGAAGCATCGTCTTAATAAAATTATTTCCATTCTTTCCAAAAACCCATGCGATACGAATTATAAAGTGTTTCTTTAGTTTCTCTACAAATTCTTCCCCTTGAGCTTTCGTTAATCCATATACATTTAATGGATGTCTTTCATCATATTCATTCCATGGTGTTGTTCCTTCGCCATCAAAAACATAATCTGTTGAGAAATACATCAATGGAATATCTAATTCTTCACAAACATCCGCAATATATTTAGTACCCGTAGCATTTACTTTTTTTACTGTTTCAAATAATTCTGGCTCTTCAGCCTTATCTACAGCCGTCCAGGCAGCGCAATGTACTACAGCATCATAATTACCAGATTTTATAACTGTATTGACCTGCTCTTGATTTGTGATATCCATTTCATCAATATCTACACCAATAGCTTGAATTCCTCTTGATGTCGCTTCATTCACTACATCATATCCTAATTGACCTTTATATCCTGTAACTAAAATTTTCATAAGTGCTCCTTTCAAAGAAAGTCTGTCAAAAGACAGACTTATTTACTAGCTCTTCCTTTTTCTACATACATTTTATCAAAATAGTTTTGATATTCACCACTGATAATGTTTTCCCACCATTCTTTGTTATCTAAATACCATTGAATAGTCATTGGAATACCTGTGTCAAATGTATATTTTGGTTCCCAACCTAATTCTGTTTCCAATTTAGTTGGATCGATTGCATAACGCATATCGTGTCCTTTTCTATCCGTAACAAAAGTAATCAAACTTTCTGGCTTGTTCAACGCTTTTAAAACTGTTTTAACAACCTGTAAGTTTGTTCTTTCATTATGACCACCAACATTGTATACTTCACCCTCACGTCCTTTACGAATGATCAAATCAATTGCAGTGCAGTGATCATATACATGCAACCAGTCGCGAACATTTTCTCCTGTACCATATACTGGAATTGTTTCATCATTTAAAGCACGAGAAATAATTAATGGAATTAATTTCTCTGGGAAATGATATGGTCCATAGTTATTTGAACAGCGAGAAATCGTTACTGGAAGACCATATGTTCTATGGTAAGCTAATACGAATAAATCTGCACTAGCTTTTGCACTAGAATATGGACTTGAAGTATGAAGTGGTGTTTCTTCAGTGAAGAATAAATCTGGACGATCTAAAGGAAGATCTCCGTATACTTCATCGGTAGAAACTTGATGATAACGTTTAATACCATATTTTACACAAGCATCTAATAATGTTGTTGTTCCCATAACGTTTGTCTTAACAAAGATTTCAGGATCTTCAATACTTCTATCTACATGAGATTCTGCTGCAAAGTTAACAACAACATCAAATTTTTCTTTTTCAAATAAATCAAAGATAAATTCTCTGTCTGCAATATCTCCTTTGACAAATTTGTAATTTGGTTTGTCTTCAACTGGTTTACAAGTTTCTAAATTACCTGCATATGTCAATTTATCCAAATTTACGATCATATCTTCTGGATATTTGTTCACCATGTAATGAACGAAGTTTCCACCAATAAATCCTGCTCCACCTGTTACTAAAAATTTCATCTTATTTTTCCTCCTTATCAGTACTTAATTGTGGTTTAATATCAAACAATAAAATAACATCTGCTAAAATAAATAACATAAACATATTAACAAAAGTTCTTGACAGTGATGCAAATATAGTGGCTGAAAAACCAAGTATGACTCTTGATGCAAATGCAGCCAACAGAACTATAGTTATATATATAAATGTTTCAAATCTTAATACATTATACAGCACAAATAGAATACACGCTATTTCAATCAAAATAATAAATATATATATATATGTATATAAATCATAAACTAAATAATCTGATGGACCTGCAAATCGGCTAACAATTCCATTCACAAAACCATCTAAATTCCATCGAACACAATAACATCCATATATATAACTAATAAATGGTATGAGTGATACTATGATAACCTGTATTTTTTTACTTTGAAATGCTTTAAAAAGCATAATTACTACAAATGTTAAAACAATAATCTCATCATAGATCAAAATATAAGAGAAGGTCGACAACACTCCCAATACAAGTTTATCTATAATTGTAAAATTTTCATAGCTAGGATAAAAAGTAGCAATTTCTTGAACAGATCTATTAGCATTTCCTGGACAAGTCGCATGAAATAATAAAACAATTGTCGAGAACAATAAAACGCATATCAGAGATACATTAATTCTTTTATATTTATAGTAATGATAACATACTGAAAGAAAATAAAACCCAAAAATTAATGCACACATTTGTTCTTGATTTGTAGATATTACTAAACTAATGATCAAAAAACTCTTTTTTAAACTTTTTATTTTTCCCCCATTGAACAATGGTTGTATATACGATAATGCATACAATCCAAATCCAAGGGGCCACACATAATTTAAAGTGGTCGCATACCATCCGGCAGTTCCAAAAAAAGTAAATGGGAATGTGATGAACAATACAAATAAAACTAAATTCATTCTTAAACTCTTTTGCCCGTTTAATATTTTTATCATTGAATAAAAAGATAAAACAAACATCAAAGAATCTAATATCATCCAAACCACAGAAGGTAATCGTAACAAAACCAACATAATTGCTTCAATTATTAATCTACTGGTCCAACCATGATACCTTTCAACTAAATATACTATTAAATTTTTATTCTGAGCGATGTTTAAAAACCAAACATCATCTGCTACGCCCAATTGCACGGTACAATGTTTATAAAGCATCAAAACAAAGACAAGTGCACTAAACGTAAATACATAATTCCCTTTTATCTTTCTTAACATAATCAACTTTTCCTCTGATACAAATAATAAACAAAATCCATATGCTCATATTCCTGTTCTACTACATCTACCAATTCATAATTTTTATTTAAATCATCTAACTGGTTTCTATATCCAAAATTTCCAAAGTACTCTCGGATAATTACGAAATTCGTTTTTCCTTCCGTAATATATTGATTTTGGCTATCAATTATTTCAGGATATCGCTCATAATCTACATTCTGCCTCATGAAGTACTTTACATTTGGCACAATATTACAAGATGTATAAAACCCTCCATCTAAATTATCATAGTTCAACAAAGTTTTATCTTCTTCTTGATCTATAATTTCTTTAAATTCAAATTGAGCTAAATCAGATTCTTTAACATTGGAATATTCTAAATTTGGACTATCCTGCATGTTATATACCATAAAACATGCAACAACTAAAAACACCAAATAATCAACAGGAATCTTGCTAAAAAATCCTTCTTTTAAGCTACTATACATTTTAAACAAAACAATACAACCAAAAATTATATATGGTGTAAAACAAAGATAATAATAAATAAATGGTAATCCACCAAAATATATACCAAATATCAATAACAAAAACGAAAACACAAGAAATATTACTTCCCAAGTTCTTTTACAATATACAAAATAAAACAAAGATAAAAAAGAAATAATGGTTGAAACTTTTACATCCAAATTATAGTTTAACTGCATAAAAAATGCAGAAAAAGTATTTGTTATTCTTTCGGCTAATGATATCTCTGTCGTATATGCAGTGACATTGAACAAGAAATATGAATTGATAAAATCTAGCAAAGCACCATTAATTATGAAATAAATCACAAAAAGTAAGATTGGAATAATCATCCCACTCAAAAAGATCAGACACGCCTGTATTGAATATTTATATTTTCTTTTTGATACTAAGTAAAAGAAATACACGGCCATCCAAGCAAACCAAAAACCTAATAAATTAAACTTTATCAGAGCTACGATTCCTGCAACAAGACCATTAAGAAATATATATTTATTATTTTCTTCTTGAATCAATAGAAAAAAGGAATATAGACTAAATGCAATTAATGGCAATACAAACTCTTCTGCACTACCTCCTTGCACAAAAGATGTTGAACTAGATATAACCACAAAAGTTAATAGTGTGGCAAAAAAAGAATACAAAGGACAAATCATTAGTTTAGATAATTTATATAGGCAATAACATAAAATCGTTGAAGATAAGACTTCAAGTATGTAAATACCTGTAAAACCATCGTTATCTAATAAATATCCTATTCCATAGATAAAATAAAGAATCGGACCTTTTTGTTCAAATAAATCTTTATAGGGAACCAATCCATTCATCATACCTTTTCCCATTGTAAAAAAGGCATTCGCGTCTACCCAATCATTAAATACATAAAAAGGAGAATTTTTTGAGCAGAAAAACAAAACAATAGCTGAAATAGCTAAAAAAAGAAATAAAACAAAGCAATCCTTCCTGATTTCGAATCTATTATTCATGGATATTATCATCCTTTAATATATAAATAGGTCTCTTTTTCGTTTCCAAATAAGTTTTTGACAAGTATTGTCCTAATACACCAATTGCCAGTAATTGAAGTCCTCCTAATAAAATTATTACGCACATAGTAGAAGGCCATCCACTAACAGGGTCACCAAATATTATTGTACGAACTACAATTATTATAATGAATATGAATGCAATCAAGGATAACAATACACCTATAACAGATGCCAACTGTAAAGGAACTATACTAAATGCAGTTATTCCTTCTAATGAATATTTAAACAATTTCCAAAAAGACCATTTAGTTTCTCCTGCCACTCGTTCAACATTTTCAAATTCTATCCATTTTGTATTGAATCCAATCCAACCAAAAATTCCTTTAGAAAACCTGTTATATTCAGACATTGATAGAATAGCATCTACCATTTGTCTTGTCATTAATCTATAGTCTCTAGCGCCATCCACTATATCTGCATCCGATATTTTATTAATGATTTTATAAAATAGTCTTGCAAAAAACGATCGTATTGGTGGTTCTCCTTTTCGTGTAACACGTCTAGTTGCTACACTATCATAACCATCTTCAACAATAGCTTTATACATTTCAGGAAGTAGATATGGAGGATCTTGTAAATCTGCATCCATTAAAACCGCATAATTTCCTCTACAATTTTGTAAACCTGCATATATTGCTGCTTCTTTTCCAAAATTTCTAGAAAAAGATAAATATTTGACACGTTCATCTTTATTCGCATATTCTTTCACAATAGATACTGTATTGTCTTTTGATCCATCATTTACAAAAATAAACTCGAAATCTACATCCTCCATTTTTTGTGCGGTCTTTTGAATTTCTTCATAAAAATATGGTATGGCTTCCTCCTCATTGTAACAAGGAACTATTACACTGATTAAATTCAAGTTACCCCTCCTTAAAAACAAACAATTTGCTAAAAATATAATTTAACACAATCACAATTATATTCACTAATATTTTTATTAAAATATCATGAATAGGCGTAAAAGAGACCAACAGCCACATCAATCCCATGTCAATGAGCCCTGTTGTTAGTCTCGAGCCAAAAAATTTTATAGCTTCTTTGATAAATTGTGACGAAGTACTCTCAAAAACATAAGCTCTGTTGGTTATATACGCAAATAAAACTGAAATAAACCAAGCCAAAAAGTTTGAAATCAGATAATTGATGCCTAAAAGATTACTTGCCACGAAATACACAACTATATTTACAAGAGTTGTCAAAACACCGAAAATTAAGTAAGCTATAATTTCTCTATATTTCCTTAATAATAAAATTATTTTATCCTTCATAAACAAACTGATTATCTGACTCTTCTAATGTAGGTCCGATTTTATCCTTCTCACTTAAAACTGGTTCAATGCCATTTAATAATTGTCCCCAGTCAACATTAACTGTTGGATCATCATATCGCATACCACCTTCAGATTCTTTATTATATACATTATCCACTTTATATCTGAATTCCACATCATCTGTCAATGTTAAAAAGCCATGCGCAAATCCCTGCGGAATAAAGAATTGTCTATGGTTTTCTGCACTTAATTCAACTGAAACCCATTGACCATAAGTGGGGCTTCCTTTACGAATATCTACCGCAACATCGATAACTTTTCCCTTTGTACAAGATACTAATTTAGATTGTGCATAAGGTGGATTTTGCCAATGCAAGCCTCGTAGAGTTCCCTTTTGTGCACTAAAAGACATATTGTCTTGAACAAAATCTACAGTTATTCCCATTTTTTCATATTTAGGTTTTGAATATGTTTCTGTAAAATAACCTCTATGATCACCAAATACGTCTGTATCAATAATTAAAACACCAGGAATTTTTGTTTCTGTTACTTTCATTTAAGAGCCTCCTATTTAATATATTTTCTATCCATAATCTTCTTTAAATAAGAACCATATTGGTTTTTCTTGTAAATTTCATATGTCTCTTCAAGTTGTTTTATATCAATCCAACCATTATCATATGCAATTTCTTCTAAACAAGCAATCTTTCTATGTTGGTGCTCTTCAATTGTCTTTACAAAATTTGTCGCATCAACTAAAGATTCATGTGTTCCTGTATCTAACCAAGTAAAACCATCTCCAAGTAAAGTTACAGATAATTCATCATTCTCTAAATAAATTCTGTTTAAGTCAGTAATTTCTAATTCTCCACGTGCACTTGGTTTCAAATTCTTAGCATATTCCACAACTTTATTATCATAGAAATATAATCCAGTTACTGCATAGTTTGATTTTGGATTAGCTGGTTTTTCTTCCAAAGAAATAGCTTTTCCGTTTTCATCAAATTCAACAACACCAAAACGTTCTGGATCTTCAACATAATATCCAAATACAGTTGCACCATTTTCTTTTTCAGCTGCTGCACGAAGACGTTTCGTTAATCCATGTCCATGGAAAATATTATCACCTAAAATCATTGCACAGCTATCATTTCCAATAAATTCTTCACCTAAGATGAATGCCTGTGCCAATCCATCTGGACTTGGCTGAACTTTATAAGACAATTCAATACCAAATTGGTGTCCATCTCCTAATAACTCTTTAAATCTAGGAGTATCATCTGGTGTAGAGATAATCAAAATTTCACGAATCCCTGCCTGCATAAGAATTGACATCGGATAATAAATCATTGGTTTATCGTAAATTGGCAATAATTGTTTACTTGTTACTTTTGTCAGTGGATATAAACGAGTTCCACTACCTCCTGCTAAAATAATACCTTTCATAAGAAAAGTCCTCCTTGTGTACACCATAATATTAAACCCTTACGTAACGTTAATGTAAATACTTTAACAATTTTCTTTTAATTCTTTTTTTAATCTCTTGTATTAATGTTTCATTTGAGACTTCTAATAAATTATTTGATTTTTCTGACAAATACAATGAATTTAAATAATCCTGCGCATCATCACATCTATTTAATCTCCCAATTGCTCCATCAATGACATTTTCATATTCTTCAAGGCACATAGATATTTCATTATGAGTTAAATCTCTTTCAATAAGAAAATTTGTATTTTTTAATTTTTCTTCTATTGATTGCCGTTCATTACAAAGAACAATTTGTATTAATTCTTCCCATTTTGAGAGTATGAATTTTTGGTCAAATCTTCGAGCCATCTCTACTGAATTTCTGCTTAGTACGGTCCATGTTTTCTCATTAGTCAACAAATCTATTATTTGTTCTGATCAGCTTGTGTCAAGTAGACACACAAAATAATTAAAACATTTT
>OLNP01001046.1_pt1 | contig 25229 bp, 26 predicted proteins | sample 1671951 | NCBI WGS metagenome assembly OLNP01 (sample SAMEA3136629, study PRJEB25190) | human gut metagenome | biome: human gut; feature: human-associated habitat; material: faeces | place: Austria | collected 2013
GAGCGCGCGGTGCAGCCACACGGCGGACAGGCGGCGCAGCAGGAGTCCTGCCGCGATGCCGCCCAGCGCGCCGCCCGCAAGATAGGGGAGGGCCGCAGTCAGAAATTCACCGCCGCGCAGCCAGTAGACAACAAGAGAAACGACGGACAGCGGCAGCATCGTGCAGACGCTGCAGGCAAAGGCCTCATGCTCCCGCAGATCGGTCAGGCGATGGAGCAGGGGAAGCAGCAGCATGCCGCCCCCGGCGCCGAATAAACCGTTTACTGCCCCGGCCGCCGCGCCGGTCAGCCCGGCCCGAAGCCATGTTCCTCGTTTCTGCATTCGCGATCCCTCCGGATGATTCAAATCGGGACAGAAAAAGCCCGCAACGGAAGTGTTTCCGCTGCGGGCTGGTTTTATGTGCGTTTATACTAGAATCTGATAAAAAGCTTTAAAAGCTTTTTATAGCGCCGAGGGCGCGTCAGATTCTGCATGAGACGGCGCAGCGTGCGTCAGCACGATGCGAGTGTGCGTAGCACACGGGATTCCTGATGAAATATTTTAATCAGGAATCAGTATTAGTTGCTGCTGGAGGAGTTGCCGTAGATATTAGCGATCGTCAGGCCGAGATTTGCGTGCTTGGCGGCGTCTGCATCATAGGTGTAGGTCGCGGCAGAGGTGACCTCGTCGTACCACTCGGTCTTCAGCTTGTTCGTGACGAGCAGGTCGCGGTAGGTCTCGGCGAAGTCCTGGAAGAAGAACACATAGGTGCCGCCGTTGTCATCGACGAATTCCTTCGTGTCGCCGGCCTTGCGGCTGGAATCGAACAGCCAGGTGCGGGCGACTTCCGGCGTGATGCTGCGGTGCGCGCCGTTCGTGATGGTGTAGGAAGACGTGTTGTCCGCATAGGTCTTGATGTACTCGCGGAACTTCTCCTCGGAGGAATCCTCCTTCAGGGCAGCCTCAAGCTCGGAGACGCGCTCCTCGGAGGTCTTCTCGCCGTCCTTGTATTCCTTATCGTCGGCGTCCTTCGCAATATAGAGCTGGAGAGCATTGACGGTCTGGTAGTTGTTGTCATTGATGCTCGTGAGCTGGAGGACATAGAACGTGTTGTCCTTCTCAAAGAGCTTCGCCTCGCCGGGCTTCGCCTCGGTGTAGAGCCAGTTGGCGGCATCCTCGGAGATGGAGGACGTGACCTCGCTCTTGGAGCGCTCCGTCATGACGGAGACATTCTCGTCATCGGTCTTGAAATCGGAGACCATGGCGTTGGCAGCCTCACGGGCGGCGGCAATGGCTTCCTCGGACGGCTCCGTGGAGGTCGTGGCCTCGGTGCTGTCAGTGCTGCTGTCGGACTTCGTCTCAAAATCGGAGGCCTTGACGGCGTAGCTGTAATAGGTGACGGTGTCGAACTCGGTCGTGTCCTGCTCATAACGGGCATTGCGCTCGTCTTCCGTATAGGTCAGGGACTCAATGTAAGCGTCGTGCAGCTTGGAGACCTCAAGATAGTGGCGATAATTCTTCTCGTTGCAGCCCTTGCCGAACATGGCCTCGATGTACTCATCCAGATCCATGCTGTAGACGCCGGCATAGGTCTTCAGGGTGTTGATCTCGTTGTCGATAGAGGCCTTGTCGTCGTCGCTCAGGGAGAAGCCTGCCTCGACGGCCTTGTCATAGACGGTGTAGGCATCCACAGCAGAGGTCTTGGCGCTGTCCGCCAGGAAATCGGCCCAGGTGTCATACTCGTCGCTGCCGGCATAGCTCTGCTCGTCGAGCGGGGTGCTCGTGTCGATGCCGAGCAGGGAGATGTAGCTGCCGTAGGTGCTGTAGATCGAATTCAGTGCGCCGCGATAGAAATAGTTGAATTCCGTCGTGGAGACCTTATGATCGCCGACAGACACAACGGTCGCATTGCGCCAGGATGCCTGCACGCCGAAGATGACGCCGAAAACGATCACGGGGATCAGAATAACGATAATGGCAAAGATCCAGCCCTCCGAGAGCTTCTTCTTGGTCTTCTTTGCCTGCTGCGGAGCGGCCTGCTCCGACTCTACCATGCGCTTTTTGCGCTCGCGGGATGCACTCATAGTCTGTTTACCTCTCATTCGTGGGAATCGCGGGGCGCACGCCCCGGAAAATAACAGGTCTTATTATACTAAGGATTTGCGCTTGTTGCAAGAGCATTCTGGAAATTTGACGAAAAAAGTTTCTGTTTCTTAACAAACTCGTTAAGAAAATGATACCGCTCTGCGCGATAATGCCAGAGAAATGCTGGGAAGACGCACAAGATCCCCGCTTTGGCCGTGTAGCTCCGTTTATAACCTGCACGAAACGGGCAGGTGGGTCGCCTCTCCGATTCTTAGCTGCTTCCAACTTCCATCCACGGTCAGAGCCAGGACGGGAGGCCTGCAATCCGAAGCGAACGTCCGGCGTCCCGAAAAAATGATGTGGGTTTAAAGGGAACTATCACGCACCAAGCAGGGATCTTGCTTGATGACTATTTAATTATGAGAAAGGGCGGTCATTCTTCCTCGTCTTCTGCTTCCTCTTCGTCCTCATAGAGGGACTGCATCAGCAGATCGTAGACGGCAGCCAGCTCATCTTCGTCTTCCACGGCAACGAGTAGGTCCTCGCCGTCCTCCGTGACGGACTTCAAGATGCTGACCTCGAGCTCCTCGCTCGCTTCGTCCTCCTCTGCGGGGACAAGGGCAAGATATTCCGCGCCCTGGTATTCGATGGTCGAGAGGATCTCCAGCTCGTATTCCTTGCCGTCCTCATCCGTGATCGAAATAAAGTCGCTTCCGTATTGCTGCTCCATGGGGCACCTCCTGTCTGTCTGGCTTTATTTTAACCGCTGCTGCCGGGAAAATCAAGTGGAAATCTGACGAACCGCCGGAAAATCCGTTTTCTGCCCTTTCAGCCACCGTAAAAAGTCTCGTTGCGTATCTACAAGCAGAGAAATCCTGCCGCAGAAAATTTTCATTCGGAATGTGCCGGAGTGATTGACAGGCATGATATAATTAAAAAATAGAGAATGAAGGATCATAGATTTTTGCGCCTGTCCGTAGGATGCGGCGCTTCCCGAAGAACGGAGGAATTGTCATGGCAAGACAACCGAAGCAGGAAAAGCAGCCGCATCTGGCCTGGCGCATCACGCGGACCGTGCTCGACGTGTTGGGCAAGATCATCCTTGTGCTGTTGATCGCCGTCGGCACCGTTGCGCTCATCGCCGCGATCGCCGGTTCGATCTTCCTGTCGAAATTCAAGAGCTATGTCGAGTTGGATATCATCCCGAAGGCCGAGGAATATGCCGAAGGGCTGGAGCTGGACAATATTTCACTGGCACAGACCTCGATCATCTATTATACCGACCCCAAGACGGGGGAATACCGTGAGCTGCAGCAGCTTTATGGCACGGAGAACCGTATCTGGGTCTCCTATGACGATATTCCCCTTGATCTCGTTCATGCGGCCATTTCCATCGAGGACAAGCGCTTCCCCACGCACAAGGGCGTGGACTGGATCCGCACACTGGCAGCCGTGAAGGGCTTTGCGGGCGGCAGCTCATCGTTCGGCGGCTCGACTATCACACAGCAGCTCATCAAGAACCTGTCACAGGAGGATGAGGTCACGGTCGACCGCAAGGTACAGGAGATCTTCCGCGCCCTGGAGGTCGAAAAGCGCTATACGAAGTCCGAGATCATGGAGTGGTATCTCAACACGATCTACCTCGGTGAGGGCTGCTACGGTGTCCAGAGTGCGGCGCGCGTCTACTTTGGCAAGAAGGTCTCCGACCTGACGACGGCCGAGTGCGCCAGCCTCATCGCTATCACGAACAATCCCTCGCTCTACGATCCCTATATCCGCGAGGAGAACAACCGCGAGCGTCAGCTCACGATCCTGAAGGAAATGTACGCTCAGGGCTATATTGAGACGGAGGAGGCCTATCAGGCCGCCGTCGATCAGGAAATGGTCTTCCGCAACGGAACGTATGACGAGGAGGAATACACCTGTGCGAGCTGCGGCTTCACCGGTACGCGCGCGGAGTACACGGAGACGGACGGCGAGTATTTCTGCCCGCAGTGCGGCGAGGTGAACAACGCCGTCGACAAGAACCACTATTACTCTTATTTTGTCGATACGGTATGGCGCGATGTCGTTGATGCGCTTGTGGAGCGCTACGGCTACAGTGAGCTTGCCGCAGAGCAGAAGCTCCTGACGGGCGGCTATAAGATCTATGCAACGATCAATCCCGAGGTCCAGGCTATTGTGGACAAGGTCTACGAGAACCTTGACAACGTGCCGAAGACCGTGAGCGTTCAGCAGCTGCAGTCCGCCATCGTTGTGACGGACAACAAGACCGGCGACATCGTCGCCATGGCGGGCGGTGTCGGCGACAAGGGCGGCAGCCTGACGCTCAACCGCGCCACGCAGAGCAAGCAGCCTGCGGGCTCGTCATTCAAGCCTGTGGCAGTCTATGCGCCCGCGCTGGACGCCGGGATCATTACGCCCGCGACGGTCTACGAGGACTCTCCGCTGAACGAAGACCGCAACTGGCCTCAGAACGACTCCAGATCCTACAGCGGCCTTTGCAATGTGCTGCGCGGTCTGACGCGTTCGCTCAACACCATCTCCGTCAAGGTCCTCAATGACCTCGGCGTGGAGAACAGCTACCAGTTCCTGACGCAGAAGCTCGGCTTTACGACCCTTGTGGACGAGCTGCAGATCGGCGACCACTCCTATACGGATATCGCCCTTGCTCCGCTCGGCCTCGGCCAGCTCACGCGCGGCGTCACCGTGCGCGAGATGACGCAGGCCTACGGCACCTTCCCGAACGGCGGCACGTTCCGCGAGGCCCGCACGTTCACAAAGGTCGTCGACCCCGAGGGAAAGGTCATCCTCGACAATGCACAGGAGAGCCACACCGCCATCGGTGAGAAGGCCGACTTCTATATCAACTATATGCTGCAGAATGCCGTGCTGGCCGGTACCGGCTCCGCCGCGGCCATGGACAACATCGCCGTAGCCGGTAAGACCGGTACGTCCAACGACAACCAGACGCGCTGGTTTGCGGGCTACACGCCGTACTATACGGCTGTCGTCTGGTGCGGTTATGACGAGCCGGAGCAGATCATTCTCGACGGTGACTGGACGAACCCCGCCATTTCCATGTGGAATCAGGTCATGCGTCCGCTGCACGAAGGGCTGGAGTCCGCCTCATTCTCGCAGCCTGAGAACGTCGGCTACTATTCCGTATGCGCTGACTGTGGCGGCAAGCCCATCGAGGCCTGCAAGAAGGACGTGCGCGAGAATGGCAGCAACCGCGTTGTGACGGTGCGTCTGTTCTATGAAGATGCGCCCACAAAGGAGTGCACCTGCCATACTATGGTCAAAATCTGCAAGGAAAGCGGCAAAATTGCCAACGAATACTGTGAAAAGGCCGATGGAAATACGGTTGAAGAAGTCGGCAAGCTGATTTATAATAAGAATTGGAAAGTCAACAAGGATGCAGACTTCGTCTACAATCCCGAGGATAAGGAGCAGGTCTGCACCATCCACACTGCTGAATCCGTTAAGCCGACCGAGCCGACGGAGGGCCCGACCGATCCGACGCTCCCGACGGAGCCGACGGAACCGACGGAATCGACTGAGCCGCCCACGCCCGCACGCACACCGATGACCGCAGCCCGCAAAAAGACAGACAGGAGCTGAAAGCCCATGTGGAAAGCCGATCAATGGAAGGATTATGAGGTGCTCGATACCTCCGACGGAGAAAAGCTCGAGCGCTGGGGCAGCTTCTATCTCGTGCGGCCGGACCCTCAGGTCATCTGGAGCACGCCGCGGCAGGACCCGCGCTGGAAGCGCTTTGACGCGCGCTATGCCCGCTCGAGCACCGGCGGCGGACACTGGTCCGCGCACCATCTGCCGGAGCACTGGTGCATTCATTACCGTGAGCTGACGTTCCAGGTCAAGCCGATGAACTTCAAGCACACGGGCGTGTTCCCGGAGCAGGCGGCAAACTGGGATTTTATCGATGACCAGATCCGCCGCGCGGGGCGGCCCGTCAGCGTGCTGAACCTGTTTGCCTACACCGGAGGCGCGACACTCGCAGCCGCTGCGGCAGGCGCATCCGTCTGCCATGTGGACGCCGCAAAGGGCATGGTCGCATGGGCCCGCGAAAATGCGGCTGCCTCCGGTCTGTCCGGCGCACCCATCCGCTGGATCATCGACGACTGCGCCAAGTTCGTCGAGCGCGAGATCAAGCGCGGCCGCCGCTACGACGCCGTCATCATGGACCCGCCGTCCTACGGGCGCGGCCCGTCCGGCGAGATCTGGAAGCTTGAAAAGGACCTTTTCCCGTTCCTGAAGCTCGTCTCCGGCGTGCTGTCGGACGATCCGCTGTTTTTCATCATCAATTCCTACACGACAGGCCTCGCGCCGTCCGTTCTGACATGCCTCCTCGACAGCGTGGTAACGCCGCGCTTCGGCGGCGGGACGGTCTCGGATGAGCTTGGCCTTCCCGTGACCGATTCCGGCCTTGTGCTCCCGTGCGGCGCAACAGGGCGCTGGACAAGAGAGGGCAGAGCATGACCGAGGCCATCCGGACAGAACATTTGAAATTCTCCTATGACGCCCAGAGCGAAAGCGGCGGCGTTATGGTTTTTGACGATCTTAATTTATCCATCGAGGAGGGCAGCTTTATCGCCGTCCTCGGCCACAACGGCTGTGGCAAATCCACGCTGGCCAAGCATTTTAACGCGGTCCTCCTGCCGGAGGGCGGCAGTGTGCATGTATTCGGCATGGACACGTCCGACGAGTCTCTTTTGGTCGACATCCGCCGCACGGTCGGCATGGTGTTCCAGAATCCCGATAATCAGATGGTCGCCAACGTTGTAGAAGAGGATGTTGCCTTTGCGCCGGAGAACCTCGGCGTTCCCTCGGAGGAAATCCGCAGACGCGTGGACGAGGCACTGAAGCTCGTCGGGATGTATGACTACCGTCTGCACGCGCCGCACCTGCTCTCCGGCGGGCAGAAGCAGCGCGTGGCCATTGCGGGAGTCATCGCCATGCGGCCGCGCTGCATCGTACTCGATGAGCCGACCGCCATGCTCGACCCCCACGGGCGCGAGGAGGTCATTTCGACCATCGAGCGCCTGAACCGGGAAATGGGCATCACCGTGGTGCTCATCACCCATCATATGACCGAAGCGATCCGCGCCCAGCGCGTGATCGTTATGGACGCGGGGCGCATTCTCGCGGACGGAACACCGAAGGAGGTCTTCCCGCAGGTCGAACTGCTGGAATCCGTAGGCCTGACCGTACCGGCGACGACGAAGGTGCTCTATGCGCTGAATCAGGCGGGCTTTGACCTGCCGCTCGACGCGCTTTCCACGGAGGAATGTGCGCAGGTACTTCTTGCCGCGATCAGGGCGAAGACCTGACAAACGATTTGGAGGAAAGACCATTGGCCGCAACCATCGAGGTCAGAGACCTCTCGCATACCTACAGCGCCGGAACGCCGTTTCAGCACGATGCCGTCAAGCACATGAGCTTCTCCGTGGAAAAGGGGGAGTTTCTCGGCATCATCGGGCACACCGGCTCCGGCAAATCGACGCTCATCCAGCATCTGAACGGCCTGCTGCGCCCGACGTCCGGCGAGATCCTGCTGGACGGGACGAACATCTGGCAGGACAAGAAAACAACGCGGGAGAGCCGCTTCCGTGTCGGGCTGGTGTTCCAGTATCCGGAGTATCAGCTGTTTGAAGAGACCGTTTACCGCGATATCGCGTTCGGTCCGAAGAACATGGGCCTGAGTGAAGAGGAGATCCGTACGCGCGTGCTGCGCGCGGCCGGATTTGCGGGCGTGGACGAGTCCCTGCTGGAAAAGTCGCCGTTCGACCTCTCCGGCGGGCAGAAGCGCCGCGTCGCCATTGCGGGCGTCATCGCCATGGAGCCGGAGGTTGTCATTTTTGACGAGCCGACAGCCGGGCTGGACCCCGCAGGCTGCGCCAGCATCCTCGGCAATATCCGTGACTATCAGAAGGCGACGCACGCCACCATCCTCATGGTCACGCATTCCATGGATGAGGTCGCGCAGCTGGCCGACCGTATGCTCGTCCTGAACGAGGGAACGATCGAGATGTCCGGCACGCCGCGTGAGGTGTTCTCCCATGCGGCGCGTCTGGCAGAGATCGGCCTGTCCGTGCCGCAGGTCACGGCGCTGTTCCTGCGCCTGCGGGAGCTGGGCGTGGACGTTGACCCGACGACCTTTACCGTGGAGCAGGCTGTGCCGCAGCTCCGCGCGCTGCTGGAGGGCCGTGCCCATGCTTAAAGACATCACGCTCGGCCAGTATTTTCCCGGCGACACCGTCGTCCACCGGCTCGACCCGCGCACAAAGCTGCTGATGGTCATCGTCTACATCGTGGCGCTGTTCCTGGCGAAGTGGGTCGTTTCCTACGCAGTCATGCTCGCGTTTCTTGTCACCGCAGTCGCGCTGTCACGCATTCGTCCGCGCGCACTGTTCAAGGGCCTGAAGCCGCTGCTGTTTATCATCATTTTTACCGCCATCATCAACGTATTTTATACCAAGGGCGATGTGCTGGTACAGTTCTGGATCTTCAAGATCACGAGGGAGGGCCTTGTCAACGCGGGCTTCCTGGTGCTGCGCATCGTCATGCTCGTGACGGGCACGTTCCTTCTGACCTACACGACGTCTCCCATCGCGCTGACAGACGGCCTGGAATCCCTGCTCTCGCCGCTGAAGGCCATCCATTTCCCGGTGCACGAGCTGGCTCTCATGATGAGCATTGCCCTGCGCTTCATCCCGACGCTCATCGAGGAGACGGATAAGATCATTTCGGCCCAGAAGGCCCGCGGCGCGGATTTTGAAACGGGAAATCTGTTCCATCGTGCAAAGGCCCTTGTGCCGATCCTCGTGCCGCTGTTCATCAGTGCGTTCCGGCGCGCCGACGAGCTGGCCACGGCCATGGAGTGCCGCTGCTACCGCGGCGGCTCCGGCCGCACGAAGCTGAAGCAGCTCCGCTTTCAGCTTCGCGATATTCTGACGTTTGCGCTCGGCGCTGCCGTGCTGGCCGGCGTCATCGTCCTGCGGAGCTATGGACTGTAACGGCTGGGAGGAAGCATGCGGAATCTCGCACTCTTTCTGAAATATGACGGAACGGCCTATCACGGCTGGCAGGTGCAGAAAAACGCCTGCTCCGTCGCGCAGACACTGGAGGAGGCCGCGGCGGATGTCGTCGGCCATCCGGTGCATTTGACCGGCTGCGGCCGGACGGACGCCGGGGTCCACGCGCGCACCTATGTGGCCAATTTCCGCACGGAGTCCCGCATCCCCGTCGACCGCGTGGCCTATGCGCTCAACACGCATCTGCCCGCCGATATCGTCGTGACCGGCGCGCGGGAGGTCCCGCTGGGCTTCAACGCCATCGGCTCCTGCGTGCGGAAGGAGTATACCTATCAGATCTATAACTCCCGCATCCGCGACCCGTTCTTTGTGAACCGGGCATGGTTCTATCCCAAGCATCTGGACGAAGCCGTCATGCAGGAGGCCGCCGCGCAGTTCGTCGGAACGCATGATTTCGCTGCCGTCCGCTCCGTCGGAACGGACGTGAAGTCCACAGTCCGCACGGTGTATTATTTCGATGTGGAGCGCAGGGGAGAGCTGATCCTCCTGCGCGTGTGCGCAAACGGATTTCTCTACAATATGGTGCGCGCCATGACCGGAACGGTCGTCTATGCGGCGGAGGGCAAAATCCGCCCGCAGGACATCGGCCGCATTCTGGATAGCGGCAACCGCACCGCCGCCGGACCGACCGTGCCGCCCGGCGGCCTGTACATGACGCACCTTTGGTATGACGACGGGGAGGTGACGTTCGATGCCTGACCATATCAAGCCGCTCCCGGATCCCGAGCCGCAGAAGCCGCGCCGCCGCTGGCCGCTCTATCTGCTGGCTGTGCTGATCGTTCTGGCGCTTCTCGCAGCCTTCCTGCTGACGAAGACCCATGTGCTCGACGGGCTGAAGCGCTCGCTGCGCTATCTTGGGAAAAGCGGGGAAAACTACGGCTCCGTCAGCTTTGAAACCCTTGGCAGCACGGCCTATGGCCAGCTGAACGGTGGCCTCGGCGTTGCCACTGGAAGCAGCGTGACCCTGTTTTCCGAGGAGGGCAAGCAGCTCGGCTCCGAGCAGCATGCCATGACCGCTCCCGTCATCTGCACAGGGCAGGACCGCCTGCTGTGCTATGACGCGGGCGGGAACTACCTGACCGTTCTGGACAAGAGCGGCAGCGCCGTCTTTTCGCAGACCCCGGAACAGACGATCTTTGATGCCGACCTGTCCTCCGGCGGCTACAGCGCCATGCTGACGGCAGGGGACAGCGGCCGCTCGCTGCTGCAGGTCTATGACCCGAACGGCAGCCTGCTGTATAAGCGCAGCACAAAGTCGCATTATCTCAGCGCCTGCGCCGTCTCGCCGGACGGCAGCCATGCAGCGGCGGTCGCGCTCGGGCAGGCGGACATCACATTTTCTGCCTCGCTGCAGCTCTATCGCACGGACAGTGAGGAAATTGCCGCCGAGTGCGCACTCGGCTCGGAGATGCCCTATGATATCGCCTTCGTGACGGACAGCGTCGTCTGCGCCGTTTCAGAGGACAGGGTCCGGTTCTTTGCGGCAGACGGCACGGAGTGCGGCGCTTATGTCGCGGAGAACGGCCGCATCGCCGACTATCACTTCGGCGGAGACGGCTTTGTGACCGTGCTGGTCGATCCCTATGAGACCTCCAGCCGCGCAGAGCTCATCACGCTGCAGCCGGACGGCAGCGTTCTGGCGCAGTTGTCGCTGAGCTTCATGCCGGTCAGCCTTTCGGCCTGCGGCAGCTATGTCGGCATTCTGACGGCTGAAAAAGCGCTGCTCTACACGAGCGCGCTGGAGCCCGTCGCCCAGACGGAGCAGGACGGCACGGCCGTCTGCATTCTTGCCCGTTCGGACGGAACGGCCCTGCTGGCCGGTACCGGAACGGCAAGCCTGTTCCTGCCGTAAGCAGGAAAACGCCCGCAATGCGGGACTTTTACGGAGGCGCGACTGCTTCCGGGAGGAGTGAGCTTATGAAACCTACCATCTGCAGCCGATGCAAGAAGAACATCGCTGTGATTTTTATTACGAAGGTCGAAAACGGCGTGAGCACGAACGAGGGCCTGTGCCTGAAGTGCGCCCGCGAGCTGAAGATCAAGCAGGTCGACGACATCGTCGAGCGCATGGGCATCACGGATGAGGATCTGGACAATCTCAACGGCGAGATGATGGCCATGATGCAGCCGGACGAGACCGACGAGGACGACATCGGCAGCCGCACGGCGACATTCCCGCACATGAACCGCCTGTTCGGCAATCAGGGCGAGGTCGCCCCGCGCGAGGAGCCGAAGGAGACGCAGAACGGCAAGACGGAAAAGCCCAAGGTGAAGAAACACAAGTTCCTCGACACTTACTGTCTGAGCCTCACGGGCCGTGCCCGCGCCGGTGAGCTGGACAAGGTCGTCGGCCGCGAGGTCGAAACGGAGCGTGTGGTGCAGATCCTCAACCGCCGTCAGAAGAACAATCCCTGCCTCATCGGTGAGCCGGGCGTCGGCAAGACGGCCATCGCCGAGGGTCTGGCGCAGCGCATCGTCGCGGGCGATGTCCCGTTCAAGCTGCGCGACAAAGAGGTCTATCTGCTCGACCTGACGTCGCTCGTCGCCGGAACGCAGTTCCGCGGCCAGTTTGAGAGCCGCATGAAGAGCCTCATCGCCGAGATCAAGGCCTGCGGCAACATCATTCTTGTCATCGATGAGGTTCACAACCTTGTCGGCGCGGGCGATGCCGAAGGCTCCATGAACGCCGCCAATATTCTGAAGCCTGCGCTGTCGCGCGGCGAAATTCAGGTCATCGGCGCAACGACGTTTGCCGAATACCGCAAATACATCGAAAAGGACTCCGCGCTCGAGCGCCGTTTCCAGCCTGTCACAGTCAATGAGCCGTCGCTGGAGGAGGCCGTCGCCATCCTGCGCGGCGTGGCGCATTACTATGAAGTGTTTCATGGTGTGATCATCCCGCCCGAAATGGCGCGGCAGGCCGTCGTGCTCTCCGAGCGCTATATCACGGACCGCTTCCTGCCGGACAAGGCCATCGACCTGCTTGATGAGGCTTGCTCCGATCTGAACCTGCACAGCAAGGAGATCTCCGATCTGGCCGAAAAGCGCAAGGAGCGCGACGACTACCAGCTTGAGATCAAGATGCTGACGGAGGACACGGAACAGCAGGACAATTTCGAGCGTCTGGCCAAGCTGCGCAGCAACGTCTGCCGCCTCGACGCCGAGATCGCCGAGCTGGAGGCGAAGCCCGCGCCCGTCCTGACCATGGAGAACCTTGCGCGCATCATCGAGCTTTGGACGAAAATTCCCGCCAGTAAAATTCGCGCGCAGGAATATGCCCAGCTGCGTGAGCTCGAGGACCGGCTGAAGCAGCACATCATCGGACAGGACGAGGCCGTCCATGCCGTTGCCGCCGCCATCCGCCGCAACCGTGTCGGCATCGCCGTGAAGAAGCACCCCGTTTCGTTCATCTTTGTCGGCTCGACCGGTGTCGGCAAGACGGAGCTGGTCAAGTGCCTCGCAAACGAGCTGTTCGACTCCGTCGATTCGCTCATCCGGCTGGATATGTCGGAATACATGGAGCGCCACTCCGTCTCGAAGCTCATCGGCTCGCCCCCCGGCTATGTCGGCTATGACGAGGCGGGCCAGCTGACGGAAAAGATCCGCCGCAAGCCCTATTCCGTCATTCTGTTCGACGAGCTGGAAAAGGCTCACCCGGACGTGCTGAATATTCTGCTTCAAATTCTGGATGACGGCCGCATCACCGATTCGCAGGGCCGCGTCGTGAACTTTGAAAACACCGTCATCGTCATGACGTCCAATGCGGGCTCCGACCGGCAGGGCGGCTCCGTCGGCTTCGGCCGCACGGCGACCGAGCAGGGACGCGACAAGGCCATGAAGGCCCTGTCCGAATTCCTGCGCCCGGAATTTCTCAACCGCGTCGACGAGATCATCTGCTTCAACCGCCTCTCGGAGGAGAACTTCCGCGGCATCGCCGCCATCATGCTCGGTGAGCTGAAAACTGCCCTTGAAGAGCACGGCGTGGCGCTCCGTTGGGATGAGAGCGTCATCGACTACCTCGTACAGAAGTCCTATACTCTGACCTACGGCGCGCGCAACCTGCGCCGCACCATCCAGAAGGACATCGAGGACGTCGTCGCCGAAAAGCTCATCGACAGCTATGAGAACCCCATCACAGCGATCGGCCTGCAGGCGCAGGACGGCAAGCTGGAGCTGTCCTGTCTGTAAGCCGCAGAAAGAGAGAACACGATGATCCGCGCTGTTTTTTTTGATATCGACGGCACGCTGGTCTCGCTGAAGACCAAGCGCTGCCCGGATTCCACAAAGGCGGCCATCCGCGCCCTGCGAGAGAAGGGCATCCGCGTCTATGTGGCCTCCGGCCGCTCCCGCTTCGAGCTGGAGGAGCAGGAGATGCTCCGCGGCATGACGTTTGACGGCTATCTGACCAACAACGGCCAGATCGTCTATGACGGCAGCTGGAACCTGCTGCGCACGGTGGCAATGGTTCCGGACGAGGTCCGCGCCCTTGTGGACTACTGTGACGAGCGTTCGCTCCCGCTGTGGCTCGTCAGCGAGCAGCGCTCGCGCTTCAATTACCATTTCAACGACCGCGTGCCGGTCGTTATGGCAGAGATCCATACGGAGATCCCGGAGCGCTGCGACCTGCACACCATGCTGCAGGAGCCGGTCGTCAAGTCCGTCATGTTTCTGACGGCGCAGGAGGTTCGCGAAGGCCCGCTGTCGTTCATGCCGCATGCGCGTTCGACGCAGTGGTTCATCCATGGGCAGGATATCATTCCGGCCGAGGGCGGCAAGCTGCCTGCGATGCGCTTCATGGCTGAGGCGAACGGTTGGACACCGGACGAGCTGATGGCCTTCGGCGATTCCGAAAACGACAATGAAATGCTCCGCTATGCGGGTACCGGCGTTGCCATGGGCAATGCGCTCGAGGAGACGAAGGCCGCCTCTGACTATGTCACGGACGACTGCGACGACGAGGGCGTGGCCCATGCGCTGGCACATTTCGCGCTGATCTGAGAGAATCGACCATGATGCACCGGAGCATCTCAGCATATGCGGTGTATAACGGCTTCGCAGAGTTCGCCGCCCGCAGGCGGCGAATCAATTGAAATCATTTTCTCCGGCGGCGTGTACGTCGGAGAAAATACAGCTCAGTCCGCCAGTGTGCGGATCGCCCGCCTCCGGCGGGCGATCGTGCGCGCAGCGGACTGCAATCCTTTGCCGGAAAATCGAATGATTTTCCGGCAGGCAAAAAAAAATGACGCCTCTCGGCGTCATTTTTTCATGTTTGATTGGGACTATAAGCCGGGTTCTGTGATCGACAGCCATCTATCTCGACGCAGCGTTGCCGCTGCGCTCAAGCCACCCCCTCGGAAGCGGCCGGGCAGGCCATATGCTTCCTCCACGGTGTTGCACCGGATAGAGTTTACAGCGCCGCAATGTTCCCATGCGGCGGGTGAGCTCTTACCTCGCCTTTCCACCCTTACCCCGCGAGCGGGGCGGTATTTCTCTGTTGCACTTTTCCTGAAGTCGCCTTCGGCGGGCGTTACCCGTTATCCTTGCCCTGTGGTGCCCGGACTTTCCTCACATGGGCGCTTTTCAGCGCAGATGCGCGGCTGTCCGTCCCAGTCGTGTTTATTTTACTTTATTTTGGCGGAAATGTCAAACGGATTGCAAAATTTATCCCGAGCGGATATAATATGGGAGTAGTTCAACGCCTGCGCCGGGCGGCGCAGGGGAAAGAAGGACATAGATCATGACTGTAACGGAATATTTCACCCGGCTGCAGGGGAAGCGCGTGCTGGTGCTTGGCCTCGGTGTAAGCAACCGGCCGCTCGTGCGCCTGCTGCTGCGGTTTGGCATTGACGTCACGGGCTGCGACCGCACGCCGCGGGAGAAGCTCGACCCGGAGGTGCTCGAGCTGGAGCGCCTCGGCGCGAAGCTGCACCTCGGCGATGATTATCTGACGGGCATCTCCGGCGATGTGGCCTTCCGCACACCCGGACTGCACCCGGAAAAGCCGGAGCTGCAGGCGCTGCGTGCCGCAGGGACGAAGTTTACCTCGGAAATGGAGGCCTTTTTCGAGGTCTGCCCCTGCAGGATCATCGGCGTGACCGGCTCAGACGGAAAAACGACGACAAGCACGCTTATCTCCGAAATCCTGAAGCATGCAGGCCATCGCGTCTGGACCGGCGGCAATATCGGTACGCCGCTGCTCGATCAGGCGGAGCACATGACGCCGGACGACCCCGTCGTGCTGGAGCTGAGCTCGTTCCAGCTTATGGACCTTCGCCACAGCTGCCACATCGCCGTCGTGACGAACCTTGCGCCGAACCATCTCGACGTACACCGCGACATGGCGGAGTACATCGACGCAAAAAAGCATATTTTCACCCGGCAGACCGCGCAGGACGTGCTCATCCTGAACGCGGACAATGCCATCACGGCCGGGTTTGCACTGGAGGCCGCCGGAGAGGTCCGGATGTTCTCGCGGCAGACCGTCCCTGCGCACGGTGCGAGCTTCCGGGACGGCGTGATCCGGCGCGACGGCGTACCCGTCGTGCGGCAGGAGGAGATCAAAATTCCCGGCCTGCACAATGTGGAAAACTACATGGCAGCCATCCTCGCGGTCGAAGGGCTGGCCTCGGATGAGGATATCCGCTATGTCGCGCGGAACTTCGGCGGTGTGGAGCACCGCATCGAGTTCGTGCGCGAAAAGGACGGCGTAAAGTTCTATAACGACTCCATCGCCTCGTCCCCGAGCCGCACCATCGCGGGCCTGCGCAGCTTCTCCGAGAAGGTCATTCTTATCGCGGGCGGCTATGACAAGCACATTCCGTATGACGTGCTCGGCCCGGAGATCGCAGCGCACGTCAAGCTCCTCGTCTGCACCGGCGCGACCGGCCCGAAGATCGCAGCCGCGGCCCGCGCTGTTCCGGATGCGCCGGAGGTTCTCGAAATTCCGGATTTCTATGAGGCCGTTCACGCCGCTGCGCAGCAGGCAAAGCCCGGTGATATCGTGCTGCTGTCCCCGGCAAGCGCTGCCTTTGACCGCTTCAAGAACTTTATGGCCAGAGGCGCGGAATTCAAGAAAACGGTGATGGCGCTGTGAGCGGGGGAGATATCCGCTGCTCGGCCGTTATCGTCGCAGCCGGCAGCGCGCAGCGTATGCAGGGCATCGACAAGCTTCTGGCTCCTCTGGACGGCGTACCCGTCCTGCGTCGGACGGTCGAAGCGCTGGCATCTGCGCCCGAGATCGCAGAGCTGATCGTTGTTACGCGTGCAGACCGCTTGGAGGCCGTGCAGGCCCTGTGCGAAGGACTTTCCAAGCCCGTTTCCGTCGTTCCCGGCGGGAAAACGCGGGCGGAGTCCGTCCTGTGCGGCCTTTCTGCGGCAGCCATGCCCTATGCCGCTATTCATGACGGTGCGCGTCCGCTCGTCACGAATGAGGTGATCGCGCAGGCTGTTTCCGCTGCCGTCTCCTGCGGAGCCGCAGCGCCTGCCGTCCCTGTGCACGACACCATCAAGCGCGCCGAAAGCGGCCTTGTGCTTGAAACGCCGGACCGCAGCACGCTGTTCGCTGTCCAGACACCACAGGTCTTCCGCACAGAGGAGATCCGCACAGTGCTCCGCTGGGCCATCGCGCAGGGGCTGCCGCTCACGGACGACTGCTCCGCCATGGAGGCGGCCGGAAGGCCGGTGCGCCTGACGCCCGGCGATGTCGAAAACTTGAAGATCACAACACCGGTCGATCTGCGCATCGCAGAGGCGATCTGGAAGGGGAGAACGACATGAGGATCGGACACGGATATGATGTACACCGCCTCGTTCCGGGGCGCAAGCTCATCCTCGGCGGCGTGGAAATTCCGTTCGAGCGCGGGCTGGACGGTCACTCCGATGCGGACGTGCTCACGCACGCTCTGATGGATGCCCTGCTCGGCGCAGCCTGTCTCGGCGACATCGGCCTGCTGTTCCCGGATAACGACCCGCAGTACAAGGGCATTTCGAGCCTTCTGCTGCTGGAGGAGGTCGTGCGCCGCGTGCATGCGGCGGGCTTTGCCGTCGGCAACGCCGATATCACCGTCCTATGCCAGCGGCCGAAGCTCCGGCCCCATATTCCCGCCATGCAGGAGCGCCTCCGTGCCCTGCTCGGCACGGAGGCAGTCAATGTCAAGGCGACGACCGAGGAAGGCCTCGGCTTTACGGGCAGCGGCGAGGGCATCGTCTGCCACGCCGTGTGTCTGCTGGAGGAATGCGCATGAAAACGCTTCTGATCACCGGCTTTGAGCCGTTTGGCGGCGAGACGATCAACCCGGCATGGGAGGCCGTGAAGGCCCTGCCGGAGCAGATCGGCGGCTGGCAGCTCCGGAAGCTGCAGATCCCGACCGTCTTCGGCCTTGCGGCTGCAAGAACGCTCGCCTGCGCGGCGGAGTGCCGCCCGGATGCGGTCCTGTGCATCGGGCAGGCGGGAACGCGCAGCGCCGTGACGCCGGAATATGTCGGCATCAACCTGCGCCACGCGCGCATAGCGGACAACCTTGGAAATCAGCCGCAGGACGAGCCTGTCGTGCCCGGCGGCCCCACCGCCTACTTTGCAACGGTCCCGGTGCGCGCCATGACAGCCGCCATCGAGGCGCAAGGCATCCCGGCCGCCGTGTCCTACACGGCCGGGACCTATGTCTGCAATGACCTGCTGTACACGCTCCTGCATCACTATGCCGAAACGCCGGTCCGCGCCGGGTTCATCCATGTGCCCTTCCTGCCGGAGCAGGCCCCGCAGGGCGTGGCCTCCATGCCGCTTGCACAGATGATCCGCGCACTGGAGGCGGCCGTCTCCGCGCTCTGAGCCGGCTCAGAGAAAGTGCTTCATTTCCTCGATATTGGCCTGCTCCGTCTGCAGCAGCCGCGTGGACAGGGACGAGACCTTCGGGTCCAGCACGCCCATGGCGCGCAGGTTCTGCATACTCTTGACCATGCCACGCGTATTGCCCTGCACGAGCATCTCGGCGATTCTCGCCGTCGTGTTCCGGCTACTGCGGACGCGCAGCTTCGCCGTGAGCATGGAGCCGTATTTTGCCAGCGGATTCACACCGCTTAAGCGCACGCCGCGCTCGCGCAGCAGGCGGTTCGCCTCGGCGTAGATGCTGTCATATTCCTTCCATTGGCTCCGCAGTGCGCTCTGCATGGCGGGATTCTGCGCCTCCGGCAGCACGGCCCGGATGCCGCTGCAGCCCATTTCCGTGCTCTGCCGGATGGAGCGGAGCATTTCGATCTCATTTTGCATGCTTTATCACCTCGCGCATAGCTTTCCACGAAAATTCCCGCCCATTCGCCGGAAAACCCAACTTTTTTTCTGCAAAGAAGGGCTCGGCATTGACAAGATTCGGGAATCGCGCTATAATATTCAAGTGCTGTTGCGCAGCAATTGGAAGTAAAAAGGAGAATGTCCGATGTATCATACCATGACAATTGCGGGGGTCCAGCGGGATCTGCCGATCTGCAAAGTTTCTGACGACCTCTATATTGGTGCATTTGTGATTTTCGGCGACGTCGAGCTGACGGTCAAGACGGCTGAGGCGCTGCTGAAGAAGGCGCCGGAGTACGACTATATGATCTCTGCCGAGGCCAAGGGGATCCCCCTGATCTATGAGATGGCCCGTCAGAGCGGCCAGAACAAATATTTCCTCGCGCGCAAGGCGCCGAAGCTCTATATGTCCGGCGTGTTCGATGTGAAGGTCAACTCCATCACGACGGCTAAAGAGCAGCATCTCTACCTCGATAAGGCCGATGCCGAGCTCATGCGCGGCAAGCGCATCCTCATCGTCGACGACGTCATCTCCACCGGCGAGTCCCTCGCCGCTGTCGAGAAGCTCGTGGAAGAGGCAGGCGGCATCATCGCAGGCCGTATGGCCATCCTCGCCGAGGGCGACGCCCAGAACCGCGACGACATCATCTACCTTGAGAAGCTGCCGGTGTTCCACGCAGACGGCACGATCAAGGAATAAGAAGAATTACATTGCCGCCGAACCCGAATGGGCTCGGCGGCATTTTGCTGCTTAGCGGCGGTTCTCGTTCTGATTCTGCTGCTGGCTCTGCTGTTGATTCTGCTGGTTTTGCTTCTGATTCTGCTTCTGGTTCTGATTGCGGTTTTCCATGGTGGAAAAGCCTCCTGAATTTTGATTTCGCGGTTTTGCCGCGGCATTAGTATAACCGCCGCGGCTTTATTTATCCTTCGGCTTGAAAATGAGACTGGCAAGCAGGCCGAAGATCACGGCCGCCGTGATCCCCGCGGCAGAGGCAGTCAGGCCTCCCGTCAGGATGCCGAGTGCGCCGTCCTCGTCCACCGCCTTTTTGATACCGCGGGCCAGCGTATTGCCGAAGCCCGTCAGCGGAACGGTCGCGCCCGCGCCCGCAAAATCGACGAGCTTGTCATACAGCCCGACGGCACCAAGCAGGACGCCCGCTACAACATAGGCGACCAGAATGCGCGCCGGTGTCAGCTTCGTTCGGTCGATGAGGATCTGGCCGATGACGCACAGCAGGCCGCCGACCAGAAATGCTTTGAGATAGTCCATGTCAGCTCCTTTCCAGAACGACGGCGTGGCAGACGGCAGGGATCGACTCGCCCTGCTGGGTGGACAGCGGAGAGAGCAGCGCGCCCGTTCCGCAGAACAGCAGGCGGCGCAGCTCGCCCCGCTCCATACGGGAAAGCAGCGGCCCGCACAGAACGGAGGCGCTGCACCCGCAGCCGGAGCCGCCGCAGTGCACGTCCTGCCGCTGCGCATCGAAGATCATCACGCCGCAGTCCTGCACGTCTGCGTGGATGCCATCCTTCTCGAGAAGACCGTGCAGCAGCTCGCTGCCGAGCTTTCCAAGGTCGCCTGTGATGATCACGTCATAGTCCTCCGGCGTGCAGTGCAGGTCGTCAAAATGTGCCCGCAGCGTTGCAAAGGCTGCCGGGGCCATGGCCGCCCCCATGTTGTTCGCATCACAGATGCCGCGGTCGACAATGCTGCCGATCGTGGCGGCCGTGATGCGGATGCCGCGTTCCCCGCCGCCGAGCAGGACCGCGCCCGCTCCGGTGACCGTCCACTGCGACGTCGGCGTGCGCTGCCCGCCATAGCCTAGCGGGAAGCGGTATTGCCGCTCGGATGAGGCGAAATGCGACGAGGTCATGGCCAGCGCCGTGCGCGCGTAGCCTCCGCTAACGGACATGGCTGCAAGCAGCAAAGATTCCGCCATCGTCGAGCACGCGCCGTAAAGGCCCAGCGTCGGCACGCCGCGGTTGCGCAGGCTGAAGCTCGAGCCGATGCACTGATTCAGCAGGTCCCCTGCAAAGGCCGCGTCAAGATCCGCATCGGTCAGCCCGGCCTTCTCCAGCGCCAGCTCCAGCGTCATCTGCTGCATGCGGCGCTCGGCCCGCTCCCAGCTCTTTTCGCCGAATGTCGTGTCCTGCACCGTTGCCGTAAACTGATCGCCGAGCGGCCCCTCGCGCTCCTTTTTCCCGGCGACGGAGGCGAAGCCGCGCACGACCGGCGGCTGCGGAAAGCGGATGCTCTGCCGCCCCATGTGATTCGTTCCCATGAACGTTCCTCCGATCATTTGATTCGGATATAGTATGCCGTTTTCGTGCGAAAAAATTGCGGTGCAAACACAACGTTCACACCGCAATTTTGACAAATCATTTTTCGGGCTTCTGCAGCAGCGGCCACAGGCGGAGCAGCAGGAGAGCCAGCAGCACCCGCACCGCCGCCCACACCAGCAGGCTCAGCACGGCAAGCAGCCGCCCGCCGCCGCGGCACAGGCCATCAAAGAAGGCCAGCGGGAAAAAGCCGGAGAACAGGCTCTCTGAAAAAAGGCCGGAGAATGCGCCGAGCACCATGGCAAGCGCAAGAAGTACATTGATGCCGAGCATCACGCTGCACGGACCAGGGCCCTGCTTTTCGCGCAGGGTGCGCCAACCGAGAGCCCGCAGAAAGCGGCGGCTCACGCAGAAATACACCAGACTGATCGCCCAGATGACCAGCAGACCGATATAGCCGCTCAGCACGCGCGACCGCGCAAAGTCCGGCAGGTGGAAGGGGAAGAGATATAGGTGCAGCGGCAGGCACAGGACCGTCAGTAGCACGAATTCCATCCAGGAAGCCGCACGAAACGCGCGATAGGCCGTCAGCGGAACAGGCTCTTCCTTCCGCGCCGCGCGCCATGCCAGCCACAGACCGGCGCACAGGGCAGCGGACGGCAGGAAGAAGAAAAACGCCGCGCCGCCGAACAGGCGGCCGTCCTTCGGCAGGTGAACGCCGACAGAGGCGGCAAGCTCGTGGAAGCCGTGCTGCATGGCGGGGAACAGCAGTGTCAGCAGCAGGAACAGGACAAGGCCCGCCGAGGAGACCGCCGCCGTGAGCAGACACAGGCGGGATGCAGCCACATGCTGCAGACGCAGGGGAACGGGCTGCGGGCCCTCCGGCAGCGTTGCGCCGCAATGGCGGCAGAGGCGGGCGTCAGCGGCATTCTCGGTGCCGCACTGCGGGCAGGTCATGATGCATTCTCCTTTCCCTCGGGCGGCGCGATGCGGACGGCCCGGAGCGACTCGCCGGGATACCAGCCCTCGGGCATGGCAAGGGCAGCCAGCTCGTCCGTCTGGCAGGCAATGTAGTGGATCGTCCGCGTGGATTCCTCCAGCAGGACATATTCGGAGTTGTCCGTGTCGTGGAGCATCCAGATATAGGCGGGCAGGCGGAAGAGCGTCGTGTCATAGGTTGCGCCGAGCGCCGCGAGGCGGTCGACCTCCGCCTGATAGTCCGCGGCGGAATAGCGGCAGGACAGGCGCGTGAACAGCTCGTCCTGCAGGAGCGTATAGCGATAGAGGTGGTGGTAATCCCGGTCCTGCGCGCGCTGCAGCAGCGCATCGGGCGGGAAGATCGGGAAGAGCTCCTGCATGCGCGGCGGCGCAGCGCTCTGCGTACCGTCCGCATCGCCGGTAGAGGTCAGGTTGGAGAGCAGGTCAAAAACGGCGCTGCCGTGCCAGGTCTCGCCGCCGGTGTTGCCGTAATCGGCCAGATCCGTCGTCTGCACGATGGCGCAGCCGTTCAGCAGGACAGCAAAAAGCAGCGCAAGGGCAAGCAAGCATTTTTTCATGGAAGGCCTCCTCCACCGATATTTTCTCCGGTTCTTCTCTGCTAGTATACCATATGGGCAGAGGAAAGTCAAATGTCGCTGCAGCGGTGAAAAAGGCTTGCCTTTTCGGGTTTGGTATGGTATTATATTGCTAATAGTGTTAGCAATATAAGGAGAACCAACAAAGACCATGGACTATTCCGCACTTGCAGCCGAGCTGCTGTCGTTCCGGACAGCGCTGCACCATCTTCCTGCCGTCCGCGGGCTGGACGAGATGTCCGGCGGCGAATATTTTGTCCTGCATTTCCTGCTGCGCCACGGCGGAACGGCAGGGCCGTCCGAGCTGAGCCGCTCTCTGTATGCCAGCTCCGCGCGCATCGCCGCCCTGCTGAAGCATCTGGAGGCCAAGGGCTGGATCGTCCGCACGCCGGATGCCGCCGATGTGCGCCGTGTGGACGTCGTCCTCACGGAGGCCGGCGCTGCATGCATCCGGGAGCGGCTGGGCGCGGTGCTGGATGAGGTCTCCGTCCTTCTGTCGGCGCTCAGCCCGGAGGAGGCGGCGGAATATGTCCGACTGCAGCGCAAGCTGCTCGAGAAGGGAGGAACCGTTTGAAAAGACCCATCGACTGGCGGGAGGACCGCTCTGCCGTGCGAGAAAAGGTCGCCGAATCGGCACACTGCGTGCTGCCGATCGTTCTGATCGTCGTTCTGCTGTGTCTGACTGCAGCGCCGATGAAGCCGGACCTGCTCCTGAGTTTTCTCATCGGCGGCGTGATGCTGGTCGTCGGCATGGGCCTGTTCTCGCTCGGTGCGGAGCAGTCCATGACGCCCATCGGCACCAAGATCGGCACGGCGCTGACGCGCACAAAGAATCTGCCGCTCATCCTCGGCGTGAGCTTCGCGCTCGGCTTTGCCATCACCGTGGCCGAACCGGACCTGCAGGTGCTGGCGGAAACGGTGCCGCACATCAGCAGCACGGTACTTCTGCTGACGGTCGGCGTGGGCGTCGGCCTGTTTATGGCCGTGTGCATGCTGCGCATCGTCACGGGCGCGAACCTGCGCTGGCTGCTGATCGGCTGCTATGCGCTCATCTTCCTGCTGGCCGCCTTTTCAGACCCCGATTTTCTCGGTATCGCCTTTGACTCCGGCGGCGTGACGACCGGTCCAATGACCGTGCCGTTCATCCTCGCCATGGGCCTCGGCGTATCGAATATCCGAAGCGACCGCCGCGCGGAGGCTGACAGCTTTGGCCTTGTGGCACTGTGCTCCGTCGGGCCGATCCTCGCGGTGCTGATCCTTGGCTTTTTCTATCAGGGCAGCAATGCCGTTGCCGACCTCAGCTCGGCCTCGTTCGGCAGCTCAACTGCCATCGGCAGCGCGTTCCTCGCCTCCATTCCGCTCTACCTCAGGGAAATGGCGATCTCCATGCTGCCGATCGTAGCGATCTTCTTCCTGTTTCAGGTCACGCTGCTGCGCCTGCCGGGCCGCAGCCTTGCCAAGATTCTTATCGGCATTCTCTATACCTATGTCGGCCTTGTCCTGTTCCTCACCGGCGTGAACGTCGGCTTTTCGCCGCTCGGCGCGGAGCTGGGTGCAGAGCTGGCCGTGCACGGCTGGCTGCTCGTTCCGCTCGCCATGGTGCTCGGCTGGTTCATCATCTCGGCCGAGCCCGCCGTCGGCGTGCTGGAAAAGCAGATCGAGAGCGTCAGCGCGGGCGCGATCCCCGGCAAGGTCATCCAGCGCAGCCTCTCCGTCGCCATCGCGCTGGCCATGGGCCTATCCATGCTGCGCGTGCTGACGGGAATCTCCATTCTGTGGTTCCTCGTGCCCGGCTACGGCATTGCACTGGCGCTGTCGTTCTTCGTGCCGGACATCTATACGGCCATCGCCTTCGACTCCGGCGGCGTGGCCTCCGGCCCGATGACGGCGACGTTCATGCTCCAGTTCGTCATGGGCGCAAGCAGCGCGCTCGGCGGCAACATCCTGCGCGACGCCTTCGGCGTGGTGGCCCTTGTCGCCATGATGCCGCTGCTGTCCATTCAGGCCGTCGGCTTCGTCTATGAGCGCCGCGCAAAGCGTACCGCCGCCGCGCCGGAGCAGTACGGCGACTTCGACATTGTGGAGCTTTGGGAGGATGCGGCATGAATTATGTGATCTCCATCATCGCGCCGGAGCGGCTCGAGATCCTCACGGACCTGTGCGAAGGGCTCGGCCTGCCGCTGACCGTCACGCTCCATGGGCGCGGGACGGCCGTGCAGAGCATGCTCGACCTGCTCGGCATCGAATCGAATGAACGCCGCGTTGTGCTGACGATCGCCGACGCGGAAAAGACGGCAGCGCTGATCGCCGCGCAGAAGCGGCGGCTGCACATCGGCGTGCCGGGGCACGGCATCGTCATCGCCGTGCCGATCAAAAGTGTAGGAGGAGGAAATACGGTGGCATATCTGAACGGCGGGAGAAGCCCGAAATACACACCGGATCTGAGCTGCGCCTATGAGCTGATCATCGCCATTGCAAACGAGGGCGGCACGGACGCCGTGATGAACGCGGCGCGCGCAGCCGGGGCCAGAGGCGGCACGGTCCTTCACGGCAAGGGGACCGGCGCAAAGGGCGCGCCGAAATTTTACAACATCTCCATCGCGGCGGAGAAGGAGGTCATTCTTATTGTCTCTGCGGCGGAGCAGAAGGCCGAGATCATGCGCTCCATTCTGCGCAAGGCTGGGCCGGACAGCGACGCAGGCGCCATCGTCTTCTCGCTCCCGGCCTCGGCCGTGGCGGGCTTCGGTCTGCTGGAGGAGAATTGAACAGCAACACTAATTATTGGGCCGGGGCGAAAACGCCCCGGCCTAAACTGTCAAAAAACAGCCAAGCCGAAAGATTCGGAGGGAAGAAAAGTGTGAAAGACTAACTATTAAAAGTCAAGCCCGAAATGCGGAGGAGCGGCAAAAA
>OLNP01001083.1_pt1 | contig 24598 bp, 22 predicted proteins | sample 1671951 | NCBI WGS metagenome assembly OLNP01 (sample SAMEA3136629, study PRJEB25190) | human gut metagenome | biome: human gut; feature: human-associated habitat; material: faeces | place: Austria | collected 2013
CCAAAGCAACCAGTATACCTAAGGTATGTTTTCTAAAAACAGATATTCTGTTTTCTCTCACTTTTCTGTCTCCTCTTTTATCTCCTCTGATAATACCGGATAAAGATCCTCATTTTTCTTCTTTTGAAATCCTTTAACTGAGAAAAAACTTCTATTTTTATTTCTAATTTGCCCTTCGAGTTTATCATAAAACCAATTACCGCATTCTTCTAATGAAATCTTCTTTATTTCTACATTTGTTTTTTCATTCAAATCATCAATCCAATAATCAATTTCACTGTTTTTGTATACATTCCCATCTTTATTTAGCCAAGACTCATAAAACAATTGTTTGATATCATTCATAAATTAACCTCGTGTTGCCTTTATGTTTGATGTATCTTCTTCTGCAAGTCTAAGCAAATATTTTCCATAGTCCGTTTTGGAAAATTTTTCTGCTAATTTTAATAATTGAAATTTATCTATGAACCCTTTAATATAAGCAATTTCTTCTATACAGGAAATATATAAGCCACTTCTTTTTTGAACAGCTCCAACATACTCTGCTGCTTCCAATAATGCATTTGGATTTCCTGTATCGAGCCAAGCGAATCCTCTTCCTAAAATTTTAATATTTAGCTTAAAATATAACATTTATAGATACTTTTTAAAATAATTTCATTAAATTAGCCATTTCTATAGCAGTTACAGCTGCATCATATCCTTTATTTCCAGCTTTAGTTCCTGCTCTTTCTATAGCTTCTTCAATTGAATTAGTTGTTAAAATTCCAAAAGCAACTGGCTTTTCTGAATTTAATGATACTGTAGCTACTCCCTTTGAAGCCTCTGCACAAACATAATCAAAATGAGGAGTTGACCCCTTTATAACAGCACCTAAACATATAACCACATCATACTTAGGACTTTCTGCCATCTTCTTTGCAACCAAAGGAATTTCAAAAGCCCCAGGAACCCAAGCAATACTTATATCCTCCTCACTAACCCCATGCCTTTTTAAACCATCCAAAGCACCAGAAACAAGCTTAGAAACTATAAACTCATTAAACCTCGCTGCAACAATCCCAACCTTAATCCCCTCTGCTACTAACTTACCTTCTAAAACTTTCATTATAAACTCTCCTTTTATTTTCATTTTTTATTTTTTAATATTTTGTATTATAAACTTTGCTTTATAAAATCTTATATTACTTATTTTATGAAGGTGCGACCCAAGAGCCTGCCAATAAGTGAGAATCAAAATTTTACATTTTGCACTTCGAACTTATCTAGCGAACAAAATGAGTCGGACTACATTAAAAATAACATAAGTAACCTAAGATTTTTGAATCAAGTCAAATTTATAACATATGAGACATTTTTTCTTTTTTGGTTTTTAAGTAAAATGCATCTATTTCATTTGCTTCTATTTGTAGAGGCACTCTATTGCATATATTTATTCCACATGCTCTTAATTTTTCTATCTTATCTGGATTATTTGTCATAAGATTTATATTTTCTATTCCTAATTTTTTTAATATAGCAGCTGCTATATCATATTTTCTTGCATCTGCTGGAAAGCCTAATTTTAAATTTGCCTCTACTGTATCTAATCCTTCATCTTGAAGGCTATAAGCCTTTAATTTATTTATAAGACCAATTCCTCTTCCTTCTTGTCTCATATAAAGTAAAACTCCAGAACCATTTTCAGCTATTTTTTTCATTGCTACATCATATTGTTCTCCACAATCACATCTTTTAGAACCTAAAGCATCTCCAGTTAAACATTCTGAATGAACCCTTGTTAATACTTTTTCTTCTTTAGAAATATCACCTTTAACTAAAGCTACATGATGCTCTCCTGTCTTTTTATCAATAAATCCATAAGCTCTAAAGTTACCATATTTTGTTGGAAGCTTTGTTTCTACAACCTTTTCTACTAATTCTTCATTATTTGAATTTTTCTCTCTTGCTTTTCTATATTCAACTAAATCTGCTATTGTTATTATTTTCAAATTATGTAATTTAGCAAATTCTTTTAACTCTGTTGTACGCATCATTTCTCCGTCTTCTCTCATTATTTCACAACAAAGTCCACATTCTTTTAATCCTGCAAGCTTAACTAAATCTACAGTTGCCTCTGTATGACCTGTTCTTTCTAAAACTCCTCCATCCTTAGCCTTTAAAGGAAACATATGTCCTGGTCTTCTAAAATCCTCTGGCTTTGCATTATCACAAACAGATTTTATAGCTGTTATTGAACGCTCCTTAGCTGATATTCCAGTGGTTGTATCTATATGGTCTATTGATACTGTAAATGCTGTTTCATGATTATCTGTATTTTTTTCAACCATTTGATTTAATTCAAGCTTTTCAGTTAACTCTCTACTCATAGGCATACATATTAAACCTTTAGCATAAGTTGCCATGAAATTTACATTTGCAGTGGTAGCAAATTCTGCTGCACATATACAATCCCCTTCATTTTCTCTATCTGGGTCATCAATTACTAAAACTATTTTCCCATTTCTTATATCTTCAATTGCTTCTTCAATAGTGTTCATATTTTAAAAACTCCTTTCTTGTTACATAAATCCATTACTTCTTAAAAACTCTTCTGTTATGTTAGATTCCTTTTTCTCTTCTTTATTATTAAAACCTAAAAGTTTTTCAACATACTTTCCAACCATGTCACATTCAAGATTTACCTTATCTCCTACCTTCTTTTTTAGTAAAGTAGTTTCTTCTCCTGTATGAGGTATAATTGAAACCTTAAAAACTTCTTCATCTACATAAGCCACTGTCAGGCTAATTCCATCAATTGCTATAGAACCTTTTTCTATAATATATTTAAGAATTTTTCTATCTGCTTTTACAGTAACCCATACTGCATTCTTCTCTCTTATTAATGAAAAAATCTCTCCACATCCATCAATGTGTCCACTTACAATATGCCCTCCAAGTCTTTTTTCTAAAGTTAATGCTCTTTCTAAATTTACTTTATCTCCAACTTTAAGCTTTCCTAAATTGCTTCTTCTAAAGGTTTCTTCCATAACATCAGCTTCAAAACTATTTCCTTTTATATTTGTAACTGTAAGACATACTCCATTAGTAGCTATGCTATCTCCTATTAATGTTTTTTCTAAAACTTTTTTAGCTTTAATAATAAGCTTTGAGGATTCACTACCAAGTTTTAAGGATTTTACCTCTCCAACTTCTTCAATAATTCCTGTAAACACTAGTTTTCATCCCCTTTTTCTACATATCCTTCAACTAAAATATCTTCTCCTATTGTTGATACTGATAAATTAGTTATTTTAAAAGCATCCTTTAAATTATCAATTCCCTTTCCTTCAATTGGAGTTTTAGAATCTTTTCCTCCTATTATTTTAGGTGCAATATAAATTTTAACTTTATCTACTATCCCCTCTTCTAAAGCAGAAAAGTTTAATGTTCCTCCTCCTTCAAGAAGTATGCTATCTATTTTAAGTTTTCCAAGGATTGTCATTAATTCCTTTAAATTAACCTTTCCATTCTTTGAGGGAACTACTATAATCTTAACTCCCTTATCTTCAAGACTATTTATTTTATCCAAATTAGCTTTATCAGTTGTTGCAATTATTGTTTCCACTTCTTTTGCTGTATTTACAATCTTGCAATCCATAGGAATTTTTAAATTGCTATCTACAATTATTCTTATAGGATTTCTTCCTCCATTAACTCTACAAGTAAGTTGAGGGTTGTCCTTTAAAACAGTATTTATTCCAACCATTATTCCTGTAAGTTCATTTCTAAGGTTATGAACATCTTCTCTAGATCTTTCTTCAGTAATCCATTTAGATTCTCCAGAATAAGTAGCAATTTTTCCATCTAAAGACATTCCTGTTTTCATAACAACAAAAGGTTCTTTTTTTACTATATATTTCATGAAAACTTCATTAAGCTTATAACATTCACTTTCTAATATTCCATACTCTACATAAATCCCTGCATCTTTAAGTTTTTTAACCCCTCTTCCTGCAACTAATGGATTAGGGTCTAATGTTCCAATAAACACTTTAGAAATTTTCTTTTCTATAATCTTATCTGCACAAGGAGGAGTTTTTCCAAAGTGTGAACAAGGCTCTAAAGTAACATACATTTCTGCTCCTTCAACATTTTCATTTTTCTCCTCTGCATCTTTAAAAGCATTTACCTCAGCATGACCTTCTCCACATTTTTTATGATAGCCTTGCCCTAGTATTTTGCCATCTTTAACAATAACAGCTCCAACCATAGGATTAGGATGAACTCTTCCAATTCCTTTCTTTGCAAGCTCTAAAGCTAACTTCATATATCCTTCTTTCAATTTCTTTCACTCCTTTTTTACAAAAGAAAAGTCCTGAACCTTAAAAAGTTCAGGACATAAAAATTTTTCAAAATATTTAATTATAAAACTACATAATTTATTAAAAAAGCTCTGAAATAAAAATATTTCAGAGCAAATACACAAAATAAAAACATGGTTTTATAAACATATAAACTTTCTTCTTTCATCCAGACTATACTGTCGGCTTTGGAATTTCACCAAATCATGCTAATAATTAGCTCGTGGGCTATACCACCGGTAGGGACTTTCACCCTGCCCTGAAGACTTATTAAATTATAGATTTATAATATAACTTAATTTTCTATATGTCAATAATTTAAATAAAATTAAATTTAATTTGTCAATATTACTAAAATATTTTTAACTTCTTAAGTATCTTTTTCATATTATACAATATATGATTTTTACATCATAAATAAAGGAGGATAAAAATGGATACTAATATATATGATTGTTGTAATACAATAAATAACTGCCCTTGTGAAGATTCTCATTGTGAATTTAGAAATCCTGCAGTAAAAATAGTTAGAAATTTAAATGATGAATTATGTAATATGAAAGTTGATTTAGCAGAAATTAAAGCTAATTTAATTTTTTTAGCACAAAGTCTTTGCAATTCTGGCTGTCTTTGTCAAACTGAAGAAGTTTTATTATTAGCACTTGATGCTCAAGTAAAAAATTTAAATAGTAAGCTAAAAAGTGGTTTAGAAGAATTAGACCAATTAGAATGTATCTTACAATAAATATATAAATTAAAAAAAGCTGTTGCATTAAGAATTCTTATACAACAGCTTTCTTTATTTCTTAATTATTCCTTTTTAAAAAGAATGTATTATTCACATCTTCCATATAACTTAGTAAATTTATATATCTTATTTGCAAGATTTTCATTTATATCTTCTTTCTTAGCTCTCCATTGCCAGTTTGTACCTAATGTTGATGGTAAATTAATTCTTGCTTCATTTCCTAAATTTAAGAAGTCTTGCATTGGAGCTATAGCTGTATCTGCAACACTACTCCAAATACCTCTAATGAATCCCCAGTTATAACCCTCTTCTTCATTTAATCCTAAATATCTTATTGCATTTCTTACTTCTTTCTTACTTCCAGTTTTCTCAAACCAGCCTAAGAAAGTATCATTATCATGAGTTCCTGTATAAGCTATGCAATTTTTAATATAATTGTGTGGTAAATATTCACTATCTCCACCACCAAAGCCAAATTCTAATATCTTCATTCCAGGATATCCAGTTTCAGCTAAGAATTCTTTAACTTCTTCTGTTAAGAAACCAAGATCTTCTGCAATAACATCAATTTCTCCAAGTTCCTTTTTAACAGCATTAAATAATGACATTCCTGGTCCTTTAACCCATTTTCCATTAACAGCTGTTGGTTCACCATAAGGAATTTGCCAATAAGCTTCAAATCCTCTAAAGTGATCTATTCTAACTATATCATATAGTTTTAAACTTTCTTTTATTCTTGAAATCCACCATTTATAATTGTTTTTCTTCATAGCATCCCAATCATAAATAGGATTTCCCCATAATTGTCCTGTTGCAGAGAACATATCTGGAGGACAACCAGCTACAAATAATGGTTTCATTTCCTTTACATTCATCTTAAAGTTTTCAGGTGCACTCCAAGCATCTACACTATCTTCAGCTACATATATAGGAATATCTCCTATTATTTTTATTCCTAAAGAATTAGTATAATCCTTTAATGCAGTCCATTGTTCAAAGAATAAATATTGAACAAATGACCAAAATCCTATTTCATCCTTTAAAGATTTTTGGTATCTCTTAATTGCTTCTGGTTCTCTCTTTTTAATATCATCTGGCCATTCTTGCCATGAAACTAATTTAAAATAATTTTTTAAAGACATATATAATGCATAATCTTCTAACCAAAAAGCATTCTCTGTTTTAAACTTTTCTATTTTTTGAGCTAATTCCTTTAAATTACCCTTTTTAAAGTTGTCATAAGCTCTTTTTAATACTTTGTTTTTAGATTCAAAAATTGTTCCATAGTCTATTCTTTCTGGGTTATCACCATAGTTTTCCTTTTTGTAATCCTCTTCTTTTAAAATTCCCTCTTCTCTTAATATATCATAGTCGATAAAGTATGGATTTCCTGCAAAAGCTGAAAAACATTGATATGGTGAATCACCATAACTAGTGTGACCTAAAGGTAGTATTTGCCAATACTTTAAGCCAGATGTTTCTAAAAACTCTGCAAATTTAAATGCTTCTTTTCCTAATGTACCTATACCATATTCACCAGGTAATGAAGCTATATGCATTAAAATTCCTGCCCCTCTGTCCATTAATTATCCTCCTAACTAAATTATATTTTTATTATTTTATAAATCTCTATACTCAATAGTAGATTCTCTTTTTACAAGTTCTGTTTCTAATATTAGATTTTTATGAGTCCCCTTTTTACTCAAAATGTCTAATAATAAATTTACACTTTCTAGTGCAATGTCTTTTCTTGGTTGTTTTATAGTAGTAATTCCTGGATTATAATATTCACTTATATCTAACCCATCAAAACCAACTAGTGAAATGTCTTTTCCAATTGTTAATCCTGAATCAGCAATAGCTTTTGCTACTCCTAAAGCCATTGTGTCTGCTGTTACAAATATTGCAGATATATAATTTTTCTTTTCCTTTAAATACCTTTTCATAACTTCATATGCTATCTTTGTTGAATATTCTCCAACAAGTAACTTTTGTGTATCAAACTGTATGCCAGCTTCATCTATAGCTTTTCTATATCCCCTTAATCTAGAATAACTCATTCCTAAGTCATTTTCTTCACCAATCATCACTGCTATATCCCTATGACCTAAGTTTATTAAAAACTTTGTTGCTTTATATGCTGCCTTTTCATTATCTATACCTACTGTTGAGTAAAGTCCCCTTCCTTTAGCAACTGTAGTATTTACAGATGTTAATATAACAGGCACCTCTAAAGCCTCCATTTTTTCTGGTGTAACACACTCAAAATTACCACCAAGACATATTGCACCTTGAAGCCTTTTTTCTTTTATAAATGACCTTAAAGTGTCAATATCCTCATCAAAATTGCCATAGCTTTGCTGCAATATCATAGTATACTTAGTATCATTTATAGTATTAGCTATAAGATTTAACATTTCAGAAAAAAATGGATTAAACACACCTTTTACCAATACTCCTATATTCATAGAGTTATTTTGTTTTAAAATTCTAGCACTGTTATTTGGGATATAATTGCTCTCTTTAATTATCTTGTTAACCTTTTCTCTAGTACTCTCCTTAACATCTGGATGATTATTTATCACCCTAGATACTGTGCTAACACCAACACCTGCTAACCTGGCAACATCCTTAATATTCATTTATTAAACCTCCTAAAAGTATCCCTTTTTAGGACATTTTGGTATCGTTCCCATAAGTATGTCGTATAAAAATCCCTATGTAACATAGGAATTTTTATACATACTTATAATCTGCTAATATTTATTAAATGAGAGCTTAAACTATTAACCCTTTACTGAACCTGCTGTTAATCCAGTAGCTATGAATTTTTGTAATGCCATGAATATGATAACTATTGGTAATGAAGCTAAGATAGCTGCTGCTGAATATTCTGTCCAACATATACCTTGTGACTTATTAACAAAACTATATAATCCAATAGACATAGTCCATTTTGCTTGGTCTTTAATAATTGCTGTTGTATAAATAATTTCACTATATGCATTTATGAATGCAAATAAGAATATTACAAGTAACATGTTCTTAATTAGTGGTAAAATTATTTGAATAAATGTTTGGAAAGTAGTTGCTCCATCAACATAAGCAGCTTCTACAAGGTCATCTGGAATACCATCCATATTACCTTTCATAAGCCATACATTATATGCACTACCACCACATTGAATTAATACAAGCCATAGTAAACTATCCATACCATTAAACTTGTAAACTATACTTAACATAGCTGGTAAAGCCATTGAAGTTGGGAACATTTGAAGTATTAATAAAAACATTAACCCCTTACTTCTTCCCTTAAATCTTATCTTAGAAAATGCAAAACCTGCTGGAATTGTTAATAATAATTGAACTACTGCTATTGTGGTACAAACCTTAAGAGAATTCCATACCCAAGTTGTAAATCCCATTTCTGTAAATACTTTTTTATAGTTAACTAAAGTAAATGTTTTTGGAAAGACACTTGTAGTAAATGAGTTACCTTTTATAACTGAAGTTGTTAATACAAGTAATATTGGGAATAATACAATTATCATTAATATCCATAATCCAATTCTACATAACCATGCACTTGTCTTTTGTGCTGGTGTTAATCTATCTACATATGGTTCATATTTTACATCATTATTTTTAGACATCTGCATATTACTTTACCTCCTCAAATTGTCCAGATAACTTCATTTGTACATAAGATATCAATGCAAGTATTACGAATACTATAATTCCTAATGCTGCACCTGTTGCATATAATTCTTTCTTAACAGCGAATTTATATATAACTGATGCTAAGATATCTGTTTTACCAGCATAAATACTTTCACCTGCTGGATTACCATTAGTAACTAAGTATGCTGAACCGAAGTTATTGAAGTTAAATGAGAATGATGATATTAATAATGGATAAGCTGTGTTTGCTAATGATGGTAATGTAATCTTTATAAATTGAATAAATTTACCTGCTCCATCAACATCTGCAGCTTCATAATAATCTTTAGGAATTGATGCTAAAGATCCAATACAAATATTCATCATGTAAGGGAATCCAAGCCATATATTAATTAATATTAACCACATTCTTGCAAAGAATGGATCTTCTAGCCATAAAATTCTATTACTATCTGACATTATACCTAATGAAACTAATATATTGTTTATAGCACCTTCTGAACCATGTAAAAGACCTTTCCAAGAAAGTATTGCAACTGTTACTGGAAGTGCCCATGGTAATATTAATATAGCTTTATAAATTGCTCTTTCTTTAACATTTTCATTATTTAAAAGTAATGCTGCTATAAGACCAACTAAAAATGAACCTCCAGTTGATAGTAAAGCAAAAATTACTGTCCATCCAAATACAGGAAATAATGATGATGAAAATTTACCATTAAAGATTTGCAAGAAATTATCTATTCCTATAAACTTCCAATTCCCATTTAATCTATTATCACCACAATAATCTGTAAATGAAATGAATATTGTATACAATATTGGTAGTACTGTAAATATAAATATTGCAATAGCTGCTGGTAATAAATAAGGTATTGCAATTCTTGTATTCTTCTTATTTTCTACTGCCATGGTAAAAAAGTCCCCTTTCAATAATTAATAAACATATTATAAGTATTTCTCAGAAAAATAAGGAGGAGAAAAACTCCTCCTATTTTCTTTATATAAAATCTTATTACATTTGATCCTTCATGTCTTGAACAATCTTAGCTGCAGCTTCTTCTGGAGTTGATTTTCCTTGAAGAACAGCCTTTATTCCGTTAGCACCTGGATCCCACATGTAAGAAACTTCTTTTACGTTTGGTGTTGGAGTAGCAAATTCTGCTTGTTCAACGAATCCTGCCATTATTTCATTAGACTTGAAGCTATCGCTTTCTATAACACTCTTAGAAACTGGCATTCTGTTTCCTTTTTCTAATAAAATATTAGCAACTTCATCATTAGATGTTAAATACTTAAGTAATGCCCATGCAGTAGTCTTTTCTTTATCTCCTGCTTGAGAGTTAACAAATGCTGCTTGTACACCTAAGAATGGTTTTGGGTTCTTTCCGTTTATTGTTGGGATAGGAGCAACTTTGAAGTTAACACCTGCTTCTTTCATTGTAGCAACATCCCATGGTCCTGAAATATAGAATGCAGTGTTTCCTGCCTTAAAGTCATCTCTTGCCTTATCTGGACTAATATCAGCTGTCATTAATCCATCATCTACTAAACTCTTCAAGAAAGTAAGACCCTTAATAGCACCTTCATTTCCTAATCCAATATCAGATGTATCTAAACCATCATCAGTGCTCTTAAATACATATCCACCTTGAGCTGATAACATTGTATAAGAATGGTAGAAGTTAGTTATGTCATATTCAAATCCTAACTTATCATCCTTAGCCTTCTTAACTAAGTCTTCCATAGTTGCTGGAACTTCTGGACATTTATCTGTATTGTAGAATAAAGCTACACATTCTTGAGCTATTGGAACTGCATAGTACTTACCATCCCACTTACCAGCTGATAAACAAGATTCTGTAAGTTTAGATTCATCAATTATTCCATCTGGAACTTCTTCTAAGTATCCTGCTTTTTGACCAGTTCCTAAGTTATCTGCTGCAATACCAAAGTATAAAGCTGGTCCTGAAGAACTCTTAGCTGCATCCATGTAACCTTGCATATCGTTTTGGTCATTTTGGAAAGTAATTTCTACTCCATTATCTTTTCCCCATTGTTGTATTATTGGATCTAAAGCATTATGCTCATCTTCAGTTAAGTGGTCCCAAACAACTAACTTATCTGCATATTCAGTTGAAGATGAACCTCCATTACTTGAAGAACCTCCATTGTTATCATTGTCTCCACAGCCTACAAATACTGAAGCCATCATCATTGTAGCCATTGCAGCTGCTAAAACTTTTGTACGTTTACTCATCATATTAAATTCCTCCTCATATTTGTCCTTAAATATATATTAAATCTTAGTTTTAAGATTCAACTCTAATTAAGTCATATATTAATTGAAACTTGTCCGAATTTGATTTAATGTTCGGCATCGTTTCCAACTTTATTTTTATTTTACTACTTTGTGCAAACATTTTCAAGTGTTTTTTCATATTTTTTAAATTTTTTTTAACTTTTCTTCCTTAAAAAGTACAAATATAACTTTAAATAATGCTGCTTGATTAAAATCTCTAATATCAAAACCTGTATATTTTTCTACTTTGTCTAGTCTGTATATAAGAGTGTTTCTGTGAATATATAACTCCTTTGCACCCTCACTTAAATTCAAACCACAATTAAAAAATACTTCTATTGTCTTTATCATTTCGTTATCAAGTCTAATGAACCCATCATAAAATCTATTTATAAGTTCTTTTTTCTTATAATCATTTATATTATCAACCATTTCTTCAAATATAAGATCATTTTCCCCTAATATATTAATTGAAATATTAAACTTTTTAACTAAGTCTATTTTTTTTATAGAACTTTTTAAGGCATCTCCTAAATCAGAATACCTATCTATATTACAGTAACTTATAATTATCTTTCCACCTATATCTGATGTTATTGTTTCAAAAAGACTTTCTGCATGGTCATATATATCATCTAAAATTCCCAACACCAAAATTTTTCCTTCATATTCCATAACAACATTTCCATCTTGGCTATAACCATTTTGAACAATTGAAAAAACTTCCTCAAAGCTTTTTTCTGTATAAATATAAAGCATTTGAAATTCCTTCATAAGAAATGGATAGACTTTACTTAGTTCATCTTCTTCAATATTTTTTCCATCTATAACTTCTAAAATAATATTATATTTTCTATCATTTAATTTTTTAATATTTGTTTTTATATAACTAGATAAAAGTGGTAAAACTCTTTCATCCTCTTTTGCTACTTCTACTATAAAATCTTCATTAGCTATTTTTAATGTAGCTTGAACCAAACCATCTTTTGGGCAAAAATTTGGAGATGCATAAATGTCTCCTACTAATTTTTTTAACTTAAAAGGAATTTTAGATGTTTCCTCAATTTCCTTCATAAGTTTAAATAGCATCTTCATATACACACCTCTCAAATAAATTTTAAAATTATGCTAATCTTACTTCTGTTTCTTTATCAAATACATGAATCTTAGTTGGGTCCATGTGAACTCTTGCTTTTTGTCCAACCTTTAATTCAGTTGTTCCATTAACTCTAATAGTTATATTGCTTCCTGCATTTTTAGTGTATATATAACTTTCAGCACCCATTAATTCAACAACTTCTACTCTTACTCCAATTACTTCTTCTGGTTTTTCATCTATTAATTCTTCATCATCACTTAAATGTTCTGGTCTAATACCAAATGTTACAACCTTGTCCTTTAATAAAGCTTCATTTAATTTCTTCGCCTTTTCTTCTGGTAAAAGAATCTTTTCTCCATCAAAAGTAGCATAAACCTTTCCGTCTTCAAAAGATAATTTACCATCTATAAAGTTCATTTGAGGGCTTCCTATAAAGCTTGCAACGAACTTATTTGCTGGATAGTTGTAAATATTTTGTGGAGTATCAACTTGTTGTACAATACCAGCCTTCATAACAACTATTCTTGTACCCATTGTCATAGCTTCTGTTTGGTCATGTGTTACATAGATAAATGTAGTTTGTAATTTATGATGTAACTTAGATATTTCTGTTCTCATTTGAACTCTTAACTTAGCATCTAAGTTTGATAAAGGTTCGTCCATTAAGAATACCTTAGCATCTCTTACTATAGCTCTTCCTAAAGCAACTCTTTGTCTTTGACCTCCTGATAAAGCCTTTGGCTTTCTGTCTAATAAATGTTCTATTTCAAGAGCTCTAGCTGCTTCTGTAACTTTCTTTTCTATTTCTGCCTTTGGAACTTTTCTTAACTTTAATGCAAATGCCATGTTATCAAATACTGACATATGTGGGTATAACGCATAACTTTGGAAAACCATTGCTATATCTCTGTTTTTTGGTTCTACATCGTTTACTAATTTATCCCCTATATATAATTCACCTTTTGAAATTGTTTCTAATCCTGCTATCATTCTTAATGTAGTTGACTTACCACATCCAGATGGTCCTACAAATACTATAAATTCCTTATCTGCTATTTCTAAGTTAAAATCCTTTACTGCACATACATCTCCTGGATATATTTTGTAAATTCCTCTTAATGAAAGACTTGCCATGTTTAATTTCCTCCTTAATCTTTACCTTTAAAATTCTTTAATCTTTATTGCCATGATATTATTATACCTCTTGATATGGTTTACAGCCATTGATAAACATTACAAATAATACTTTACTTTTTTGTGAAAACCTCTAAAAAATTAGGATATATTTGCTATAAAAATAAACTTTTATCTTTATGCTCTCATTGCATCTATAGTTTCAAGACTTAATCCTGTTCCCTTTATAATTATTTCTATTGGGACATTCATACATAATAAATTTCTTACTATTATATTAACTCCACTATTATCAATAAACCTTCCTATTTCTTCTATAGAAAGACCAGATGCTTCTGATATTAATTCTATAGATACATTCATTTTTAAAAGATTTCTTATTATTTCTCCAACTTTTCCTTGTTCAACTTCCACTTCATTAAGTTTTTCAGAATTTATTATAATGTCAGCAACTCTTTTAAGTTTTAATCCTGTAACTTGAACAATACTTTCAATAGAAAAGTCAAGTTCCCACATTTTCCTTACTATAGATGAAAAAATTTCATTTTCTCTAATATTTATTAATCTGTTAATAGGCATATCTACTGCTTTTGATATATCTTCTATTGGCATATTAGTACTTATTAAATCACTTACTACCCTTTTATATTTTGAAGTAATTTTATCTTCTTCAGGTATAGGTTCAAATTTGTTTTCTTCTTTTTGTAAAAATTTTTCATTTCTTATAACTTGAAATCCATCTTTTTTATCATTTTCAATAGTCTTTTCACTAAAAGCAATAACTTCTTCCTTCTTTATCTCATTTTCACAAGCTTTTTCTTCTTTAATAATATCCTTCTTTATATTTTTATTGATTATTTTATTTTTTTTATCTTTAACAAAAGGACTTAAAATTTTATTCTTTAATTTTATTAATTTTCTATTAACTTGTCTTTTTTTCACAATATATGTCCCCCCTAAAGTACAATAGAAATTTTCTTTAGTTATTTTACCCTAGCCTCTCTTTATATAGTATTTTCTAACCATAATAACCATTGCTTCCATAGATATTACCATTACTACTGCTAAAATTAATGCTTGTGTATATATTGGGTCTTCTGTTCTTACTATTTCTTTATCATTAGCATTAGATGATTTTTTATTTGTTGTATTTTTATTTTCTTTTTCATACTCTTCTTTACTTAAAGTTGATTTATATACTTTAGGATTAAATATATATGTATATCTTTCAACTATTCCATCTTTATTTGTGTCTTCTTCCCCTTCTACTGAAATGCTCATTTTAAAACTTACATATGTATTTAATCTTAAATAGACGTTTTTTACTCTAAGCTTTAACCCTTTTAGTTCACTTAATTTTCCTGAAAAAATATCAACCTTTCCATATTCCTTATCATCCATAACTATTTTTACATTATAATTACTAATAATACCCTTTTCTATAGCTTCTTCTAAGGTATAATTTTCTCCAAAACTTGTATTTTTTATATAACTGTCATCAAACTCAATATAATCTACATATCCCTCTTCATTCCATGTATTGTTTATTGTAAATTCATGGTCTTTCCCATTTATAGGACACCAAAACTCTTCCCCACCAAGGTCTTTGTCTTCGTCAGCCATAACATTTATATAAGGAATACTTATAAGAGAACTTATTAATGCAAGACATAGGAAAAAAATCACACCTATATATCCTATTTTTTTCATAAAAACTCCTCCATTACCCATTAATATTCTTTATTATAACATATGACCTTCTTATAATAAATTCAAAAAAAATGTGCAAACATTATGTTTGCACATTTTTTATAGCTATTTTATAGCTCCAAAGTCTATAGATATAACATCTGTCTTCTTTAATGGTTCTATTTCTATAACAGATATAACATCCATTGGTAAATTTACAATTTCTGAAACTTCTTCTTGTGCCAATCCCATTTGTAATAAATTTTTTGCTATTTGAATTATGTCATCATTTCCTTTAAGCTTCATAATTCTGCTTATGGCTAATCCTGTTGCTTCTGCAATATACTTAGAAGATATTTTCATATCTATTAAATTCTTTGCTATAGCTTCCATTTCTATATCTTCTTTAACTGTTCTAATTTCCTCTAAAGTTAAACCAGTTGCTTTTATTATATTTGCCATTGGCATTTGCATAGTTAATAAGTTTCTAACTACATCTGCCACTGTATTTTCTTCATAGTCTTCATAATTTACTGGTTCTTCTGAAACATAAGCTTTAACTTCTCCAACTGTTAATGCAGTAGCATGAGCTATATCCTCATATGCCATTCCCATAGAATATAAATTCTTAGCTATTGAAATAACTCTATATTGTTCTTTTATTCTTTCAACTCTTGTTACCTTTAATCCAGTTGCTTTTGCTATTTTTTCTAATGACATATTAGCATCTATAAGTTTTCTAGCTATACTTAATATTCTTTCATCTTCCCAATTTTCATCAAAAGAAGCTGACTTTTCTTCAGACATTATTTCATTTAATCTTTCTTCACTTAATCCAGTTGCAAGTTTTACTTCATCCATTGCCATATTCATGTCTAGTAAATTCTTTGCTATAGTTACAACTCTATCTGCATCTTTAAGTCTATTTACTTTTTCTAATGCAATTCCTGTAGCCTTTACAATATCTTCTGAAGTAATATTTATTCCTGCTAAAGTTCTTATAAGTTTTAACGTTCTATCACTTTTAGGCTTTGAAGGTTTCTTCTTTTCTTCTACCTTTGGTGCTTCAAAAGGATTCATTCCTTGATTAATATCTTGTTGATTTTGTTGTACATACCCCTTTGAATTTTGATACATAAACTCATTTTGTTGTTGATTTGGTTGTACATTTTGTTGCATATATTCATTTGTTTGTCCATAACCATTTTGTTGGAAATTTGGTTGTTGTATATTCTGTTGACTATAACCATTTGGTTGTTGTATATTTTGTTGACCATAGCCATTTTGTTGAAAATTAACATCTTGTCCAACATAAGCATTTGGCTGTTGCACATATCCATTTTGAACAAATCCGTTTTGCATTTGCATTCCTTGAACTGCTGCCATATTGTTTTGAAGATTTGGCATATTTTCACTTACCTTTGATGTCTTTACAATATTTTTATTTTCTTCTAAAGCATCTTCAAGCTTTTTATTCATATCTTCAATTTCTTTCTTTCTTGCTTCATCTAAAAGCTTTTGAGCATCTAAAATTTTCTTTTTTTCCTCTCTAAGCTTAGTAAGTTCTGCAATTAAATCTATTCTATCATCTTCATTATCATCTATAATAGGTTCTGTTACTTTTGCAAACTTTTTCTCTTCATGAATAGTAGCTTTTTCTTTAGGAACTTCTGCTTCATTTTTCACTAAGTTTTGAGAAACTTTTTCTTCTTCCACTATATCTTCTTTTGGCTCTTTCTTAATTAAATTTAAATTACCAATAGGAAGTTTTTTCTTCTTAGGCTTTTCCTCTACAGTAGGCTTTTTATACTGCATTTCTTCTTCTTCTTCTTCATTTCTATCCTTTTTAGGTTCAGTTATCTCCCAGAATATAACTGCTAATATAAGACCAACTATTAATATAATACCTGTTGTTGATGATAAAAACTTCATTACCCAACCTAATTTAGGAATTGTAAGAATATGCTTACCTATAATATCATCCTTTGTTATAGGGTCATCTGCATTAGTATTACTTGAAGAAATACCTTGAGTAATAACTTGGTCTCCATCAATACTTATAATTTGGTGAGTAACCCTTTCCTTATCACCTGAATCTGTTGTACGAACATAGGTAACAACATCTCCAACCTTATAACTATCTCTATTCTTTTTAATTACTGTAATATAATCTCCTGGTTTAATCTCTGGTTCCATTGACCCAGTTAATACTACTTCATTCATATAATGAGATATACTATAAATAGTCGAATTATTTGCTGCAAGATTACCTATTAAAACATAGCCTAAAACTATACAAATTAAAATAAAGCCAACATTTTTTACTATAGCCATTGTATTTTTTGAGTCTTTACTTTTTACTCTTGCCATGTTTTCTTTCCCCCCTTTTATAATATGTTTCCATTATATCACATATTTTCATATGAATGAATACGTTTCGACTTTTTTTTAGGATTTATTTTGAAAATTTTGTTTCATTTCTTACATTTATGCTATTTAATATTTTATTATCCTTATAGTTTCACCTTTAATTATTATGGTATTACATCACTAAAAGTAATATTGTCAATATATATATTCCCCTTTGCCCAATATCCTATCCATATACAAGTTATAGAATTAAAATCAAAATTTTCTGGTTTCCATATTCCATTTTCCTTAGTTGTGTTTTTTTGAAGATTTAATAAATCCACACAAATAGTTTTCCATTTTCCACTTTCTATTTTATTATCATACTTAAAAGAATCTGCTGTAAAATTTTCACACCATCCCGCTATTTGATTTCCCTTTGAATCTCTTAAAGCAACAAAGGGTGAACCTTCTACCCCTTCACTTTCATTAAATATATCAAAAATTAAATACTTATCTATATAAGAAGATAAATTTAAAACTTCCCCATTATCATACATTATCTTTGTTCTAAAATCTTCAGGCTTATCTTTATAAGAATTTTTTAAATCTACATTTAAAACTACTTTATGATTATCATTAATCATAACCCCATCTTTAATAAAATCAAAGCTATTTCCTTCAATACATTCTATTTTGCTATCATCATTCCAAGAATTATAAAGAGTTCCTTGGTAGATTTGTTTATTATCTTCTTTAATATCCTCTTTATTTTCTTCTTCATCTTTTACTGTATCAGATGAAACACTAACACTACTTTCACTAGAAGTTTCATTATTTACTAAAGTTTCAGTTGAAACCCTAACCTTATTTCCTGCAATATTTTCTAAATTTATAAATCTATTATAAACAAAAATTCCTGCTGCTAAAATAATTCCTACTACTACAACAAAATTTATTATAGATAGTATATTCCCTGTTTTTTTAATAGGATCGTTTTTATAATTTTTAAGAACACCTTTAGGATATGAATTAATCATTATTACAATAGAAATAAGCATAAAAATTAAAGATACCCCTAAAAATATTAATCCAGTTTTTAACCCTTTGAAAAAGGATAGATAAGTAATACTCATCATTATAATTCCTGGCAATATTGTTATAGTATTAAAGGTGGTTTTCTTTCTTTTATTCATATTATTTGTAACTACTCTATCATAAATTCTCCATATAATAACTATAGTTAAAACTGCTGCTGAAATTATATAGGTTATTTCTAAATTCATAATATCAAACTTATAATCATATAAAAAACTTGATATAGTAATACTTACTAATATAAAAGTAATCATAAACCTAAGCATATCTACAATATTAAGCTTTCTATGTCTCATATTTTTTCCAATAATAAAATGCTTTATAATTAAAAACATTATAGAAGCTATTGATAAAATTAAAAAAGCTATAGAAAAATAATTAACCCCATCTTTAAACATATAAAAGCCAATTCCAGAAGCTCCACTTATAATTAAAAACATAATTAATAATACAATCACCTGAAATACCATAAAAATCCCCTTTACTTCAAAACAAAATATTTATTTTATAGCATTTTTCAAAAATTCCTTAGCTCTCTTTCTCTCTTTTTCTAAAACAGATTCAACATTATCAAAATTCATTTCAAATGCTTTAGAATTTGATGTAATATTATTTGCTAATCTATCTTGCATACTAAATAACTTAAGTAATGTATCAATTCTTGAATTCATAGATTTCCCTTTACTTTTTCTCTCAAAAACCACAAAAGGAGTATTTAAAATTATTGAAAATACACATCCATGAAAAGAATCTGTACACATAAGTTCACAATTATCAATTAGGTACACAAATTCACTTGGGTCTACAGAATATATGAATTTATTTTTTTTATCTAATAAATTTATAACTTTTAAATTTTTTTCCTTTGCAAAATCTTCTATCTTTTTCTTTGTTTCATCTGAAGCTGGTCCTAAAAAATAAGTAAGAATAAATTTTTGTTCTAAATTTAATTTAGGTTTTTTAGCTATAGAACGCCATTCTTTATTAGTAAGCATTAAGGTTGGGTCTACTAAAACAGTTGCTTCTCTACCTGTTAAATCTTTTACAATATCAGCTCCTGCTTCCTCTCTAACAGAAATATAATCTAAACCATTAATCCATTCCTTATAATTAGCTTTTTTCTCTTCTGGAATCTCACTTATTCCAAAACTAGCTGAATATGATATTCTTTGACCTTTTTTAGCAAAAGTTAAAAAATCAAGTTTAGAATTAAAATAAAAAGATGGATTCCATACCTGGTCACTTCCACATACAAAATAATCATAGAAATCTGGTAAATCTTTTGGAATATTGGTTTCTGTTACAGAATATTTGCTTTTTTTAACATACTTCTTATCAAAATCATGAAATCTCTTTTCTCTTAAAAATGTATTAAGTTTATTTTTCTCAAAACTACTCATATTATAATAAACACTTGAAATTATGTTTTTAATAAAAACCTTATATGGCTTTGTAATAACTCTTTTATTGATATTATTTATTGTTTCTGCTTCACAACCAATAGATTCTAAAACCTTTTGAACTGCATAGTTTTGTAGCCTATTTCCATAATTAGGCTTGTCATTTGTTATAGTCATTATTCCTACTTTCATTTAAATCTCTCCATCTTATTATCTTCTAATTTATTTTTTTATTTTATAATTTATAAAAAATTTTGGAGAAATGTATATAAGCAAACAATTTCTAAGCACTCCAAGTTTTTTATAAAATCTAGCATAATATTTTATATATTTCTTATTCTTTTTTATAACATCTAATACCTTTTCATAGGCATCATCACTTATTCTATCAGCTTTCTTAAACTTAATAACCTCATCAATATTATACATAATCTTTGTAGCAACATATATATGTATTTCTTTATTCATATTTTTATCATTATAATATTTTTCCATATAGTCATTAGTTCTCAAAGCAGATTCTAAGGAATCTATTCTAGATAAAGTAAACTTTTGTACTGCTGAATCATCTCTTTCACAATAATTAAATAATACTTTATTTAAAACAATACCTTTATTTGAATTACATAAAACTTTAATTATAAATTCATGGTCTTCACCATATCTTGCTCCTTCTGTAAATTTAATATTGTTTTTTATAACAATAGATTTCTTTACAGCAAATGCACAAATATGGTACATAAACTTATAATGCAAAAGGTCTATTAACATTGTTTTTGAATCCATAACCACATTATATTTATTATAATCTGCAAATTTTTTCCTACTCTTATATTTAAAGAACATAATATCAACATCATTTTTTTCTACTGTTTCTATTATTGTTTCACAAAGAGTATCTTCAACATAATCATCAGAATCTAAAAAGTACAGAATTTCCCCATTAGAGTTTTCTATTCCAACATTTCTTGCAACGCTTACTCCCTCATTTTTCTTTTTTATTATCTTATATTGTATATTACTTTTAGATAAGATTTTCTTTGCAGTTTCTGAACTATTATCTTTAGAACCATCATCTATAAATATAATTTCAAAATTATCACATGTTTGATTAATTAATGAATTTAAGCTTCTTTCTAACCAATTTTCACAATTATAACATGGAATAATAATACTTATCTTCTTATAATCCATAACTTGTCCTTTCTTGTTATATATAATACTATTCTTATTTCTTTAAAAACATCTATATTTTATCATAAATATTAAATAAAAGAAAATGTATTATTATTTACTTTTTGTAAAAAATAAAAATGGAGGTGTTATATTAGTAGCTTTTAGCAACTAATATAACACCTCCATAAAAATTTTCTAATCACTTAAGATTATAATGAAAATACTTTACTCTCCTATTTGCTAATATCCACTATACATCTCAGTAATTTCATAGTTACTTATATCTTTTATTACTACAGTTTTAGCACCTTCTGGTATTTCTATATCATTTGACCATTTTGTTTTTCCATTATGGAAAATTAATAAAATCCTTTTATCTATTGCTTTTACATCACTAGGAATATAAAAATAATTTTCACTAGTATTTACTGCCCAAGTTGATGGTATTGCCTTATTATCATCCCAGGTTCCATTTATATCTGCACCATCATAACTTATATATAATTTAGCTTCAGTAATCCAACTTGAATGAGGTACTATTACTTTAACTCCTTCATAAGCTATCTTATATATATAATTTATAATCGTCTCTCCACTAATTGTTCTCACATCGCCAACATTAACTGTTTCATTATTAAAAGTAACCTTTTCAAAAGCATATTTATTACCAATATCCTTTTGTTGTTTAATTTCATATTCACTATTGATATATTCATGTTCAGAATCTGCAAGAGAATTTCCACTTTCATCAATATAGTTTATTGTCACATTACACTTATTATAATAATATGTTACAGTTTTATTAGAATCATAAGTTCCAGTAAATGTTTTATTTTTATTTATATTATAATAAGAACCATTATACTGAATTTGTTCCTTAGCTGTTATTGAATAAGTATCTGTTGATTTTCCATAATGTTTTTCAGTACTAAGAATTATATCTTTATTAGTATTATCACGATATTCTACAGTAACACATTTTAATTTTTTATATTTAAATGTTATTTCTGTGCCTTTTTCACTATACTTAGCAGTAATACTAGAATCCCCATCAACTTCATAACCTTCTATGTCTTTAGCTTTTATTGTTGTTGTTTCTCCATCCATACCTTTATAAGTATCACTACCAATTACATTATTATTTTCATCAACATAGTTTACTTTTATTGAACCATTTGCTGCCACAGTATTTTCTGTTGAACCATTAGTACAAATATATACTCTTTGAGTACTAAAGTAATATAACGCTCCTGAGGTATTATTTTTGTTATCACTTACTGTTATAGTTGACTGTTTTAATTTTTCTAACTGTTCTTTTTGCAAGATAACCCCTTTCCATCCAGCAAATGGTGTTTTATCAGCTTCATAAGATTTATCTCCTACTTTTATTGTTGTTGAATTTCCCCAATATCCAGTGTCTGGAATTTCAAAATTAATATTAGGCTTTATATTTTCCATAGTAACATTTATTGTATTTAATCCAACTTTCAAATCTGTTGTTACTACTTTATCTTCATATCCCTTGCTTATAACAGTTATACTACTAGCACCTGCATTTGCTTTAAAATCATACTTTGAAGCATTATTACAATGAAGCTTATTATCATTCCATATTGCATAAACATCATCTAATATATTCCCTGATGTATCCTTTGCAATAATTTTAACTTCTGCTACGCCTTCAACAATTTGTCCAGTAGATTGTCCTTCTTTAAAAGAATCTTTGTAATTTTCACCAGTTCCATCTTCATCCCATCCTGGGTTATTTTCTTGTGTAGCTTTTGCTATAAGATTTCCCTTTATATTAAGAGTAATATTATTATTATCATTTCTTAAATTTTTTAATATTAACTTATAAGTTACTTTGTATTTAAAGTTAGGTTGTAAAGCTAATGTACAGTCAGCATTTTTTCCTTCAGTTCCACTATAAACAATAGGTTTTTCTGAAGTATAAGTTTTAGTTTCTATACTACTTTCTGTACCATCATCATTAACTTTTATTTTTTCAACATTTATTTCTACCCCAAACTTTTCTCCATCAATATCGCTTCCTCCTGATGAGCCACCTTCCTCCATAGTAACATTAGGTATTTTAATGTTACTCTTTAAAGTACCATTAGATTCGTATATATCTGAACTCATATAGTTTTGTGAAACATAACCAGATTTACTAAAAACTAAATCAATAATACCTGGAGTAATATTTAATGAATAACTTCCATTTTTATCAGTTGTGATAGAAGTTCCATCACCTGCAACTACAGTTACTCCTGATATGCCTTTTCCTTTACTATCTACTACTGTTCCTGAAACATTCATCTTAGTTCTAGAAGAAGTTTCAGCATTAACTGTAAGTTTTGCAAAGTCTATACAATAAGAATCTCCTGATGTTCCTATTCTTGCATCATCAATAAGCAATTGTAACCCTTCATTTGCTCCAGTACCTGCATATTTTTTTATTAAATATAAATATTCTTCATTGCAGGCTGTACCGATTTGTATATCTTCATTTGCGGAGAGCGTTACAAGCGTTTTTCGATTCGCACCAGTCAAATCAGCAATTTGTATATTTGGTAATGCTTTTTGGTGATACATTTTTTCGTTTGCTGCTCCTGCATTAGCACTTGTCAAAATGATTTTACTTGAATTTGCTGCTAAATAAGGATAACCACCGCTCCATTCCAAATAGCTGGTACAGTTTTCATTATTATGAGTACATGATAAACTAGAGCAAAGAGTGAATTGGGTTTTATTCGAAAAATCAATATATTGTATATTGGCATATGATGAAGTTTGAGGCTCAATGTAGAAGAAACCATTTTCAGTTTCAGCGCCATCTCCATTTCCTGATGCAAGAGTGCCGAAGAAGTGAATTTCCGATGGTTCTGCTTCACTTTGAGGGAGATCATCTGAAGAGGATATATCCGAAAAAGAGTCTGATGTAGGGAAAGAAAATGTGTGGCAGCCGGACATCAGAAAAATAAGAAAAAACAAAGCTATACATATTTTAGACACTATATGCAACTCCGTTCTAGGCTCTCAGTAAAAAAATCTGACCAAATTGCAAGCAATTTGGTCAGATTGAGGAAATTAGGCGGGGAATACGTTGAAAGCCACGCCTGAGGTGGTCCATACCAAATTACTACCAGATGTATTTAGCCACTGGTTACTACTAACACTAAGTGCTAGTTTAATACGCTGTACCCCAGAAGAAACGGTCATAAGATCAACAACAGAGTCTCTGAGTGTTGAAGCGTCTGTTGCATCAGGCCACAAGATGCAATTTGTTCCGTTGATATGTCGATTAATTGTATAGCCGTATCCGACGATTGGTGCTTTAGCTGTGTACAATCTCCAATTGCCGGTAGGATGCTGCCTAAGTATCCAAAATTCGTTGTCATTGCCAGACAGATTTCCCATAAAGACGTTGGCGTTGTTGTAAGCACCATCAACTACCATGTTTTGTGCTCCAATAGAAAAAGTCGTTGCAGTATCAGGTACGGCCCGTAGTGTTACATCAGCAGCAAATGCAGATATAGCAGTAACTGTTGCTAACACAAATCCCGCGGTCACAGT
>OLNP01001092.1_pt1 | contig 24480 bp, 17 predicted proteins | sample 1671951 | NCBI WGS metagenome assembly OLNP01 (sample SAMEA3136629, study PRJEB25190) | human gut metagenome | biome: human gut; feature: human-associated habitat; material: faeces | place: Austria | collected 2013
CAACGTACATTTGACACACAGCTTGCTTTGTTTTGAATTCGTCGAACTCACGTTAATATACAATCTGTTGCATTAGCAATGTGATGCAACGATAATGGCCTGACTCAGGCAAAAGGCACACCAATGACCGTCTCTTGCCAAGAGGGAGTCATTTGTTTTGTTGTCGGTTGTGGCTTTGCACATAATGGTTTGGGGCTGTTTTGCCTCCTTTGACACGACATTAAGTATAATAGAAATAGGAAAATTTAAATAAACTTTTATGAAAAAGAGAATGGCGCTTTTGGCTTTGTGGGCCGTCTGCGGCTTCACGGCATTGTCGGCGCAGAACCTGGCTTTGAAGTCCAACTTGCTATATTGGGCAACGACAACACCAAACATCGGTGCAGAGTTGTCTTTTGCAAGGAAGCATTCCGTGCAGGTCTTCTATGGGCTCAACCCGTGGAAGTCGTCTTCGGGCAAGAGTCTGCGCCACTGGTCTCTGCAGCCTGAGTACCGGTATTGGTTCTGCGAGAGCTTCAACGGGTGGTTCGTAGGTGCCCACTTGATGGGCGGTGAGTTCAACGCGTCGAATGTCGACATGCCTTTCGGCCTGTTCGACGGACTGAAGGAGCATAGGTATGAGGGCTGGTATGCCGGTGGCGGGGTGACGGTGGGCTACCAGTGGATGCTGTCGCGCCATTGGAACCTTGAAGCTTCCGTCGGCATAGGTTACGATTACATAAAGTACGACAAGTATGAATGCGGTTGGTGCGGCGAGAAGATAAAGTCGTCGCATTCCAATTACTTCGGCCCTACCAAGGCAGCGCTGAGCTTCTTATACATTTTCTAACGAATCGTTGTGCAAATAAAATACGGAAATGATGAGTATCAAACATAGTAGGCTATATATAATATGGTGTGTGTGCCTGGCGTGGCAGGCATCGGCGTCACTGGCACAGACGGCAGGGCCCAGGCTGGCCGGCGAAGGCATAGCCGTCGAAAACCTGAAGGTTGACAAGACAGACAGGCACCTCGTGGTGAGCCTCGACCTCAACCTCGACTCGCTCGACATGCCCGCCAACAGGCAGTTTGTGTTCACCCCGCTCGTAGAGGCAAAGGAAAACAACCGCACAATGCCGCAAATCGTAGTCAACGGGCGCAAGGCCGACATAACCTTCAGGCGCGGGGGGAGCAAGCGCTTTGCAGCCGATGTCACGGCCGTGCGCCGAAAGAACAACACCGAGCAGACCGTAAGCTACTCGGCCGTGGTTCCCTACGAAGAGTGGATGCGCAACTGCAATGTGCTCATAGCCCAAGACTTGTGCGGCTGCGGCGACACGCTCGACCGCGACGTGGTTGAGCTCAGGCGCCTGCGCTCGCCGTTCATGCCTTATGTCAGGCCGAAGGCCGAAGGCATAAAGGCCCGCGTCGACAGCGGCAAGGCATTCATCGACTTCCCTGTAGACAAGATAACGCTATATCCCGACTATCGAAACAACCCGTCGGAACTCGACAAGATAATACGCTCAATCAATGTTGTGAAGAACGACCGCAACACTTCAATCACGAGAGTCGAGATACACGGCTATGCCTCGCCGGAGTCGCCGTATGAGCACAACGCCTGGCTGGCCGACAACCGTGCCAAGACCCTGACCGAATATGTGCGCCGGCTCGTCAACCTGCCCGACACGGTGTTCAGGGTTAGCTCCACTCCCGAAGACTGGGCCGGCTTGCGCGATTATGTGGCCAAGTGCAGCTTGCCCAACCGCGACAAGATACTGGAAACAATAGACAACACCGGCCTCGACCCCGACGCCCGCGAATGGAAGATTAAGCTGACGTGGCCTGACGACTATCGGGTTTTGTTGCATGAGTGCTACCCGGCATTGCGGCATTCTGACTACAAGGTCGACTATGTGGTACGCCCGTTCACTGTCGACGAGGCACGGGAGATACTAAAGACCAACCCGAAGCTGCTCTCGCTCGAAGAGATGTTTCTCGTGGCACAGACCTATGAGCCCGGCTCGGATGATTTCAACAATGTCATGGAGACGGCCGTGCGCATGTTCCCCGCCGACACAACGGCCAACCTCAACGCCGCCTGCGCCAGGGTGGAGCTGGGCGACTTCGACGGGGCTGAAACCTACCTCGCCAAAGTGGGCGACACACCGCAAGCCATGCACCTGCGCGGCGTGATGGCCATGATGCGCGGCGACCATGCCGAGGCGCTCAGGCTCCTTGACGCCGCCATCGACGGAGGCGACAGCACAGCCCAACGCAACAAAGACATATTGCTCATGTAGGCTGAGCGTTGCCGGCGGGCGCACTGCGCCGCCTGCTGATACGACTGCAACATCAAATGAATATACAAATTATTTAATTACTTAATTGTTTTTATTAATTATGAAGAATGTAAAATTGTTTTCCATGGCATTGGCAGCGCTGATGCTTGGAGCTTGTTCGAGCGATGAGGTCGCTACGGACAACAGTCAGAACGGACCCCAATGGACTGCTGACGGTAAAGGTTACATCAACCTGGCCATCAACCTGCCTACGCAGCCCAGCACACGTGCTTGGGACGAAGGTAGCAACCTTGACGACGGAACGCCGACAGAGTATGATGTAAAGGATGCAACGCTCATACTCTTTACCGGTGCTGCAGGGACCTCTGATGCCCAGCTGACCGTTAACAGTGCCTATTCGCTTGACCTGAACTTCTACAACGAGGGCGCAAGTGACCAAATCACGACCACAACCAAGATTACCCAGGAAATCAACAAGATAGCCGACGACCAGAAAGTAATCAAGGCTCTCGTGGTGCTTAACAACAATGGGGTGTTCGGTGTCAATGCCAGCAATCAGCTGACCATCAACAACAATCCTTACACCGGCACGCTTGACGAGTTGAACAGCGCCTTGAAAGATAAGGTGGGAGCGGTAAGCATCAGCACCACGGCGGGCGGTGGCGCCGGCCTTCTCATGACTAACGCCGTGATGACCGACAAGTTGGGCGGCACTGTTGCTCCCACGGGGGCTAAGGTGGTTGGCCCGCTGGTTGAGATAGACCCGTCTGACATCAAGAACTCCGAGGCTGAGGCAGAGGCCGAGCCGGCTGCAAGCATCTATGTGGAGCGCGCCGTGGCTAAAGTCACCGTTACCGCCAAGGACGGCAACCTGACAGCCGGACAATACCCGCACAACAAGTTGGCATACAAAATATTGGGCTGGGCATTCGACAATACGAACACTACATCGAAGCTCGTCCGCACGGCCGAGGGCTTCAACGACTGGAGCGCATACGCTTCCGTGCATGTAAGCCCGAGCGATTACCGCATGGTTGGCGGCACTTACATTGCCCAAGACCTTGCCAGGGTTTACTGGGATAAGGATTACAATTACCTGAACGTGCCGTCTGACAACTCCGGATTGAAGACCGTTGGCGGCGCCCATGCCACCATCGACAATGTGCTCAGTGCCGACGGCGAGACAGCAGGCTATTGCTTTGAGAACACAACGAGCCTCTCGGATATGCTTGAGCGCAACCTTACCCGCGTAATCATCAAGGCTCAGTTCAACAACGGCGACCCGTTCTACACCGTAGACGATGAGCGCGACACTATCTGGCTCGAGAACGATGTCAAGAAAGAAGTGGCCGCACGTTTGCTCAAGCAGGGCGACAACACTATCTACAACTGGCTGAAAGAGAACGTAAAGGATGGCTCAACGTTTGAAAGCACCGACCTCGTGATAGGCTTCAGCACCGAAGAGGCCGGCCAGCGCACGGTGGCTTCTGTTGCTATCAGCGAAGCAGGAAAGAACAAACTGAAGGATCCCGCGGCCGCTCTCCCCGCCAATGTGGTGAACATTGCCAACAACTTGATAGAGTTCTATTACTATGCCAACGGCATTTCTTACTATCCGGTTTACATCAAGCACTTCGGTGACAGCCAGACCCCGTGGACTGAAGACAACCCCACTTATGGCGGCGAGGATGCCAATTTCTTGGGCCGTTACGGCGTATTGCGCAACAACTGGTATCAGATTGATGTGACAGGCATACGCGGTCTTGGCAGTCCTAATGTCGATGAGGTGACCGGCGAGCCTGTTGACAAGGTCAACTACTACATCTCTGTTAGCATCAACGTCCTCTCGTGGGCCAAGCGTTCACAGAGTGTTGAGCTCTAATTCTGTAGACACACCATTGATTTACCGGGGCGGCAATGCCGCCGCCCCGGTTTTCTGAAAGGAGATTGGCGGGCCATTCCAAGTGTGGAGTGAACCGTATTTCCCGGCCGCAGGGGGAAAAGAATATGCTTGCGGGAGTCTGTTTGGACAATGAAAGCGCAAGGCTTGCCTATCCATGCCGGGCAGGGCGTTTCGCCGCCGCAGTGGCAACAGGCGCATGCTTGCGGTCTGTGTGCGGGCGACGTGGCATCGACAGCAAGGCCGGTTGGTCGTGGCAGCCTTTGATAAAGATGGAAATTTAATGTAACTATATATGACAATGCGATATCTAAAAACCAGACTGATGGCGTGGCTGTGGCTACCGTTGGCATCGGCAGCGGTCGTCTCATCCTGTGACATGATGCACGAGGACCGCGACGACTGCCCCATGGGGCTTTACCTGAGCTTCAGGTATGACTACAATCTGGAGCGCGCAGATATGTTTGGCGACCATGTCGGTGCCGTTGACGTTTATGTGTTTGACGACGAGGGCTACTACGTCACCACACTCTCTGATGCCAACCAGGGCCCTGTGAGGCCATTGGCAGAGCCGGGCTACACGCTCCATGCAAACCTGGAGCCAGGAAAGTACAAGTTTGTTGTGCTGGCAGGGCAGGCTGACTACGCCACCCAGATGGCCGGAAACAGGGCGCGCTTTGTGCGGTCTGACCTGCATCAGGGCGATTCGATGTCTGTCTTGGATATTCGTCTCGAGACTGCAGGCACCCGGCAGGGCGACGTCTTGCTCGTAGACAACCACGGGCTGCCGCTCGATACGCTTTGGCATGGCATGGAATTGGAGCCGGTTGAGGTCTTTGCCGAGAAGCCCACATACCATACGATATCGCTTATGCGCGACACGAAGAAGATTAACGTTACGCTCCGCGAGCTTGACGACCCCTCGAAAATGGACGTAGCAAACTACGACATGACCATAACCGACCGCAACCGGCGCCTGATGTGGAACAACAACGTAGACGAAACTCAGGCTGTGGCCTACACTCCCCATGCCGTATGGAACACCGACGACAGGGCCCCGGCGTTCGATCCTGACGGCAATCAGCTCGATGGCGTTGGCCACATCGCCCATGCCGACTTCATGACTTCGCGCATCATGTATCACGAAGACCCTGCCGACGACGGGGTGTTGAGCGTGACAAACAAGCTGACGGGCGTCGAGGTGATTCGCGTAAACCTGCCCGACCTGCTGTGCCGACTGCGTACCAGCGAGGACGTTTACCGCTATTCGCCACAAGAGTTCCTCGATCGTGGATATGACTATCAGCTCGATTTCTACCTAAAAGGCGACCGTCTGGCCTATGTCAACATCTCGATCAGTGTGCTCGGATGGAGCCAGCGGGTGCAGTTCGAAGACTTGTGACGTGCTCCAGCCACGTGTCGTAGTGTCGGCCGTGACTTTGTCTGCCAGGCCATCATATGTGCCACCGGGGCCGACGATAGGCCGTTGGCAGTGCGGCATGGTATTGCCGCTTGCCGTGGATAAGTCATCACGGTGTGCTTTAGTTCAGCGGCCAACGTGAAACCAGCATGTGGCCGCCACATGTTAAACCAAAAAGGAATATGACAGCAATGATGAATAAAAGATACAAACAGGGCGGAGTGCTGTTGCTCGCGCTTGCCCTCGCCGGCTGCTCTGCAGATACCGCCAGCCTTTCCGAAGGCGAAGGGGGAAGTCATGCTGGCGCCATGAGCAAGTCGTATGTGACGCTGTCATTGTCAATGTCGTCCGGCAAAGGCGCCACCCGGGCTGCAGGTGAGCCACATGCCGGCGAGGTTGGCGACGGGCAGGAGGAAGGCAAGGATTACGAAAATGCCGTTAGCTCCGTCATCGCATTCTTTTTCAAAGGCGACAACGGAGCTAACAGCTCTGGCGATACAGACATATCAAAGGTCGTGACATTCGCCCCGAAGAATGGAACCGACGGTTCCGGGCAGACCGGCAACGGCCATGACATAGACAAGGTGTACAGCATGACACGGCAGGTGGAGCTCGGCTATGGCACGTATAATGTCATCGCTGTTGCCAACCTGGGCGCCGAAGGTTCGCCCGACGGCTGGTGGAACACTCCCGGCTTGAAGCTCGGACAGGTGCGCGACCGCATTATTGATGAGTGTTGGGATGAGTCTGAAAGCGGTTATTCGCGTTTCTTGATGAGTTCCGAGGGCGATGCCACCATTACACTCACCAAAGACAACTACAGCCCGGACAACGCAGCCAAGGTCGATGTGAGCGTGGAGCGCATGGCTGCACGTGTCGACTATTGTGCAAAGGCAAGCTATCAGTGTGATGACGAGGCGTATAAAGGGGCTACGGCATCAATACTTGGGGCAGCCCTGGTCAACAATCTCACAGCCGGAAGCTATCTGCTCAAGCGCGTGGCCGACGGTGTTTCGCAGGCTCCTACCGGTTCCGGCGTCACCTATCTTGGCGATGAGGCCGTAGATGGCGGAGGCTTGGCGTCTAACTATGTGCTCGACCCGTGGACATCGCTTAAGACCCCCGGCAATATCGGACAGCCCGTATTCACCATCCCCGATTACTCCGGCAGTGTCCCTGAAGGCGGCAGTGTTGCTGCGAAAAGGCTGTTTGGGGTTTACTACACGTCGTTTTCCGAAGACCCCGACGACTGGAACCGGTATGTAGGCAACAGGTCGGAGAGCGACAAAATGGACGATGGCGGTGTCGACGGGGCATGGTATAGGGCCGGATATACGCTCGAGAACACAACGCCAGGCGGCGATGTCCACAGTGAAAATAAGTATTACAACACAGGCATTGTGTTCAAGGCGCGCTTCACTCCGGCCGAAGGAAGCGTCAACAACAGCTTCAGCAATTTGTCTTACAAGGCCGGGCAGACATTCTTTGAGCTTGCCAACAGACTCTTTGCAACAATGGAAGACATGGCCTACTGGTTTTACTCGGCCGCTGGCTTGAGGTTTTCAGATGTGTATGAAGAGTTGAACTGCAAGACGTGGGAGGAGGCTTCGGCGCTGGCGGAGTCCATTCCGGCCAACGATCCGTCCGGCTACGGGCCCTATCTTGCCGGCCAGGCCAATGGCGAGAGCGGCAAATTGACCGACAAAGCCAGGCAGTCGCTGTCGTGGATGGCCTATATGAAAGCCCAGTGCGGCTATTCGTATGCCCCGGGCAGCGGCGTCACGCTCGACAGCTGGCCCGATGGAGTGGGGCGTTTCAGTTCTACCCGCGAGGCCCTGACGCAATATGGGGTGCGCACTTACAAGGATGCCATCTGCTATTACACATGGTGGATAATGCACGCCAACGACATTCAGCAGGGCGATGAAGACAATGGCGTGGAGGGAGTGATGGAGCACGGGGTGGTGCGCAACAACATCTACAAGCTCAATGTGAGCAGCATCTACACCATAGGCGATGACGTTCCGGGCAACACCACGCTCCGTGTGCGTGCCACTGTCAATGCCTGGGTGTTGCTTGACGGCGAAGACATCGTGTTCGACCCGCAGTGAAACAGATGCCGCAGGGTGGGCGCAACAGCCTCCTGCCGGTGTCACCAATTGAAAAAGTCAATAAGAGATATGGTTATGAAAGGTTATTATAGACATTCGTTGTTCGGTGTTCTGTCTGCTGCCGTCATGTCGTTTGTGGCCTTAGCCTCATGTTCTGAAGAACAGGGTGGCCCCGTCAACGCAGCCGATGACTATGTAGAGCTGCGCATGAACGTAAGCACGCGGGCCGGCGGCGACGGCAGTGCAACCGGATATGCCGGCGGCGACATTGTTGCCGGCGGCGACAGAGAGAACATACATAGCCTTTGTGTCATGCTGGTCGATGCCGATGGTACTGTTGCCTGGAGGTTTTTGGATGACAATGTGTCTGAAGACGCTGCCCTTGTCGAGTTTCTTTCTGACCCAATAAACATACCACAGGGCGCCTACGACGTATATGCCTTTGCCAATTTCGACTATTATGGCGACTTGTGGTCGCAGCTTGAGCGCCTTGATGTGGGCTCATCTTTCGATGCGGAAGCACTGTCGGGCACTACTATCGACGACCCGGCGGGGAAGATAGACTTTGACAACGGGCGCTTCATACCCATGAGCGGCAAGAACATCAATTACCTTGTGACGGCTGCCACACGCATAATCCCCGTGTCGCTCGACCGTCTTGTAGCCAAAGTCCAGATAACCATAGGCGGTGGCAGCTACAAGAGCGTGCGCCGGCTAACGTTCAGCGGTTGGGCCAACCGCGTGGCGTTGTTCGGCGACGGGACGCCCGACGGTGTACAGCTCGACGGCGATACGACAATTGCCGTCAGTGCCGCCGGGGCTTCAGACGAGATAAATGTCAGCCCGTTCTACGTCAACGAAACACGGCAGGGCACTCCTTTCACAGTTGTTGTTACCACAGAAGAGAGCACTGCCGGCACGCCGTCGTCTGTCTATACGGCGCAAACGGCGAGCACAGAGTTGCCCCGCAATCACATTTACCCGCTCAACATATCTGTCAACGATTGGGCCATCGATATCTCGGCGCGCTGCTGGGTCAGCCCGATAGGCAGCTACCCGGTGCAGGTAAAGGCCGACTTTGAGCCCGACACGTATACCATAAGCATACCCGAAGGCTCTCAGTTTGAGTTTACTCTAAACGGCCTCGACAACGTTCCGCGCAGCAAATGCATTTGGAACATCGACCCCGTGACAACCACCGGCATCGTCTTTGAAGACGACTACGCTTCGGGCAATGTCGTCAAGGGCCATGTCACGGCATCGGCAGGCAATGCCTACCGGCTTGGCGTGGTGGCGCGTTGGTCTGACGGAGGCAACAATTACGAGCGCAATTATACCGTAATCATTAATACCACCGACATATCTGATGCCGAGTTCATGTCAGGAGTAGGCTCATACGCCACACGCTATGGGCTGAGGCGATTGCCGGCAGAGGTCGTTAACGTTAGAAGAAATGTGCAATGAAGGAAAATGGAGGATGTCAGGCATGAGAAATAAAACCATGATACGTAAGTTTTGGGTTGCCCTGTCAGTGCTTTGCATGTCGCAGGTTGCCCGGGCTCAGGTAAGCGAAGATAGATATATCAATTTCACGGATATAAAGGGTATGATACAATCGGCTGCCGCCCATGCCGCCGATGGCACTGACGTCGGCAGCGGCAGTGGCAATAACAGCATATCAGCCATCTACGATAATAAAACATACTGGTGGGAATCGTCGAAAAACGGCGACGTTTACATTGACCTGTCTTTTGTTGTCGAGTTGGAGTTTAGCGAGATAATGTTTTCTGAAAGCGGCTACAGTTTTGAACAGGTGAGCGCAATCGAGGTGCAGATACCCGACGGCCGTGGTGGTTGGGCCACCGCCGAGAGATTTTCATCGCTTGCTCACCAGAATAACATATTGACCCTGGCTTTTTCAAAAGGAAGCGTTTCGACATCGGCATTGCGTATTTATTTGCATACCGACAGCAATGACAAGCCAATTGCCATCGACGAGATTGAGTTTGTTGCGAAACCGAGCCTTATACCAACTATAAGGCACAAAGCCTCAAAGTGGTATGCCATAAAAGACTCATTCGGCCTGAGTTCCGGCGTGCTCGGCACATTCCGTGACGACCAGCCAATGTTCGAACCCGCCATGTCGTCGGCCGAGCCGATACAGGCTGCGCACACTTACATAGACACAATATACATGCACAAGGGCTCAACGACCAATTTGGTGTTGCCTACAAAAAAAAATAATAGTTCGAGCGTGCAGACTTATCAGCGATGGTACAGCTATCGCACAGACGGGACCTTCGAGACAAACCACCAAGACCGCGGTGGCACAAGTGTCTACGACTTGCTTACGCCAACTAATTCATCCGATGTTGTCTATAGGTTTGACAATGGCTATGTAGGCAGGCCGTTGGGGTCGATTGTCAATTCCATGACTTTCTATTATCCGACCAACGACCAGTTTGAGGCGTGGTTCCCCAATTCAAACGTCGACAACAATTGGTTTGTCGTTGCGTGCGACGTTTCCGGCTACACCGACTTCATGCCTGAGTTTGTGTCGAACGGCTCTGCTGAGATGAGCATTGACGACTGCAGGAAGCGGTTTGAAGAAAATGGATATTACGAACCCACGCTTGCAGTTCGCGTAATATATTATATAGTAGGTGTTGACGAACGCCCCGAAAACGACTCTTACAGCTGGAATAACGGCCATGGGCGTTTGCTTGATGACAAATACAATTCAAACGGTGACGACAACAGTGCCGACAAGTACCTCGAGGAGTACGACATCACTTTCCCGAACAAGCATGTTTCCGACCACACCGACGAGCTTGTGGCGCTCTCAAAAGACGCAGTGAACTACGCAATACCCGTAGATAGCACTTATGACGGCACTGACACAGGTGCCCTCGACATAGACATCGACAGCAGGCAAGGGGCGACTACCGGCTTGTTGGAATTGGTAAGCGCAACAATATCGGGCAACAACCGTGTGATAATGTTCAGGCGTAAGGGCGCAGGGGCAAAAAGTACATGGGAGGTGCCCGACGGAACCACTGCTACAATAAAGGTCACCAAGACGTTTAATGGGGTGACATACAACATTGCCCGTTTCAACCTGACCTTCTCGGCCAGCTCCGTTCCGCTCACCCAGCACCAGGTGGCCGCCATCGGTGCCGGCGATTCGCTGGAATTCCGTTCGCCAGATTGGATGAACAACGCCAACAACCTGACCAAGCTGACCGAGCTTACCTTCGACGAAGGCTATGCCTCTCACGACCAGGTGGGGTATGGACAGGACGATTATTTCCATTTCCCCATGGCATGGGAGTATTGCAGCTATGCTTTCTTCGATGGCTCTCCGTTGGGCGATTACATCGGCCTTAGCAATTACAATGGTCCGAAGCGGTGGTACCCGGAGTTCGACCATTATTCAATTGTAAACGATTACATAGGCTATGGTGACGTGAATGATAAGTTTCCAAAGCCTCCCACAGGATTGGGCAAGGACGACGGCAAGTATTTTGTTTATGTCGATGCGTCCGACCGTCCGGGCATCCTGGCGCGTCTGCCCTTTGAAGAGAAGCTGTGCGCCGGCTCCGAGCTGTTTGTCACAGCCTGGATGAAAAGCGGCGGTCAGGTTGGCTCAGACGATGCAGCCATACTGTTTACCGTAATGGGCGTGAAGGAAGAGGCCGACGGAAGCAATTCGTATACACCGCTTTACAGGCACTCCAGCGGGCAGATACGCACCACGTACCACCTGACCTCTGGCGTTCCCGGCACCGGCGCAGGCACCAACGACTGGTACCAGATATACTTCTCGTTCCTTAACGACGACCCCAATGCCTCGCAGTTTGACTCATACATATTGCAGCTGGAGAACAACTGTGCGTCGACAGCCGGCGGCGACTACTATTTCGACGAGATAAAAGTGTACATAGCCCAGCCCAACGCAAGGGTCAGCCAGAAGGAGTATACCTGCACCAACACGCGCACAAGGATGAACATTGAGCTCGACTGGGAGCGCCTGATGTCGCGCCTGGGCGGCGAAGGCACCGGCGACGAGGAGGGCATCAGCTTCTGCTTCATAGACGAGACTAAATACAACAATTATCTGGCTTCGGCAGGTTCAGGCGACGACTTGGCCGACAAGACCGCTGCCATAGACAGCTCGATAGTGCTAATAGGCGACGGGCATGTGATAAACACAAGGCTGATGTCGATGTTTTTCAACACAACGTTCGAGAAAAACGACTCAATAGGCTACAGCAGCTTTGCCGGTCACGACAGCGACACTATACCCCAAGGCCAATATTTCTTTGCTTACCAGCACATGAAAGACGGCAAGCCTTATTTCTACAGGTCGGGTTCGGGCGGCGGCCATGGCAACCGCAACCTTACGGTAGACTTCTATTCGGTGTTGTCGCCCAACCGGCCATACCTCATGCTGATTGTGCCGGCCGACCCTAACCTCGGCGAACGCGAGCTGATGGAGTTCTTTGCGGCACAGATGGACGACGATTGCCGCATTGTGACACGATTCTATGTCACGTCGGAGGCCATGCTCAAGGTCAACGGCGAGGTGGTCGACCCCGACGAAGACTTCTGTGCCGGCCAGATATACAACTTCACTGTGCAGGTGCGTGTGCCTAATGCCGACGGCGAGAACGAGGGATACCTTGTAATAGACGACGGCGTTTACTTCGACTGGTTCTTCGGCACAGAAGAGGAGTTTGCCACCGACGACCCCGACTACGACACCAACCTCGACGTGGCCCTGACCAACTTCCGCAGCCTATACCCCGACGCCACCGTGATAGATGCGACCACCGGGCCCGCCGAGAAGGTGCTCGACGACGGCACGCTGGTAAGGTTTACGCAAGACGAATATGACCTCATAAGCAAGTATGCCAACGATAGGGGCCAGACGGGCGGAGTGAACAGCCGGCTGGTGCTACACCGCGAAGACCTTGACATAGCGTTGCTCAGCGGCGGGTTGCAGCTTGTGGTCAAGCCCATACAGACGGTGGTGCCGCCCGACAGTTCCATCAGCGACTCGCTGTGGTCGCTGGTATGCTGGGAATACATACCGCTGCTGCTAAAGGTGAGCAGCGACGCGCCGTCGCTGCACGCCGGGTTTGAAGAGGTGAAATATCCTGCCGACGACTTCAACCCTGCCCTGCGCATCGGGCTGGGGCAGATAAGGGAAGCCTCGGCAGAGGGCGGAAGGTCGTTGCGCGTGTCGCTGCGCAACCCGAAGATTGTGTCGGACGGGGCGACAGCACTGGGCGAGATAAGCGAGGAAGGCAACAACCGGATATACATGGTCGACTCTGACGACCCGCAGTACAAAGACTATTTCACGTCGGCTGATTTCGACCAGTTCAGCCTCCCCATAGGCACTATCGATAAACTGTGGGCTGCCGAGAACAATGCCGAAGGCGGATATATGGACATAAAGTTCGACCTGCAGGAGCAGCAAGGCGCCGGGGGCTTCAGCTTCAACCCGCGCGAAGGCTACACTTACACCTTCGTGGCCTGGTTTGAAGAGAAGAACGAGGAGACCGGCGAGGTGTATACCACCTGCTACGGCTCATTCCCGGTAGACATGAAGGTGGTGCCCGAGAACTTGGTTTGGAATGGCGGGGCCAACGACAACTGGAACAACGACAGCAACTGGAGGCGGGCCGACAGCTCCGAGCTGCACAAGCCGGAGGGCAGCGGCTACATAACCAACGAGGCAAACCAGACCGGCAATGGCTTCGTGCCTATGCTGTTCAGCAATGTGGTGATGCCGCAGGGCAGCCGGGCACAGCTATACATGGCCGGCTATGCCGATGGGGGAGCCTGGACCGGCACCAGCTACAGCCCGCGGCCCGAGGGCATGGGCGACCCGACCAAGGACATACAGTATGACCTGATGGTTTACGACCCCGGCGCCGACGGGCAGGACGACAAGCTAACCACCGAGAGGTTCAGGGTCAATATTTGCCGCGACATTCACTTTGAGCCCGGCGCACAGCTGCTGCATGCCGAGCAACTGATATACAACCGTGCGTGGATGGACGTTGCGGTGCCGTCGAGGCAGTGGACCCTTATGGCCACGCCGTTGTGCGGCGTCGTTGCCGGCGACTGGTATGCCAATGCCGACGGGTCGCAGGCCGATGAGGAGTATTTCAAGGATATCACGTTTGACAACGGCAAGCACAGCCGCCTGGACCCTGCCGTCTACCAGCGCAGCTGGACCGGCCAGGCAACCATTGTCGAGAACGACGGCGGCGGCAACACGCCCGTGGCCTTCGGCACGCTGTGGAGTTCGGTATACAACGACGCCCACGTGCCATACACTGCCGGCGGAGGGTTCTCGATGAAGACGTCGGGCAGCGGCCAGACGGTGTTCCGCATGCCCAAGGCAGACATGTCTTACGACGTGAGCACAGGCACCATCGACCGCTCTGGCCAGGGACGCCTGTTTGTCAGCGGCCTGCTCGACCGCAGCAATCCCAAGGAGCTCAGGCCGGCCGAATCGGTAGAGGCCGTGCTGACGCCCTCGGCCGACGGACGTTACATGATGGTGGGCAACCCATATATGTGCGGGCTCGACATAAGAAAGTTTATGGAGGCAAATGCCAACCTCGACGGCAACTACTGGATTGAGACCGAAGACGGGCCCGTGGTGGGTTCGGCGCAAGGCGACAACTGGCTCAGCACCAACGGCAACCCGCTGGTAGGGCCGTACGATGTAGACGAGGTTGCTCTCGGGTGTGAAGGCCACTACCGTACGGCCATATTTCTTGTCGCTTTCTACGTTGACCTTAGCCAGTTGCTTGGTCATAGACGCAGGCTTGGCCTCTGTGCCAAGTGCAACGAGGAGCTGCTCGGCAGCTTTGTCGAAGCGGCGTGACCAGAACGACAGCCTGTAGGTCTGCCCGGGATTTACACGTACAGGGCAACTGATGAGCCAGTCGCTGGCTCCCCGCGTGAAGTTGGGGTAGTTGAGCGCATATCCCTCACCGTTGTAGGCCATGAGGGTATTGCTTTCTGTTGTCCAGGTCGACTTGTCACCATTGACATCCACGACGGTCCAGCCGCTTTGGTCGAGCGGTTTCTCAAAGTCGAAAAGGCACTCAGCAGCAGGGGGGCACATGTCTACGGCCGTCCCCATGGTCGTAAGGGCAGCGAAATTATTGGAAACGACCTCGTCGGCTGCTGCCTCAACGGTAGCCTTGAGCTTGAATCTTACGAAACCCATGCTGAGGTCGGCCATGAAAGTCAGCGTTTTCTTCTCGCCGACAGCCAGCCCGAAGGCCTCACTGCGCAGAGTCTGCGTGGCAATGTCGGCATCCTCGGCCTCGACGGTCAGGTTGACCACTACCTGCCCCACAGCCTCATGCCCCATATTGGCCACCTCGACCGTCACAGGGGTCGACGCGGTAAAGCCGTCGGGGTCGACGCCGGGCTTCAACGCCACAATGCCGACATCGCAGCCTAAGGCATCTATGCCCGTTGCCACGAGCGAGAAGTCTTGTGATTCGACAGGAACAAGGGATACGTGATATGCATCTCCGTCGCCGCCCTCCTCCTCTATCTGCGAGGTTAGCAGCTGCCCCTTGTGAGTAATCCTTATAGTGTATTGCCCGCCGGCGATGGGATTGTCGACAACGACTTGCTCTACATTGTCGACATTGTTGTCGGCGCGCGTGGCAGGTGCAGCCGGGTTGTTGACATCGAGATGCCATGGAAGCAGCGTCACCCCGTCGGGGGCAATGATGCGCAAGTCGAGGTCGTTGACGAGCATTGCCGTACGGTCGTTTACCTCGTCAAGACTGGTCAGCTTGTCTGAAGCGGCATCGGCCCAGGCAATTGTCACCCGGAGAGGTTCGCCGCCGCGTGCGGTCACTTTCTTTTCAAAGCCTTGCCCTTCGGCAAGTGTTTCCTCGAGAATAAGGCTACGCTTCAGGTCGTCGGCAATTGCGTTGGCTGCGGCGAGGGTGTTGAGTATGCCCCACCCCATCTTATAGTCGGGCCCCGCTGCATCACCGGCCTCCTCGGCGGTACCAATGACAAGGGCGCGAAGCGTGGCGGCACGCATGAACTGTCCTTGATTCCGGCGGCTGTAGAACTCTTGAAGAAGACCCAGCGAACCGGTCACTATGGGGGCTGCAAACGAGGTTCCGCCGTTGAAGCCATACGCCTTGTCGCCATAAGACGTGGCCATGAATACGCTTGTGCCTATGGCGGAGATATCCGGCTTTATGCGACCGTCGTTGGTGGGGCCGGTACTCGAGAAGTCGGCCGGGGCCCACGTGCCCCCGAGGGCATCCTCTTTCGACACCGCCCCGACGACAAGGGCGTTCTTCGAGAGCGACCCCGTCGGTATGCAATCGAATCCATGCTCCCCGCCATTGCGGTTGCGCTCTTTGGTTGAGGCCACCCACCGCTGCTTTACCGTGTCGAACACGTAGCGGTCGTCTCTCGGCCCCGGGCCGTCGCCGTTGGCATTGCCGGCGGCGAGCACATGAAGGTAATATGGCGAAAGGAGCGTGAGCTGGTCGAAGAGCTGGTCGCGTTCCGTATAGGCGCCAAAGGCAGGGTCTTCCGTTTGGCTGTCGAGGCCTACCCAGTAATATCCCGGGCCCGGGCCATAATCCCCAAATACCCATCCGCACAATGCCCCGTAGGAGGCGTTGGCAAGCAAGTTGCCATCGGCCATCACGCCGGCAATCTCGTACAGGTCGTTGTCCCAGTCGTAGGCCTTGAGGAGGGCGCGGGGAGCCATGCCGTGGGCTCGTGGGTCTACGCCCGATGCCACCATCGTTGAAGCAACAGATGTGCTATGGTCGATTGCCTCTATGTTTGGCTCCATCGCCATGACGCGGCCGCCAAACTCCCTGTGGCTTGCCAAGGGCATGCCGCCGTCCCATTGGAAAAGCGTAATGCCCTCGCCTTCGAGGTCGTATATACTGTTGCCTTGCCAGAGGTCTGCAGTGTGCATTAGTTGCGCCGATGCGCGGGAAAATGTGGCAAGATAGCGCGGACGCCCATCGGGCCAAAAGCCGTCGAGCCTGACGCTGCGCCCTGCGACCACCGTGTCGAGGGGGAGTTTCAGGCGTTGGGCACGCCGGCGGATGAGCTTGCGCTGCTCCTCGCTTGGCGTGACAAGCTGCTGTGTTCGCTGCAAGAGCACTAAGCGCGACTGGGCTTTGATGGCTTTTTTCTGCTGCTGGCTCTGCGCCGATGCCGACAGGGATAGAACCGATGCCAGAAAAAGCAAGATGGCCCGACTGTGGAACGACGTCCACGAATGGGTAAATGTTTTGATCATAAGCACTCTTATATTGATGGAACAAAAGGATTCAGGTCTTGCAAATATATACATAAATATTAAACAGGCAAGAAGAACCAAAAGAAAATGCTTGCCTACAAGATGATTGCCGCAAAAGCTGCGAATACATCGGCACTACAGGCCAAGCCCTGCTGCAAGGCAACAACCTTAACTACCCGAATGCGGGGGCACCCGGGGCACGGCGTCGAAAAAACTGTTGGGAGACGAAAACAAGAGTACCCCGACCGAGAATCGAACTCGGATCTACTCTTTAGGAGAGAGTTGTTCTATCCATTGAACTATCAGGGCAATCTGTTTTTCAGCTTGCAAAGATACAGCAAATATGCCGAAATAACAAAAAAAAGGGAGTTTATTTTTGTGTTTCGCCCTATTTGCTGTAACTTTGTAGTCTAAACTACGCAACAAGACATAACATATATATGCAAGAGACAAGACAAAACAAAGTGGCCCGGCTACTGCAAAAAGAGCTCAGCCTCATATTCCAGCAACAGACACGGGCCACCCACGGCGTGATGGTATCGGTGACACGGGCAAGGATTTCGCCCGACCTCAGCGTATGCACGGCTTACGTAAGCATATTCCCGAGCGAGCGCGGCGAGGAAATCCTGGCCAATATACGCTCAAACGAGAAAACCATACGCTATGAGCTCGGCACACGCGTGCGCCACCAGCTGCGCATAGTGCCCGAGCTGCGCTTCTTCCTCGACGACTCGCTCGACTACATCGAACACATCGACGAGCTGCTCAAGAAATGACGGCCTACAACACCATATCGCTGTTTTCGGGGGCCATGGGGCTCGACCTCGGCATTGAAAAGGCAGGGTTCAAAATACGGGTGTGCGTGGAGAAAGACAAATTGGCCGCCCAGACAATAAGGGCCAACACAAGCATACCCGTAATAGAAAGAGACATCAACGACGTGCCCACCGACGAGATACTGGCTGCTGCCGGCATTGGCAGGCAAGACGTGACGCTCGTAATCGGCGGCCCGCCATGCCAGGCATTCTCGACAGCGGGCAAGCAAAAGGGATTTGCCGACTTCAGGGGCAACGTGATGCTGCAATACCTGCGTGTGGTTAGAGACATCATGCCAGAGTTTTTCATAATGGAAAACGTCAGGGGGCTGCAGTCGGCCAAACTAAACAGCGTGCCTGCAGAATATGCCGAATACGAACCGATAAAGGATGTCAAAGGCAGTGCGTTCCACTTTATGGTAGCCGAATTCAGAAAACTGGGCTACAGCATAAGCCACGCGCTGCTCAACGCCGCAAACTACGGTGTGCCGGAAAAGCGCGAGCGAATAGTGGTGATAGGGCACCGGGGCGAAAGGGTGCCCATACCGAGCCCCACGCACTCGGAAAACGGTGAGTTCGGCACAAAGAAGTGGAACACGCTGCGCAGCTGCATCGGCGACATGGAACACCGCACAGACCTGCACTACACCGAACTGCGCAAACGGAGCCTGCCGTACATGAAAATACTGAAAGAAGGCCAAAACTGGCGCAACCTGCCTGGAGACATGGCCATGCAGGCCATGGGCAAGGCATACTTCCTGTCCGTGGGCAAGACAGGATTTCTAAGGCGGCTCAAATTCGACGAGCCATCGCCAACGCTTGTCACCAGTCCGACCATGCCCGCCACACTGCTGTGCCACCCCACACAGATAAGGCCGCTGTCGATAGAAGAATATGCAAGGATACAGCAATTTCCCGACTCATGGACTTTCAACGGGCGCCTGGAAACCATATACAAACAGATTGGCAACGCCGTGCCCGTGGGATTGGGCCAGGCAGTAGGGCAACAGATAATGAGATTCATCAACGGACAGACCTGCGCAAACGAAGAAGCCCGCAACAAAATACCTTATTCAAGGTACAAGAACACAACATACAGGGATTTTGCAATTATGTTTGGACAACGAACATACAATCTCACGAAAACACTGTAGACGGTACAATAAGATGGAGCGACATAATCAAGTTTAATTCTGGAACAAAGCAACAATGAATTTCCCATTCTACATAGCGCGCCGATACCTGTTCTCAAAGAAAAGCACCCACGCCATCAACGTGATAAGCGGGGTGAGCGTGGTGGGCGTGGCCGTGGCCACGATGGCCCTGGTGGTGACGCTGAGCGTGTTCAACGGCTTCCACGACCTGGTGGCATCGCTGTTCACGGCCTTCGACCCGCAGCTTAAGGTGACGCCCGCAGTGGGCAAGACGGCTCCTGCCGACGACCCCGTGCTAACCCGGATAAGGCACCTGCCCGAGGTGGAGGTGGCCACTGAGACCGTTGAAGACATGGCACTGGCCATCTACGGCGACCGCCAGGCCATGGTGACAATAAAGGGGGTTGACGACAACTTCGACAGCCTGACACACATACGCGAGATACTTGTGGGCGAGGGCGAGTATGAGCTGCATGCCGCCGGCCTGAACTACGGCATACCGGGCATACGCCTGGCCGAGACGCTGGGCACGGGATACCGCTACGACCAGCCGCTCAAGATTTACGCCCCGAAGCGCGAGGGGCAGCTCAACATGGCCAACCCCACCGACGGGTTTGTGGAAGACGAGCTTTACTCGCCGGGGGTGCTCTTCAGCGTAAAGCAAGCCAAGTATGACAAGAGCTACATAGTTACGTCGATAGGCTTTGCCCGCAACCTGTTCGGGCAGCAGGGCATGGTGTCGGCCCTCGAGCTAAGGCTCAAGCCCGGCACCGACTTCGATGCCGCAAAGGAGAAGATAAGGCAGATGGCCGGAGGCAAGTATACGGTGAAAGACCGATTCGAGCAACAGGAAGACACGTTCAGGATAATGAAGATTGAGAAGCTCATTGCCTACATCTTCCTCACGTTCATACTGGCCGTGGCGTGCTTCAACATCATCGGGAGCCTGTCGATGCTCATCATCGACAAGAAGGCCGACGTGGCCACGCTGCGCAACCTCGGGGCATCCGACAAGCAGATTGTGCGCATATTCCTATTCGAGGGCCGAATGATTTCGGCCATAGGGGCAGTGCTCGGCATTGCTGTCGGACTGCTGCTGTGCTGGCTGCAGCAAACCTACGGACTGGTGGGGCTGGGCCGCTCGAGCGGCTCGTTCATCATCGACGCCTACCCCGTGAGCGTACACCCGGAAGACGTGGCGCTGATATTCGTCACCGTGCTCGCCGTGGGCTTCATCGCCGTGTGGTACCCGGTGCACTACTTCGCCCGCAGACTGCTGTGAGCGCCGCCACCCACGGGCATGGCACACCAACCGACAACATAAAACAACAACAACTCATGAGCAAGACAACCACAACCATCAGACTAATCGCTGCAGCGGCCGTGGCCGCAATAATGGCCGCTTGCGGCAACCACCAAAAGGGCGACGGAGGCAACAGTGGCGACAACAGTCGGCAGACTGCGGTGATGTCGCCTTTCGTGCGCATCAACATCGACTCGACCATGGCCCTGGTGTCAATACGCGACAATGCCACGGAGAAGAAAATGCCCAACAGGCTGTTCTACGGCAAGGGCGACTCGGCCGAGGTTGAAAAACTGTCGCCCGAGGGCAGCGTGCCGTCGTCGGTGAGCTGCTTCATCATAGAGACGCAAGGCAAGAGGGCTCTCTTCGACACCGGCGTGGGCAAGGCCAACGGAGGGGTGCTCATGGATAGGCTGAAAAGCCTGGGAATAAAGCCGGAAAGCATAGACTACATATTCATAACCCACTTCCACAACGACCACACAGGGGGCCTTACCGACAACGGCAAGGCTGCATTCAGCCGGGCGCAGCTCTACGTGCCCGAGGCCGAATATGCCTACTGGGCCGGGGCCGGCGGCAAAGGCAGCACGGCCATTAAGGCCGTAGGGGCCTACGGGAACAGGCTCCACCGCTTCGGCTACGGCGACAAGCTGCCGCTCGGTGTCAAGCCCATGGCAGCACCGGGACACACGCCGGGCCACACTGTCTACATTGCAGGGAGGGTAATGATAATGGGCGACCTGTTCCACGGACTGCCACTGCAGATACAAGACCTCAACCTGTGCGCCGACTACGACATGGACCGCACCAAGGCCATCGAGTCGCGCAATAAATACACCTTAATGGCAGTACACAACGGAATGATGGCGGCCGGGATGCACTTCTTCGGCACAGGGATGGTTGACTTCAAGATGAACGAGAGAGACATGGAGCTCAAATCTTTCGAACACAACTTGCCAAAAAGATGACAGCCATAGCCTGGCGCTGCATACGGCAGACAATAGCTCGCCCGAACCGCCGCGCCACCCAGGCACAAGCCCGGCAGGCGGGAAAAGAAAAACCGTTGCGCCCCGTTTCGCATTGCGAAACGGGGCGCAACGGTTAATAGCACGGGCCATTCGGGAAGCCAGGATGGCCCGTATGGCACAGGCCGACGCCGACAGGCCAAAAGCCAGTCGCCTGGTGCGACCTAATGGCGGCACTCAGCGCGAACAGTCGACGGCCACCTTCATCACCCCGTCGGCATGGCTCTCAAACAGGCTGTAGGCCCGCCCTATGTCGCTCAGCGCAAAGCGGTGGGTGATAAGCGGCGTGGCATCGAGCTGCCCTTCGGCAATGAGACGCAGTATCTCGGCACAGTCGCAGCCGTCGACGCCACCCGTCTTGAACGTGAGGTTCTTGCCGTACATCTCGGGCAGGGGCAGCACCTGCGGCCCGTCGTAAAGCGCCACGACAGTGACCACGGCGTTGGGCCGGGCACACTGCCAGGCCAGCCGGAACGTGTCGGCGCCGCCGGCCACCTCAAACACCACGTCGGCACCGCCATGCTCGCTCTCTGCCAGCACGCAAGCTTGGCACGAGGCAGAGTCGGTGACCACCACATGGGGCCACCGCGAAGCCACAAAACGGCGGCGCACAGGATCGTTCTCGCACACCACTATGCGCCTCGGGCCCTTCAGTAGGGCGCACAGCAGAGTGCAGATGCCCGTGGGCCCGGCACCGATTATGAGCACCGTGTCTGACGGCCGCAGCTCGGATATGCGCACAGCCCAAAAGCCTGTGGCCAGCACGTCGCCCACGAACAGGGCCTGCTCGTCGGTCACCGACGGCGGTATGGGCGTAAGCCCGCAGTCGGCATAAGGCACCCTGACATACCCGGCCTGCCCTCCGTCGATGCGGCAGCCCAAGGCCCACCCCCCGTTGGGGTCGGTGCAGTTGTTCACATAGCCGTGGCGGCAGAAATAGCAATGGCCGCAAAACGTCTCGACATTGACCACCACGCGGTCGCCGGGGGCAACAGACGAGACGCCCGTGCCCACCTCTTCGACCACACCCACCATCTCGTGGCCCACGGTGATGCCAGGCACGGCACGCGGCACGCTGCCATGCTTTATGTGCAGGTCGCTCGTGCAAATGCTGGCCAGGGTGACTCGGACTATGGCGTCGCGGTCGTCGGCGATGGTGGGGCGCGGCTTATCGAGAAGCTCGAAACGCCCCTTGTCTACATAAGTATATGCTAACATATCAGTAACATTTATGGATAAGTAGGTGTTCAAAATTAATTGCCATCAAATTGTGCGCTATTTCGGAGATGCATGCCAAAGTCCGAAGAGAGAGCGTAGCGGGCTACGCAACCGATGAGACTTTGGTATGCGGCCCGAAAGAGCACACAAGATGGTGGCAAAGATATAGAGGACACCTGCAAGGTATATTGTATCGGTTAATTTTGAACAGCTACTCATCCGCGCTGCCTGCGGCCACCGGGGGCCTAAGGCAGCACTATTGTCTCTACGTCGACATGCTCGTGCAGGAACACCCGGGCCGAATCGCGGAACTTGTCGGCGTTCTCGGTGGTGAGGTAGTGTACGCTGCCGTTTCTCGTACACTTGCGCTCCATCTCGGGATGGCGCACGAAATAGTCGCGCAGGCTCGAGGCCACATACTCGCCCTGGGCCACTATGCGCACCCCGGGGTTCACGTATTTCACAATCTTTGGCATGAGCAGGGGGTAATGGGTGCATCCGAGTATGACGGCATCGATGTCTGCATCGAGCGCCATGAGCTGGTCGATGCGCTTCTTTACGAAATAGTCGGCGCCCGGGCTGTCGGCCTCGTTGTACTCCACGAGCGGCACCCAGAAGGGGCAGGCCACGCCCGACACACTGATGTCTGGGAAGAGCTTGTGTATCTCGAGGTCGTAGCTGTGGCTCTTGATGGTGCCCTCGGTGGCCAGTATACCCACGTGGCGCGTCTCGGTGAGCGAGCCAATGACCTCGGCCGTGGGCCTGATGATGCCCAGCACGCGCCTGTCGGGGTCTATGCCTGGCAGGTCGTTCTGCTGTATTGTGCGCAGCGCCTTGGCCGATGCCGTGTTGCATCCCAGTATGACGAGGTGGCACCCGAGCTCAAACAGCCTTACCACGGCCTGGCGCGTGAACTCGTAGACGACGTCGAACGAGCGCGGCCCGTATGGCGCGCGCGCATTGTCGCCAAGGTAAAGATAGTCGTAGCACGGCAGCAGCTTGCGTATTCCGTGCAATATGGTAAGCCCGCCGTAGCCCGAGTCGAATATGCCTATGGGGCCGGGGGCGGCATTCAGTTTGTCCATGTCTGTGGGTCCTCCATGCCCCGGGCGCGGCTCATGCGCGCCAAGGGCTCACTTTAGCATATCTATCACCATCAGGGTCACGTTGTCACCCATGGAGCTGTCGATGAAGGGACAGGCGTTGCCGTCGATGTTGATTACGAAGGCGTAGCCGTTTTGGCGCCCCACGGTGCGTATGGCCGCGCGCAGCCGCCGGTGGAGCGGGGCGAAGATGTCTTTCTCGGCCGACTCGATGAGACGGCGGCTCTCCTGCCTGAACGCCACGTTGCGCTCGAGCAGCTCCTGCAGCTCGCCCTGCCTCTTGTGCAGGATGGTGGCCGGATAGCCCGCCTGGCCGTCGAGGAACTCCTCGTACTTGGCGTTGAACTCGTCGGCCACGCGCCGGGCCTCATCGTCGTACTTAGCCTTGAGCTCGGCCAGCCGCTTGCTTGCAGTGGCATAGTCGGGCATGGCCTTGAGGGCCGTCTCATAGCTCACGTAGCCGAAGCGCAGCGCCGGCCGGGGCTCGTGGCCCTCGTCGGTCACCACTACCATTGAGTCGACGGCCAGCGTGTCTACCTCTACCTGGGCGCCCGCACAGAGCGGCAGGGCTGCCAACAGCGCCATAAGCGCCGACCGCAATGCAGTCTTGAAAATAATCGTCATGTGTCACTACGCTTTTTAAACAAGGGCGCGCAACAGCCGCTGAGGGCGTTGCGCTATCCCATAGTTGTCATAAAATAAGATGTGGCGCCACGCCAAGGGGCTGATGGCTGCCACATGGCCGGGCACCGGGGCGCCTGGCCGCTGCCGGCAGTCTGCCGCAAGGGCGAGGGCCGGCCGTGGCAGCGTCAATTCAGGCC